>Ga0068862_100002428_pt1 | contig 16545 bp, 19 predicted proteins | sample KBSSwiS52_FD_66598 | JGI IMG/M metagenome (GOLD analysis project Ga0068862, IMG submission 66598) | Switchgrass rhizosphere microbial communities from Kellogg Biological Station, Michigan, USA - KBS Switchgrass S5-2 | ecosystem: Host-associated > Plants > Roots > Rhizosphere > Soil ... | reverse complement strand
AGGAGACGCAGCATTCCGCGAAGAACACCGTCAATAAATTGACACATGGGAAATAAGAACAGCGGGGCACGACCAAAGCCGACGGCGCTCAAGATCCTGCAGGGCAATCCTGGCAAGCGGGCGCTCAATATGGACGAGCCGAAGACACCGGAGGGTCCGGTAGTGAAGCCGGACATGTTGTCGCCAGGTGCGTCGGTGGTGTGGGACCGGGTGTCACCGGTTGTGCTGTATATGGGGACGTTGACGCCAGGGGATGTCGAGACGTTCGCGCGGTATTGCGAATTGCAAGCGACAGCGGACGAGTCGGCGAGGCAGAAGGGTGAACCGGGGTTCTCGTTGTTCCTGTATACGACGATGGTGGACTCGGCGGGGAATGAGCACCAGAACGTGAAGGTGCATCCGGCGATCAAGGTGGAACTCGAGACGTCGGTGAAATTGCGGCCGTTTTACGAGTATTTCGGGATGTGTCCGTCGGGGCGGGCGCGGTTGCATATCCCGAAGAAGGCGGATGAGCCGGTGTCGAAGTGGGCTGGGATTAAGTGACTTTGGAGCCTAAAGTGGTGCGGCCGTTCCAGCATATAGCTGGCCCTAACGACGAAGTGCCTCGTCTCCCACTACGGCATGAACCGACCAGCAAAGCACTGCGCTGGCCGTGAGCACTGGAATTCTAGCATGAAGCCGAACGCCGGATCGCAACGCGCCGTCGACGTGATTTCCAGGCTGACGCATACCGGCGACTTCGCCGGCCAGCCGTTTAACCTGCGGCCCTGGCAGGAGAAGGACATCATCCGGCCGCTGTTCAAGACGGGGAAGGACGGGCTCCGGCTGTACCGGTCGTGCCTGCTGATGCTGCCGCGGAAGAACGGTAAGACCGAGCTGGCGGCGGCGATTGCGATTTACTGCCTCTTGTTCGATGCGAAACAGGGCGAGATTTACCTGGCGGCGGCTGACCGGGACCAAGCCGGGAAGGTGTTTCAGGCCATGGTCGCCATGTTGGAAGCCGAACAGGAATTGATGGTGACGCACCAGATCGAAATCGTGCAGTCCCAGAAGCGGATTGTCTGTAAAGCCAATGGCTCTTTTTGTAAGGCCATATCGGCCGAAGCATATTCCAAGCACGGGTTTAACGCGTCGGTCGTGATTTACGACGAGCTCCATTGCGCGCCGAATCGGGACTTGTACGACGTGCTGGTGACGAGTCAGGGCGGACGGTTGCAGCCGTTGATGCTGGTGATTTCGACCGCCGGCTACGACCGGCACTCGATTCTCTGGGAACTCTACGCGCACGCGCGCAAGGTGCGCGAAGACCCGTCGCTCGATCCGACGTTTCTCCCGATTCTGTATGAAGCCGAACCGGACGAAGACTGGACCGATGAGAAGGTCTGGAAGCGGTGCAACCCGGCGCTCGGGGACTTCCGGAGCCTGGTCGACATGCGGATTCTGTGTCAGCGGGCGCAGCAGATCCCGGCGCAGGAGATGACGTTCCGGCAATTGTGTTTGAACCAGTGGACGGAGTCGTCGGCGCGATGGATTCCGCTGGCGGCGTGGGATGCGTGCTGTGTGGTGAGTGGCTGACGATTTATGCGTAAACCATTGATCTGGCCTCAGTCTTATGCCGCAGCGGATCGCATGATTAGCGTCATTTTGGCGCATGAATCAGGAGAATCATTCGCGTCGATTGGTCGCCGATTGGGCATTTCAGGTAAACGCATTCGTCACTTGTATTTAAGAGGTCATGCGAGCCGCACTGTTAGATGGAGGTGGTTAGAACGGATGGTTGAATTCAATAGAAGGCTGGTCAGTAATGAGTCTGTGGATATGTCCGAAGTGCAAGCTAGTGACTGCGCCTGAATGTGGTCCATGTAAAAAATGTGGTACTCCGACACAGTATGTGACGATCATCAATGTCAATGACCCGCGTTGACTACCGCCGCAGTCTCAAAGCCCGACGCTGTTACGTCGGCATGGACTTGTCCACCGTGAAGGACTTGACGGCGCTCGTCGCAGTCTTCCCCGATGGCGATGGCGGCTACGACGTCCTCCCGCAGTTCTTCATCCCAAAAGAGAACATCAAGGAACGCGCGAACCAGGATCGGGTGCCCTACGACCAGTGGGCGCGCGATGGCCATCTCGTCCCGACACCTGGGAACATCATCGATTACGAAGCCGTCCGGCAGCAGTTAAAGGACTGGTCCGCTGAATTCCAGATCCGGGAAGTCGCCTACGATCGCTGGAATGCGACCGACCTCGTCACTCGGCTGAAAGAAACAGACGGCTTGACGATGGTCCCGATCGGGCAGGGCTTCGCGTCGCTGTCGGCGCCGTCGAAATCGCTTGAGACGCTCGTCCTCTCCAAGCGCATTCACCACGACGGCCATCCCGTCCTGCGCGATTGCATCGCCAATGTTGTTGTCGAAAAGGACGCCGCGGGGAATATCAAGCCGTCGAAAGTCGCGTCAACGAAACGCATTGACGGCGCGGTGGCGCTCATTATGGCGCTCGACCGGGCGGAACATAACAGTGCGGTGAAGGCGCCGCCGGCGTATCAAATGATCATTCTGGGGGCGCCGTGAAGCGTCAGCCTGGTCGCCCGCTGGGATCCACGCGGGTTCTTGAACCGCGCACGAGTGTCTCTGTCTGGCTCCCCGCCAGTGCTCATGACCGGTTGATTAAGCTGGCCAATAAGGAAGAGAAGAGCATTTCCAAGACAGTCTGCGAGTTGTTGAAGCTCAAACTCCGCTAGTTTTTCCTACTAAATTAATTCGTTCGCGCGGGAACGCTGCACAGTAGTAGGCGTAGTGAACCGCGCCTATTCCATTCTCGACATTAAATCGGTGGATGCGGAGCAACGCATCATCGAGGGGATTGCGAGCACACCGACGCCAGATCGCGGCGGTGATGTGATGGACCCGAAGGGCGCGCAGTTCTCACTACCGATGCCGTTCCTCTGGAACCACAAAGATCCGATCGGGGAAGTCTTTGCGGCGGATGTGCGCGCGGACGGCATTCACATCAGAGCCAAGCTTTCCTCGCTCGCTGTTGATGCGCCCGCGAGTCTGAGAGATCGGATTGAGACGGCCTGGCATTCCATCAGCGCCAAACCACCCCTCGCGCGCGGGCTCAGTATTGGCTGGAGTCCCGTTGAAGCGGAGCCCATCAAAGGCACGCGGTTTACTCGGTTCATGAAATGGTTCTGGGGCGAAACCAGTGCGGTCGTGGTGCCGATGAATGCGGAAGCCACGATTACCGCGATTAAGCAATTCGACCAGGCCGCGTCAGGCCAGCACACGCCCGGCGTCACGGGCACGTCCACCACCCAGCGCGTGCAGAAAGACGCGCGAGCCATGACGATACCCGAACAGATCACCCAGTTTGAAAACACCCGCGCCGCCAAATCCGCCGCGCGCGAAGCCTTGATGACCAAGGCGGCCTCCGAGAACGTCACCCTTGATACGGAGCAGACCGAAGAGTACGACGGACTTGACCGCGAGATCAAAAGCATTGATGCACATCTCGTCCGCTTGCGCGATCTCGAGAAAGCGAATCTGGCGGCGGCGACCACGATCACGAACACGACGGAATCGCTGACGGCGACCGCGCTCCGCGGGGGCGTGACGATGCCGGTCATCACTGTCAAGCCCAATGTGGAGCCAGGGATTCCATTCGCCCGGATGTGCATGGCGCTGGCGGCCGGGAAAGGCGACTCCTATCGGACGCTGCAAATCGCGAAGCAGTGGAAGGACTCGACGCCTGAAGTCGAGCAGATGGTCGAGCACATGTGGCGGACGAAGGCGGCGGTCGCCGTCGGCACCACGACAGACAGCACATGGGCCGGACCGCTGGTCGTCACCCAACCGCTCAACGATTTCCTGGCGCTATTGCGGCCGAAGACCCTGCTGGGTCGGATTCCCGGCTTGAAACAGGTCCCGTTCAACATCTCGATTCCCACGCAGACCACCGGCGGGACGTACGCCTGGGTCGGGCAGAACAAACCAAAGCCCGTCACGAAAGCCGATTATCTGGCTGTGACCCTGGCATTCAACAAGGTGGCCGGGATTATCGTGTTGAGCGAAGAGCTCGTCACGCTCTCGACACCCTCGGCTGAAGCCCTGGTCCGCAATGAAATGCTCGACGGCTTGAGCGCCTTCCTGGATCAGCAGTTCTGCGATCCGGCGGTGGCGGTGTCGGCGGGCATCAACCCGGCCTCGATCACGAACGGCGCGGCGACAATCGCGTCGAGCGGTGTCACGGGTGCTGCGGCGAAGACCGACCTGGCGTCACGCGTGGCCGTGTTTGTGGCGGCCAACTACAACCTCGGAGAATCGGTCTGGTTGATGAACGAAGCGAATGCCTTCGGCATCGGCCTGTCGATCAACGGCCTCGGCCAGCCGTTGTTCCCAGGATTCACCGGGGATTCCTCGGCTCCTGGCCGCCTGATGGGCATTCCGGTGGTCATCAGCAACAACGTCGGTGCCCGAATCATCCTGGCCCACACGCCGTCGATTCTGTATGCCGACGAAGGCGGGATCCGGATCGATGTCAGCCGTGAAGCGTCCGTCCAGATGGACTCGGCGCCGACGGACACGGTCGATGCGACTACGGTGTATCTCTCGCTCTGGCAGCGGAACCTGATCGGCTTGAAGGCCGAGCGGATCATCACCTGGAAGGTAGCGCGGTCGACTGGTGTCACGTACATCACCACGGCGTCACCGTACAACGGGACGTAAATGCGCTTAGCGATTGGTGGGCCGACACGGGATACCGTGCCGGCCGCCTTCGCCGTCGATGCGGCGCATATCTACGCCTACACGCGCGAGCGGGGACCGTGGGGATCGGATGTGACCCTAGGTTTTATCCCGTCCCCGTACATTCACGTTGGGCGCGAACAGTTCTTAGAAGCGGCGATCAAACAAGGCGCGACACATGTGCTCTGGCTGGATACTGACATGAGCGTGCCGCGTGAACTCGCCGTGCTACTCGCGATGCATGACCAGCCGATTGTCGCGTGCAATTACCGGGTGCGTCAGCCATCTGGGCTGTTCACGGCATTTCGTGATGGCCTACGCATCCCGACACGGTCGGACTCAACTGGTCTGGAAGCGGTCGAGTATTGCGGGATGGGCGCGATGTTGATGCGGACGGATATCGTCACTGGCCTCGGCCGGCCGTGGTTCCGGCACGGACTGAATGAGTTTGGTGGCGACATCGGCGAAGACGTGATGTTTTGTCGCGGCCTAGGACGCGCCGGTTATACGGTGTATATCGATCACGACCTCTCGAAACTGGTGGATCACATTGGGCAGCATACGTACCGAACCGTCGAAGTCGAAACCGTACCCGTCTGACGGCATCGTGGAACTGCGGCCGCCTCCGGACTTCGGATTCAGTGGGACGGCCAAGTTTCTCGCGGTGGAGCAATCCGCGTTGATCGTCGAGTTGTTGAAACGCGGGTATACGAAGGTTGACCGTGCTGGCGGCTGATGTCGCGCCCGATCCCCTGACCGAAGGCTGGTTCAACCACGGGTCCAAAATCCTTGAACTCGTGAACACGCATCGGCCCAAGGTCTGTGTCGAGCTCGGCACCTGGCAGGGCGCGTCGGCGATTCCCGTCGCGCGGGCGATTCGTCGATGGGGCGGCACGTTGACCTGTGTCGATACCTGGGCCGGCACGGTCGATGGGAAAAACGTCCTGCAATCGCCGTGGATGCTGGTGCATTGTGCGCGCAACATGGCGGCGGCTGGCGTCAGTGGCAATGTCCGCCTGATTCCGTCGACTACAGCGGACGCGGCGCTATGGTGGACGCAGCCGATCGATTGTCTCTACATCGATGCCGATCATTCGTACGACTCGGTCCTCGCCGATCTGTGGGCGTGGGCGCCCTACGTCAAACCTGGCGGGCTGATTCTCGGGGATGACTACGGGAGCGACATGTTTCCAGGCGTGCAAGAGGCGTGGGACGAGTTCGAAGCGACGCAGAACTTGACATTTCAGCGGTACCAATCCGATCCGCCCGACCGTCACGGCGTGCAGTTAATTTACGGACAGATGGAAAGGCCGCCATGGCCAAGAAGCGCGTAACACCGGCGAAGACGAAACTGCGACCACGCACCACGACGAGGAGACACGACATCATGTCCGACGATACCTACTATCCACCGGAGCCTGCCGCGAGCAAAGCCGTCGATACGGTCACGGTCAAGGCGCTGAAGTATCACACGGCCGAGGGGAAGGAATACCAGGAAGGCGACACCTATGACGTCGACGCGTCGAAGGTCGATAACCTGGTCACGCAAGGCATGGTCGCGCTGGTCGAATGACACTTGAATTGCAACTGTTCGGGCGTCAGGTGAAGTTCCAGACGAAGGGGCTGAGCCTGCGCCCGCTCAGCCCGAGTCCGGGTGGCTGGTGGCCGATCATCCGTGAAAGTTTTACGGGCGCGTGGCAGAACAACGTCGAGATCCGCGCCCAGGACGTCCTGACGTACTCCGCCGTCTATGCCTGTGTCTCATTGATTGCTGGCGACATTGCGAAGCTCTGTCTCGACCTGGTGCAACAGGATGCCGATGGCATTTGGACGGAGACGGAGTCGCCGGCGTTTTCTCCCGTGCTGCGGAAGCCGAATCGCTACCAAACGATCGTTAAGTTTATCGAACAGTGGATCGTGTCGAAACTCACGCGCGGTAATACCTACGTCCTGAAGCAGCGTGATCAACGTGGCGTGGTGACGGCGCTGTATGTGCTGGATACATCCCGCGTGATTCCACTGGTCACGCCTGACGGCGCCGTGTATTACGAGATTACACGCGACGACCTGGCGGAAGTGCGCCAGGAACGGCTCATCGTACCCGCCAGCGAAATTATCCACGACATTATGTGTGCGCTCTATCACCCCTTGATTGGGGTGACGCCGATTTATGCCTGTGGGACAGCGGCACTCCAAGGGCTCGCGATTCAGAACAATAGCCATAAGTTTTTTAGTTCTGGGTCCAATCCCAGCGGCATTCTGACGGCGCCAGGGGCAATCAGTGACGAGACGGCGACGCGGCTGGCGACCTATTTCAACACCAATTTCTCTGGGGACGGGGTCGGGAAGGTGGCTGTCGCCGGTGATGGCTTGAAGTACGAGCAACTCACCATGACGGCGGTCGATGCTCAACTGATTGACCAGTTGAAGTGGACGGCTGAAACGGTGTGCTCCTGTTTCCATGTGCCGGCCTATATGGTGGGCGTCGGTCCTCCTCCCCCCTATGCGAATGTCGGTCCGCTGATTCAACAGTACTACTCGCAATGTCTGCAAAGTCTCCTCGCGTCACTCGAAAAGTGCCTCGATGAAGGACTCGGCTTAGGCAAGACCTTCGGGAATGCCTACGGGACGGCCTTCGACACCGACGATCTGATCTGGATGGACGCCGTGGCCCGTGTGGACTCTGCGAAGACTGCGATTGGTGGGGGCCTCTCTCCCGATGAGACCCGCGCGAAGTATTTCGGTCTCGGTCCTGTTCCGGGTGGCGATCAGATTTACATGCAGCAGCAGATGTGGCCGCTGAAGCAATTGGCGGAACGGGATATTCCGGTGCCGACGAATACATCGGGCCAGGGATCGCCGCTGGTCGCGGCTGCAGATACCAGCATGATGGACCAAGCGGCGAGTCTCCGTGGACTGTTACGGAAAGAACTGGCGAGAAGGCGAGCCGCATGACACCAGAAGACATTTCCGTCGCGATTGCCGATATCGTGCAAGACCACGTCACGTTATCCATCGCGCCCTTGTTGTCTGATGTGAAGTCCTTGCAAGTGCAGGTGGCTGGATGGGAAGCCCGCTGGAACGACTTAGGCGCTCTCAGAGAACGGCTCGCCGTGGTCGAAGCGAAGTCTGTCCTGCCAAGCCCGGTAGTGGCCACGCCTGAACCGGCGATCAATTACGGTCCATTTATGGAGCGCGTCGCGGCGGCTGAGGCGCAATTGAAAACCCTCGGCGATATCCGCGATCGCGTGGTGACGGTGGAGACGAAGGTCGCGACGCCGCCGCCGGCGGTAGATTTGGGCGATCTGCCGACTAGGCTCGCTGCTGTGGAACTGAAGTTAGAGCTCAAGGCTGCGGAAGTGCTGCCGATCGTCTCATCGCTCGGGGAACTGACCAAGGACATCGGCGCCATGCGCGAACGGATCGCCGTCGTGGAAACGCGGCCAGCCGTTCCAGGTCCGAAGGGCGATCCCGGTGACCCAGGGAAAGACGGCAAAGATGGCGCTCCTGGCTTAGCTGGACTCAGTTACGAGGGTGTCTATCAGGAAGGCAAGTCCTACGACGTCGGTAACCTGGTGACGTGGGGCGGGTCAATGTGGCACGCCAATGACACCACGACCACGAAGCCTGGTGAGGGGTCGAAGGACTGGACGTTGACAGTCAAACGTGGCCGTGACGGCAAAGATGGCCGGGACGCCGTTGACGCCGTGCCGGTGGTAGCGGTCGGGCGTCGCTGATGGCCAACTACGTAACGTTGGCTGACGCAAAGCGTCATCTGCGCGTCGACGACGATAACCAGAACGCCGACGTCTATATGAAGGTCGTCCAGGCGACCGGCATCATTGCCGATTACCTGAAGAATCGGCAGATTGCGATTACGTCCATCTCCGCGGCGAATCCCGCTATCGTGACGACCACGGTCCCGCACAGCCTGACCACCGGGACGACCTATACCATCATCGGCACGACCACGACCCCGACGGTGAATGGCTCGCAGGCGGTGACCGTGCTGAGCCCGACGACGTTTAGCGTGGGCGTGAACGTGACGGCTGGGCAGAGTACGGCGGCGGGCACGATCGGATCGCCGTCGTGGACCGATGCCAACGTGCCGGCGCACATCCAGGCGGCGACGCTCCTCGTTCTGTCGCATCTGTATGAACACCGCGGTGACGACATGACCTCGGACGATCTGTTGTGGCAAGCGGTCGGACGGCTGTTGGTCCGGTCGAGAGACCCGGCCCTGGCATGAATATCGGGGCACTACGGCAACGGGTCGCGCTGGCGAATTCGCCGACGACGACGGACGACGCGGATGGCTATTGGGAGCCGCTGACGCCGGAGTTTGTCGCGGCAGCGATTCAGCCATTGGCGCCTGGCGGGGACGAGCATACGGTGACGCATCAAGTCACGATTCGCTATCACTCCCAGGTCGCATCGGGGCATACGCGGGTGCAGTTTACCGATCCACGTAAGGGCTACATCCGCGAGCTCCGCGTGACGGGTGTGCAAGACGTCGACGAACGACACGAAGAGATGCGGCTATTGTGCGAAGAGGTGACCCCGTAATGGGTGTCCGTCTCCAATGGACCGGCCTCGAAGAGTTTAAGCAGGTATTACGAAACCTGCCCGAACACCTGACGACCGAAGCCGCAGAGATTGTCGTCAGTGCCGCGGAAGGTGCCGGGACGACAGTGCAGACGAACTATCCCAGTCGGACGGGCAACCTCAAACGCGGCGTCCGCGTCACGCGGAAGCAAGACAAGGTGTCCGTCTCGGCCCGGGTCGAGAGTCGGGCACACCATGCCGTCATTTTTGAGAAGGGGACACGGACCCGCCGCACGAACCGCGGGTGGAATCGTGGACGGATGCCGGCGGCGCCGAGCGGGGAAGCCATGATCCCGACGGTCATTCGGGCTCGGCAAGCGATGCTCTTGCGCCTCATTGCGTTACTCGAGCGCGAAGGCTTCCTGGTGGCGAAATGAGCCGCGACGTCCTCCTCTACGGGCTCAGTCAGTCCGAAGAGTACGCCTATCTCATCAACTGGATGCAGACGACGCCAGGACTCCATGAATTCCCGGCGCCGGATTACCACCGGGTCCAATTGGAGCATTGGGTGTGGTCGCATCGGGACGATCTCGGGAAGGACATTCTCGACGTCGGCGTCTACAACCCGCGGTGCTATCTCGGCGACGGCTACGTCACCTTCGGGGAACCGGACACATCGACCGGCGAAGACGTCAAGGGCGATCTCCTGAGTTTGCCATTCGCGGACGCGTCCTTCGACGGCGTCGTCGTCACCGAAGTGCTCGAGCATTGCGTCAACCCGCCGGCGGCTGTCGACGAAGTCTTTCGCGTCCTGAAACAGGGCGGCCTGCTGCTGGTGACGTCGCCGTTTTTTTGGCCGACACACGGCACGCCTGATTACAAAGACTATTGGCGGTTCGCGCGAGACGGCTGGGCACTCCTGCTGCGGCATTTCGTGGACGTCACGATTACGCCGTGTGCGCTGACGTCGGAAGGGCAAGCGGCGTATGACTTTATGCGTCGTTTCGAGTGCCAGGGGTTCATGAGTCAGACGGAAATCACGACAGGCTACCTTTGCACTGCGCGGAAGCCATGAGGATTCTGCTCGCGCACCCCGGCGCGTCCTGGTCCACGGCTGATGTGGAATCAGGGCTGCGCTATGGCTTGAAATATCACGGCGTCCAGATTGTCCCGTATCGGCTCGACGAACGGATTCAGGTCTCACACAAGTTCCTCTACGCGATGTGGCGGCAGAAGAAGAAAGACCGCCCTGACCTGACGAAACCGAACGACGCCGACATCATGTATCAGGCGGGCATCGGGGCACTTGAGATGGCGCTCCGGCACCAGGTCGACGTGGTCCTGATTGTGAGCTCGATGCTGTTTCATCCCGACATTATCGTGATGATGAAACGGGCCGGGCTGCGGGTCACGGTGCTGTTTACGGAGTCGCCGTATGACCATGAAAAGGAAATGCGAATCGCGCGGGACGTCGACGGCTGTTGGACGTGCGAGCGGTCCGTCCTGCCAGCCTTCCAACAGGTGAACGCGCACGCCGGCTATCTCCCGCACGCCTGGAATCCTGAACAGCATACGGCGGCGGTGAAAGCGGATGACGCCAACTATCCCAGTCACGACGTCGTGTTTGTCGGGACGGGCTTCCGCGAGCGCGTGGCCCTGTTTAATGCGATTGACTGGACGGGGATTGACCTCGGGCTCTATGGCAGTTGGAAAGGCTGCGGGCTGAAACGGTCTGTCCCGCTCGCCGGCGAGTCCATCACGAATGCCCGCGCGAGTGCGCTGTATCGACGCGCCAAGATCGGGCTGAATCTCTATCGCACCTCGAAGGGCTGGGGGAAACGCGCATTATCCATTGCCTATGCCGAATCGTTGAGTCCTCGCGCGTATGAACTCGCCGCCTGCGGGGCGTTTCATTTGTCAGACGTCCGGACCGAAGTCCGAGAAGTGTTTGGGTCACTGGTACCGACCTTCCAAACACCCACAGAAGCGGCTGCACTCATGCGTGTGTGGCTCGCTGACGCGGAAGGACGCAAACGCGTCGCCGCGCAACTCCCGGCCTGCGTGGCCGAGGCGTCCTGGATTACCCGTGCCAAAACGGTCATTGGGGATCTCCAAACGCTCTTGACGCAGAGGGCCGCGTAATGCGGTCGGGAGTCTCTCATGGCTGTCTATGCAGGACGGAAAGGCGTCGTCTATCTGTCGACGACCGGGTCGGGCGCGGCTTCAAGCGTGGTCCATCTCTCGCAGTGGACTATCAACGCGGCGACCGACAAGATCGAGGTCACATCGTTTCTCGACGCCAACAAGACCTATGTCCAGGGATTGAAAGACATCCAGGGGACGCTGACTGGATTCTTCGATGACACGGAAACCAAACCCTTCACGGCGGCGGACTCGGTCGACGGCTGCAAGCTGTATCTGTATCCCTCGTCCGACGCGTCCACCGTGTACTGGTACGGGCCGGCGTGGCTCGATTACTCGATCGATACCTCCGTTGGCGGCGCGGTGGCTATGACGGCCAATTTCGCCGCTAACGGTTCATGGGGAAAAAAACCGTGAGTTATCCGGTGTATCTGTTTCTGGCGCGGCCCTTTGTGGCTTTGTCTCGCATGTTATCGGCGTTTGTGCCGAGCCAGAGATGGGCTGGATTAACGCATGGCGGATTGTCGCAGATGTGAAGCACGTACTTATCTGGAGGTACTGGTCCGTGGACAAGTGCATAGGCGACACGATGCGCGCGTATTTGGCGGTGATGTTCATCGCTGATCACGCCGTAGCCATCTTTGTCTCTAGCACATGTCCACGGCCAGCATTCTTCAAATATGCCAAGTTCAAAGCATTGAAGGAATCGTTCGCTCAATGGACGTCCACGACTGGCGTTACTACAAGCCTTCGAACAAAACGGATGTCCTTTCCGACTAACTGGAAGGATTTTGCATTGTTGGCAAAGGACATGGCCAAGACACTCTGCACAGACACGCCTGCCGCGGCGATCAAGAACTGCATTGATTGGATACGGATGGCCGTTGCGGCAACTCTGTGGGCGTCCCATCCCATAACTATAACACAAATGGGATATGTGTAAATGGGTAGAGCGACACTCCGTGGACCGCAGGCGGTCATCCGGTGGGGCTATCAACCGGCGGTCATCCTGGGTCCATGGAGTGTTGAGAATGAAGCCGGACGGCGCGTGTTGACGGCGTCCGTCATAACAACCGACCAGTTGAGAGTGTCGCAACAGCCTCTCACATTTATCGTGTCGAGACCCTCGGGCCAGATGTGGCGGTGGCCCGTGGAGACGTTGCAGATCGCGGGCACACAGCTCACCGCAAGCTTGGGTCCGCAGGAGTGAAGTCATGGGTCGATGCCGAGTCGTTCGTCCGCAGGAAGTCCAACTATCGCTCTCTGATGGCGACTGGATCCGCGTCAAGAAGCGCCTGACCGCCGGCGAGTCCCGCGAACAATTTTCACGCATTGTCAAAGACGCGCCAGGTGGCGAGCGTCCGACGCTATCGTCGATGCAGGTCGGGCTGAGTCGTATCCTTGCGTATCTCCTGGACTGGTCGCTTGTCGACGATAAGGGCGTCGTTCTGCCATTGCGGAACGCCCGCGGCGAAATCGCGATTGACGTGATGACGGCGTCGCTGAACTCGATTGACCCGGAGAGTTTCGGCGAGATTCTATCGGCGGTCGAGGCGCACGAAGACGCGATGGACAAGGAGCGCGAGGCGGAAAAAAACGTGACGGGTGGCGGGAACGAATTGCCAGCGACCTCGCCATCGCTCGTCGGTTTGGCTGGCGGTACGAGTGGGTCGCCGAGTTAGACGTCGACGTGTATGACGTGCTCGTCGACGAGATCAACCGTGAGGCGCGCAAGGGCTGATGGCTGTCACAGCTAAATTCCAGGCCGACTTCTCGTCCTTCCTTGATGCGATCAACAAGGCCGAGGCGGAGCTCGTCGACTTTGGGAAAGGCGCGTCGAACGTCGAGTCTAAATTAAACCGCATGGTCGACAACTTCTCGGGTCGGAAGTTGATCCAGGAAGCGACGTTGATGGCGACGGCGATTGAGAAAGCCGGCGGCGCGACGACTCTGACTGCGAAAGAACTCGACTCGGTAAGTGCGAAGGCGGCTGAAGCGGCCGACAAGATGCATCGGCTCGGATATGAAGTCCCGCCAGGCATTCAGAAACTCGCCGACGCGACCCATAATGCCGCCGGGGCTGGGCGGGAGATGTCTTCGGCTTTTGCGAATGTGACATCACTACTGAGTGCCTTCGGGATCACGGCGGGTATCGCAGGGATTGTCAATCTCGGGAAAGCCATTTTCGCCGATGCCGACGCGCTCACGAAGATGCATGACAAGACCGGCATTGCTATTGGCGGGCTACAGATCCTCCAGGCGGCAGGCGACGATGCCGGCAATACGATCGAACAGATTTCGGATGCCATCAATAAGATGCAAGTCCGGATTTCTGGAGGGAGCCAATCAGCGGTCTCAGCAATCTCTGAACTCGGGATTTCCTTCAGCAAGTTCCATGCGTTGAGCCCCGATGAAAAGTTCATCGCGGTTGGGAAGGCCATCCAGAACATCAAAGACCCGGCCGATCAAGCGCGCCTCGCCACAGAGTTGTTCGGGAAGGCTGGCGCGGAAGTGCTCCCCTCACTGAAGCAGGACTTTGACAAGTTGAAAGCGTCTGTCGAAGGGATGTCCGACCAGACGGTCGAGTCGCTCGATAAGGCGGGCGATGCGTTGACGGCCTTCTGGCGGCGGGAGAAGGGCATCATTTCTGCCGTTGGGGCCGACATTATTCTCGGCGTCAAATCCCATATTGATTCGTTCCGTATCCTGTTCGGGTCATTACCGGATCTGCCGAAGGCGCCCAATCTGAAATTGCCCTCTCCGTTGGCTCTAGCTGGCGGTGCGCCAGACGATCTCGCTGAGATTACACACAAGTTCGAGGACCATTTCCAGAAAATCAAGAAAGCGGCGGAAGATGCGGCGGCCTCCTCAAAGAAGTTCCGCGACAGTGTGGAGGGATTGTCGTTTAAGAAATTCGTCGTGGACTCGTTCCCGATGGTGGGATTGATTCAGGACATCTCAGATCGGTCCGGCGCCTTTCGGGAACACCTTGATGATCTGACGTCGTCGTTTAACGAATACCATGACGGCATTACCGTGGCCGGTGATGAGATGTCCACCGTCACGATCCCGCTGTTTGCAAAGCTGCCGGACGTGATCGCCCTCAGCACGAAACAACTGGACCAGGCGCATGACGCGTTGAAGAAACTCGCGGACCCGAGTCTCGTGGGTGGCCTGAAGGATATTTTCACTGGTAAAGGCTTCAGCCAACTCGGAGCCGCGCTACAAGACGCCATCAATCCAGCCAAGATTCTCAATACCGCGTTGGGCGGCCTCTTGTCTGGTGGATTGTCGTCACTGATTGGCTTGGCGACCAAGGGTATCGGGTCACTCTTCAGTAAGCTGTTTGGCAATCCTGAGAAGGAGATCAACCCGATTCGGCAAGCGTTTGTCGATATGGCGGGCGGCCTGGATACGCTCAACAAGAAAGCGCATGACGCCGGTTTGACGCTCGACGCCATGCTGAACGCGAAGAACCCGGAGCAATACCAGAAGGCCATCGAAGACCTGAACGCCGCGTTCAAGTTCCAGGACGACGCGCTCGCGACGTTGATGGACACGGCGAAGAAATACGGCTTCACGCTCGAGGAACTCGGGCCGGCGTTGCAACGACAAGAACTCGGGAAACAAGCCGAGGACATCTACAAGGACTTCCAAGTCCTGACGGCGGGTGGACTGGACCATATCGCTGTCCTCACGCGGATGGCGGACGGAGTCAATACCTATATCCAGAACGCCGCAGCGATGGGCGTCGAAGTCCCAGCATCGCTGCAAGGGATTCTCAAGGAGCTGATTGGACTGGGTCTGTTGACGGACAAAGACGGCGCCAAGTTCGACGACCTCGCCGACACGGGTGTGACGTTCTCGACGACGATGACAGAGGGCTTCAAGTCCGTCGTCGCCGCAGTCGAGAAACTGACGGCGGCGATTAGTCGTGGGCTCGGGACGGCGATCGCCAACATCCCGAGCGACATCACCGTGGGTGTGCATTTCAACGTCGACGACCCGAACATCCGCCTCGACGATCTCTCCGTCAACCGTATGGCGCGCGGTGGCGCCGGCGTCGTGACACAGCCGACGTTGTTCCTGGCGGGCGAAGCCGGGACCGAGAAGTTTGCCTTTGGTGATGCCGTGAATGGCGGCGGTGGCGACTCCGGCATCCTGCAACGGATTCTCGAAGAGCTCCAATTGCAACCGCGGCGCTTCCGTGATGCGGCGATGGGGGCGGCCGTCTAATGGCGACGAACGTCGCGGCCTCCGCGAACGGTGGGACCGCCACGGCGTCGACGACGCTCAGTGCTGGCTATGCGGCGACCTGCGCCAACAACGGCGACCGGACCGGGGCCAACTACGGCACGACCGGGGCGTGGGTCGACAATACGCCCTCCAGTTTCGATGACTGGATCCAGATTGATTTTAACGCCAGTTATTCCATTAACCAGATCGACCTGTTCGGCGTCCAGGACAATTACCTCTCGCCCACGACACCGACGCTCTCCATGACCTCGGCCCTCTATGGGTTGAAGGATTTCGAGATTCAGTATTGGACCGGGTCGGCATGGTCGACGATCTCCGGTGGGAACGTTACCGGTAATAACCACGTCTGGACCGAGTTCACGTTTACCGCGATTGCGACGACGAAAATTCGCGTCCTGATTCACCAGTCGCAAGACCCGTATAGCCGGGTCGTCGAGCTCGAGGCATGGACGGCGCCGTCTGTGCCAGCGACGCCGAATACGCCGAGTCCCGCCGATACGGCGACAGGGATTTCACTCACGCCGACGCTGACGTGGGTCGCCTCTGGTGCCACGTCCTACAACGTGTATTTCGGGACGGCTGGTTCTCCACCACTGGTGAATAGCGGGCAAGCGGCGGCGTCGTATGCGCCGGCAGGGCTTGTGGCGTCGACGTCCTATCACTGGAAGATCGTCGCCATCAATAGTAGCGGGAGTACGACGGGTCCGATCTGGACGTTTACGACTGGCGCGTTCGGCACGACGACGAGTATCAAGCCGACGAAGATCATTGAAGCGGAACTCGCCGGGGCCGGCAATGGCTGGACGGATGTGACGGCGGATGTCCGGTCTGGCTACGGTATCGAGATTCGCCACGG
>Ga0068862_100002424_pt1 | contig 16560 bp, 14 predicted proteins | sample KBSSwiS52_FD_66598 | JGI IMG/M metagenome (GOLD analysis project Ga0068862, IMG submission 66598) | Switchgrass rhizosphere microbial communities from Kellogg Biological Station, Michigan, USA - KBS Switchgrass S5-2 | ecosystem: Host-associated > Plants > Roots > Rhizosphere > Soil ... | reverse complement strand
ATCAGATCAGTGTCCGGCACTTGATCGAGCTGCTGGTCCAGGAGTGTCTTCAAACTCTCTCCACCGCGGCTAATCAACGCAGTACGAAAGTTTGGCAGAGTTAATCCAGCGCTGTCCGTCTTCCCTGTCTCAAGCGCGCTGCGCAACACGCCGATGAGGGCATCGCGACCGAGTTTACGATCGATCAAACGCCACGTCATTGCACCCCGGTTGGGAACCGAGCCAAAGTAGGAGCTGTCAAGTGAGCTGGCGCGGGCAAGTGGTCCATCACGCTTGGCAACCGCGATATAGGCCAGTCGTTGTCGAACCAACTCTGATTCAACGGCATCACGCCCGAACTGCTTTTCGAGGAATGAGTTTGCCAGAAATCGCACGAGTCCATCGCGCAACACGCCTGCTCCCTCACCGCGAATTGGCGTCTGACCGCCAAGCCACAGGCGCGCTACGGCTTCGGCAATCGCCAACGCTGACGCCGTGTCGATCTTGGGAAGTTTAAATACATCGTTATCGAGAAGAACTGTCCCGGTATCGCTAAATCCTGAGCCGCGTCGAGCCGCAACGAGTCGCACAGGAACGTCGGGCGCTGTCCCCAACATCGATGCGAGATACGCGCGCGCCGCAGCGGTATAGGCGATCATTGCCTCCGCGCGTTTCTTCTCGTCTGCCGAAGCACCTTGCGTAACGTAGACGACGATCCCCTTCCCTTCGCCTGCACCTTCAATCTTGTCCCAGTCGCCTTGAATGAAGAACGGTTGGCCGTTGAGTGACTGCTCGAATACTCCGGAACTCTTTTCGATTCCAGACGAGACGACGTTCGGCAAATTCACCGATACTTTGAATGGTGCGTTGTCTGCGCCTCTAAGACTCAGCGGGGTGTTTGGCATTGGATACCAAAACGAAAGCGGCAAGAACTGTGTTGAGATGGGGCTAACCGCCGCAAGTCCGGTGTTGGAAGCTACAGGCAACAAATAATTGATGGTTACGCTGGTCGTACCATTCGACGCAACCGAACCGGGCAACGAAATAACCACTCGCTGCAAGTCGCCTTTTGTTTCGGCGACACTGCGGAAAGCTGCTGTTGCACCCGCGACGGTTGCCGTCTTCACGCTTGCCTTTGAATTCAAACGCACAGTGAATGTCGATCCGGGAGCAGTACCGACATTGATCGCGGTGATGTTCGCCGTTCCATTCAAAGATCGATCGGCCTGTTGGACATTCGCGTTGACGTCAAACTTAGTCACCTGCCAAACGGCCGTGCCCTCTGTTTGAGAAAGGACAACGAGACTTGAAGAAAGAATGAGAGTGATGAAGAGGTTGGTTTGAAAGAAGATTTTCATACGAGAGACTGTAGTGTGTTCCGATTTCGAAATGACTTTAACGATGGTTAACTGAATCTTAAGATTGACGAACGTGAAAGTCGTTGTTGGAAAAACATTTCAGCAAACACTTAACTACAGAACGGGAGCGAAGCGACCGATGACAACTAGCAAACTACTGAACGCAACTTGAAAGCGGTCGCTTCGCTCCCGTTCTGTAGTTGAGTATCCACCAACAGTCACGACCTATTGCGGTACCCCTACGCTCGTCCAGAGTTCACTACCTTGTGGACGTCCCGCAACATGTGAAGCAACGACTGCATTCGATCGAGTGGCAGCGCATTTGGGCCATCTGACAAAGCCTTCTCGGGATGTTCGTGCACTTCCATGAATACGGCATCAACTCCACAAGCAACACCTGCACGGGCGAGCGGTTCGATGTATTCGGATTGGCCGCCCGTTGCATGACCGAGGCCGCCCGGCAGTTGGAGAGAGTGCGTCACGTCAAACACTACTGGCACGCCAAAACTTCTCATGATCGGTAGCGATCTCATGTCGACGACCAAATTATTGTAGCCAAAGCTCGCCCCGCGTTCCGTTAACATCAATCGCTCACAACCTGCCTCGCGTGCTTTATCGACGATATTGCGCGCGTCCTGCGGCGCCAGGAATTGTCCCTTCTTCACATTCAACGCCCGTCCGGAACGCGCAGCCTCCAGGATCAGATCTGTTTGCCGGCAAAGAAAAGCCGGGATCTGAATTACGTCAGCTACCTCCGCAACAGTCGCAACCTGCGATACATCGTGTACGTCCGTGAGCACTGGCACCCCGAGTTCCTGCTTCACAGTCTTCAACGCGTCGAGTGCTGTTTCCATCCCAAGGCCGCGAAAACTTTTTATCGACGATCGGTTCGCTTTATCAAATGAAGCTTTGAAAACGAAATCTAATCCGGCTTGTTTCGCGCGACTCGAACATTCGCGCGCCATCATCAATACGTGTTCCTCGCTTTCGACAACACAAGGACCGGCGATGATTGTTAACCGGCCATCACCAAATACGGCAGAACCCACCGAAAAAGATCTTATTGAATTCATGTGCGTTCGATAGACCAGCAACAACTCATTTGAATGGCTTCTTGAGTATACCTTTGACCCTATTAACAAACGAACCGATCTTACCCCGCTTTTTCTTCTCAGGAGTCGGACTGGCTTGGGGCGTCGGCGTAACTGAGGGTGATGGGGAGGGAGTAGCTGTTGGGGTGGCTGTTGGCGAAGGCGTTGGGGCAGTCACAACCGGCGCAGGTGCCGTTGCACGCATCCTCAGCGCAATGTAACCGCCGAGAAAAAGAGCAGCGATTAACATTCCAGCCAGAAGCAGAAACCGCCCGATCGATCTCCGCCGAAGCGGAACATCGACGCGCGGAAATGACTGGCGGGCCTCTTGTGATGTTTCTTTTGAGCTCTCATTGATGCGCGGGTGCGGGTTGACGAGCGTCACTTCGCTCGCGCCTGAACTAAGCGCTCTATTCTCCCTAAGCTTCGCGATATCAATTACCAAACGCCCGGATGGTGACTGCACGCCGACACCGCGCAAAGCCTCAAGATCAGGAACTTCCGTGATCGCCGCATGCTCAAGACCAAGTCGCTCGGCGATCTCAAACAACTCAGTGCGAAATTCAGAAGCATTTGCCGGTCGATCTTCGGGTCGTTTTTCTAACGTTCGCAATACGAGCCACTCAAGATCTACCGGGATTGAAGCAACGATTTCGCGAGGCGGACGCGGATAGTCGGAAGCGTGTTTCAAAGCAATTGCCAACGGCGACGATCCACTGAATGGGACAGACCCAGTAAGCATCTCGTAAAAGATCACGCCGAGACTGTAAACATCCGCTGAAGGTGTTAACGTGAGCCCGCTACATTGTTCGGGTGACATGTAGCGAGGCGTTCCGATCATCACACCGACTTGCGTGAGGTTCTTAGGATCGTCGTCGTCGAGCGTTTCGGCCGCGACTTTTGCAATGCCGAAGTCGAGCACTTTCACAACAGCCGGCACGTCGGATCGTTGAGTGACGAAGATGTTGGCTGGCTTCAAGTCTCGATGAATCACGCCGGCTTCATGCGCTGCCGCAACCGCAGCAGACGTCTGCAACATAATCGATACAGCACGCGCGATTTCGAGAGGCGCTTCTTTCGCGACGATCTCACGCAGCGTCCGTCCCTCAAGTAGCTCCATCACAATGTAGACATAACCTTCCGGCGTTTCGCCGAAATCTGTGACGGAAACCGCGTTCAAATGCTGCAAGCGACCGGCGGCTTTGGCCTCGCGTTGAAATCTCGCGCGCGCGGAATCGTCTTCAACAAATCGCTGATTGAGAATCTTTATTGCGACGAGTCGGTCTATCAACACGTGACGCGCGCGATAGACAGTGCCCATTCCGCCAATACCGAGGCGTGCTTCGATGCAATACTTTTCGTTGAGAGTTTTGCCGATCAGTGGATCGCCGGGCATTTCGCCGGCAATGGTTGCATCGGCTTGGAGAAGAGTTTGATCCGCCGGACAGAACTGGTTGTCAGCTGTGTAGTGATTTCCGCATGTTGGGCAATGAAGCATCAGTATCAGTAGATTTCCTGGAGAGAGGGCGCACTTGATTATCCCTTAAAAACTGATTTGACGCACTTGCCCCTTCTTTGGAGTGCGGCGACCTGTCGCCGCTTTCAGCTGCGATAAGTCGCACCTGAGGAAAAGCGCCGACAGGTCGGCGCACTCCAAATCAATCGCCGCTCGTAGCCGTCAGGCGATCATGAACAACGATATCTACCTCGCCGTCTTTATTAATCGATGTTTCGTTCTGGATCCGGTTCTCGTGTGCGGCCTTAACAAATGCCGAGAACAACGGATGGGCATTCAGCGGCTTTGATTTGTATTCAGGATGGAATTGACACGCAATAAACCATGGATGCACTTCGTGGGGTAGTTCGATAATCTCAACAAACTTGCCATCGGGCGAGACGCCACTAAAGACGAGACCTTCGTCTGCAAGTCTCTTCCGGTATTCAGGATTAAATTCATAACGATGACGATGTCGTTCACTGATCTCTTCGGCGCCGCCGTAAACTTGGCGAGCCAGCGAATTCGGAGCTAGCTCGCACGGCCACGCGCCAAGCCGCATCGTTCCGCCGAGCTCTTCGACGTCAACTAAGTCGCGCAGTTTGAAGATCACTGGATGCGGTGTTTCAAGGTCAAACTCGGTAGAGTCTGCGTCTTTCAAATCCAACACATTTCGCGAGTATTCGATACACGCCGTCTGCATTCCCAAACAGATTCCGAAATAGGGTGTGCGCGTTTTACGAGCGTAAGAGATTGCGCGGATCATTCCAGCAACGCCACGTTTTCCGAAACCGCCAGGAACCAGAATCGCATCGAAGTCCCGCAGACGATTTTCGTAATCGTCGTCCATCAGTTCTTCGGATTCGATCCATTTCACGTCGACGCGGACGTTGTTTGCAACTCCACCGTGAGTCAACGCTTCACGCAAAGACTTGTACGAATCTTCGAGCTCGACGTACTTACCGACAATCGCAATCGAAGTCCCACCTCCCGACGGTTCGCGAATCGTGGAAACCAGATTTCGCCACTCTGTCAGGTCCGCCTGAGGAGCCTGCGCATCAAGACCTAACTGCGACACGATAAGCGCGTCGAGTCCCTGTTCATGAAACGCAAGCGGCACATCGTAGATAGTGTCTACGTCTTGCGCGCTGATTACCGCCGACTCCTTAACGTTGCAGAAGAGCGCGATCTTGCCACGCAGTTCTCGCGATAGGGGTTTTTCCGAGCGACACAACAGAATGTCGGGTGCTATACCGATTTCGCGTAAATCGCGAACGGAGTGTTGGGTCGGCTTTGTTTTCAATTCCCCAGCGGCGGCGATGAACGGCACAAGCGTAACGTGAATGAACAGCGCGTTGCCGGCGCCCTCTTCGTTTCCCATCTGGCGAATGGCTTCCAAAAATGGCAACGACTCGATGTCGCCGACTGTCCCACCGATCTCAACAATGATGACATCGGGTCGATCGTTCTCAGCGACTGCGCGAACAGCCTCTTTGATTTCGTTTGTGATATGTGGAATGACCTGGATGGTCTTGCCGAGGTAGTCGCCACGTCGCTCTTTCTCGATCACCGAAAGATAGATTCGGCCAGTGGTCCAGTTATTCGCCTGGGACAGGTGTGCGTGAGTGAACCGTTCGTAATGCCCTAAATCAAGATCAGTTTCAGCACCATCGTCGGTTACAAAAACTTCGCCGTGTTGAAAGGGCGACATCGTTCCTGGATCGACGTTGATGTATGGATCGAGTTTGATGAGTGCGACTTGCAGTCCGCGACTCTCCAGCAAGCAACCGATTGAGGAAGCTGCGAGACCCTTTCCTAAGCTCGATACCACACCGCCTGTAACGAAGATGTATTTTGGCATTACGTTCTCCCTGTCTGATGTCCGACACACTTTAGTTTGTCGTGAGGTGCGAAGGGTTCGACTTCTTTGAGGAATCGCGCTCACATTCCTGAAAGCAGTTGAACCCTTCGCACCTCACGACAAGCTGAAGCGTATCGGACATAAATTAAGTTGCCACCTCGTCGTCATTTTCGTCGCCCTGTCCGGCTTCGGGTGGCTCACCTGATCCCTGTTCGCCATCGTAACGGCCCTGCTTTAGATCTTCCTGAACCGCCGCGGCTTTCTCAACCGCAGGATCAAGCGCTTTCTGAATTCCAATCAAACCAGCGCCTAGTAGTCCAGGTCCTTCCTGAGCACGTTTCTCAAACTCCTCCGGGGTCACGTTATATGGCTTGCTGAGCTGAGCTAAACCAAAAATGCCGCACAAGACGAGAAATCCAATTACCAATAATCCAATCCAATCACTCATAAATCACAATCCGGCCGACTGAAATCTTCCCTGTTCTATCAGAGCGCGCACTTTATCTAAATCTTCCTGAGTGTCGACGCCAATCGATGATGCAGCAGCCTTGATTACACGAATCTTCACGCCGTGCTCAAGCGCTCGGAGTTGCTCGAGCCCTTCATACTTTTCGAGCCTCGTTTGCGGCCACCGCGTAAACTGTAACAGCACTTCGCGCCGATAGACATAGAGTCCTGTGTGCTTGCGATAGTTACTCCACAACTCCGGCTCACAAATTAGCGCGTCGTTGGGATCCCCATGCCTGAGGAACGCGTCACGGGGAAACGGCACGGGAGAACGCGAAAAGTAGAGTGCGTAACCATTATCGCCTACTACGACCTTCACGTTATCGAAATTGAGCAGCTCTTCGAGCGCTTCAATTGGTTCCCATGTTGTGACAATACCGGCGGCACTGTCCTGCTCCATTTCATCAACTGCCTGCTCTATCGTTTCCGGTGAAATCAACGGCTCATCACCCTGAACATTCACAATGATATCGGCGTCCGATAGTTCCGCTGCTACTTCGGCTACTCGATCTGTACCGCTTTTATGATTCGAGTCGGTCATTACAACTTCGATTCCGTGTGCCTCGGCACGCGCATAAATCTCGAGACTGTCGGTTGCGATGATCACACGCGACACATTTTTCGCTGCGCGCGCGCGTTCTGCGACCCAGCAAACCATCGGCTTCCCCGCCAGTTCGATCAGCGCTTTTCCGGGCAAACGGGTAGACGCCAATCGAGCGGGAATGATTGCTATAGCGTTTTTGGAGGGGATGTTTTGGGAATTTTCGCCCGTAAGATTCACGGGATCACAGAGTAGCTTGGCCTAGCCGAACTGTCAACGAAACTTCTGACCAAGATATTTGTAGGGGCGTGCCTCCGTGCGCGCCCCTCTTCTGTGGGACACAGCCCGACGTAGCGGATCATTCTCCTTGTCTCCCCGTCTCCCCGTCTCCGCGTCTCCGCGTCTCCTTGTCTCCACGTCGCGCTGCACTTAAGTTATATTCCAGCACATGCGCGTCTTTTATTCCCCACACTACTACGCCAATATCGGCGACACTCACATTTTTCCAATCAGAAAGTTCGAGCTCGTCCGTGATCGACTTTTGAGTGATGGCTCTCTTCTTCCCGAGGAAATCATTGAGCCTGAGCCCGCAGCCCTCGAAGAAGTTAAGCTCGTTCATACGGAGGATTACGTTTCCCGACTTTGTGCCGGACAGTTAACAGCGCGGGAGATCCGGAGGCTGGGATTGCCATGGTCGGAATCGCTCGTACGACGTTCTTTTTACGCTGTTGGCGGAACTATCAGTGCGGCCCTAACCGCTCTCGAGAGCGGCTACAGCTCAAACCTTGCAGGTGGCACTCATCACTCGTTCGCCGATCGCGGTGAAGGCTTTTGCGTGCTTAATGACGTCGCTATTGCAATCCGCGCACTGCGTAAACGCGGGCTAATTCATCGCGCCGCGATTGTCGATTGCGATGTCCATCAGGGAAACGGTACTGCAATGATCTTTGCCGGGGATCCTGATACGTTTACTTTTTCGATCCATGGTGCGAATAACTATCCACTCTTCAAAACAAGATCGACTTTGGATATTGAGTTACCTGATCGCACTGACGACAACGAGTACCTGAATTGTTTGATCGGTTCGATGCCTGCCGTCTTCGATTGGAATCCGGAGATCGTTTTCTACCTCGCCGGCGCTGATCCTTACGGGAAAGACAAACTCGGCCGGCTTGCAGTTTCAATCGATGGCTTGCGCAAACGCGATCATCACGTCCTTAGTGAATGCTTCTTAAGAGAAGTGCCCGTAGCCACAGTAATGTCTGGTGGTTACGGCAAAGACATCAACGACACGGTCGAGATTCACTGCAACACGATTAGAACGATCAAGCAGATCTTTGAACTTCCGCGGGCCGTCAAAGCCGCCGCGCCAACAAGTTAGGACAACTTAAGAACAGCCCAAGATGCGCAGAATTCTCCGTTTTATTTTTCAGATATCGATCGGCGTGATTGTGGGAATAATCGCCTACGAAGCGATCATGTTCGTGCGCGTCTGGCGCTTGCGATCAAACAATCCCTCATCAACGTCATTGCTCGATGCACGTGCGGACGAAGCACGGTTGAAAGGTCAGGAGCCGCGACAGGAAAAAGCCTGGGTGCCGCTCGATCGGATCTCACCAAACCTTCAGCGCGCTGTGTTGGCAGGTGAAGACACCAACTTCATCTATCATCGTGGCTTCGATTACCAGGCCATTCAGAAAGCGTGGGAACAGGCCCAACGAGAAGCGGCAAAGGAGGCAAAAAAGGAAGGCGAAGACGACGATTGGCTCCCCAATTTGCCCGAGTTCAAACGTGGTGGGTCAACCATCAGCCAGCAACTCGCAAAGAATCTCTATCTCTCTTCTCAGCGATCGTTCGTTCGCAAAGGGCAGGAAGCGGTTCTGACGTTCATGCTCGAACGAACATTAACGAAGAAGCGCATTCTTGAACTGTACTTGAACGAGATCGAGTGGGGTGACGGAGTCTATGGCGCAGAAGCTGCGGCTCAACACTACTTCCACAAGCCCGCAGCCTCTCTCAGTTTTAACGAAGCCGCTTTTCTGTCAGCAATGATTCCCAATCCGCGAACGGTTTTTAATCCACAAGTGAATCCAAAGCGCGTAGCACGACGACAGAGAATCATCATGCGTGGGATGCCTTATGTGAAGCTGCCTTGAAAAACCCTGAGGACGGGATTTGAAGATTAACGAGATCTGTCAAAACAAATTGGGAGTTTCGCCCTCTTGTAGAACGGCGCGAACTAATCGGTTTTGAGTTCAAACGAATTCAGGAACCGCTTCACATTTGAATCCGGTTCTTCGAAGAACGAAAGCCCCATGATAAAGATGCGTTCTTCACCCACCACTCGCGTGTATACACGAATTGCTCCCGGGTTGTGACAGCCAACCAGATCAAACTCCATTGCAGTGTAGCCTGTAACGGGGATCTTCTTTGGAGCCTTCGCGTCGCACTTGTACTTCTCGCCGATCCTTTCGTAACTGCTCGAGAAACCTTTCAATATGCCGGCCATCGCCGTTGGAATCGCCACTTCATCAAGTTCACCCTTTGAAGGACCAGCGAGCCAAATCACTCCATACATCGTCGAGCGTTCTTTCACCAGGTACGCATAAGTATTGATTGGCTTGTCTTCAAAGAAGGTGACATCAAGCGACTTCCGCCCACCGTCTGGCACGACGACAGAGAAGCCTTGTCCGGGTGGTTCAAATTTGCGCCAATCACGAGCGATTGGGGCCATCGCCGAATACCACGAGGCACTTGACTGGTCCCCAGCTTTTACATAATCCGATCCCAAGATTGCTTCTGGACTGAGCTGCGTTGGCTTGCGAGCAGTCCGTCGTTGTGATGGCGCCGCAGTGGTGGCATCGGTTTGATTCGGACTCGGCTTAGGCAACGCTCGTAGAGCTTGCAACCTCTGATATTCCCACGGCGCAATCGCATCTCCGTTTTGCCAAATGCCGCGTCTCTCGCTTCGCGCAGCTGCTTCTGATTGAGCGTAAACCTGTCGTTCGATGTCGCTAAGCCGGCTGTTGTTATTGATATCGAACCACGCAGCGCCATCGCGAACCATCTGCGCACAAACGTCGGCGCCATCTAGAGTTACTTTGCCAACAACTGAGCTATGCACTCCGAGACTCGAATATTCGACAGTGACCATTTTGTCGATCACCAGATCTTTAAGGTGTTGTTTGGCAGTCTCGGCGAAGGGTTGACCAGGTTCAGGAGCGTCGACACCCAGCAACCTCACTTTGACAGGACGGTTCTGGTTCGAGACCGTAATTAAGTCGCCGTCATTGATCTCAATGACTTTGCCGTAAAAAGAAGCTGCTCGGCCTTCGTTGCAGAAGCCGAGCAGGGTGATCGTTGCGACAAGCAATGACCAGGAAAATGTTCGTTTCATAATGTCCCCATTAAGGGCGAAGCCGCTGTTACAACGCGAACTCTTTGGCGAGTTTCAATTCAGCTTTGCGTAACTCAAAACGACCGCGACCGAGATTGCCGTGCGGACTCAACGCGAGCACAACAAAATAGTCGCGACTCAACACGCGCATAACAATCGTCGCTGACTCGAGAGCTACAACCATCTCTCGCAGACCACCGAGGCCGATGTCGTTTCCGGCACGCTGTGCGTTGCGAACCAACGAAGTGAATTCAGCCGCTGCGACATCCAGATTGGCATTCTTCCCTTCTTCACCAAGAACTTTTTCTACGGCAATGCCGTCGGTGCCCATAATGAGTGCACCGAGGCTTCCCTCGGTGCGCTCAATCACGTTTTCGAGCATCTCTCTAAACATGAGTAATTCTCCTTTTACGGACGCTGACCACCGAGTGCACCAGGTCGCGCGGTGGATCCGGCTGTTGGCGCGGTTGCGGTCGGGGCGGGTAGCAGCTGCTGTTGCGTAGACGGCGTCGTCGTAGGCTGTTGAGGACTCGTCGGCTGTTGCAGCTGTGTGGGAGTCGGCGTGTTGGATGGTGGGTTACCAAGTGGAACCGGCTGCGGAATCGTAATGCTTCTAGGACCGCTGCTAACAGCGCCGGCGGTTGGCCGACCCTGATAGTCCGGGCGATAAATGTGCGGAGTAATGAAGAAAAGTATTTCGCTGTTTTGCCGCGTGGTCAACTTGCGTTTGAACAGATTGCCGACGATGGGAAGTGATGCAAGACCAGGTGTGCGTTGCTGGGTTTCACCTTCCGTGTCAGCCAACACACCGCCCATCACAGTCGTGCCACCATCTGGGACTAGCACTTCTGATTGCATGCGCTGTGTGTCAATGCCTGGGACACCACCGACTGCGATACTCGTATTGAGCGTGTTGTTTTCAATGGTAACTCTCAATACGACGGTGCCGACGTCAGTGATTTGGGGGGTGATTGACAGACGAAGCGGAATCGAAACGAACGTGGTCGTAACCACTGCTGTTCCACTCGCTGCTTGCGTGGTTTGCACGGGAATCTGTGAACCACTTTCAATCTGAGCCGGTCGATTGTTCAGGGCGGTGACGCGCGGAGTCGCGACCGTCTTCGCCTGACCCTTCGATTCAGCCAGTGAGATCATGGCACTGATTTGTGCAGTACCGATTAGACCAGTTGTCAATCCAATAACTGTGCTGGCAGCTGCTGCGGCCAACGACGGATTTGCTTGGGGCGATCCAGTCAGTCCGCCGAACACGCCAAAGCGATTCGGACCTGACGTCGAGCTCGAGGGGGGCCCTGAACCATTGCTGCCGCCAGTACCAGTTCCACCGTCATTACTTGTTACGGCGCCTGGTAGTGTAGAAATATTACCAAGCCCACCGCGGTTGAAATTCGCAACACCGAGCGATAATTGTGCGCCTAGATCGCGACTGAAGTTGCGTTGCGCGATGACGATTCTGGTTTCGATCTCAACCTGCGGCTCCGGCTGATCGAGAATAGCAACGAGTTGACGAACCGCCTCGATGTTCTCTTTCACGTCCGTAATGATCAACGTATTGCTGCGGCCATCTACTTCGATCGAACCACGTCGTGACAAACGTCGCGAGATGATTGGCAACATACCTTGATCACCGCTTCCACCGGTCGCATCACCACCAGCGCCGCCACTAAAACTGAGGTTCGTCGCGCCGCCTGAGAAGGCTCCAGTTGAGCCAGCAGCCTGAGCTAGTGTGCCCGAGGCGCGTGCGTAGTTAAGACGGATAAACTCTGTCACCAAAGGCGAGGCATCCAAACGAGAATCGTTGATGATCTTTTGAGTCTCAGCTTCCTTCGCCAGAACATCCGTGGTCGCGGCGCGAAGGATGTTTCCATTTACTTCGATTCCCAAACGGTTGGCCTTCAGAATTGCATCGAGCGCCACGTTCCATGGAACGTCCTGAACATTCACAGTCACGAGCACAGGTCCAACTGAAGAGTCGAGCACAAAGTTCACGCCATACTGTTCCGTGATGTAGTTGAGGATGTCGCGGATGTCGGCATTGACAACATTCAAGTTGATCGGCTCACCCACGAAACCGGGCTGTCCATACTGACGACCTTGATCAACCTGGCGATCTCCTGAGCGTGACATGCTGATCGCCGGCGTTGGACTTGCCGCCGTGGGAGTTTGCGCCAATCCGCTGATACTAGAGAGGCATACAATCAAGAGGACGAGCGTTGTCCAGCTGACTGCTTTTATTCGTGACTGAGAAGGCATCGTTCGCTCCTTAGGGGAATTGCTGGAGGGCCGCCACGCACTACGCTCGAATTGCCGGGGCAAAATGAAGCGCGCGCCGCACAAACACGGCACCATCCGGCTTATTGTCAAAGTGCGCAGGAAGCTGAGATTGCTAAGCTACCCGCGCGGGTAACGTTTGGTCATTCGACCAAAACTGAATTCAGGGTTTTGCGACTAACACGGTCGCGCCAGCAGCAGACATTGCGTTGACGTTCGACTGTCTGAGCGTTTTCAGTTGAACTGAACGCTCGCGTCGACCATCGGTGAAAACAATTTCATGACGGAAAACAAGTCGCGTGTCTTCGATAGCAACGAGTTGGCCGTCGTAGAAAGGCTCTCCCGGATAGATAACGTAAGAGAGTTTGATGGGCGTCGCCTCGATGATTGCGGCGTACCCGCGTGGAGTGCGCGAGATACCAATCACTTCAATCTCACTCAGCAGCAAAGCCGTCGTCGGTTTGGGCGCCGGCATTCTTGCATTCATTGCGGCACGTTTCTGCGCCTTGTAACTCTCGATACGTTCTTGAACTGAGGGCGGCAGCACCTGTCCGGCGATCTTCTTCACAACTGGCCGGGCGGGTTCGTATCTCCGGAACGGATCGCGTCCACTTGAGGAAACGCGCTTGGAAGCAGCCCGTGTCTTTACCTGCGACTCAGATTCCTGCGTGTCCTGGGCTAACACAGACTGGGTAGACGCGCACAGCAACAAAGCGCTTATCAGTAAGCCGGCAAATCGAAATCCAATCGCTGTTCTTTTGTCATACGTCATAGTCTTGTTCACTTCCTTACGTTGATCGGATTAGCTTCCCTACTTGGCCGGCGCTGGTGCAGGAGTTTGACCACCAGCACCCGCTGGCGTCGGTTGTTTTTGCAGCTTCTCTGCAGACACGTAAAAAGCCGTCAGGTCAAAGCGAGCGTCGAGAGTCTTATTCGGCGACTGCTTTTCGAGTTGTTTCAATTCGAAGTTGGTGACCGAAACGATTCGTTGATAGTGCGCAACCTGTTCAAAGAAAGCGCGGAGCGCAGCAAATGAGCTGGTGACGATGACCTCGATCTTCTTTCCGTTGTAATTCTCTTGCTGCACGTCTTCCTTAGGCGAGAACCGCATCAAAGTCAGGCCATTGCCGCGAGCGCGATCCTGAAGTCCTTGCAGCACCATCGTTATCTCTTTCTGTTCAGGAAGCAGCGCCTTCAACTCCGCATACTCCTCTTCGCGCGCTTTATAAGCTGCCTTGAATTCATTGAGTCGCTGTGACACGACTTGCGCCTGGGCATTGCGAGGCTTTAACTGGGCGATCTCGCTTTGCATGGTCGCTGTTTCAGCACGCACACCGCGCGTCATGAAATACCAGAACCCGGCGTAGATGACTCCCGCGACCACCACGAACAACAACATCCGTAGATACCAGGGAAGGGTTGGAAGCTTGCCGACTTTCATCTCTTTTATCCTCGAATCGATTCGCTACTTCTTCATCGCAACTTGACTGCCGGGCGCTGGCGTCGAAGCTTGGGTCTGGGGCTTGGCGATACTGAAATTAGCTTTGACGGTGAAGCTAACGACCTCGGGTTTGGGGAATCCTGGATCGACTGCCGGACCTGGCGCAGCGTTGTCGTTGACAACTGTCTTGGCGACCTCGCGCTGAGTTTCAATGTTGAGATTGCTAAACATACCATTTGAGAATTCCAAACTCTGTCCGAATTTTGTTACCGTATACTCATTCGGCGACTCGCCTTTGATCGTTACCTCGCCGTCTTTCTGCTCAATGCTCTTCAGGTACAACTCTGGAACTGCATCGAAGCGCGCTTTAATCTCTTGCAGTACGGCGCTTGGTCCTTGCTGCGATTCTCTGAGCCGCTTGATTGCGTCGATGCGCGCCTGGACCTCTTGTGACCGCTTCTCAAGTTCCATCTGCTCTTTTTGCACTGCGAGCATTTGTTGATTGATTCGCTTCTCGTTCTCGAGTTCTTGCTTTGCCGACGCATGAGCGTTGTTGGTGCTGATGTACTCGTATCCCACACTGAGAACCAATAAGCCGAAGACTGTCAGAGCAAGCAGCAAACTCTGAATCCGTGGGCTGGATACCTTTTCTTCAACCAGCGCCACGCCTTGCGGCCGGTCAGTAACAGACTCGAGTAGGTTTATCTTGATCATGCCTCAACTCCTCTCAGGGCGAGACCCACTGCGACTGCCATTTCCGGGACTATCTCCTTCATGTAATCCGGATCAAACTTGTTCGCATCGACCTCGATTTGACGAAATGGGTCGAACACTTCGACAGGAATCTCAAATCTCTTCGCGAGATAGTCAGCTACTCCAGGCAACTTCGAGCCACCACCGGCCAACAAAATCTTTTGAATGCCGCCATCGGAATCTTGTTCCGCAGTCGCGCGATAGAAGTCCATGGTCTTTCGGACTTCAAGCGCGAGAATGTCAGAGACAGCCTCAATGATGGGCTGGATAGGTCGCGGCTCAATCCCTTCGGGTAGGACAGCGCCGCGCTTTACTGCTTCGGCCTGTTCAAAGCTGAGACCAAGTTCCTTCTGCAATAAGCTCGTGTACTGACTGCCACCAACTGAAGCGTCACGTGCGAAAATTGAGCGGGTGCCGTTGAGGATGTTGATGTTCATTGTCGACGCGCCAATATTCAACAGTGCGACGACCTGTCCGGGCTGTGGGTGGTAGTTCACCTCGTAGCAATTCTGTAAAGCAAAGGCGTCGATATCGATCACAACGGGCTGTTTGCCGGCTAGTTGAATCGCTTGCTTGACGTTGGCAATCTTGTCGCTCTTGCAAGCCGCCATCAGAACATGCAGCGACTCAGAAGACTTACCAGTCAATTGGTAATCAAGATTGACGTCGGCGATATCAAAAGGAATGTGCTCCTCAGCGTGCCAGCTAAAAGACTCACGAAGTTCCTCTTCGCTCATCTGCGGCAGAACGATGTTCTTGACGATAACGGAATGTCCGCTGACAGCAGCTGCTACTCGCGTCGTCTTGATCTGGTGCTCGTTAAAAATGTTCGTGATGACGTTCGACACGTTGTTCAGCTCCATGATCTGGCCATCGACGATCGTGTCTGACTGCAGGTTCTCGAAACCGAGACTCATGAGCTGAAGGCTGTTGCCTTTCTTATTTAACTCGACTGCTTTGACAGAACTTGATCCGATGTCGAGTCCAACAAGGTTCTTCTTTCCCATTCCTCTTTTGAACATATCTAGTTGTTCCTCGCTGTAGCGCGCATTCTGTTTCGTCGACGAAGTCGCGCACGTGCCTTTCGCGCTCTGGGCATTCCTTTTTTAAGTACTTTATGAGGGGAGCAATCAGTGTGCGTTTTCAAGGTGCTGGTCCGATGGAAGGTAGGGAGTGATTCATCCGCGCCGACGTGTTGCTCAGGTTTCTGGCCCATCGTCGGGGGAACAGTTTGTGGGAAGTCTGATACGGCAGGAGTGAAGATCATTCGGAAACCCAGCCAAGTTGGTTGTCCAACTTCTGTAGGCTTTGCGACCTCCGCTCACGCGGAGTGTGCCTTTATCGTGCTTCAAAGAAACTAGCGAATTGGTCGCTTGAAAACTAGGTGGGCACCCCAATCGACGGCGGGAGTCGCCGTCCACGGGAACGAGAGTACATTAGTGGGCCAAACATTGTCAACCGCTATTTTCTAACGTTTAACTCTTTGAATTGATAGGGTTAATGGGATAATTGGACCATTCAAAGGCGGTACTTTCTGGAAGGTTCAAGGGAGATTTCCAGTGTTCGACTCTGCTTCTCCTGGGAGCGTCGGGTCTTTCGTTTTCACAGGTTTGGCTGGTATTCCCGCGACGATCTGGTTCGCTTCAACATCGCGTGTGACCACCGATCCGCTGCCCACCATTGCATTCTCCCCGACCGTGATTCCCGCCAGAACCGTAGCGTGATAGGTGACTCGCACGCCGTCACGGATTGTAGTCGTGGGCGTGTACACGCGGTGGATGTCGTAAATGTCGTGGCTGTGAGAATAGATATTTGCGTAATCGGAAATAGAAACGTTATTTCCGATCT
>Ga0068862_100002423_pt1 | contig 16565 bp, 18 predicted proteins | sample KBSSwiS52_FD_66598 | JGI IMG/M metagenome (GOLD analysis project Ga0068862, IMG submission 66598) | Switchgrass rhizosphere microbial communities from Kellogg Biological Station, Michigan, USA - KBS Switchgrass S5-2 | ecosystem: Host-associated > Plants > Roots > Rhizosphere > Soil ... | reverse complement strand
CCACGAGGGCCAGCAGGACCATATCCACATCTCGATCGTGGCCAAGCGGGCGATCCTGGTGGTCATCTTCGACGACCGCTCGTCGCTCGGGCTGGTCCGCCTGCGCGTCAAGCGCGCCAGCGTGGACCTGGAGAAGATCTTCGAGATGATGTTGCAGAAGAGTGAACGAGGAGCCGGAACGGCACACGCAAGCCCCTTTTCCGAGATCACCGACGACGACATCGACGCGCTCTTCGGCGAATAGGCGGCGCAGCCGGAGGGAGGCCGCAGGCGGGGCCGCACGCCGGACCGCCGGCGCGCACCGCACCCCGGCGGTCCGGTGAGGAACGGAGCAAGGCAGCCAAGATGACTTTCATCAACTACGCCAGCAAAGAGATCAACTGCAAGATCGTCTACTATGGTCCCGGCCTGTGCGGGAAGACGACGAACCTGCAGTACATCTACAACAAGACCGCGCCGGAATCGAAGGGCAAGATGATCTCGCTGGCCACCGAGGCGGATCGCACGCTGTTCTTCGACTTCCTGCCTCTCGACCTGGGGAGCATCCGCGGCTTCACCACCCGGTTCCACCTCTACACGGTGCCGGGCCAGGTGTTCTACGATGCCAGCCGCAAGCTGATCCTCAAGGGAGTCGACGGCGTCATCTTCGTCGCCGACAGCCAGGAGGAGAGGATGGAGGCGAACATCGAGTCCATCCGCAACCTGGAGCAGAACCTGAAGGAGCACGGTTTCGACCTTTCGACGATCCCGTACGCCCTGCAGTTCAACAAGCGGGACCTCGCGAACGTGGTGGCGGTGGAGGACATGTACCGCACCCTGAACTTCAAGCGCGAGCCCACTTTCGAGGCCGTCGCAACCACGGGCGTCGGAGTGTTCGACACCCTGAAGTCCGTGGCCAAACAGATCCTGATCGAGCTCAAGAAACGCTGAGGGACGACCCCATGGCCAAGCCTCGGCCGAAAGCACAGCCGGAGAAGACCACGAAATCGGAAAAGACCGAGAAGACGGAGACGCTCGCGTCGAAAGCCCGCGCCGCCGCCCGGGCGACCGCCGCGGCCGATCCGGCGCTCGACGCCTTCACCAAGGCGCTCGACGCCTTCCACAAGAGGGATTGGGCCAAGGCGGCCGAGCTGTTCGAGGCCACCCTCGCCGAGAGCGACCGCCTCGACCTGTCGGACCGCGCCCGCCAGTATCTCGCCGCCACCCGCCAGAAGCTGCCGGCGGCCGGCGCCAAGGGCAAGGCGAAGGCGGACGACGCCGATCCGTTCCTGCGCGCCGTCTACGACAAGAACCGCGGGGATGCCGCGGCCGCCCTGGACCTCTGCCGCAAGGAGGGCCGCGACCAGAAGGACGAGCGCTTCGCCTACCTCGCGGCGTCGATCCATGCGGCCGAGGGCCGGATCGACGAGGCCGTGCAGGCGCTGTCGCGGGCCATCGAGCTCAACCCAAAGAACCGCGTCCATGCCTTCCACGACCCCGACTTTGCCGAGCTCCGCAAGGACCGCGACCACCGCCAGCTCTTCGGACTCTCCTGAGCCGGAGAGGAGCGGGGGCAGGCAGCTGGTCGCGGTCGGCGGCGGCACCGGCCTGTCCACCCTGCTGCGCGGGCTCAAGCACTACGCCGGATCGGACCGCCTGCGCCAGCTCACCGGCGTGGTCACGGTCACGGACGATGGCGGCTCCTCCGGCCGCCTGCGCCGCGAGCTCGGCGTCCTCCCCCCGGGCGACATCCGCAACTGCCTCGTGGCCCTCGCCGACGACGAGGACCTCCTGGCGCGGCTCTTCCAGTACCGCTTCCCCAACGGCGACGGCCTGCTCGGCCACTCGTTCGGCAACCTGTTCCTGACCGCGCTCACCGGCATCACCGGCGACTTCCATCAGGCGATCCTCACCGCCGAGTCGATCCTCTCGGTGCGCGGCAAGATCTGCCCGGCGACCGTCCAGGACGTGCGCCTGCGCGGCCACGGCGTCTCCGGCCGGGTCTACGAAGGCGAGTCGGCCATCGGCATGTCCGGCGAGGCCATCGAGCGCCTGGAGCTCGACCCGGCCGCCCCGCCGGCCTTCCCGCCGGCCGCCGCCGCCCTGGAGAAGGCCGACCTGATCCTCCTCGGCCCGGGCTCGCTCTACACCTCGATCCTCCCCAACCTGCTGATCCCCGGCATCCGCCAGGCGGTCGCCAAGAGCCCGGCGCGCACCGTGCTCCTGCTCAACCTCATGACCCAGCCCGGGGAGACCGACGGCATGACCGGCCTCGACCATCTCAAGGCCATCGAGCGCTTCGCCGGCAGCGGGCTCGTGGACGCCGTCCTGGTCAGCTCCTCGCCGATCCCGGGCTACCTCCTGGAGCATTACGCCGAAACCGGCTCCGAGCCGGTGCTCATCGACCGCGCGGAGGTCGAGGCCCTGGGCATCCAGGTGTTCGAGGCCGACCTGCTCGCGCCCGGCGACGGTCTCATCCGCCACGATTCTCCCAAGCTCGCCCGCGCCGTGATGGAGCTGCTCGACCATGCCTAGGCCGCGGATCGCCGTCGTGCTCGCCGCGGGCAAGGGGACCCGCATGCGGTCGGCCATGCCCAAGGTCCTCCATTCCGCGGCTGGCCGCCCGCTCCTGTCCTGGGTTCTGGAATCGGCCCGGGCCGCCGGCTGCGAGCGCATCCTGGTCATCGTCGGCCACGGCGCGGAGCAGGTCCGGGAGGAGATCGGCGGCGAGGACGTCCAGTGGGTGCTCCAGGAAGAGCAGAAGGGAACCGGCCACGCCCTGATGCAGGCCGAGCCCTACGTGGACGGGGATGCGATGCTGCTGGTCCTCTCGGGCGACGTGCCCCTGGTCACCCCGGCCACCCTGGAGCATCTCGCGGCCGGCGCCGAGGCGGGCTGGGGCGCCATGGCCGTGGCCGACCTCGAGGACCCCGGCTCGCTCGGCCGCGTGCTGGCCGACGGCTACGGCGCCCTGCGCCGCATCGTCGAAGCCGCCGACGCCACTCCCGAGGTGCTGGCCATCAAGCGGGTCAACGCCGGCCTCTATGCCCTGCCGGCACCCCAGATCTTCGACTACCTGCGCCAGATTGGCACCGACAACGCCCAGGGGGAGCTGTACCTGACCGATGCGGTCACCCGGGCCGCCGAGAGGAACCGCCTGGTCCTGCTCGTGCCGCTGCCCGATCCGTCCGAGGCGCTCGGGGTCAACACCCGGGCGGAGCTCGCCCGCGTCCACCGGCGCCTGCTCGACCGCCACCTGGCGAACCTGATGGACGAGGGCGTGACCATCCTGGAGCCCTCCCGCACCTCGATCGAGCCGGGAGTGATCGTGGGGACCGACACCGTGATCCATCCGGACGTGTCACTCCTCGGCCGCACCGTGATCGGCGAGGGCTCCACGCTCCGCCAGGGGGCCTGGATCCGGGACAGCACGCTCGGCAAGGAGGTCACCATCGAGCCCTACAGCGTGCTCGACGGAGCCGAGGTCGGGGACGGCTGCCGGGTCGGCCCGTTCGCCCGGCTGCGCCCGGCATCCCGCTTGCTACAGGGTGCCCGAGTGGGCAACTTCGTCGAGGTCAAGAATTCCGAGCTGGGCCCGGGCAGCAAGGCGAACCATCTCGCGTACCTCGGGGATGCCACGGTCGGGGAGAAGGCGAACGTCGGCGCGGGGGTCATTACTTGTAATTACGACGGCAGCCGCAAGCACCCCACCGAGATCGGAGCGGGCGCGTTCGTCGGCAGCGACACCATGCTCGTCGCGCCCGTCAAAGTCGGCGAGGGGGCGAGCACGGCCGCGGGATCGGTGATCACCAAGGACGTCCCCGCCGGCGCCCTGGCGATCGGCCGGGTGCGGCAGAAGAACCTCGAAGGCTGGGCCGGCGGCCTGCGCGGCAAGCGCAAGAAAAAGGAAGAGGAAACCTGAAGAATGTGCGGAATCGTCGGCTACGTGGGCAACCGTGAGGTCGTGCCCCTTCTGATGGACGGGCTGCGCCGCCTGGAGTACCGCGGCTACGACTCGGCCGGCGTCGTCGCGGTCCTCGACGGCGAGTTCCAGACCGCCAAGGCCGAGGGCAAGCTCGACCGCCTCAAGGAGAAGCTCGAGAAGCAGCCGCTCGCCGGCCTCTACGGCCTCGGCCACACCCGCTGGGCCACGCATGGACCGCCGAGCGAGCGCAACGCCCATCCCATGGTGGACTCCCGGCGGCGGGTGGCGCTGATCCACAACGGCATCATCGAGAACTTCCTGCCGCTCAAGAAGCGGCTGATCTCCGAGGGCTGGACCTTCACCTCGGACACGGACACCGAGGTCGTCGCGAACCTGATCTCCTCCTATCTCGATCACGAGCCCGACCTGCGGCACGCGGTCGCGCGGGCCTGCCGCGAGCTCGAAGGGATGTACGCCTTCGCCGCGGTGACCACCGAGTCCGAGGACCAGGAGATCGTGGCCGCCCGCCAGGGTCCGCCGCTCGTCGTCGGCCTCTGCGAGGGAGAGCAATTCCTCGCCTCGGATCCGTCAGCCCTGCTCGTTCATACCAAGGACGTGATCTTCCTGGAGAACGGCGACCTGGCCCTGCTGAAGCGATCGGGTGTCGAGATCTGGGACCGCCAGGGGAACCGGGTGGAGCGCCCCGTGCAGCACCTGACCTGGGACCCCATCCAGGCGGAGAAGGGCGGCTACAAGCACTTCATGCTCAAGGAGATCCACGAGCAGACCCAGGCCGTGCAGGACACCTTCGCCGGCCGCGTGGACTTCGAGCTCGCCGAGATCATCTTCGACACGATCCGCATGCCCGAGGAGGAGCTGCGGTCGGTCGAGCGCCTTCATCTCCTCGCCTGCGGCACCTCCTGGCACTCGGCCCTGGTCGGCAAGTTCCTGATCGAGGAGCTGGCCCGCGTCCCGGTCGAGGTCGATTACGGCTCCGAGTACCGCTACCGCAAGCCGATCGTCAACGGCAAGGTGCTGGCCGTGGGCATCTCCCAATCGGGAGAAACCGCGGACACGCTCTCGGCCATGGAGGCGGCGCGCGACGCGGGAGCGAACCTGTTCACCGTCTGCAACGTGCAGGGCAGCCAGGCCACCCGGATCAGCGAGGGCGTCATCTACACCCACGCCGGCCCCGAGATCGGCGTCGCCTCGACCAAGGCCTTCACCACCCAGCTCGTGGCGCTCTACCTGCTCGCGCTCTATCTGCGCCAGCTCCGCACGGGGAAGCTGGAGCACGAGTACCTCGACGACCTCGCCCGGCTGCCGCAGGCGGTCGACGAGGTGATCCGCCGCCAGGAAAAGAACATGGAGGCGCTCGCCAAGCGCTGGTTCCGGGCCGAGAACTTCCTCTTCCTGGGGCGCGGCATCAACTACCCGATCGCGCTCGAAGGCGCGCTCAAGCTCAAGGAGATCTCCTACATCCACGCCGAGGGCTATCCCGCGGGCGAGATGAAGCACGGTCCCATCGCGCTGATCGACAACGAGATGCCGGTGGTCTCCATCGCCACCGGCAGCGACGTGGTGTTCGAGAAGGCGAAGAGCAACCTGCAGGAGGTCAAGGCGCGGGACGGGGTCGTGATCGCGCTCACCGACCGCGACCCCGAGGAGCTGGGCGGCGTCTGCGACGAGGTGATCGAGGTCCCGACCGTCTCGCCGCTGCTCCAGCCGATCGTCAACGTGATCCCGCTGCAGCTCCTCGCCTACTTCACGGGCGTGCGCCGCGGCGCCGACGTGGACCAGCCGCGCAACCTGGCGAAGAGCGTCACGGTGGAGTGATCGAGACCGTCTATCGGGAGCGCCGCGGCTCCTTCCAGCAGGAGGAGCGGCGCCTCGCCCGGATCTCCCTGCGCTTTTCGATCGTCCGCGGAATCCTGTTCGCGGCCTTCGTCGCGTGCCTCCTCTGGGTGCTGTTCGATCCGGACTCCCCCCGGGATGCGGGCTTCGGGGGAGCGGCTTTCTTCCTCGTCGCCTTCCTCGCGATCCTCCCGCGTCACGACCGGATTGTCGCGGCCCAGCGCCGGGCGGGTGACCTCGCGCGGATCAACGAGGAGGCGCTGCTGCGGATCGCTCGCGACTGGAAGAGCCTGCCCGATCCCAACCTTCCAAGCGACCTGCCGCTCGCCCGCGACCTCGACCTCTTCGGCCCCGCCTCGGTCTTCCAGCTCCTGGGTACCGTCCACACGCCGGCCGGCAAGAGTGAGCTGGCGGCATGGCTGCTGGAGCCGGCGCCGCCGGAGGAGATCGTCCGGCGACAGGAGGCGGTCGCGGAGCTCGCGCCGGAGCTCGACCTGCGGCAGCAGCTCGAGGTGCGCACGCGGCCGATGGAGAAGCACGCTCCGAACGTGGACAAGTTCCTGCGCTGGGCCGAGGACCGCCCCTGGCTCCTGGCGCGGCCCTGGCTGGTCTGGCTGACGCGCATCCTCCCGGTCCTCACGATCGCCGCCCTGGTCCACTGCCTGCTGCGGTTCGGGACGACGATCGACACCATCCCCCCGGGCGCCTCGGTGCTGGGGGCCCTCGTCCCCTCCTGGGAGTTGGGGCTGCTGCTGACCATCAACATCACCCTCGCCTACGTCCTGGGATCGCGGCTGCTCGCGAGCTTCGACCGGCTGGAGGCGCGGCAGAAGGAGTTCGAGCTCTACGCCGACGCCCTGGCGCTGATCCCGGAGCGCAGCTTCACGACTCCGCTCCTCCAGCGGATCGCCGCGGACCTGGCCCCCCAGGGCCGGCCCGCCCACCGCTGGATGAACGTGCTGCAAGGGAGGATCGGCCTCGCGGACGCCCGCCACTCGGGCATCCTCCACTTCTTCCTCCAGAGCTTCCTGCTATGGGACTTCCACAGCCTCTACCTGCTGGAGGCCTGGCAGCGGGATGCCGGCCCGCATGTCCGGAAATGGCTCCGGGCGCTGGGAGACTTCGAAGCGCTCTCCGCCCTGGCCGGGCTGCGTCACGACAACCCGGACTGGGCGTTCCCCCGGGTGGCGGACGGGGAGGACCGGCTCGCCGCGAAGGCGCTGGGGCATCCGCTCCTGCCGGCGGACCGGCGGGTCTCGAACGACGTCGAACTCGGCCCGCCCAGCACGTTCCTGCTGGTCACCGGCTCGAACATGTCGGGGAAGAGCACGCTTCTGCGCTCGATCGGAGTCAACGCGGTCCTGGCGCAGGCCGGAGGCCCGGTCTGCGCCGAGGAGCTGCGGATGCCGCCGGTCACTCTCGCCACCAGCATCCTGGTCGAGGACTCCCTCGCCGACGGCGTCTCCTTCTTCCTGGCCGAGCTGAAGCGCATCCGCGGCGTAGTGGACCTGGCCGACCGGTGCCACGCCGAGGGGAGGGCCCTCCTCTATCTCCTGGACGAGGTGCTCCGCGGCACGAACAGCCACGAGCGGCAGGTGGCGGTGCGGCGGGTGATCCTCCATCTGCTGCGGCAGGGCGCGATCGGCGCGGTCTCGACCCACGACCTCCAGATCGCGGAGATTCCGGAGCTGGCCGGAGCCGTGCGCCCCGTCCACTTCCGCGAGACGCTCCACCCCGGCGGCGATCCGCCCATGACCTTCGACTACCGGATGCGGCCGGGCGTGGCCACGACGACCAACGCGCTCCTGCTGATGGAGCTGGTCGGGCTCAAGCCGGAGTGAGCTCCAGAGCCTGGCGGAATCCCTCGGGATCGTCCACGGTCAGGGAGATCCAGCGCGCCCACTTCTCCATTCCATATGGACCCTTGGCGATGACCGGCTCCGTCAGCTCGATCCAGAGCGGCATCGGGCCGGGGAGCGAGGCGCGGATGTAGGGCTCCGAGCCCGGCGGGCGCTTCCTGTGGACCGCCGCGATCCGCTCGCGCGGGACCGTCACCGTGCAGCGCACCCCGATCCGGACCCTCAGACCGTCCCCGTCCAGCAGGGTCGGCCGCAGCCGCATCGCCCGCCAGTCGGCCAGGAAGAAGAGAGCGCCATACGCCGTCAACGCGGTGAGGACCCAGGCGGCGACGGGGCTCCAGCGCAGGAGCAGGATGTGCGCCGGAATGCCCTCCGCCGCCATCATGAGCAGCAGCGCGAAGACGATCGCGCCATAACCGCTCTTGCGGTAGCAGGTGAAACCCTCCGCGGGGCGCCGGCGCCAGGAGAGCAGCGCGTAGTAGACCACCGCCATCTCGAAAGCGATCGCCTCGGCCACCCCGCGGGAGGGCAGCACGTCGCCGGCCACCGCCCGTATCCGCTCCAGCGTGTCCCCATCCCCAGGGGTGTGCCGCAGGGCCCGCCGCGTGCGGACCGCGATCCAAGAGATGAGGCCGATCTCATAGGGGATGGCCAGGATGCGCACCACCTCGCGCAGCAGCCCGCGGTCCTGCGGGAGCAGCAGCGCGGCGCCGAGGATTCCGAGGAGGACGACCGGGACCACGCTCAGCCGCGGCCAGCCCCCGCGCCGCACCGCCAGGAACCAGTAGACGAGCGGCACCACCACGATCAGGTCCAGCATCACCCCGATCGCGACCAGGTCCGGCCGCTGCCACCTCATCCGGACGATGGCGACCTCCGCCGCGTAGATGCCCGTGGCCAGGAGGGCGAATGCGAAAAGGTGCAGGCGGGCCCGGCGTGTCATGAGTGGACCGGTCACAGCAGCAGCTCCTTCCTGAGCCGCCAGGCCGCGATGCCGATCCACGGGAACCCGGCCAGGGCGTTTCCGCGCTGCCACAGGCCGACGTTCGCGCGCGTCACCAGGCCGCCGATCCCCATCATGACGGCGATGAAGAAGGTCATCACCGCGAAGACCACGAGGAGGAAGATGCAGAACCCGCGCAGGTCCCTCCGCCGCCACAGCGCGAGCGCGAGGAGCAGGGGAGCGATCTGGAGCGCGAGGCCGAGTCCGTAGCCTCCGTGCCGGTCGTCCGGCATCGGGAACTTCCCGCCCATGAAGGTGGCGATCCCGAACAGGAACAGGGTCAGCCCGGTCAACGCCGCCATCAAGGTGTTCCCGCCCAGCCGCCGGATGGCGTAGAAGAACCCGAAGCTCGCCAGGATGCCTGCCACACCGCACAGCATGACGCCCGCGTTGAAGACCATCGGGTAGCGCGCCTCGGCGCTGCCCATCTCGCTGGCGTACTGCGTGACATAGCTGAAGCCGGGATAGAGTAGGGGAGCGATGATCAGGAGGCCGAAGTAGACGACCGGGATCAAGATCCCTGCCAGCAATAAAGCTCTTATCTTTTCCGTGGTCATGGTGAAAGTGTAGCTCAGCCACTCCCTGGCGGGGGTGCGGGGCATCCTGCGTACCTTCGGGAGGAAGCAGTCACAACCAAGGAGATTCGATCCATGTCCCAGTCCACTCTCGCTGCGCCGCAGCTTGTCATCAACAGCCGCATGATCTACTCCAGCTGGATCCCGGCGGACCCCAAGGCTGCCGCGGCGCTGCTGCCGGGCCGCCTCCAGCCGGCCGGCCCGATCTATATGAACCAGTACGTCGTCGACTCCGAGGAGCAGACCTCCGGCTTCGGCGCCTACTCTCTCACCTACATGGGCCTCGATCTGGCGAACGTGAAGGCTCCGGACGGCGTCACCCCCGGGCGCTTCTTCACCAGCTACTTCAACTCGTCGGAAGTGATGCGTCAGTACGTCCTCGACCGCGGCGTGCCGGCCTCTCCCGGCTCGACCACGGTCGAAGTGCACGGCCACGACCTCGAAGCCGTCACCTCGGTCGACGGAGTGCCGATCATCCGCACCCGGGCGCGCGTCGGAAACAAGGTCGGCGTGGTGGCCCGCGGACACCTGACCTACGTCACGCAGCTCGACGGCAAGCTTCTGGGTGGCAACTACGCCTACATCGGCGAGCTGGTCGATCCCTTCGAGCTGCAGTCGGTCGAGTTCCTCGCCAAGGACCATCCGACCTGGGCGATCCGCCCGGCGCAGCCGTTCCAGCCCGTGGTCGCCTCCTCCTGGTTTGCCCCGCGCGACTCGTTCGTCTACCCAGGCGGCGAGTACGAAATCTGATCGGTCCTTCCCCGTCGAAAAGGGCGCGGCATCCCGCCGCGCCCTTTTCTTTTCACTTCAATTCGGCCATCAACGCGCGCAGATCGAGCGGGCGCGTGTACATCGCGACTCCGCCGTCCTCGGAGCGCGGCCAATCCTCCCGCGGCCGGTCGCGGTATAGCTCGACGCCGTTCTCGTCCGGGTCGCGCAGGTAGAGCGCCTCGCTCACTCCGTGGTCCGCGGCTCCATCCAGCGAAATGTTCGCCTCGACCAGCCGCTGCAGCGCGTCCGCGAGCGTGACGCGGTCGGGGTAGCGAATGGCCACGTGATAGAGGCCGGTGCTGCCCGGAGGCGGCGGCGAGCCGCCGAGGCTCTCCCACGTGTTCAGTCCGATGTGATGGTGATAGCCGCCCGCGCTGATGAACGCGGCCTGACCGCCCCAGCGCTGCATCAGCTCGAAGCCGAGAACGCCGCAATAGAAAGCGAGCGAGCGCTCCAGGTCCGCGACCTTCAGATGGACGTGGCCGATGTCGACGCGGGGATCGATGGGTGGGCCTGGCTGAGTCATGCCGACAGTATAAAACGCAAACCGCCGCGGCCCTGGGGAAGGCCGCGGCGGCAAGTCAGGAAGTGAGGCAGCTAGTCGGAGTCGTACTCGACCTGGACGTCCAGTGTGCCCGGGTCCATCTGGATCTCGGCGGAGGTGTCGATGCTGATCTCGCCGTCGTAGAGCGGACCCGGCGCGAAGTAGTAGGCCCGCCCGTAGGCCCGCAGCTTCGAATCGAGCGAGAGCCGGGCGCCCACCGTGGTCTTGACCCGGATCTCCGGCCCCGGCACCTCGGTCGTCCCGTACGTGGAATCGAACCGCGACGTGGTCGAGGCGCTGTAGCCGCCGACGCGCAGCTCGGCATAGACGTTGCCGCTGTACACGCCCGTGGAGACCCGGTTGGTGGTCACCGCGCTACGAAACACGATCTCCACCGGCGTCCCGTTCGGATAGGAATTCGAGCGAATGGTGACGTAGTCCCACCAGCGGGCCTCGGTGTTGCCCTGGGGAGAGGAGTTGGTGAAGGCGGTCGCGGTGATGCGGTCGGCGAGGGCGTAGACGCTCGCGGACAGGTAGTGGGCGCTGGCGGTGGTCTGGGAGGCCGCATCCGCGTACACCAGGCCGTAGCCGTTGTTGAACTGGATCCCCGCCGGATCGGAGGTGGCGCTGAGGCTCAATCCGCCCGAAACGGCCGCGGGGTTGTCAAAACCGGACCCGGCGAGGCCGCTGGTGCTGGCCATGACGTCGACGCCGTAGGTGTAGGTCTGCGCCTGGGCGCCGATTGCGAGAAACGAAAGAGCCAGGGTGGCTGCGAAAGTCTTCTTGCTGAACATTTTAATCTCCGTGTGGTCGTTGCTGCGTTCCACCCGGAGATACGCGGGACCGGAAAAAGACCCGCCACTACGCTTTGCGATGCATCGCTTGCGTAAACTCGCTGGACTTTCCCCGCGGGATCGAAAGGGTCCGCCAATCCGCCGATGCAAAATGTTTCGCAAGCAAAACGACCTGTCCGACGTGATAGGCGGCGTGAGCGATTCCGCGGTTGATCGCCTGCACCGCCGTGTGCGGCTCGGAGCGGATGAGGACCGTCTTCCCGAGATCCTCCACGGAAAGGCCGTCGAGGGTCCCGAACAGTCGGCTCCAGCCTTCCTCCCAGGAGGCCAGCAGGTCGGCCCGGGAGGTCCCCGCGTGCGGCTCGAACTCCGAATCGCGGTTGCGGTCCGGCTTCTCGCCATCGGAGGTCAGGAAGTCGGTCCACCGCGATCGAAGATTGCCCGCGAGGTGCTGGACGATCATGAACAGGCTGTTCGACTCGGGATCGAGAATGACCGTGAGGTCCTCGTCCCGGACCTGAACGAGGGCCTTGTCCGCGAGCTCCTTGAGCTTGCGGGCCTGGATGCGGATGTCTTGGAGGAAAAGGTCGGCAGGACTGGTGTTCATGAGAGCGAGGCTATCACTCCTCGTACTCGTCCGAGCCCTGCACCCAGAGGAACGACTGGATGTCGATCCTGTCCCGCGGTTTCAGGTCGCGGAGATCGCGCCGCACGGCCTCGGCAAACTCAAGCAGGTTGGCATAGGTTTCCCAGGACGGCCGGGACTGGTATTGAAAGTCGAAGCCGTACTCGCGCGCCGCCGTGCGGGTGACGTTCGGCTTCAGGAAGATGTGCGTGTCCGGCTGCGCGATGAATCCGAAGACGGTGACCACCGGCCAGGTGAAAACACGCGTCTGCTTGCGGGGCAATTCTTCGACGACCTCGCACCAGCGCCGGAACTTCGTCGACACCTCGCCAGCACCATGCAGGAAGTCATACAGGCCCGTTGCAAAGGAGCGGGCGCCATCAGCCGACTTCACGGCGTCCCGCAGGGCCATCTTTTCGAACGAGAAAAGGAGATTGGTCCGCGATTCGATCCGTACCGCGCGATCCGCGATCTCGGCGTGCCCGTCCTCGCGAAGGAGCTTGCGGAGCGTGGCGCGATCCAGGAGAGCGTTCCACTGCTCGTGCGCTTCCCACTTGTAGCCCCGTTCCCAATCGATATAGGTCTCGTCGTAGAAACCTTTCGGAAAGAAGCGCAGGAACTTGCGGCGGCAGCGCTGGGGGCTTGTCGATCGTGACGGGCGGGACGTCTGTTGTCCGATGGCGAGATCTGGCATGGACGTGCGCCTCCTTGAGCCCGCGCTCCGCCGGGCTTACCTCTCAAGGACTTGCATGTTTCGAACCAGGGCGCAACCGATGGCATCGATCCCGCATCTTCCGATTATCGGGGGTGCGCCCCCGGCAGGGAAGGAGGAAGAACGATGAAGCCTGACCGCAACCTTTGCACGGATCTCGCCCTGGGCGCTCTTGCCGGAGCTGCGGCAACCTGGATCATGGGGAAGACCACCTCCTACCTCTACGAGAAGGAGGGCGCGCAGGCCCGGCAGCGCGAGGACCAGGCGCGGGGCGACAAGACCGCCTACGAAGTGGCGGCGGAGAAGGCCGCCCGCCTGGCGTACCGCCAGCTCTCCGAGGACGAGAGGAAGAAGCTCGGATCGGCGATCCACTGGGCCGTCGGCATCGGCTCGGGTGCCCTCTACGCGCTGCTGCGCCGCCGGCTGGCCGGCGGGGGTCCCGGCCGCGAGCTGGCGGGAGGCGCGCTCTTCGGCACCGCCGTCTGGCTGCTGCTCGACGAACTAGGAAATGTCGCGCTCGGGCTCACTCCTGGGCCGACCGCGTTCCCCTGGCAGACCCACGCGCGCGGCCTCGCCGGTCACCTCGTGCTGGGCCTGGCCACCGAGGGCGTCCTGCAGGTCGCCGATCGAGCAGCCTGAGCCTCACGCCGGGGGCTCTTCGGCCGGGGCACTCCCTTATCTCTCTTTGAGCCACTGCTGCATGGTCAGCCACATTTGTATCTTCCCGGGCGGCGGCTCCTGGCCTGGCGCGACCGTCGAAGGGCGATAGAGCTTCGCGATCCATGGGCCAGGGTGCCGCCGCAGGAACCGATGTATCGACGGCAGGGTTCGGACCACATTCTCGGCCAACGAACGAGTAAAGACAGACCGCTCACCCGGCGGGTTCGGGCCGGCATGGCCGATCAGCATGAAGGCGCGGACGCCCGCCTCCATGAGGCGGTCTGTCTGAGCGGATTCGATTCGAATCCGCTTGTTGTGGCTCAGGACGACCCAACCGTGAAGGCCCGCTTTCGCGAGCCAGTCCAGATCATCGGTTCCCTGGGCAAAGTGATCGTCATGCCGCTCGAAGCGGACGCCAGCCCGCACGAGGATCTCGAAGAAGATACTGTCCGAGAGATCTGCGTCGACGAAGAAGACGGGATCAGGCGGCGCGTCTTTCGTAAAGGATCGCCTCTTCGACATCCGCCTCGTCAAGACCGTAGTACCGGGCGAGCTCCTCAACGCTCTCGCCGGCGTTGACACGCTCCGTGAGGATTGCCGTGCTGACACCCTTGCTGGCAATGGCGGGGCGGCCATAGGCCAGACGCGGGTCGATGGTGATGACTCGGCGATCGTCGGAGATATCAGGGGCTACGAAGGGGTACAGCCGAACCGGAACACCTTTGATGTCCCGCGACAACCTGCGCAAGAACATCTCCAGTACCCTTTCCATCGCGAGTTGGCCCGACCTGGAGAGGCTCAGCAGACGGCCATATTCTCTCAGGAACATCTCGCCCGGAGCTGCGCGGAGCTCATCGCTGATCAACAGGCGGTTGATGCCGCATTCAGCTTCGGCGTATTCGAGCGCCTTGCGGACGTGCTGCATGGGCACGCCGTGCTCCGTTCGCAAGGCCCTCAGCACGTGGGCTTCCACGAGGTTCGTGAAGGAGAGCCGCGAGTCGTTCGGGTCCGGTCGGACAATCACTCCGGGGGAGAAATGGCCCTCGCCGCCAGACGTGAAATGGCGGCCCTCTACCCAGGACCGCAGGGTCGCCGCCGGCATATGGAGGTAGTGCGCCGCCTCCGACAGACTGTACAGGGGAGCCTCTCGCGGGTCCCGCCCGCGAAAGAGCTTCTGCCGATCGGCCATAGTCTTATCTGAAGTCGCCATCGTAGCGCCCGGGTCGCATGAAGAGAGAGGATCTGCGCCCGTTCCCGGTAGTCTGCCACAAATGACGGTCTCTCTGGGAGCGTTTGTCTGGAAGCGCCGCCTCAGAGGATCTGACCGGCATCCCACCGGCTCCAATCTCGTGGTTCCCAGGTCGGATACGATGGAGAGACATCTCAGGAGGAGGTTGATTCGCAATGCGCACTGGCATTTTGGCAGCGACCCTGATCCTCGCGACCAGCCCTCTCTTCGCCCAAGCCGACGAAGAGCAGATTCAGCGTAGGCACAAGGCCACGACCCCGGCGCCTGGGGAGATCCGGACCGTCAGCGTCGGCGAAATGGCTTTTGCGGACTTCGACCAGACCGAGTACCTCTGGGCCGAGCTGAAGTCGGACATCGTCGCCCCGGGTCAGGGCGTCATCCTCAAGAAGGGAAGCCTGCTCTGGGGCTCCAAGGCCGAGGGCATTAAGCGCGAGTTCTGCGACATCGACCTTCCGGGCCAGTTCTGCTTCACGGACGAGGACGGCAACGGCACCCTCGACAAGGCCCGAGTCGTGAGCGGCAGCCGGATTCCCAGCGTCTCCGCCCGATACACCGAGTACTGGAAGCCGGCGAAGCCGGAAGAGGGCCGCAAGGGGGACCGACGCTGGGAGCTCGTCTACCTCGGCGCGGGCGGCGGCATCCTCCGGTTCTCGGCCCGCGAGTATCTCGACGATCCCAACCGGCCCTCGACCCAGAACGAGGTCACCTATGACCTCAAGGAGGGTGAGCCCACGAGCTTTACGTTCCGTGGGGTGAAGCTGGAGGTTCTGGGGGCGGGGAACGACGGCATCAATCTCCGGGTCGCGGCGGAGGGGTGAGTGGGGCTGCCGCCCTTGGATGTCCTTACTGCCTAACGGTATGTCGCCATCGGCGAGCACGTACAGCGATTGGAGGCAGGGCCACTGAACCGCTTGGCTCGCATTGTCCGAAGGGCATGTATATACCCGCGTGCTTTAGAATGCATAATCGGTCGGCATATCGCTCTGACAGGCAAAGGATATAATTTCGTGGAAAACCTCTCCCGCAGTCTTCCCTCCTGCCATCTGTGGGACAAGGTCATCGATGTCAAACTCGTGAAAAATAGCCCTTCTTGGATTAAAGAACCCTGCCCTTGACCATTGCCGCTCTCCTGTGGCGGATTGTAGAGCCAAGTAGACGATGAGTTGTCGCATGTCCTTCCCCGCCAAGTTCCGGTTGACTGTCTTCACCTCGAAGAGAGATTCGCCGACCGACAGATCAGCCTCGCACGAGTCTATAAAGCCGGCACCTTGCACAACTGGATGAAACACGACCGTCCGGCCCGAAGACTTCCGCCACAGGAAATGCTGATAGTTACGCGCAAGCGCAACTACCTCCTCCCACTCTGGCTTTGTCAAAGGGAACGGCTCAGGGGCTTCCACACCCTCGAACCTACTCACCTCTTTAAGAGCTTTTCTCAGCGCCTGATTTGGGAGGCCGGATTCCAGGCATAGTTCATGCGCTGTTACGTTGCGCTCTGATGCCATTCGCGCAAGATAGAAAGCGCACTCTGCGATAACGGCCGAATCGCTTTCCTCAGAGGCCTTTGGCACCTCCCTGGCTATTGGGACAACGCTAATAAAATTCTCATTCACCATATGGACGAATGATGGAGTGAGCAAGGGCAATAGCTCCGCCCAAAATCCGGGGAATGACTGTGAAAACCGCCGCGCCGAGATCATGTCGGAATTTCCGCTATTCGCTGCCAGCGATTTGAAATCCAGTCTCTCACTAGCAAATCCGTCGAATCCCATGTATGCTTTGTGTAATCCCTCCAATGCTTCCCCTCGTCTCCGAGCACATAGGATGCAAGAATCACGGCCCTCTTCTCCCACTCACTCAGACCCGCGTACTTTTGCCTAATATCGGTAAGGGCTCGTCACGGAATAAGTAGATCATCGTGCCATGCGGTCCGGCGTAGAGACGGCCCAGTCCGTTGGCAAGATCCTGCCGGGTGTACAGGGTCGGGCCGTCTCATGGCCCCAACCACCCCTGCC
>Ga0068862_100002422_pt1 | contig 16566 bp, 9 predicted proteins | sample KBSSwiS52_FD_66598 | JGI IMG/M metagenome (GOLD analysis project Ga0068862, IMG submission 66598) | Switchgrass rhizosphere microbial communities from Kellogg Biological Station, Michigan, USA - KBS Switchgrass S5-2 | ecosystem: Host-associated > Plants > Roots > Rhizosphere > Soil ... | reverse complement strand
CGGGCGACCTCGTAGCCGTTCTCGCCCGGCAGGCCGATGTCCAGGAGCACGACGTCGGGCTCGAAGCGGCCGGCCAGCTCCACGCCCGTGAGACCGTCCGCCGCGGTCTCGACCTCGTGGCCTTCGAGCTCCAGGAGCATCTGCAGCGCTTCGCGGGCATCGGGGTTGTCCTCGATCAGCAGCACGCGCAGCGCGGACCGGGCGGACCGCGCCGGGCTCTCCCCGTCCTCCTGGCGGGCCGCGAGCAGCGGCAGGCGCACCACGAGCTCGCTCCCCTGCCCGCGGCCGCCGCTGTGCGCCTCCACCCGGCCGCCGTGCAGCTCCACCAGCCGCCGCACCAGGGTGAGGCCGATGCCGAGCCCCCCCTCCGGGCGGTCGAGCGACCTCTCCCCCTGGACGAACAGGTCGAAGATCTTCGGCAGGATGTCGGACGAGATGCCCACGCCCGTGTCCCGGACGCGCAGCACGGCCTGGTCCCCCTCGGGGCCGACCTGGAGCAGGATCGTGCCGCCCGGAGGCGTGTACTTGAAGGCGTTCTCGACGAGGTTGGTCAGCACCTGCTCGAGGCGGGTGGGGTCCCCCTCGACCCAGGCGGGCTCGGCCTTGACCTCCAGACGGTGGCCCGAGTCCTTGCCGCTCGCCTCCAGCGTGCGGCGGAAGCCCTCGGCGAGCCCGGCGAGGTCCAGCGGGCGGCGCCGCAGGTCGATCTTGCCGGCCGTGACCCGCGCCACGTCGAGCAGGTCGTCGAGCAGCCCGGTGAGATGGGCGCTCTGGCGGGAGACGATGCGGGTCAGGCGCTCCAGGCGGTCGCGTGGGCCGGTCTGGGCCGGACCGGCCAGGGCGGAGAGCGCGTGCGCGGCGTTGCTGATGGCGCCGATCGGGTTGCGCAGCTCGTGGCTGAGCATGGCCAGGAACTCGTCCTTGGCGCGGCTCGCGGCCTCGGCCTCCTCGCGGGCGGCGCGCTCGCGGGCCGACGCCTGCTCCCGGATCCGCGCCGTGGCCAGGTGGGTGCCCACCCGCGCCAGCAGCTCGCGCGCCGAGAACGGCTTGACCAGGTAGTCGTCCGCCCCGGCCTCGATCCCCTCCACCCGCGCCTCCTCCCCGGCCCGCGCCGAGAGCAGGATCACCGGCAGAGTGCGGGTACGGACGTCGGCGCGCAGCGCGCGCAGCAGCTCGAAGCCGTCGAGGCCCGGCATCATGACGTCCGCGAGCACCAGGTCCGGCGGCGAGGCCAGGGCCGACGCCAGGGCCGTGGCGCCGTCGGGAACGGCTGCGACGGTCCAGCGCGGCGCCAGGAGCCGCCGCAGGTAGTCGCGCATGTCGGCGTTGTCGTCCGCGACCAGGATGCGTCCGCCGGCCGCCCGCGGCTCGTCCGCGGGGGGAGACGGAGTCGACGCAGCCGGTACCCAGCGCAGGGCCTCCTCGACGTAGGGAGCCGCTCCGAGCGCCGTGGATTCCAGGGTGCGGGCCGAGCCGAGGCGGTCCGCGGGCAGATGGTGCGAGCCCGCGGGGATCGACACGGTGAAGGCCGTGCCCCGTCCGGGCTCGCTCTCGGCGCGGATCTCGCCGCCGTGCAGCCGCACCAGCTCCTGGACCAGGGCGAGGCCGATGCCCGTGCCCTCGTGGGAGCGCGCCCAGGCCGGCCGCACCCGGCGGAAGCGCTCGAACACGTACGGCAGCTCCTCGGGAGCGATCCCGACCCCGGTGTCCGACACGGAGAGCTCGATCTTCTCCCCCTTCTCTACAGACCGCAGGCGCACCGCGATCTCCCCCTCCCGGGTGAACTTCAGGGCGTTCGAGAGGAGGTTCAGGACGACCTTCTCCCACAGGTCGCGGTCGATCCAGGCCTCGACCCCGGCGGGCAGCGGCGGGCAGTCCACGGCGAGGCGCAGCCCGGCGCGGTCCATGGCGGAGCGGAAAGCGCTCGCCAGCTCCGCGGTGAAGGACCCCAGCTCCACCGGCTCGAACACCGCCTGGGTGCGGCCCGCCTCCAGGCGCGCGAAGTCGAGGAGGGTATTGACCAGCTTGAGCAGGCGCAGGGCATTGCGGTGGGCGGTCTCGACCCGCTCCCGGTGCGCGGGCGGCAGGGGGGAGGGATCGTCCAGGGTGTCTTCGAGCGGGCCGAGGAGCAGCGTGAGAGGGGTGCGGAACTCGTGGCTGACGTTGCTGAAGAAGGCGGTCTTGGCGCGGTCGAGCTCGGCCAGGACCTCGGCGCGGCGGCGCTCCTCCTCGTAGGCCCGGGCGTCGGCGATGGCGGCGGCGATCTGCCCGGCGGCGAGCTGGTAGAAGCTGCGGTAGCTCTCGTCCATGGCGCGCCGCGGGTTCACTCCCGCCACCAGCACGCCCGTGGGCCGCTCCTGGCCGGGCGCGGCGAGAGGCAGCACCAGGGCGGAGCGGGTGGGGTCCTCCCAGGGGCTCGCGGGCACCTCGGAGAAACGGCCGGCGAGGTCGTCCACGCTGCAGATCCGGGAGGTGCGGATCACCTCGGCGAAGGGCCAGCCCTCTTCGGCAGCCTCCTTGACGAGAGGAGACTGCGGCGCCACGGGGCAGCCGGCCTTCACCCCGACACTCGCCGCCAGCTCCAGGCGGCCATCCCCGTCGAGGAGGCCATCCAGAAGGTAGATGCAGGCGAAGGGGACGTCCCAGGGGTTGGAGGCGAGGGTCTCGGCCGCGATCACGCAGGCCTCGGCCGCGTTCTTCCCTTCGGCGGCGCGGGCCCCCAGGTCGCGCAGGGTGCGCAGGCGGCGCTCGCCGATCACCCGCTCCGTGGTCTCGGTACAGACGATCAGGTTGCCCCCCACGCCGCCCTGCTCGTCGAGCACCGGGCTGTAGGAGAAGGTGAAGTAGGTCTCCTCCGTGTAGCGGTTGCGCTCCATGACGAGCAGGAGGTCGGTGAAGAAGCTCGACTCCCCGGTCGTCATCACGCGCTCGTAGATGGGGCCGACCACGTCCCAGATCTCGGCCCAGCAGACGTTGCCCTGCTGCCCCATGGCCTGCGGGTGCTTGCCGCCGAGCACCGGCACGTAGCCGTCGTTGTAGAGCTGCCAGACCTCGGGACCCCACCACAGGGCCATGGGAAAGTCGGAGCCGAGGCAGATGCTGAGCGCGGTGCGCAGGCTCTGCGGCCAGCCCTCGATGGGACCCATGGGATGGCGCGACCAGTCGATCGCGCCGATGAGCGCGCCGGTCTCGCCCTTGAGCCAGGCATGCGAGCCGGCCCTCGGCGAAGGCGCTGCGGGCGGCGATAGGGGGGTGTCAGGTCGGAGGGGGCTCATCTGCGGTCCACGGCACCTATGCAAGATGCCTACCGCAGGCCGGCGCATCAGCCTGCAATTTTCAGGGCCGCCATCCCACTTATCCAGGAGAGAGCCCAGAGCAGAGTCTTGTCCCCGAGGTGCTCGGCGATCTTCGGCGCCCTGGGCGGCGTTATCTGGATTGTAATGTGGCCAGTCGAGAATAGACACGTCGTGATGCTCAGGTCCCGGTTCACCCGCAATCCTCAGGAGCTTGGCGAGGAGTATGCCCGCCAGGGCGATTTCCCGCGCGCCATCGAGGCGTTCGGCAAGGCCGGCGACTGGCGGCGGGCGGCGGAGCTCGCCGGCAAGCTCAAGAACGAGCCGGAGCTGGTGCGGTGCTCCCTGATGGCCGGCCTGGGAAAGGTCCCGGAGGGCTACGCGGACGCCGACGCCATGCGGGCGGCGGAGCTCCTGGCGTCGCAGAAGCGGCACGAGCTCGCCATCCCGCTGTTCGAGGTGGCCTGGGAGCTCCACCGGGCCGCCGAGTGTGCCCTGGCGGCACGCGATCCGATCCGGGCGGCGAAGCTCTACGAGCGCGCCGGCGACCGCCTGGAAGCCGCGCGCTGCTTCCGCAGCGCGGGCAAGCCGCGGGAGGCGCTGCAGCTGCTGGAAGAAGGCTCGAAGACCACGCCCGGCGGCGTGCCCTCCCCGGCCCGCCAGGAGGAGACGATCCTGCTGCGCGCCGAGCTGCTGCGCCAGCTCGGCCGCGAGAGCGCGGCCACGGCGCTCCTCGCCTCGATCCCGCCGAGCCTGCGCGCCGCCGAGCTGCTGGAGCGCTCCGGCCAGGTCGAGCAGGCGGTCTACTGCTACCTCGATCTCGGCGAGACCGAGAAGGCGACGCGGGCGGCGGCGAAGCACTCGGACCGCGACCGCCTGCTGGCGCGCATCTACCTGCGCTCCGGCCGGCCGATCGAGGCCGGTCATCTCTTCGCCCAGATCGGCCTCCCCCGCGAGGCGGCCGAGGCCTACGAGGCGGGCAACGATTGGGGCAGCGCCGCCTACCGCTGGGAGGCCGCCCGCGAGCCGCGGCGCGCCGCCGAGGCCTACGAGCAGGCCGGACGGCTGCGCGACGCCGCGCGCTGCTTCACCGCCGCCGGCCGGCCCGAGCGCGCCGCCGAGCTTGCCGAGAAGGCGGCGCGGGCGAGCGACCGCACCCCGAAGCCGGTCCTCGCCGGCAAGCACGCGAAGCCCGGCAAGGCGCTCTCGGCGGCCGCGCGCCACCTCGCGGCCGGCGAGAAGGCGCGCGCCGCAGCGGCCCTGATGCAGATCGGCGCGGGCGAGCCGGACTTCGCCAGGGCCGCGGTGCTGCTCGCGCCGCTGCTCCTGGAGGAGCGCTTCCACGACGAGGCGCTCGCCCGCCTGCGCCAGGTCCCGCCCGACGCCGGAGGCGACCCGGCGCTCGCCGCCGAGCGCCACCACTGGGAGGGGCGCGCCCTGGAGCAGATGGGGGACGCCGCCGCGGCGCAGCAGTGTTACGAGCGGGCGCTCGCCCTCTCCCCCGACCATGCCGAGAGCCGGCAGCGCCTCGCCGGGCTGCGCGGCGGCGCGAAATCGCCGACCCCCAATGCCACTCTCATGGCGGACCTCGCCGGCCCGTCCGTTCCAACCGGTGCGCCCGGCGAGGTGCTCGCCGAGGGCTCGCGGATCGCGGACCGCTACGACGTGCTCGAGCTGATCGGCCGCGGCGGCATGGGGCGGGTCTACAAGGCGCACGACCGCGACCTCGACGAGACCGTGGCGATCAAGACCGTGCTGCGGCCCGCCGACGGCACCAGCGGCGACGAGGCGCGCCTCTTCCGCGAGGTGCAGATCTGCCGCCGCATCAGCCATCCCAATGTGGTGCGGGTCTACGACCTGGGGCGCTTCCCCGGCGGCGTCTTCGTCACCATGGAGTATCTGGAGGGGAGCACCCTCGAGCGGGTGCTCACGGAGGAGTCGCCGCTGCCGTTCGAGCGCGTCCGGGCCATCCTCGCCGAGGTCGCCGCCGGCCTCCACGAGGCCCACTCGCTCGGCGTGGTGCACCGCGACCTGAAACCGGCCAACGTCATGGTGACCGCCACCCGGGTGAAGATCCTCGACTTCGGCATCGCCTGCATGGGGGCCGGGAACGCGCGTCTGACGCAGGCCGGCTTCGTGATGGGCTCGCCCATGTACATGTCGCCCGACCAGCTCCAGGGCCGCGAGCTGGACGGCCGCTCCGACCTCTACTCCCTCGGCATCCTGGCCTACACCCTGATCGCCGGCCGCGAGCCGTTCGACCACTCCGACCCCACGGTGCTGGCGCTCAAGCAGCTCCGCGAGCCGCACCCGGACATCCGCGGCTTCCGGCCGGAGACCCCCGCGGCCTGGGTCGATTTCCTCGACGGGCTCCTCGCCAAGGAGCCCGAGGACCGCTTCCAGTCCGCCCGGGAGGTCCTGGACCTGCTCGCCGGGCTCCCCACGGTCTAAGAGGGACTAGCCGCCGTTCTTGGCGGAATTCCGGCGCTTCGCCTGCGCGTCGCGCCGCACGGCCCACTCGGTCTTGTACTTCACTTCGAGGACCGTACCGTCGCTCGCGAGGACCGTCACCACGTCCACGCCCTTCCTGCCCTCGGTCCGGACATCGAAGAAGTAGGTCAGCTTGCCGGCCACCCGGCCGAGCTCCTCGGAGTCCACCGTCCCGCCCGGCACCTTCTCGAGAGCGATGACGCGGGCCTCGTCCATGCTGATGTTGCCCTTCTTCGCCTCCGCCGCCGGGGCCGTCTCGTCGGGCTTGGCTTCGCCTTGCGGCTCGGCCGCGAAGAGGCTGCCTGTCATGGCGAGCATGGCAAGGCAGAGGAGGATCAGGGTGCGCTTGAGGTTCATGGGGGATTCCTTTCGGTCCGGACCCCAAAAGACCTCGGCATGAGATCATCCAAGGAGAGGATTGAATCCATTATAGCATAGGTTTCGAAAAAATTGCTGCGGCGCGGGCTGCCTCTGGGACCGGAGCGGCCATCAGACCCCATCCCCCACGGCGGTACCGTAGAGACGCCCCAGTACGCTGGCACGAACGTACCGGGTGTACAGGGTCGGGGCGTCTCATGGCCCCAGCCACCACCACCGTCGGCAGCACGCCGCGGAAACCTCGTGACCGTCCGGGTTTTTCATGCCTGTGGCACGGGCAAAGGCTGGGTAGATCAGCCTGTCGTGGGGAGACGGCCCGACCCTGTACACCCGGCAGGTTCGTGCCAGCGGACTGGGCCGTCTCTACGGGCATCTCGGGTAGCACGCCGACCTATACTTCTCCCCCATGACAACTCCGAACGCACGGTTCGCCGGCCTCTTCGCGCTCCTGCTCCCGCTCTCGGCGCACGCCGCCGGCCTGGAGGAATCCCTCAACGCCCGCTTCCGCGGCGGCTGGGTGTTGGTGAAGGCGCCGATCTCGTCGAGCTGCGACGGCTTCTACAACGACAACGACGTGGTCGGCCCCCGCGTCGAGAGCAAGGCAAGACATCGCTTCGACGCGGGCGAGCTGGCGCGGGTCGAGCGGATCGACGCGAAGCGCGGCCGGGTGGACGTGTTCCTCGACATCGCCGAAGGAATCCTGGCGGAGCGCAACGACGGACCGTTCACGCTCTACGACCCGCTCAACTGCCGCATCCAGCTCCGGGTCCCAATCCCCGAGCGCGCTGACGCTGCTGCCACGGAAACGCGCCTAGCCGAGCTGCTGGAGCTGCACGCCTCGGAGCGCGAAGCGGAAGCTTCCTCCGCCTGGAACGGCCGCCGCCGCGAGCCGTTCCCCGAGGGCTACGAGCAGACCCTGGCCGCTTACGAATCCTGGAAGGCGGCGCAGACCAACGCCGCGGTCCAGGCCCGCATGGACGATGCGATCGAAGAGGCCGCGCGGATCAATGACCGGCTGCGCTCCGATCCCGAGTACCTGGAGGGCTTCGCGGCCGGCGTCGAGAAGGCGAAGGATCGTCACCACGGTGACTGCCCCGGCCTCCTGCGGAGCACGTTCAGCCCCGAGAGCAAGGGCAGCGGCGACTGGAAGCGCGGCTACGAGGATGGCCAGCGCCTGGCCTGGAACCTCGCGCTGCTCCGCAAGCTCCGCGAGTGCTTCGTCCCGGTTCCCTGATCCCCTGCCCGCATCGCCGCGCCCCGTGGCACGGATGCCGTGCCACCTGCTCGCAACGCAGAGGCAGGTGGCACGAGCGCTGTGCCATGGGGCAGCAACGCAAAGGCAGGTGGCACGAACGCCGCGCCATCTGCACGCAACGCAAAGGCAGATGGCAGCAACGCCGTGCCACCTGCACGCAACGCAAAGGCAGATGGCAGGAGGGCCGTGCCACATGGCGCGGCTCTCGCGGCAGGTGCCGCGGAGCAGCGGGCAGAGGCTTTGTGTTGCGGGGCAGACGCCGCGGGCTGCGAGGCAAGGGGCAGCGGCCTCGCGTCCCGATCCGCGGCTCTCGGGGCAGCCTCCGCGGCGTCTCGGTACAGACGCTTGCGTTGCGCGGCCCGGTCTTTGCGTAGGATGGAGACGACAAGGAGAAGGGAGGGCCGACATGAGCGAGGACAAGAAGCAGCTTTCCGGACCCGACCTGGCCCAGGGGATCTCCCTGGCAGATCTGCCCGACGGCGGGCAGCTCGTGGGGCACAGCGGCGGCAAGGCGGTGCTGGTGGTGCGGCGCGGCGAGGAGGTGTTCGCCATTGGCACGGGCTGCACCCACTACGGCGGCCCGCTCGCCGAGGGACTCGTCGTGGAGGACACGGTGCGCTGCCCGTGGCACCACGCCTGCTTCAGCCTGCGCACCGGCGAGGCCTTGCGCGCGCCGGCCCTGAGCCCCGTGGACGCCTGGAGGGTGGAGCGCGACGGCGACCGGATCACCATCCGCGAGAAGATCGAGCCTCCTCCCCGGCCGCGGGCGGAGGGTCCGGAGCCCGTGGTTGACCCCGTCATCATCGCCGGCGCCGGCGGCGCGGGCAACTGCGTGGCCCAGACCCTGCGGCGCGAGGGCTTCGCAGGCCGCATCGTCCTCCTGGCTCCCGAGGGGGAGCCGCCCTACGACCGGCCCAACCTGTCCAAGGACTACCTGGCCGGCAAGGCTTCCGAGGACTGGATCCCTCTCCACCCGCGGGACTTCTATGACGAGCACCGTATCGAGATCCGGCAGGCGCAGGCGACCGGCATCGATCCGCGAGCGAAGACGGTGGCGCTCTCCGACGGTACGTCGCTCGGCTATGGCGCCCTGGTCCTCGCCACCGGCGCCGAGCCGATCCGGCTGCCGATCCCGGGCGCCGACCTGCCGCACGTTCACCTCCTGAGATCGCTCGCCGACAGCCGCGCCCTGATCGAGGCGGCGAAGAAGGCCCGGCGCGCAGTGGTCGTGGGCGCGAGCTTCATCGGCCTGGAGGTCGCGGCCTCGCTGCGCGAGCGGGAGGTGGAGGTGACGGTCGTCGCGCCCGACGAACGGCCGCTGGCGAAGGTCCTCGGCCCCGAGCTCGGCGACTTCGTGCGCTCGCTCCACGAGGAGCACGGCGTCGTCTTCCGTCTCGGGACGAAGCCGAAGGCCATCCGGGAGGGAGAAGTGGAGCTCGAGAGCGGCGAGACGGTCGCCGCCGATCTCGTCGTCCTCGGAGTCGGTGTGAAGCCCCGGGTGGCACTCGCCGAGCAGGCCGGCCTCGCGGTGGACAACGGCGTGCTCGTGAACGAATTCCTGGAGACGAGCGCACCCGGCATCTGGGCCGTCGGAGACATCGCCCGCTGGCCCGACCCCCACACGGGGCAGCGCCTGCGCATCGAGCACTGGGTGGTGGCGGAGCGCCAGGGGCAGACCGTGGCGAGCAATCTTCTTGGGAGAAGCGAGCGCTTCGACGCGGTCCCCTTCTTCTGGAGCCAGCACTACGACGTGACCATCTCCTACGTCGGCCATGCCGCGAAGTGGGACTCGATCGAGATCGCGGGATCGATCCCCGACCGCGACGCCAAAATCTCCTACCGCGAGGGAGGCCGGATCGCCGCCGTGGCCACCATCTTCCGCGACCGCGAGAGCCTGGAGGCCGAGCTCGCCATGGAGCGGGATGTCAGCGCCTGAGCGGCATTCGCGGGGGCGCCGTCTGCCACATCAGCTCGATCTCTTCCGCGGTCAGGCCATAAGCCTGACAGACCAGGTCCGATAGCTCGACTTCAAGCCGCTCGGCTTCGCGGAGACGCTCCGCGAACGGCGCGACGATGAGGGCGTGCTCTTCCCGCAGGTTCCTCAAGGCAGCCGCCGAAAGAGGCTTTTTCTTCCCTCGGACTTGCCGTACTTCGCTGACGAGGTCGTCGGAAGAGAGGGCAAGCGGATCGAGCAATCGTCGCGTAGGCTTCTCCACCTCGTGCTCGACCGCAAGCCAGTCGAGTAGGAGAGCGCGAGCTCGGAGCCTTTCGTCAGTCAGCACCAGCAGTTGCCTGCCCTTGCGTTCGGCCGACTCTTTCTGAGCATCAGTCGGGATTGCGATAGAAATCGCCTGAACGAATGGCGAGAAGAAGCGCAGCGCCTCGTCTTTGGCATGCTGCGCCGTTCTCCATGAGTACCACCATATTAGCGGTGCGTTCAAAACCGCCAGAAGCCAACTGTCGCCGCTGGGAACGAAGTAAGCTGTATTGTTGCAGTAGAGCCCTGTCTCATCCAAGGCGAACTCAGACTCCCAGACGATGTCCTGATAGATAATCTTGGGCTTCTCAAAGAGATCAAAATACTCCACCGAGTCTTGGATCTCGTACCATGCATAGTTCCCTGCCTTCCGCCCTGGCCACATGGTTCCGGACCACTCCATGGGCTTTGGCTCGAGACCCTTTCGGTGTTGCTCAAGGTGCCGCAGGATCGCAGGATACCGCTCGATTTCAATCCCGCGACGAGTGAAGATCATCCACTCGCCGCTCCACTCGGCCCGCCACCGCCGCACATCCTGGCCACGAAGATACGGCTTAAGAATTTCAGTCGACCGCGGGTCCTCGGACACCAATCGGTCCCTGGTGGCGGTGTCGACGAGGAAAGCTTCGTTAAATCCGGTGACGACCCCCCGAAAGGTTTTCACTCCCGCGTACTCAGCCAGCGGCACTCCCCTCGCCTGGATCTTCGTCATCAGGGAATCGGCCATCGCTGGTTCCAGCGTCCACGGCCCGGAGCCGAGCCGCTCCCTCGGAAAGTCGAATCCCTCCTCCTCCACCTGCCGGCCCAAGTCGTCAAGACGGACATCGTCCCGCGAGATCACCGATACCCGCGGCACTGGCGCCGCAGCCTCCGGCCGCGGCTTCTCGAGGACGGCGATCGAGGGAAACACGTCCGCGTCCTCGAAGATCTCCTTCGCGTGCCCCAGGTCCACGAGAGTCTCCAACCAGGCCCCCTCGGCCAGCAGGCGGCGCAGCGGCTCGGCATAGCCCGCCCTGAGCCACTTGTTGGTCACCACGAACGAGAGGCGGCCGCCCGGCTTGAGGAGATCAAGGCCCTTCTCGAAGAAGTAGACGTAGAGGTCCGCCATCCCGTGATACGCCCGAAAACGGCGCTCGAAGTAGGCCTTCAGGCCGCCGAGGAGCTCCTGGCGGACGTAGGGAGGATTCCCCACGATGACGTCGAAGCCGCCATCCGCGAACGCTTCAGGGAACACGGCCTTCCAATCAAAGGCGTTTTGCGCCAGCTCCGGCTCGTCGACGAGGCTGTTGCCCACACGGATGGTGCGGTCGAGGTCGGTGAGCTTCTTGCCGCGCTGGGCCGTCTTGATCCAGATCGAGAGCCGGCAGATCTGGATCGCCTCGTCGTTGACGTCGACGCCGTAGAGGTTCTTCTCCAGGATGGTCCGGTCCGGGTCGAAGAGCGACCGCGATCCCCGCAGCTCGTACAGGCGGTCCGCGGCCTCCTGATAGATCGCGTGGAGCTGGTCGAAGGCTTCGATGAGGAACGCGCCGCTCCCGCAGGAGGGGTCCAGCACCCGCACCCGCTCGAGCTCACCGAGCCAGGCGTCCCAGAAACGGATCAAGGCTTCCCGTTGCGGGCCATTGAGGCTCGTGGGATCGTAAACCCGGGGGTCTGCGAGGACTTTTACCGCCGTTCCCTCTGCGCGTTCCAGATGCCGCCGGCGTAAACCGTCAAAACGTTCGGCGAGGACACGGTGGAGCGCGTGGCCGACGATGAAACGGGTGATGACCCGCGGCGTATAAAAGGCTCCCTCGCGCTTGCGCCGGGTCACGCGGCCGGCCTCGAAGACGCCTTGGGCCAGCTCCTGCTCGATGCGTTCCAGATCGGTGATCGACTGCTCGAAGATGTGGCCGAGGATTTCTACGTCGACGAGGCGCGCACCCAGCCCCTCCTCAAACACCTCGCCGGGGGAGCGGTAGTTGTACTCTCCAAGCCGTCTGAACTCGACGAAGACCTCGTCAGGGATCGCGAGCCGGTCGAGATCCGGATCGAGAGCGAACAGCCCGCCGTTGTAGCCGGGAATGCCGAGGGCGCCGCTGCCTTTGTCGATGGCTGCGAAGAGTCCCTTGAAGGTCTCCCACTGCGTGCGGGGGTTGTAAGGGTCGGCATGCAGGAAGGCCCGCCGGAGGGTATCGAGGGGCAGCAGGCCGCGATCCTCGGCGAACGCCACGAAGAGCACCCGGTCGAGGAGCTTCTGGGTGTAGAAGAGAAGCCGCTCCGGGAGCACAGCCGGGTTGGCCTGCCGGAGCCGGCCGAGGATCTCCCGCCGCATCCGGGCATATTCGGCGTAGTAGCTCCGCGTCAATTCGAGGCCGGCACGTTCAGACGCCGCCAGGAGTCCGTCGAGATGGCCGGCGCCCGCGGCCGGGATGACCCGTTCGGCCCCGAGCAGGAAGACGAATTGCCGGAACGCCACCTCCTGCGTGGCCAGGATTTGGACCTCGAAGCGCTCGAACGTCCGCTGATCGTGATTCTTGTGGTAGAGCCGGATCTCCCGGAGGTTGGTGACCAGGATCCAGTCACAGGGGAGATTGATGGCGTAGCGGTATGCCTGGTCAACGGCCGACATCCGCCTGCCGGCAAAGGGACGGTCGAGGGGATCGCGTGCTCCCTTGCCTTCGACCGCGACGACGGGGCGGGCCGAAGCGTGTCCGAGGTCGCCGAGCACGGCATCCGCGAACTTGCCGTCCACCTCCACCCGCTTCTCCCGCGAGAGGGTGTAGCGCTCGCCGGCTGCGGACGGACCGCGGTAGCCAAGGACGCGATAGAAGACATCTGTAAGGAAGTCCGGGAGGAGCTCTGACTCGGTGAGGGCGTCAGCCTTGGCCGATGCCATCAGCTCCGCCCATCGGCCGAGGATCTCGCGGCCGTGCGCAACCACCTCCAGATCCAACTGCAGCGCCGCTGCCCCGGGGGCCAGAATCTCGGCACGGAAGAGAGGCTTTCGTTCGACGGGCATGGTCGGGACCGGGAGGAGTTTACTTCGACTCGGGAAAAACCGGGAGTTGAGCGACTCAGGGATCGCCCCGAGTGACTCAGGGATCGCCCCGAGTGACTCAGGGATCGCCCCGAGCGACTCAGGGATCGCCCCGAGCGACTCGGGGATGTCCCCGAGTGACTCGGGGATCGCCCTGAGCGACTCGGGGATGTCCCCGAGTGACTCGGGGATCGCCCTGAGCGACTCGGGGACGCCCCTCCATAGGCCGCGTGACTCCCCCATACGCTGGGTGGGTGGGTATAGGAAACGGCCTGCCGCCTGAATCTCCGTCTATACTCCCGCGCGCTTTCAACTGAAACCGGTTACACCTGCCGCGTGCCCATGAGGGAAATTCCATGGCGGGCGGGCGCGCACGAGCCCCGATCTCACCGTGAACCCCGGCTTCGACGGCTCCAGCAACACGGCGCTCTCGCGGGTGGCAACACGCTGGCCGTGGGCGGGACCGGAATCATCACCCTCACCGTGCGGGTGAACACCGGCGGCTACGAGGGTCCCTACACCAGGTGCAGGCGAGCGGCACGAGCCCGGGAAGCCAGGTCGTGACCGACCTCTCGCAGGACGGCGACGATGTCGATCCGGACGACAACGGCGACCCGACGGACAGCGGCGATCCGACCGACTTTGAGCTGCCGTTCGTCCCCGACATCCCGACGGTCGGGCAGTGGGGCCTGATGATTCTGGCGATGCTGCTGGCGCTGATCGCGGTGCGGAGGCTGCGCCCGGCGCGGGCCTGGGGCGGGGGGTTCGATGGGAAATAGGCTTCGCCGGACGCGGAGCCTATTTCCGCCCTCCCACGGCCCGAAGCTCCTCGCGCACGACGCGGCGGAGGGTCGCTTCCAGAGGCTCCTTCTGACTCTGCATGTGCTCCCGGAGCGCCTGGTTGATCAGCGTCTGGTAGCTCCCACCACCGGCGCAATCGGCGGCCTCGCGGAACCAGTCCAGCACGTCGCTGTCGATCCGGATAGTGATCCGGGCCTTACTGAGCGGGACCGGCAGGACCGGACCGCGCTTGCCGTGGGTGAAGTTGTATTCCTTTTTCATGGTCACATCGAGATCGAGCCCTTGCGGAACTCGGTCTTGGCGAGGTGGACGTTGATCAGCACCGGCGTGCCGGCGCGGGCGAGGCGCACCGCCTCTTCCAGGACGGCCGGGATGTCCTCCCCCCGGCTCAGCAGCAGCCCGCGGCCGCCGTAGCCCTCGGCGACCTTGTGGTAGTCGGTGCGGGCGAGCACCGTGCCCACGTCGTCCTTGAGGATCTCCACCTGCTCGCGGGCGATCTGCGTCCAGCCGGCGTCGTTGCCGACCACCGCGATCACCGCGATGCCGTGGCGCGCGAAGGTGTCGAACTCCGCCAGGCTGTAGGCGACCGAGCCGTCGCCGTAGAGGATCCAGACGTCCGCGTCCGGCCGGCAGAGCTTGGCACCGAGGCCGAAGCCGCCGCCCACGCCCAGGGTGCCGAAGACGCCAGGGTCGAGCCAGGAGAGCGGCCGGCGCGGGGAGAGGATGTAGGAGGCCGTGGCCACGAAGTCGCCGCCGTCCGCCACGAGCACGCTGTTCTCGGCGAGGGTTCGCTCCAACTCGCGGAAGAGGTGCACGGGATTGACCAGCGAGTCCCCAGGCGCCTTCGCCTGCGCGTCGATCTCCTTCTCGCGCTCCTGGTCCCGGGCGCGCAGCGATTCCAGCCAATCGCCTTTCCATCCGTCCATGGCCGCCGCGATCCCTTTGAGCAGCAGGCCGGGATCGCCGTGCACCGCGAGATCCGGCCTACGATTCTGCCGCAGGTCCTCCTCGCTCCGGTTCACGGAGATCAGGAACGCCTTGCGGCTGACATGGCGGCCGTAGTCGAGACGGAAGTCGTTGGGGATGCCGGCGAGGAGGACCACGTCCGCCTCGCGCAGCGCCTCCTTGCGCTTGTGCCGGAGCTGAAGCGCGTTCCCGGCGCCGAGCAGGCCGCGCGCGCCGCCCGCGAGATACACCGGGACGCCGATCGACTCGATCGCCTTCGCCAGGTCGTTCACTCCGGACGTGTCGAGCATCACCTGGCTGCCGAGCACGAGCACCGGCCGCTTGGCCTTGCGCAGCTTCGCGGCGGCCTTGCGCACCTGCCCGCGGTCCACGGGCGGCGGGGTCATGCGGGCGGGAGGCCGGGCGGTCCGCGGGGTCCGGCTCCCCTCGCCGAAGAGGCGTGTGAGGTGGCGGTTCAGGTACAAGCGCAGCGCGGCGCCGGCGAGGCCGCCGCCCTTGCCCGCGGCCATGTACCAGCCGCGCACCAGCTCCTGCTCGTAGAGGAGGTCCACCGGCAGCTCCACGAACACCGGCCCGGGCACGCCCGTGCGCGCTTCGAGGAAGGCGCGCTCCAGCGCGGGCACGATGTCCCGCACCCGCGCCACGGTCGTGGCCCACTTCACGTGCGGCGCGAACAGGGCCATCTGGTCGATGTCCTGGAGCGCTCCCTTGCCCTTGAGGAGCGTGGCCGCGGCGCCGCCGAGCACGACGATGGCCGACTGCGCGAGCTGCGCGTTCTTGACCGCGGTGATCGTGTTCGTGACGCCGGGGCCCGCAGTCACGGCCGCCACCCCCGGCACGCCGGTCAGGCGGAACACCGCGTCCGCGGCGAACACGGCGTCCACCTCGTGGCGGACGTCGACCACCCGGATGCCGAGGCGCTTGGCCCCGACCAGGATGGGCGAGATGTGCCCGCCGCAGAGAGTGAAGAGGAACGGCACCCCCTGCGCCTGCAAGACCGACGCGACCCGATCGCCTCCGTTCATGCTTCCTCCCCGCCGAGGACGTGCCCGGCGAGTGTGACGCAGAGGAAGTCCCCGCTCATCACCGTGTCGCCGTCCCGGAACACCTCGACCCGCACCCGGCTCTTGCGGCCATCCGTCTCTTCGATCCAGGCCTCGGCCACGAGCTGCTCTCCCACGACGACCGGCAGGAGGAAGCGGACCTCCGCCCCCGCGAGCACCACGTTGGGATGATTGACCGCCAGCATGGCCGCGTAGTCGGCGAGGCCGAACACGAAGCCGCCGTGGACCAGGCCGCGCGCATCCGCGGCCATCTCAGGCAGGGCGGTGAGCGCCACCCGCGCCGTGCCTTCGCCCAGCTCGAGCAGCTCGCCGCACAGCCGGCGGTCGATGGAGAGGTGGGTGTTGGGCACCATGAGGGGGGATTATAGAGTGGAGCCGCGTTCCACTTGGCCGAGCCGCTGGACTATAGTGCCCGCCCATGACCAAAACCGTCCGGCTGGCCCTCGCCCTGCTTCTGCTCCTCCCCGCCCTGCTCGCCGGCCAGGAGCCCACCTACTGGGACCTCTACGAGAAAGCCCGCAACGCGCTCAAGGCCGGCGACCATAAGACCTACGCGGACGCCATGAAGCAGGCCGTCGAGCTCCTCCCCCTGGGCGATCCGAACCGCGCCACCTCGCTCTATGAGCTGGCCCGCGGGCAGGCCCTGGCCGGAGAGCCCGAGGCCTCGCTCGCCACCCTCGTCCGCCTCTGGGACGAGAAGTCTGAAGCGCCGCTCGTCTTCTTCGCGGAGACCGATGCCGCTTTCGCGGCCGTCCGCGCCCTGCCGGGCTTCCGCGCGCTCCTGGGCCGCGTCGGCGAGATCCAGCTCCAAGTAATCCCTGTCAAGGGCAGCCTCTACCGCATCGAGGGTGCCGGCTGCACCCTTGCGGCCAGCATCGGGCCGGACGGCATCCTGCTCGTGGACACCGGCTACGGCGCGCTCGCGGACAACGTCCGCGAGGCCCTGCGCAAGCTCGCTCCCAATGCGAAGGTCCGATTCCTCGTCAACACCCACCACCACGAGGACCACAGCGGCGGCAACGCCCGCTTCGCCTCCGAGGCCG
>Ga0068862_100002421_pt1 | contig 16567 bp, 13 predicted proteins | sample KBSSwiS52_FD_66598 | JGI IMG/M metagenome (GOLD analysis project Ga0068862, IMG submission 66598) | Switchgrass rhizosphere microbial communities from Kellogg Biological Station, Michigan, USA - KBS Switchgrass S5-2 | ecosystem: Host-associated > Plants > Roots > Rhizosphere > Soil ... | reverse complement strand
TCGAGCACCGGCGCGAATTGCTTGCACGGCTCGCACCAGTCGGCCCAGAAATCGAGCACGACCAAGCCGGTCATCGAGGGATGGATGACCTGCTCCTCGAAGCGCTGGATTGCCTCGCGCTCGGCTTCGCTCAATCCCAGAGTCGCCACGGCCGCTTCATACCTCTTCGATTGCCCGGAACGCGGCTCATATGGGCGGGACGCGCGGCCGCCACAAGCTGGTTTGCCAAGCCTTGCCGGACGCCCTTTTGCCATGCTAGGCGCGCGCCTCACCTCCGCCGGGCCCAGTCCCGGCGTCGCTCAGAGCGGGCGTAGCTCAGGGGTAGAGCACAACCTTGCCAAGGTTGGGGTCGAGGGTTCGAATCCCTTCGCCCGCTCCAGCGCTTTTGCGCAAGATCCGGCTATTGCGCCGTTGAGCCCGAGCGGATCGAGGCTTTCAGCTGCTTGAGATAGACCCGCCCGACCGGCAGGCGCTTGCCGGTGCGCAGCAGGACTTCGGAGCCGCCGAAGCGCGGGGTGCGCAGCTCGGTGATGGCATTCTTGCGCACCAGCCAGCGGCGGTGGACGCGGACGAAATATCCGGGCTCGACGCGATGTTCGAACTGGCGGATCGAGCCGCGCATCAAATGCGATCCGCCGGGAGTGTGGATCGCGACATAATCGTCCTCGCTGCTGACGCAGTCGATCACATCGAGCGTGACCCGCACCAGCCCGGCCGATCCGCGCAGCCAGAATTCGGTTTCGAACGGCTTGGCGCGGTGGCCGCCGGCCATCGAGCGAAGGTTGCGGACCACCTCGCGCATTTCGCTCAAGCGCTGCTCGGCGTCGACCGCGCGGAGCTGCTGCCGGGCCTTGCGCAGGGCCTTGGCGAGACGCTCGCGCTCGACCGGCTTCAGCAGATAATCGGCGACCGCGCTATCGAACGCCCGCACCGCATAATGATCGAAGGCGGTGACGAAGATGACCGCCGGCGGGTTGGGCCGCTCGGCGAGGGCCTCGACGACATCGAACCCGTCGCCATCGCGCATCTTGATATCGAGCAGGATGGCGTCCGGCGCGAGGCTGGCGATCTCCGACAGGGCCTCGGCGCACGAGCTCGCCTCACCGACGTGCTCGACATAGGGAATTGCCTGCAGCAGCAGCTTCAGCCGCCGGAGCGCCAGCACTTCGTCATCGACGGTCAGGACCCGGAGCACGCTCATGCCAGCTCCAGGGGGAATTCGAGGGTCACGTGGAAGCTCCCGTCGGCGAGGCGCTTGGTCGCCAGCTCGACATTGTCCTCGCCGTAGATCAGGCCGAGCCGTTGGTGGACGTTGGTGAGGCCGATGCCGCCGCCCGACGTCGTTGGTCCGTTGCCCTTGCCGCTGTCGATGACTTCAAGGGTGAGCCGGCCGTTGGCCGCGGCCGCCTTGAGGCCGATGCTGGCCGGGGGCGGTGCGCCGGCAACGCCATATTTGACCGCATTCTCGACGATCGGCTGCAAGATCAGCGCGGGCACCTGTGCGTCTTCCAGTTCCTCGGGCACGTCGCAGGTCACGACCAGGTCCTGATAGCGCAATTGCTCGATCTCGAGATAGGTCCGCTGCAGTTCGATCTCGGCCGACAGCGCAATTTTGTCGGCCGGGTCGGCGGCGAGGCCGAGGCGCAGGAAGCGGGCCAGCTTGCCGACCATTTCGTCGGCCCGCGTGACCGCGCCGTCGAGCATCAGCGCGGAGACCGAATTGAGGCTGTTGAACAGGAAGTGCGGGTTGATCTGGCTGTGCAGCGCGCGCAGCTGGGCGGTGTGCTCGCGCTCGCGGATCTCGGCGGCGCGCTGCTGCTCCTCGCGAACGTCGAAGCTGTAGGAGACCGCGAGGTACATGCCCGCCCAGGCGAGGAAGAACCAGGTCCAGAAACTGATCGTCCGAACCACCGCCGCCCAGGTGACAACCGCCAGCGTGAGGCTCGGATCGACCGTCGCTTCGGCGAAGAACACGCCCCAGGCGAAGGTCTCGGCCAGGATCGGCGCAAAGATCGCCAGCGCGATGAGGCGTTTCCGCGTCGTCTTCAGGCGGCGCAGCATGAGGTGGATGCCGAAGCTGAAGCACAGGCCGACCAGCAGCTCGCCGCAGCGGACCAGCACGATTCCCTTGAGGTGGACGTTGCCGGTGAGGGCCGTCGCCAGGGTCAGCAGCAGGTAATTGGAGACCCAGAAGATCAGCGTCAGCCAGACCACCGCGCGCACCCGCTGATCGCGCAGCGCGGCAAGGTCCGGGCTGGGCTCAAACGCCTCGACGTGGGGCGGATCGAGCGGAAGTGTGGCCATCGGGACACAATGACCCATGCCGCCACTGCTTGTCGACTGCCGTTCGCCCGCACTCAGTCAACGTTCACCCGCTCAATCGGCGGTTCGCCGACATGAAACGGGGCCTCGTCGGCAACCGTCTTATTAGCCCTTTGTAACTGCCGGAAACTGGCCGGGATTGGAGGGGTCTCGGCCAATGCAGATTTCTGCGCTTCGAGCGCGTCACGGAAGCGTTGCTGGCGCCGCCGCAGCCCCCAACCAAAATCACCGCTCCCTCGCGAGCTCCTCGATTCTGAAAGGCTGACCAACATGCTCGATTTCCGCTCGCGGCTGCTCGCCACTACCCTGTTCGTCGGCACCGGCCTGGTGGCTTCCCCGGCGATGGCCCAGGACGCGGCTGCCCCTCCGGCCGACGCCAGCGCAGCTCCGGCGATGGATGCGGCCCCTGCGCCCGATGCGCAGGCGGCCCCTGCGCCGGCCCCCGCCCCGTCCGGCGGGAATGACATTGTCATCACCGGCTCACGCATTCCGCAGCCGAACCTGACCTCGGCCAGCCCGGTGACGGTGCTGTCGAGCCAGGACATCAAGCTTCAGGGCACGACCCGGACGGAGGATCTGATCAACTCGCTGCCGCAATCGTTCGGCGCGCAGGGGTCGAACATTTCCAACGGCGCGCTGGGCATCGCCTCGGTCAACCTGCGCGGCCTCGGCGCCACCCGCACCCTGGTGCTGATCAACGGCCGCCGACTGCAGCCGGGCGATCCCCGCGTTCCTTTGCAGGACATCAACTTCATTCCGTCGTCGATCGTGAAGCGCGTCGACGTGCTGACCGGCGGCGCCTCGTCGGTGTATGGTGCGGATGCCGTCGCCGGCGTCGTCAACTTTGTCATGGATACCGGCTTTCGCGGCCTCAGGATCGACGCCCAGGCATCGACCTTCATGCACAATAACGACGTCTCGGACCGCATCCTCAACGCCAACATCGCGCGCGACTTCAACCCGCCGCACGGCATGAGCACCAACGGCGGGGCCCAGGATATCTCGGTCGCGTTCGGCGCCGGGTTCGACGACAACCGCGGGTTCATCACGGCTTATGCGACCTATCGCAAGCAGGACGCGGTCCTACAGGCGAGCCGCGACTATTCGTTCTGCTCGCTTGCGGCGCGCACCGCCGCCCAGGGCGGCCTCGGCAGCGGCACGCCGCCACGCGACTTCAACTGCGGCGGTTCGGGCACGTCCGCGACCGGCACCTTCTTCGTGCCGTTCGGTCCGGGCGGCGCCGATGACGGCACCTTCCAGGTTGCCGGCAATCAGTTCGTTCCGGGTTCGACGCCGTTCAACTTCGGTCCGTACAACTTCTATCAGCGGCCGGACGAGCGCTACACCTTCGGCGCCTTCGCCGAATATGAGATTTCGCCGGGCGCCAAGCCGTACATCGAAGCGATGTTCATGGACGACACGTCCAACTCGCAGATTGCGCCGTCGGGCGCCTTCCTCGGCAACATCGCCACGATCAACTGCGACAATCCGCTGCTCTCGACGCAGCAGTTCAACACAATCTGCGTGCCCAGCAACACCTTTGTCGATGGCAATGGCGTGACTCAGGCGATCGCCTACATCGGCCGGCGCAATGTCGAAGGCGGTGGTCGCGAAGACCATCTCGAGCGCAGTTCCTACCGCATCGTTGCCGGTGTCAAAGGCGATTTGCTGAAGGGCCTTTCCTACGACGTCTACTACCAGTTCGGCACGACCCGCTTTTCGCAGGCCTTCCAGAACGACTTCTCGGTTACCCGCCTGGGCCGGGCCCTCGACGTTGTCGCCAACCCTGGCGTCGGCGGCATTCCTGGCGTTCCGGTCGGGACCCCGGTCTGTCGCGCGGCGCTTCCGGGCAGCGGCCCGGGTGGCGGTCCGCTCGATGCGAACTGCGTCCCGTGGAACATCTTCACGGCCGGCGGGGTCACGCCGGAGGCGCTCGCTTATTTGCAGGTGCCCTTGCTCTCGCGCGGTAACGTCAACGAGACCATCGCCAACGCCAACTTCACCATCGACGGCGGCGAATATGGCATTCAGACCCCGTGGTCGGATCGCGGCATCGGCCTCAACGTCGGCGCCGAGTATCGCAAGGAATCGCTCGATTTCCTTCCCGACCTGGTCTTCCAGACCGGCGACGGCGCGGGCCAGGGCGGCGCGATCCTGCCGGTCAGCGGCAAGTTCGACGTTCGCGAAGCATTCGCCGAGCTTCAGCTGCCGGTCGTCAGTGGCAGTTTCTTCGAGGAGCTGACCTTCGGCCTCGGCTATCGCTATTCGGACTACAAGGTCGCCGGGAACCACTTCAACACCGACACCTACAAATTGTCGGTCGAGTTCGCGCCGATCCGTGATGTCCGCCTGCGTGGCAGTTACAACCGCGCCGTTCGCGCTCCGAACGTGGTCGAACTGTTCGCATCGCAGGTGGTGGCGCTCGGCGGAACGGTCGACAGTTGCGCCGGTGCAGCGGTCGGTGGTCTGGTCAACGGCTTCACCGCCGCCCAGTGCGCCTTCTCCGGTGTAACGTTGGGGCAGTTCGGCAACATCAACGCCAACCCGGCCAACCAATATAATGCGCTGATCGGTGGCAACGCCGAACTGAGCCCGGAAAAGGCCGACACCTATACGCTCGGGCTCGTGCTCCAGCCGCGCTTCATTCCGGGCCTCGCCTTCACCGTCGACTATTTCGACATCAAGGTCGAAAACCTGATCAGCACGCTCGGCTTCCAGACGATCCTCGCCCAGTGCCTGGCCTCGGGGGACGCGTTCTTCTGTTCGAAGATCCACCGCAACCCGAACAACGGCCAGCTATTTGGCGGGGTCAACGGGTTCATCGAAACCACCAACGTCAACATTGGCGGTCAGCGGACCAAGGGCTTCGACCTCAATGGCACCTACACGCGCCGGCTTGGCGGGATTGGGACGGTGAACCTCAGCTACGTCGGAACGATCCTGCGCAAGCTTGAGATCGACACCGGCGTCGACGGTTCGGGCGCCGGGCAGAATGGCAAGTTCGACTGCGCAGGATATTATGGCAACACCTGCGGCAGCTTCCTCAGCGGCGCCCCGAACCCCAAATATCGTCACAAGCTGCGCCTTGGACTGACCATGCCCAACGGTCTCGGGATCTCGGGCCAATGGCGCTACTTCGCGTCGGTTAAGAACGACACGCTCAATGACGATTGCGACATTAGCCCGGTGCCCAGTGGGCCATGTGTTGGCACTCCCGCACCGGCCAACGCGAAGATCCGGGCGCAGAGCTACTTCGACCTGTCGTTGTCGGCGCGGGTTGCGGACAAGTTCAACTTCCGCGTCGGCGCCAACAATTTGTTCGACAAGGAACCGCCGATCGTCGGTGGCGAAGTGGCGAACGCCCCGTTCGGCAACGGCAACACCTTCCCGCAAGTCTATGACGCGCTGGGCCGGTTCCTGTTCGCCGGCGTCACGGTCGACTTCTAGGCGCTGCGAGAGCGGAAACGGAGACGGAATGTAACGAGCACTCCCGCCGGGCGGGCCACGCAACCAGTTGATCGGCGCACGACCACTGGGCCCGTCGGGAACGTCATGTGGAAGCCTGGGACCTCTCAGTTGACTGGACCCCTCGGAGCAAGGCTCAGGTGACACATGCAACGGGAGCGGGGCACGAGGCATCACTTCCCCGCCTCGTGCCCCTCCTTGTTTGCCACCATCAGCCCGTTTCGTGCTCCCTGAACCATTTGGTCAGCACATATTTGGTGCCGCGGCGGACCTTCATCCCCTGGTGCAGGGTCGCGGGATTGGGCCGGCCGTCGGGCAACAGGTTGTTCCATGCGAGCAGCTTGCCGGGGTCCGGCTGGATGGTCTTGCCGATGGTCTTGAAGCGCGTCGCGCCGCCGTCATCGGGCTGGTTCAGATAGATCATCGCGGTCCACGTGCGCTGCCCCCTGGCCGCCGTGTGGACGAAGAAATCATATCCGCCCGGTTCGAACGTGTCGGTGTGCGGCTTGAACTCCTGGCCTGGAGCGTAGCGCTGGCCCTGGAGCGGCTCGCTCGCGCCGAGCGGCAAGCCGAGGAGTTCGGCGATCCTGCGATCGACCTCGCCGACCAGCGGATCGCGCCAGTCGAGGTCACAGGTCTCGCTGGTCCGAAAATTGGCGATCCCGACGTCGTCGGCGATTTCCGATGGGCGGCGGCGCTCGTCGATCCGGGCCACCAGCGCCGCGCAGGTTTCCGCATCGAGAAAACTGCGGACGATGAACAATTCCAGCTCGCGCGCCGGGACCCGCTGCACGCCAGGGGTCGCGCCCAGCCGCGTTGCGGGGTCGGGCACCTCAATTGGCGTAGGTCGGTCCGCGGCTGGCTTCATGCTGGGCGATCACCGCGCGGACGACATTGTTCATCAAGGTCATGCGGGTCGCCAGCGGGGTCGAGGTGAGCTTGATCATCACCACCACCGAATAACTGCGGCCGTCGGGGGCGGTCAGGATGCCGATGTCGTTGTACCCGGCCTGCCACGGCCCGAGGATCTGGCCGGTCCCAGTCTTGTGGCTGAGCGTCCAGCCGGGCTGGAGGCCGCCCTTGAGCCGGTTCGGCCCGGTGTGAGTGTTGGACATGATGTAGAGCAGGCGCTGGGTCGAGGCCGGTGACAGCAGTTCGCCGCGCTTCAGGGCAGCGAGCGCGTTGGCGATCGCGCTCGGCGCGGCACCATCATACGGATCGCTGACGTAGCGATCGAATGCGGCCTTGCGCACGGTGTAGGGCAGCGCGTCGCGCGCCTGGTAGAAGGCGTTGCCGATCGAATAGCTGGGGGTCCAGATGAGGCCGGCGATCTTGCTCTGCAGCGCCCGCTCGCCGTTGTAGAAGCGGATCTTGCCGAGGCCCTTGGTACCGATGACGTCGCGCACCACCTCGGCGCCGCCGACCGAGCGCATCAACTTGTCGTTGGCGGTATTGTCGCTGGTGGTAATCGCCTTGAACATCAAGTCGTTGAGCGTAGTCGTATACGCGCCGTTCTTGCGTACCAGGGCGGCAATCGGCTGGTGGAACAGCGTCAAATCGGAGCCCGACACGGTGACCCGGTCGTTGAGCGACACCCGGCCCTTATCGACGGCATCCAGCGCGGTGATCGAGACCCACAATTTGCTGACGCTCTGCTGCGGGTAATATTCGTCCGCCTTCCATCCCACCGTCCAGCCATAGTCGACCGATTGCACCGCGATCCCGACGCGTCCGTTGAACCCGCGCCCGAGCTCGTTGATGCGCTCGCGCAAGCTCGCCGGAGCTGTCGCTCGCGACGGTGCCGGTGGCCGGTATTGCGGCGTTCCCGGCTGAGCCGCGGCCGTTGCTCCGCTGTGGCTTAGCGTCGCGGCCACCAGGCCCAGTGCAAAGCGTCTCGCGACTGACGTCATGACCCCAAAGCTCCCCGAAACTCTCGCCTGTTTCCAGTCATTTGGCACGCCGCAGCTGAACCAGCGCTGTGCGGCGCAGGGGCAGATTCGCATTCCCGAGTCGCCTTGCCAAGAGGGAATTGCAGGGATCAGTTGGCGGGGTTCGGGCCGCCGAGCAGGGCCGCTGACTCGATTTCGTCGAGCGCCCGGTGCGCGGCGACATAGCGGCGAGCCTTGGCGACCCAGTCGCCGGCCCGGCTCGCGCCCGGGAGCCGCATGGTCTCGGCCAGGGCCTGGTCGACGTCGCCGGTCGACAAGCGCTGCAGCGCGCGGTTGTAGCGCGTGTCGGGGTTGGCCGCGGGGCGGTCGGCCCGGTGGACCTGGACCAGCGAGCCGAATTCGCGCCGGATTCCGGTCCACCAGCTTTCCTGCGGCCCGCCACGGCGCAAGTCTGGGCCCATCGTCTCATATTCGGCGATCAGATCGTTGAGCCGCACCGGTTGATGCGATGCGGTGACGATGGTCGCCACCGCCGCCTGATGCTGCGCCCCGAAGCGGTCGACCAGCAATTGCTCAAGGTAGCCGAGCGCCACACCGCGATCGATCGCCCGGCGCGCGGCGAAGGCGACGACCAAAGCATCCGCGCGGCCGGCGAAGCCCTCGGCGCGTTCGGTGGCATTCTCGACCCGCCCGAGCCGCGCCTCGAGCCCGGCGATGCGCGCAGTGTCGGCCGGCGGTTGGGCCGCGAGCGTTTGCACCACCGGATTGGGGGCGGCTGGTTTGGGGGTCTCGGGTGCGGCCGGCTTGGCCGGCACCACGCCGAGGAACTTTGCGGCCGGCTGGTAATGCGCCAGCCCCCAGGTCGCGGCGGCGGCGCCGACCACGATCAGCACCAGCCCGATGATCAGGCGCGCGCCCCAGCCCATTTGCTTGGTGCCGTTCATTGCGGGGGCGATGTGTTGCACAGCCGCGCGGCAAGGGCCAGCAGCGCGTGGCCATTCGGCTCAGCCGCGACCTGGATGTCGCTCCAGCCCTCGCCGGCGGCGTCGGCTGCCGCAGCGCTGATGGCAGCGATCGCGATGGTGCCGCGCTCGTCGGTCAATTGGGCGAATCGCTGGCCGGCGCGGGGCGAATGGATGAGCACGACCGCGTTCACCGTGCGGCCCAGGTCGGGCGGCGGCTCGATCGCCCGCGAGCGATAGACTGGAATTGCCAGGATCGGCTGGCGTGGATCGGCCGGCGCCCGGCGTTCTTCGCCGCACAAATGAAGCAGGCGCAGCTCCGGCGCGAGGCTGTCGAGTAGCTCGTCAACCCCGCCGGTTCCGCTGCTGGCGATCGCAAAGCCGGCGTCGCGGGCCGCTTGGGCGGTGGCCGCGCCGACCGCATGGACGGGCAGCCCGCGGAGAGCCTTAAGCTTGCTGCCGCCGTGCCGGATGGCGTTGACGCTGGTCAGGAGCAGCGCATCGAACCCGGCCAGGTCCGGCGCTTCCCATGCCACGCGCTCGACCTCGAACAACGGGATTGCGATCGCGGCCAGGCCAAGTTCGCGCGCCCGGGCGACCGTCGCGCTGGCGCCTGGCTCGGGACGCAGGACGATCACGGTCCTCATGCCGCGGTGAAGAGCTTGCGGATCGATGCCGGCGCCGCGGCGAGCATGGACTGCGCGAGCGTCTCCGGGGTGGAGGTGTCGCCGACCGCGAACGACGCCTGGTCCTCGACCATCTCGCTGCCGTCTTCGTTGAACAGCTGCACGCGCATCCGGAGGTCGTCGCCCTCGAGCAATGCGAGCGCCGCCACCGGCGATGCGCAGGTCCCGCCGAGCGCGCGGGAGAACGCCCGCTCGGCCATCACGCAGGCGAAAGCGGCCGAATCGCTGACCGCCGCCAGCAGGCCCAGCGTTTCGCTGTCTTCGGTCCGGCACTCCATCCCGATCACCGCCTGCGCGGGCGCCGGGAGGATGATCTCGGTCGGAATTGCGGTCCCGGCACTGATCCCGAGCCGCTCCAGCCCGGCACAGGCGAGCAAGGTCGCGTCGATCTCGCCCGCTGCGACCTTCTTCATCCGGGTTTCGACATTGCCGCGGAGGGGCACGATCCTGAGGTCGGGCCGCAGCCGCAGCAGCTGGGCCGCGCGGCGTGGTGACGACGTCCCGACCACCGCGCCCTGTCTCAGCGCGTCGATCGACAGCGGATCGATTGACTCTGGGCCGATCAGCCGGTCACGGGCGTCGCCGCGCGGGAGAACCCCGGCGATGTGGATGTCCGCCGGGCGCTCGCTTTCGACGTCTTTCATCGAATGGACGCAGCAATCGACTTCCCCGGCGAGCAGCGCCCGGTCGAGCTCCTTGGTCCACAGCGCCTTGCCGCCGATCTCAGCCAGCGGACGGTCCTGGACCTGGTCGCCGGTGGTCTTCACCGTGACCAGCTCGACCGTGTCGTCGGGCCAGCCCTGGGCGGCCTCGATCGCGGCGGCGACCATGCGCGCCTGCACGAGGGCGAGCGGCGATCCGCGAGTTCCAAGCCGAAGGCCGTGCATGGGCGCACCCCTAGTGCATCTCTCGACGATCAGGCAAAGGGCCGGTTCACAATGACCGTCATCCTCGGCCTCGAATCCTCGTGCGACGACAGCGCGGCCGCGCTGGTCAGCAGCGACCGCCGGATCCTTGCCCAGGCGGTGGTCGGCCAGAACGCCGCGCACCAGCCGTACGGCGGGGTGGTGCCGGAGATTGCGGCCCGCGCCCATGTCGAGATCCTGCCCGGCCTGATCAGCGGCGTGCTCGCTGACGCCAGGCTGTCGGTGCACGATGTCGACGCCATCGCCGCGACCGCCGGGCCGGGGTTGATCGGCGGGGTGATGGTCGCCTTACTTGCGGGCAAGGGCCTGGCGCTGGCGGCGGGCAAGCCGCTGATCGCGGTCAATCACCTCGAGGGCCACGCGCTGTCGCCGCGGCTGGCCGATCCCGACCTCGATTTCCCTTATCTGCTGCTGCTGGTCTCGGGCGGCCATTGCCAATTGCTCGAAGTGCGTGGAGTCGGCGCCTACCGCCGCCTCGCAACGACCATCGACGACGCCGCCGGCGAAGCCTTCGACAAGGCCGCCAAGCTGCTCGGGCTCGGCTATCCCGGCGGGCCGGCGATCGAGGAGCTGGCGGCGACCGGCGATGCCGCCGCCGTGCCGCTGCCGTGCCCCTTGGTCGGCTCGAGCGACCCGAATTTCTCCTTCGCTGGCCTGAAGAGCGCGGTGCAGCGCGCGGTTGTTTCCGGCGACTTCGCGCATGCGGACATCGCCGCGAGTTTCCAGCAGGCGGTGGTCGATTGCCTGCTCGACCGGACGACGATCGCGCTGTCCGTAAGCGACGCGCCGGCGCTGGTTGTCGCCGGCGGGGTCGCCGCCAACCAGCCGATCCGCTCGGCTTTGGCCGACCTCGCGGCGCGCAACGGCCGCGGCTTCAGCGTCCCGCCCGGCTGGCTGTGCACCGACAATGCGGCGATGATCGCCTGGGTCGGCGCCGAGCGCCTGGCGGCCGGGCTGATCGATGGCCTCGACGCACCGGCGCGGGCGCGCTGGCCGCTCGACGACAGCGCGGAGAAGGTTCGCGGCGCGGGGGTGAAGGCATGAGGATCGGGGTCATCGGCGGCGGCGCCTGGGGCACTGCACTGGCGCAAGTCGCCGCGGCGAACGGGCGCGACAGCTTGATCTGGGCGCTCGAGCCCGAAGTCGTCGAGGCGATCAATCACCGCCACGAAAACAGCGTCTATCTCCCCGGCGTCGGCCTGTCCGAGAGCCTGCGCGCGACGTCTGATTTGGCCGATCTCGCCGGCTGCGATGCTTTGCTCTCGGTCGCTCCCGCCCAGCACACGCGCTCGGTGCTTCAGCAACTCCCGGACCGCGCTGTGCCGCTGGTGCTCTGCTCCAAGGGCATCGAAGAAGCGTCCGGCCTGCTGCTCCACCATGTCGCGCGCGAAGCCTGCCCCGATGCGCCGATTGCCGTCCTCTCGGGCCCGACCTTCGCCCATGAAGTGGCGCAGGGCCTGCCGACCGCGGTGACGCTGGCGGCCAACGATCACGCACTCGCCGAGCGCCTGCGCGAGCGGCTCACCAAGCCCGCCTTCCGCATCTATTTGTCCGACGATGTCGCCGGCGCGGAGATCGGCGGGGCGGTCAAGAACGTGCTGGCGATCGCCTGTGGCGTGGTCGAGGGCAAGGGCCTCGGCCAGAACGCCCGCGCCTCGCTCATCGCCCGCGGCTTTGTCGAAATGACGCGGTTCGGGCTCGCCTTCGGGGCTAACCGCGAGACTTTGGCTGGGCTATCGGGCCTCGGCGACCTGGTCCTGACCTGCAGCTCGACCAGCTCGCGCAATTTCTCGCTCGGCAAGGGCCTCGGCGAGGGGAAGTCGCGGGACGAGCTGCTAGCCGACCGGCGGACGGTCGCGGAGGGCGCGTTCACCGCGCCGGTCCTCGCCCGCCTGGCGCGCGAGAAAGGCGTCGACATGCCGATCGTCGCTGCGGTCGATGCATTGATCGCCGGACGGGCAAGCGTCGATGAGGTGCTGAGCGAGCTGCTGTCGCGCCCGCCGCGCACGGAAACGGTCTAGTCATCGCCAAGCCTGCCAACACCAATGCCACGGAAGGCGTCGGCGCCCGTCGCGCCGCGCTGCAGATCCTCGATGCCGTGCTGCGGCGAGGCCAGACGCTCGAAGCCGCGGCGGCAACGGTGCGCGCCTTGCCTGCCGCGGACCGCGCGCTGGCGGTGGCGATTGCCGGCGAAACGCTGCGCCGCCTGCCTGATCTCGATGCGCTGATCGACAGCGCGACCCGGCAGCGCCTGCCCGATGATGCGAAGGCCCGAACGGTGCTGCGGCTGGCGCTGGCGCAGAAGATCGGCCTCGGCACGCCCGACCATGCCCTCGTCGCCACGGCACTGCCGCTGGTCGACGGCGGACCGCGGCGGCTGGTCCATGGTGTGCTTGGCACATTGCTCCGCCGCGGTCTGCCGCCCGTCGCAGCGTCAAAGCTTCCCGACGAGGTCGAACAGCGCTGGGGCGCCGCGTGGGGCGAAACGGCGGTCGAAGCTGCCCGCCGGCAGATTTCCAAGCGTCCGCCGCTCGACCTCAGTTTTGCCGACGACACCGAAGCGTCGACCTATGCCGCCGCTCATTCCGGAACCTCGCTCGCGCCCCGCCACGTGCGCGTCCCGAGCTCGTCGGTGACCGAACTCGACGGCTTTGGCGGCGGGCGCTGGTGGGTGCAGGACCTTGCCGCCTCGCTCCCCGCGCGCCTGATGCCAGCGGCCGCCAAGGACGTGCTCGATCTGTGCGCTGCCCCCGGCGGCAAGACCATGCAGCTCTCCGCGGCCGGGCACAAAGTGACGTCACTCGACGCCTCGAAAAGTCGCCTCGAACGACTGCGCGAAAATCTCGCTCGCACCCATCTCGTCGCCGACCTGGCCTGGGCCGATGCGCTCGCCTGGCAACCGCAGCAGTCATTTGACGCGATCCTGCTCGACGCGCCCTGCTCGGCCACCGGCACGTTCCGCCGTCATCCCGAAGTGCTGTATCGCGCGCGCCCGCCGATCATCGCCGAGAACGCCGAGCTTCAGGCCAAGCTGCTCGAACGCGCCGCCGCCTGGCTCAACCCCGGCGGTGCGCTCGTCTATGCGGTCTGTTCGCTCGAGCCCGACGAGGGCGAACGCATCATCGACGCGTTTCTCACCGCCAATCGCAGTTTCGCCATCTCGCCGCCGGCGCCGGGCGAACTGCCTGACTTCGTGACGTCATCGTCCACAGGCTGGGTCAGGATTCTCCCTGGCCTGCTCGACGATGAAGGCGGGCTCGACGGCTTCTTCATGGTTCGCCTTGTCCGGCGCGGCTGAACCCCGCTAATGGGCCCATGGCCGCACCGCTCATTGCTCCGTCGATCCTGTCCGCCGATTTCGCCCAGCTCGGCGAGGAAGTCCGCGCCATCGACGCGGCCGGTGCCGACTGGATCCATATCGATGTGATGGACGGGCATTTCGTGCCCAACCTCACCATCGGCCCGGCGGTGGTGAAGGCGCTGCGCCCGCATTCGTCAAAACCGTTCGACGTCCATCTGATGATTTCGCCGGTCGATCCGTTCCTCGACGCCTTCGCCGAGGCCGGCGCCGACACCATCACCGTCCATCCCGAGGCCGGGCCCCACGTCCATCGCACCGTCCAGCGGATCAAGGCGCTGGGCAAGAAAGCCGGCGTGTCGCTCAATCCCGCGACTCCGGCGAAGGCGCTCGATTATGTGCTCGGCGATATCGACCTCGTCCTCGTCATGACGGTCAATCCGGGCTTCGGCGGGCAGAAATTCATCACCAGCCAGCTCAAGAAGATCGAGGCGATCGCCAATCGCATCGCCAAGGAGAATCTCGACGTGCTGATAGAGGTCGATGGCGGGATCGACCCCGAGACCGCGCCGCAAGCGGTCAGCGCCGGCGCCAACGTGCTCGTCGCCGGCACCGCCGCCTTCCGCGGTGGGCCGTCGGCCTATGCAGCCAACATCCGGGCCCTCAAGGGGGAGGGATGACCGCAGACACCGCCGCGGAACGCGATGTCGTCCGCAAGCTCGCCCGCGGCTCGTTTCTTTCCCGGCTCAAACATTCGCGCCAGCCGCTGAAGCTGGCCGCGGTCCCGCGCGACCATGTCCAGGGCGACCGCCAGCGTGGTGAGGCCCTGCTTGGCGGACGGTTCATCTCCGGCGGCGCGGGCCTGCCGCTGGCCGATTTGGATTTCGCCAGCGTCGGCACCGGCGATCCCTTGGCCGACCAGCTCCAGGGCTTCTCATGGCTGCGCGACCTTGGCGCCGCCGCCTCGCGCGAAAAAGGCGCCAAGCTGGCCGAGGCCCTGGTCGGCCGCTGGCTGCTCGCGCACGGCACCCGGGTCGATGACGCCTGGGCGCCGCACTTGTGGGGCGAGCGCATCCTCTTCTGGACTGCTTACGCCCCGTATATCCTGTCGAGCGCGGATTCGGGCTATCGCTCGGCCTTGCTCAACACGCTGGCGCGCGGTGCTCGCCACCTCGATTCCACTGCAGACCGGGCGCCGGCGGGGATCAAGCGCATCACCGCCTGGTGCGGCGTGGTTGCGACCGGCCTGCTCATCCAGGGCGGCGTCCCGCGCGTCGCCCGGGGCGAAGCCGGGCTCGCCCGGGCGCTGGCCGGGGCGCAATTCGACGATGGCGGCCTGGTCAGCCGCTCGCCGTTCGAACAGATGCTGCTGGTCGACCGCCTCGGCCTGCTGCGCTCCTGTTATTCGGCGTCGAAGCAGACCATCCCCGATGGCATCGAAGCCGCGTCGGCCGCTGCGCTTGCCGCGCTCCACGGGATCACGCTTGGCGATGGCGCCTTGTCGAGCTGGCAGGGCTGCGGGCCGGGTGAGTCGGCGCGGCTCGTCGCTTTGGTCGAAGGCTGCGGCATCCGCGCCCGGCCGCTGCGCCAGGCGCGGGGCTGGGGCTATCAGCGGATGTCGGCACTCGGCACGATCCTGGTTGTCGACGGCGCGCCGCCGCCGTCGGCGAAAATGGCCGCGCAGGGCGCCGCTTCGACCCTTGCGTTCGAACTATCCGACGGCCCGCAGCGGCTGGTGGTCAATTGCGGCGGGCCCGGGCCGTTGCCGACCGCTCTCTCCGCCGAACTGGTCCAGGGTCTGGCGACCACCGCGGCCCACAGCACCCTGGTGCTTGCCGATACCAATTCGACCGCCATCCAGGCCGATGGTTCGCTTGGGCGTGGCGTCGAGGATGTGACCATCGAACGCAGCGAGGACAATGACGCCAGCCGGCTCGAAGCCAGCCACGACGGCTACGTCCGCGGCTTCGGCCTGGTCCACAAGCGCAGCCTGATGCTCGGCAATGACGGCAAGGAATTGCGCGGCGCCGACCAGCTCATCGCCAAGGGCCGCAAGCGGATCCGCGAATCCGCGCCTTACGCGGTGCGCTTCCATCTCGCTCCGGCGATCGAGGTCACCCCGACCGCCGACGGGATGGGCGCGATCCTCCATTCGCGCGGGGTCCCGCCGTGGAATTTCCGCTGCCGCGGTGGCAGCCTGACGATCGAGGAAAGCTTGTGGATCGATGGGCGCGGCCAGGCCCATCGCACGACACAGCTTGTCATTGTCGGCGAAGTTTCGGCATTGGGCGGCGAAATCGGCTGGCAGTTCCGCCGCACCAGCTAATCTGAAGGATTATCGATGACCGACCTTGTGCCCGTCCGCCGGGCGTTGATTTCCCTGTCCGACAAAAGCGGCCTCGAAGAGCTTGCCGCCGGTCTCGCGCGGCACGGGGTCGAGCTTGTCTCGACCGGCGGCACCGCAGCCAAATTGCGCGAGCTCGGTTCCGAGGTGCGCGACATTTCCGACCTCACCGGTTTCCCCGAGATGATGGACGGCCGGGTCAAGACGCTTCACCCCAAGGTCCATGGCGGGCTGCTCGGGGTGCGCGACAATCCCGAGCATGCGGCGGCGATGGCCGAGCATGACATTGCGCCGATCGACCTTGTCGTCGTCAATCTCTACCCGTTCCTGCAGACGATGATGAGCGGCGCCGACCGCGACACGATCATCGAGAATATCGACATCGGCGGCCCGTCGATGGTCCGCTCGGCGGCCAAGAACCACGCGCACGTGGCGATCGTCACCTCTCCCGCCGACTATGCCGCTCTGCTCGCCGAACTCGACGCCAATAATGGGGCGACGACGCTCGAACTGCGCAAGAAGCTGGCGTCGAAAGCGTATGCGCTGACCGCCGAATATGATGCGATGGTCTCGCAATGGTTCTCGTTCGGCGACCAGCAGCAGCGCTGGCCCGAAAGCTGGACCTTCTCGTCCACGCTCAAGATGCCGCTGCGCTACGGCGAGAATCCGCACCAG
>Ga0068862_100002413_pt1 | contig 16592 bp, 13 predicted proteins | sample KBSSwiS52_FD_66598 | JGI IMG/M metagenome (GOLD analysis project Ga0068862, IMG submission 66598) | Switchgrass rhizosphere microbial communities from Kellogg Biological Station, Michigan, USA - KBS Switchgrass S5-2 | ecosystem: Host-associated > Plants > Roots > Rhizosphere > Soil ... | reverse complement strand
TGTTCGATCGGATGAACGGCATCGGCGCGCACGAGGTGATCATCGAGACGCCGCATCACGATCGGTCGCTGGCGGCGATGTCGGAGCCGGAAGTCGAGCGGGTGCTGTGGGCGTACCGCGAGCGGATTCTCGATCTCAAGCGCGACGGCCGCCTGCGCTACATCCTGGTGTTCAAGAATCACGGCGCGGCGGCGGGCGCGACGCTGGAGCACACGCACTCGCAGCTGATCGCGCTGCCGATCGTGCCGGACTTCCTGCGCCAGGAGCTGTCGGGCGCGCGGCGGCACTTCCGGGTGAAGGAACGCTGTGTGTTCTGTGACGTCGTGCACGAGGATCTGCGCGACGGCCGCCGCATCATCCAGGAGAACGCCGACATCGTGGCGCTGGCGCCGTACGCGCCGCGGTTTGCGTTCGAGACCTGGCTGCTGCCGCGGCGGCACGGGGCGCGCTTCGAGGACGCGCCGCGGCACGAGTACGAGAGCCTGGCGCGGCTGCTGCGGTCCGTGCTGCAGCGGATGGATCGGGCGCTCGAGCGGCCGCCCTACAACCTCATCGTCCACACGTCGCCGTTTTCAGAGGAGACCGGCGATTTCTATCACTGGCACGTGGAGATCATGCCGAAGCTGACGCGCGTGGCGGGCTTCGAGTGGGGGACCGGCTTCTATCTCAACCCGACGTCGCCGGAGGAAGCGGCGCAGGTGTTGCGCGCGGCGAAGATCGGATGATCTCGTGGCGCGGAAAGGCTTTATCCGAGCGTCACAGCTTGAAAGCCAGCCGGGCCGTGTGGTACGTTGGTCGTTCGGGCGGGAATAACTCAGTGGTAGAGTGCGACCTTGCCAAGGTCGAAGTCGCGGGTTCGAATCCCGTTTCCCGCTCCACCCTTCGCTCTGGAATGTAGGCGAAGGGTGCCCACCGTAGCTCGCGGCATGGATGTCCACGCGAGCGCAGGTGGGCCACCATTTTCGAGGCGCGAGCTTCGGGTGGCAGGCCAATCGCCGTAACGTTCGTAGCGCAGGCCTTCAGGCCTGCCGATTAACGCGGGCCCCTGAGGCCCGCGTGCCATTTTGAGGCGCCGTCGCCAAGAGGTAAGGCAGAGGTCTGCAAAACCTCCACCCCCGGTTCAAATCCGGGCGGCGCCTCCACCCTTCGCTCTCGAATCCACGCGAAGGGTGCCCACCATACCTCGCGCCGCCATTTGATACGATTCGCGCCGACGTGGTTCACGCCAAACCGCAGGCATGACCGAGTTTGCCGACAAGACGTTCGCACGCCGCGCCGAATGGACGCTGAGCCAGGATGCGCTCCAGCGGCTACTCGCCTGGCTCGACGGCGATGCGAACTCTGACGGACGCGCGTACGTTGAAATGCGGCGGCGGCTGAGCGACTACTTCGGTCGCAAGAACTGCCGAACCGCCGACGACCTGGCGGACGAAACGCTCACGCGCGTGGCGCGTCGGCTCGAGGAGGAGGGCATCACCCGCGGCGAGACTCCGGCTCGCTATTGCTACATCGTCGCGCGGTTTGTCTTCCTCGAGCATCTGCGCGAAAGCCAGGCTCACCCGACCGCCACCCACGTGTCGGGCGACGTCGCGCCGCATCCTGCGGTCCCGTCCGAAGCGGACGCCGCGGAAGCCGCCGCCACGCACGAAACGCAACTCACCTGCCTTCAGAAATGTCTGCAGGAGCTCGATGCGCTGAATCGTCGCATCATCACGCGCTACTACGTCGGAAGCGCTCGAGTGAAGATCGACAACCGCCGCGAACTGGCCGAAAGCCTCGGCGTCAGCGTGAATGCCCTGACAATCCGGGCGTGCCGGATCCGTACACGCCTGGAAGCGTGTGTCCGGCGGTGTGCGGGTGCCGCGTGAAAGGTTTCCAGCAGGAAGACTTATCAAACCGTGAGAGGATCGAAGATCGCAGGTCTCGGTATTTGATACGAGCATGACGACTGAGACGCCCTCTGTCGAGACGATCCGCGACTATCTCTTGGGCCAGCTGCCCGAGTCCGAATCTGAGCGGCTGGACGAGCTGAGCATCACCGACGACGAGTGTGCCGAGCGCATCCGAGCCGTGGAGCATGACCTCGTCGACGCGTTCGCGCGCGGGGAATTGCACGGTGTGGCTCTGGATCAATTCCGATCGAGATATCTGACCACTCCACGGCGACGCCAGGCGACTCGATTCGCACAGGCACTGCAGTCTCTCGATGAGAACGCTGGATCGGGCGGTTCGTCAGAGGCCGGTCGCGGGCCGGCGACACTCGTTGGAAAAACGCGGCGTTGGCGCGAACTGCTGGCGGTTGCCGCCGCCGTCATACTCGCGATTGCGAGCGTGTGGCTGGTGCTCGACAACCGGAGACTTCGCGAACGCGTGACGAACACCGAGCTTCAGCGCGATCGGCAACTCCGAGAGGCCGAGGCCCGGCGGGCGGCCGACACAGTCCCGCCGCCGACGGGCCGGGAGCCGTCTCCTTTGACGATCGCCACGCTGGTCCTCACGCCGCAATTGCGGAGCGCGCGGCAACTGCCCACGGTGGCGTTGGCCGCCGGCACCGGAAGTCTGGCCGTGCAGCTGGAGCTCGAGCCGGTGAACTACCCGGCGTACGAAGCATCGCTCGTCGCCTCGAATGGAGACCGGATCGTGTGGCGGTCGGACCGGCTGATCGCGCGTACGGTCGGCGACCGGCAGAGAATCGATCTCGGCCTGCCCGCGACTGTCCTCAGTCCACAGGAGTATCTGATCCGGGTTTCCGGCGTGCCCGCTCGAGGCGCTTCGGAGATCGCCGGCGAGTACCGGTTCATCGTCGTACGGTAGACCCTTCATGAACGTTCTGCTGATCCTCGCGATCTGGATGGCGTGGTCGGCCGCTTCACCGGCACCGCCTCAGCCGACGGTTCTCGCTGTCGGTTCGCCGCTTGATCGATCGATCGCCGCGGGAGAATCGCAGACATTCGACCTGCGAATCGACAGGGAGCAGGCGGCCCTCGTCGAGATCGACGCAGATGGAATCGGCGTGGAGCTGCGGGCCACGGAACCGAACGGGGACACGATCGCTCTCTTCAGCGATCTGGTTGGCGGGCAGGGTCGTGGGCAGATGGCGGTTGCCGTGGATTCTGCGGGCCCCTTTGTCCTGACCGTCTCGGCGCGGCGCTGGCCGATCGCGTCGGGCTCGTACACCGTTCGACTGACGGGCCTCCGTCAGATCACACCGAGCGATCGCGAGCGCCTGCGCGCCATGCGGCTGCGGGCGGACGTCGGGCGTGCCGACGAGGCAAGAAACCGCGGCCTGGCGATGGCGCTGGCGGCCGAGGCTCTGGCTGTCGCCGAACGAGCAAGCCTCTCCGACAGCGATCTCGCGATGTTCACTTTCGACCTCTCTCGCGTCTACCAGAACGGGGCCGATCGTCAAAAGGCGCAGCCACTGTACGAACGGACCCTGGCCCTCCTCGAACGGTCGGTCGGTCCCGATCACCCCCGGACAGCTGCAGTGTCACGGCAACTCGCGTCTTTCCTGACGGAGGACGGAGACTACGTGCGGGCCGATGCGATGCTGCATCGAGCGCTCGAGATCCAGGAAAGGACGCTCGGCCCGGATGATCCGCAGGTTGGGCTGACCCTTCGGCAGCTCGGATTCCTGCTGGAAAGACGTGGCGACTTGACGAAGGCAGAAGAAGTCGATCTTCGTGCGGTCGCGATTCTCGAGAAGGCCGAAGGACGCACGCGGCTCCTGGCGGGTGACGTGCTGAACAATCTCGGCGTTCTCTATCTGACGCGGCGCGACTACCAGCGCGCGGGCGAGTACCTCGAGCGGGCGCTGCCACTGTCGGAGGCCTTCGACGGCGCGGACAGCGTCTACGTTGCGAACCTCCTTCAGAATCTCGGGATCGTCGCGCGCGAAGCGAAGGACTACGCTAAGGCCGAGGCGTATTACCTCCGGGCGCTGGCCATGCGGGAAAAAGCCCTGGGTCCGGAGCATGCGGACATCGCGGCCAATCTCATCAACATCGCGAACATCTACCGCGCGAAGGGCGACTATCCGCGCGCGCTCGAGACACACCTTCGGGCGTTGGCCATGTTCGAACGGACGGTCGGACCGAATGCCCCGTTCCTGCTCCTGTCGCTGGTGAATGTCGCGCGGACGTACGCGGTCCTCGGCGATCTCGCGAACGCCGTCACCTATCAGAGGCGACTGGAGCAGGCGACCGAAACAGCGATCGCGTTGAACCTGTCCATCGGATCCGACCGGCAGCGCGTCGCCTATCTGACTCCGATCGCCGAGCGCACCGAACGCACGCTCTCGCTCAATCTGCAACTGACACCGGGCGATCCGGATGCGACCGCGCTGGCTGTGACGGTGCTGCTGCAGCGGAAAGGGCGCGTGATCGACGCCGCCGCCGACATGCAGGCAACCTTGCGGCGCCATGCCGATCCAGACAGCCAGGCGCTCCTCGACCAGTTGAACGACAGGGTCGGGCAGCTCGCGCGGCTGGTCTTGAGCGGTCCGCAGAAGACGCCACTCGAGGAGTATCGCAAGGCGATTGCGGCGCTCGAAGAACGGAGGGAACAGCTCGAATCGCAGATCGGACGGCGCAGTGCGGAGTTCCGAGCGGCCTCCGCTCCCGTGACGCTCGAGGCCGTGCAGGCGGCGATCCCCGCCAACGCCGCGCTCATCGAGTTTTCGGCGTACCGCCCGTTCGACCCGGCGATCGAGAGCGTCGGCGCGGCGTTCGGGAAACTCCGCTATGCCGCCTACGTCGTCCATCGCACCGGCCCGCCACGTGGAGTCGATCTCGGTGACGCGCAGACGATCGACAAGGCGGTCGAGGCGGTGCGTGGAGCGCTGGGCGATCCCGCGCGCGGCGACGTCCGGCGCCTGTCGCGCGCACTCGACGATGCCGTCATGCGCCCGGTACGCGGCCTCGTCGGCGACAGCACGCACCTGCTGATCTCGCCGGATGGCGCACTCAACCTCATTCCGTTCGAGGCGCTGCTGGACGATCGCGGCCGCTATCTGATCCAGCGCTATCGCTGCACCTATCTGACCAGCGGGCGCGACCTGCTGCGGATGCACGTCGCGCGCGAGGGCCAGCACGGGCCGCTCATCGTGGCGAATCCGGCATTCGGCGAACCGATCACGGCGTCTCCCGCGCGGCGTTCGGGCACCACGAGCAAGAACGATGGACAGCGCCGGAGCGTGACATCGGCGCGCGATCTATCGGAAATCTACTTCGCGCCGCTTGCCGGAACGGCGCGCGAAGCCCAGGCGATTCGGCGGCTGTTTCCGGATGCGACCCTGCTCGCGGGCGAACGCGCGTCCGAATCGTCGCTGAGAGAGATCGCGGCGCCGCGCCTCCTGCACATTGCGACGCACGGGTTCTTTCTGCAGTATGCCGGCGTCGCGCCGAAGACCGGCACACCGGCGAGCGACGGTAGTCCGGGCCCGGATCCGCTGTTGCGGGCTGGGCTGGCGCTCGCGCGCGCGAATATCCGCGGGAGCACCGATCCGGACGACGGCGTGCTGACAGCGCTCGAAGCGTCGCGGCTGAACCTGCGGGGCACGCGGCTGGTGGCGCTCTCGGCGTGCGATACCGGGGTCGGCGAAGTGCGAAACGGCGATGGTGTGTACGGTCTGCGACGCGCGTTCGTGCTCGCCGGTGCCGAATCGCTGCTCATGAGCCTGTGGCCCGTGAGCGACACCTGGACCGAGCGGCAGATGCGAAGCTACTACCAGCATCTCAAGCTCGGACACGGTCGCGGCGACTCGCTGCGTCTCGTGCAACTCGACATGCTGGCACGCAATCCCCGCCTTCATCCTTTCTACTGGGCCAACTTCATCCAATCCGGGGACTGGGCCCCCCTCGACAACCCCCGTCGCTGACCGCCGGGCGCTGAACATCACGTCGACGGCCCGGCGAGGTTGTCGATGAAAGGTTTTCCGCGAATCGCCTCATCAGAGCGAGACCTCACCTTTTCGAGGAGGGAACGATGGCGACGAAGAAATCGAAGGATCTTTCGCCCAAGACAAATCCGAAGGGCGGCAAGATTGCCGGCAACGACAATCTCACGCTGGTGCGCGCGGCGAAGCCCAAGGATCTGTTGCCGAACAAGAACCCGCGAGGCGGGGCAAAAAAGGCGTGATCGCTGATACGCGGCAAGGACGACCGACCATGACCATCAGACCGACGGCGTGTTTCGCCATTGCCGCGATGTGCTGTCTTCACGCAGCGGGTGCGTCAGCTGCGACGATTTCAGTGGGCGCGCCCATCGTCCTCGCTCCGGATCTGTTCGTGGTGCCGGTGACCATCGCGGGCGGAACCAATGTCGCGGCGTGGCAGTTCGACTTGATCTACGACCCGCTCGATCTGCAAGTCCACACCGCATGCGACCCGTTCAGCGGCGACGTGTACTGTTCCCTCTTCACGGGCCCCGTGACCGAAGGTGAATTCTTCGCGAGCGGGAGTCCGTTCAACGTGTTGAATCCGGGCTTCGTCAGTCTCGATCCGGCGACACTCGCACAGACCGGGTTGCTGTTCGGCGTGAACGGTGCGTTCGGCGGCTCGCCGCCAGCGCCGTCTGGTGATGGCGTGCTGGCCTATGTCGAATTCCTCAAAGTGGGGAGAGGGCCGTCGGACGTGACGCTCGACAACCCCGTCGTCACAGAGATTCCGCCAGAGGTTTCTGTGCCCGAACCGGGCACGCTCGCGCTCCTGGCAACTGGCGTTCTGCTCGCCCGCAGCCGACGATTCCGCCGGACTTCGCCCATGAAATGTTTTTCGTGATTCTCCTCATGAAGACGAGACCCGGACTCCCGTGAGAGTCATGCGGGCTCTCGTTAACGGAGGGAGCAGTCATGAAGAGACTCGGGACGATCCTCGGTGTGACGGCCACGCTGCTCACGCTGGTTGGCTCTGCACCCGGTGAGGCAGCAACACGCGCCCGCTTCAGAGCTGAAACCGTTCTCAACGACCCGTCGGTGCGAATTGCCGCCGGGACTGCCCATACCTGCCAGGTGAACGAGGATGGCACCGTGCGTTGTTGGGGCGCCAACGCGTCTGGGCAACTCGGCAACGGCACCACGACAACCGATCCGACTCGGGTTCCAGTGCTCGTCAGTGGCCTCACCACCGCCGTCGCCGTTGCGGCTGGATCCTCTCACACCTGCGCGCTGCTGACCGGTGGCACCGTGCGCTGCTGGGGAAATAACCCCGACGGTCAGATCGGCGACGGCACCAGCGGTGTGAATCGGCTGACTCCCGCAACGGTCATTATCAGCGCCAACACTCCTCTCACCAACGCCGTCGCTATTGCGGCCGGTAGCAACCACACATGCGCGCTGCTGGCCGGTGGCACCGTCGCGTGCTGGGGCGGTAACGACGCAGGCCAGCTCGGCACTGGCACTGCGGGCGCCGACCGGCTCACCCCGGCAACCGTGAATACCAGTCCCAACACTCCTCTCACCAACGCCGTCGCTATCACCGCCGGGTCCGCCTACACGTGCGCGTTGCAGGCCGTTGGCACCGTGCGTTGCTGGGGGAACAACGTCTTTGGCGAGCTCGGTTCTGGCGATACGGCGCCAAGCAGCGTCCCGGTTATCGTCGGCGGTCTGAGCAACGCCGTTGCGATCACCGCCGGGGGCAGTTTCTACACCTGCGCGCTGCTGGCCAATGGCACGGCGAAATGCTGGGGCTTCAATGCGAATGGCCAGCTCGGCGACGGCACCACCACGAATCGGCTCACTCCGGTCACCGTCAAGGACGCCACCGGCAGCAACCTCACGATCGCCGTTGCTATCACCAGCAAGGGTTCCCACACCTGCGCGTTGCTGGCGAATGGCACGGCGAGATGCTGGGGCCTCAATAGCAGTGGCCAGTTCGGTAACGGCACGACGACGAGTTCACCCGCCGCGGTCGCAGTCGGTACATTTCTTAACCCTCTGACCAACGCCGTCGCGATCACGGGCGGAAGCAGTCACACCTGCGCGCTTCTGGCTGATGGCTCGGCGAGATGCTGGGGTCTCAATACTTCCGGTCAGCTCGGCATCAGTAATACGGCCCCGTCCAACATCGCCCCGACGCCGGTATTAGGCGGCGGCGGCAGCGTCACCGCACGAGACATTGCGGCCGGGCGCAACCACACTTGCGCCGTGCGCGCGAACGGCACCGTCGCGTGCTGGGGCAGCAACGTCTCTGGCCAGCTCGGAGACGGCACCACGACGACTCGGCTCGTCCCGGTGCCAGTTGGCAACTCCCCCGCCCCTGTAACGGCTATCGCGGCTGGGGATGCTCACACCTGCGCGCTCCAGGCCGATGGCACGGTGCGCTGCTGGGGCGACAACACCTTTGGGCAGCTCGGCGACGGCACGAACGTGGGTCGGCTCACTCCGGGGCTGCCTGTCGCCGGCCTCGTCAACGCCGTCGCGATCGCTGCTGGAGGCACTCTTGGGAGTGCTCACACCTGCGCATTGCTCGGCGATGGCACCGTCAAATGCTGGGGTGCCAACGGCAGCGGCCAACTCGGCACCGGCGACACATTGCCGAGCAGTGTCCCGGTGACCGTCGCCGGCGGCCTCGCTAATGTGGTCTCCATCGCGGCTGGGGAATTCCACACCTGCGCCATAGTGGCCGTCGGCGCGCCGTTCTGCTGGGGCTTCAACGGCAGCGGCCGGCTCGGCACCAGTCCGACGACAAACCCTTTGCTTCCCGCCCTCGTCAGCTTGGACAATTCCGTGGCCATTGCAGGGGGAAACACGCACACCTGCGCGCTCCGGGCCGATGGCACGGCGTGGTGTTGGGGTGCGAACCTCTTTGGCCAGCTCGGCATCGGTAGCACGGCATCGCGTTCCGTGCCCACGTTCACGAATCTCTTCAACGTCGTCGCGATCGCCGGCGGGTTTGGGCACACCTGCGCGGCAGTGGCTGACGGAACGGCGCGCTGCTGGGGCGATAACACCTCGGGCCAGCTTGGCAACTCCACGATTCCTTCCTCCTCCCTCACGCCGGTGACCGTGGGGCGACTGGTCGGTAACCTGTTCACGTTCTTCTCCCCGCTCGGCGGGGTCGTGAACCTGACTACCGGACGCAGGCACAGTTGCGCCCTCTTCGCCAGTGGCGGCGTGGCATGCTGGGGCGAGAACACCGTCGGCCAGCTCGGCATCGGGTCGACCACCAATCAGGTCACCCCGTTCACGGTCCCCTCCTTCCTGCTCAACATCGATCCGAGCGTGGTCCTGACACACAACGACCGCGTGAGCACCGTGACGATCCTTGCCAACTGTGAAGACGACCAGCGGCTGCACATCAATGTCGCTCTCACTCAAGGTGAGGTATCGGGGCATGGGGTCGAAGTGGTGAAGTGCACGGGCGGACTCGCGCGTTACCCGGTGAGAATTCCGGCACACGGGCGCGACGAATTCATTGAAGGCCCCGCGGAAGTATCGGCCGAAGCGCGCATCGTCGAGCGCGGGTCAGTTGTCGACACCCAGGAATGGACACGGAAAGTGCAGATCGTCAGCGCGCCTAAACACCCCGAAAAAGAATCCGGAGGGGAGCACGTCAAGCCCTAGCGATCCGACAATCCGCTTCGAATGAGAGGAAATGGCGATGCGACGTCACATCTTCATCGTGAGTGCTCTGTCTCTCTTGTTTGTGCTCCATACGGTTCCCGCCCGTGCGCAGACGACCGCCGCCGGACCGTACCTGGCCACGCCAGCGTGGGACCAGAAGCTGCAATGCGACACCCTGACGACGTGTCCGCGATTCGTCGTGCTCTCGAACTGGAACAGCGAAGCCGTTCTCGACCGCGAGACCGGACTCGTGTGGGAGCGATCTCCGGATACGACCAAACGAAAGTGGCTTTCCGCGTACTTTCACTGTACCGAAAGGGTCGTGTCCAATCGCTCTGGCTGGCGGCTTCCGTCCGTTCATGAACTGTTGACCCTCAACGACCCAGCTGCCTCCTTCGGCGTTGGTCTGGCCCCCGGCCACCCGTTTTTGAACGTTCAGGAGTTCTTCTACTGGTCGGCGACAACCTTTCCGTATGACAGAGACTTTTTCAAGTTGACGCCTTTTTTGGGAACCGCCCCCGGTTTCGGTTTGCAGGGCAGTAACAGGGATAATCTCTTGCCTGCCTGGTGTGTGCGCGGCGGGCAGGGCGTCGACATTCAGTGATAAGTGCTTCGCGACTGTTGGGTCTAGTGCGTGCGACCGCTGCGGAATTCCGCCTCGGCGGAGTCGAGGTAGGCGCGATAGCCATCGGGGTCGATGAACGGGTCCACCGGGTTCTTCGCAGTCTTGCTTGCGACGAACTTGCGATATCTGCCCCACCATCGCGCATGGCACGTCACCCAGATGTCGGCGGGGAGGCTTCGCAGCACGCGGAAGCTGCGCTCGCGGTCGGCTGCTTGTTCTGGATAGGTCGACGTTGCTAGCACGCCCAGGTCGCAGGCGCTGACGACGTTCAGCACGCGGCCACCGTCGTGGACGGGGAACGACCACGAGGTGCAGCCACGCGTATGCCCGGCGGTGATATGCGCGGTGAGCGCGATCGGCCCGACACGGATCGTGTCGCCGTCCTTGAACCGGTGATCGACCCGCGGTGGCGGGTAGCCGAGGACGCCGATCCACACGAGCGCCCTCAACGGCAGGAAGCTATCGGCGTCGTCGCCGCCGGCGGCCAGCGAGTCGGCGCTCGCATCGCTGGCCCACAACTGGGCACCCGACGCCTGCTGGAGCACGGCCAGCCCGCCTCCGTGGTCTGGGTGGGGCTCGGAGTTCAGGAGCACTTTGACGTCTTTGATATCGAACCCGAGCTTCGCGATGCTCGCCATGATGAGCCGCGCGGTGGTGGGATAGCCAGCGTCGAGCACGATGTGGCCCTCGGGTCCGGTGACGAGGAAGGCCGAGGCATCCGTCGCGCCGACGTAATAGAAGTTCCCCGCGATGCGGAACGGTTCTGCGGGCCCCTGCCCGCCAATCTTGTTCGCGTTCAGCCACCTGCCGACGAGCACCAGGGTGAGAACGATCGGCAGCCCAAGCACCACCAGCACGCGTCGCTTCGGGACCAACCGCATTCGCGTTGAGTGTCCTGCCAATTACTTTTCACGACAAAGTATGTCCAAACCGGCTGGGTGTCAACTGGGGAGAAACTGCTGGGAGATGGCTGCTGGAGTGAAAATACCCAGGTCATGCAACACCCGCTCTGCGTCCTCGAGGTCTGGTTGCGGACACGGGATCGATCTCTCGACCCTTCGTGTGCCGCCTCGCGTAACTTCGAGCGGCGCTCGCGTCATTGCATGACCCAAGCACCTGTCGAAGCTGCAAATGCGCCGCCACGCCGCACCGTCTCCTGCTGAGGAGTACGAACACCGGCGTGTTGAGACGACCCGTGTCTTGCAGACGCCACGGTGGGATGCAACGTGGGTATGAAATCCGTTTACTGTCACGAGCGGCGAGGGAACATCACCATCGAGACGGATCTCGACGGCGCTATACGTCGAGTCATCTGTCCGAAATACGACAACTCAACCGGCGGATGCCGGCTTCGACACGAGACGCTGGAGGGCGGGCCGCTCTCGCAATTGCTCGAACGAGCGGCGGGGAACACTCTGAGCGCGCGAACGACACGCTGCGATTTTGAGCCATGAGAGGATTCGCGAGAATCAGCGCGGGCGCGACGCTGCCGTTCCTGGGGGTCTGTGCGGTCGTTGCGGTCGCGAGTTTCGCGGCTGGTTCATCAATGGATTTCAGCCCGGCCCCGGCTGCTGTGTCTTCCACCATCGACGAGATCTCGAGGGCAGACACGCCAAATCCGGTGAGTGCCTACGCGGAACACCGTTACCGCATCGTGGGCAAACTCCGGATGGCTGTGATCTGGGCCAAGCACGATGACATCGGGAGCGCCCGGATGACGTGGCGCTCGGACCCGAACAGCAGCGCGCTGACACTGATGGTCGGCTCCGATCCGCAGCGCGCACCCCGCAGCCTGAACAAATGGGGATATCTTCGCGAGGAAGTCCGCGCGGACCGCGCCGAGGTGTTCACCGTTCGCAGCCTCGGCAGCTCCGAGGCCGCCACGGCGACCGAATACGTCGCATCGGAAGGGCCGCTGTTCGGCGCGTCCTGCTCGTCGATCAGGAACACCGACGTCACAGGCGCCAAGACGACGGTCTCCGCCGCCGGGGTGACGTATCGGATGTTCGATCGATTACTGGACCGCATTGCCGTCGCTCCGCGATGGCAGGGCAGGCACACCACGCGGCCACCAGGTGCGGATGCCGGGTTCCTCACCGCGCTGCAGCACGTCATCCGCGCCGGCCGGGGCGATTCGACGTCCGCCAGGACAGGTCCCATCACCTATATCTACAACAGCACCATCTACGACCTCACGGTTCAGGGGTCGCGTGAACTGGGACGCACGACGGTTGGATCGCGGACGTTCGAGCAACTGATTCGGACCGACGTATCGATTCGGAATCGAACGACCGACGAGATCAGCAAGTTCGCCGTGACCTATTCGCCCGATCGCACGGGAACGCCGCTTCCGATCCAAATCTTCTGTCAGCCGAACTTCTGGCTGAGCGTGGAACTGAGGTTGGATGATACGGCTGACGTGCCGGCCGACCCCGCGTCGGACCACACCGCGCTCGCGCGTATTCGCTCGATCTGCGACACCGCGATCCGCTGATTCGGCGACTACGGTCCAGTGACGCTCACTGGATCTCGTGAGCGCCGTCACGGGATGTCGTCGTGCGAATCGATGTCCCGTTGACATGCATGGCTCTCGTTATGGCACAGCTCGTGCGATGGCAGATGGCTCGAGCGTTTCCACCTTTGCGAAGGCGAACCTGATAGTGACGTCCAAGACCATGACCGACGATCAGACCGATCGAGACGACGAGTGGCGTGGCATCGTGTCCAGGCCGCTGGACATTCCGACCTTTCAGCCGCTTTCATCCGCGGTGGGGATTGACGCGGCCGCGGCGTCGTCCTGCGGCAAGGCGCGATCTCAAAACACGGATCACTACCTCGTGGTCCGTTTTGGCCGGCTCCAGCAAACCATGCTCACCAGCCTCGTGGCAGCCGATCTGCCTCCACCGTTCGAGGAATATGCGTACGCCATGTTGGTGGCCGATGGCCTCGACGAGGAAGGTGGCGGGGCGCGGGCCAGCCGCCTGGCGCTGAGTACGGTCGCGCACCTGGCGATCCGCTACGGAAAATGGAATGTGCGCATCGCGCCTGACAACATCGCCGAGGTCGTCGAACAGAGCGAGTTGCTGTACCGCGAGGTCAACAATGCCATGCGCGAGGCGAGCCGGGCCGAAATCCAGTTGGCCGACATGGCGGCGAGCCTGACCGCACTGTACATCGCTGGTGCCGACCTGTTCTACATGCACGTCGGTCACTCGAGAGCCTATCTGTTCCGCAACGGCGTGCTGATACCGCTGACCACGGATCAGACGTTGGAGCAGCTGCGCCGCGACGCGCACAAGCCGACATTGCTCGATCAAGCGAAGCGCGACCTGGCACATGTGGTGATCGAGACGATCGGCGGCAGCCCGTCGGGACCCGACGTCACGATTGAGCACGTTCAGTTGTGGAGCGGTGATCGGGTGATTCTGTGCACGAACGGCCTGACCGACGTCGTGAGCACGGACGCGATCGCGGACGTGCTGGCCGCGCAGCGCCGCCCGGCCGAAGAATGCCAGCGACTCGTCGACCTGGCCCTCGCGGCAGGCGGACCGGACAACGTGACGGTGCTCGTGGCGGACTACTGGATTAATCAGGCCCGGCGCACCACACAGTTCGAACGGCAGGCTGCCACGTCGCCAGCCTAGACTCGCAGAAGCGCAAGGTTGGCGGCTGCCCGACAGCTATCCCGCGAGTCGTTCTTCAACCCCGCGAATCTGCAGCGGCTGATGGGGGATTCGGTCGCGACATGTCGTGACCCTCTGACGGTCGATGATCCTGCGACCCGCGATCTTCCGCGCACGCCGCGGTTCGCGTTGCGAATTGACCGCGTTCGAGAGCGGCATGCCCGATGCACGCTGCGGCGACAGGTTCGAACGTGCATCAGATCGGCGCTTTGTTCAAGGGGCTCGCGATCGTCGTCGCCATCACGCTCACAGCCGTTGGTGCGTCCGCACAACTCGGGACGCAGGACCAGACGCTGTTTCGAGGGCGCACCGATCTCGTCAGTGTCGGCGTCTCGGTTGCGGCGAAACGGCACCGGTTCGTCACCAATCTCAGCGCCAGCGATTTCGCCGTCTACGAGGACGGCAGGCCGCAGCAGATTTTCGCATTTGCCTCGGGCGTGCAGCCTGGGCCCCCGCTGCACGTCGGGGTGCTGCTCGACGTCAGTGGGAGCCAGGGACTCGATCTCGCATTCACCCAGCGCGCCGTGATCAAATTCCTGACGTCAGTGCCCGACGCCGTCGACGTGACGTTCATCGACTTCGCGAGTCACGTGAGAAGCGGTCGCTATTCGCCGGGCGACTTCCCCCGGTTGGTCAAGCGTGTCCGCGATTTGACGGCCGGCGGGGAGACGTCACTGTACGATGCCATCGGCCTCTATCTCGACGGCGCCAGCGAGCAGGACGGCCGGAAGGTCATGGTGCTCTATACCGACGGCGGCGACACCTACAGCAGCCTGAGTTTCGCGGCACTGATGACGCTGCTCAAGGCCTCGGATGTCACGATCTACGCGATCGGAGCGCTCGAGCAGCAACCGTTGGGAGCGCAATTGATTCAACGAACGCTGCTCGCCAAGATTGCGGAAGAGACGGGCGGAACGGCGTTTTTCCCGGGCAGCGTCAAGGACCTCGGCGACATCTACGAGCAGGTGCGCGGCGAGATTCAGGCGCAGTACACGATTGGCTACGTCTCCACCAATGACAGGACCGACGGGTCCTGGCGCCAGATCGAGATCAAGGTCACCGCTCCAGACAGCAAAGGCCTGCGCGTTCGCGCCCGGAAGGGATACTACGCCCCATCGAGGCCGTGAGCGTCGCGTTCACGCCGGACCAGACGCACTCATTCGGGCGTCGCGAGGCTTTCTGCCAGATCGCCGGTGACGTTTGCGCAGCCAGACCATCGCGGAGGGCTCATTCCTGAAGACGCGAATGGCCACGAATGTTCGTTCCGCGAACAACTCGAACACTCGCATCAATCCAAAAAGCAGCTCCCGGCGCGCGACGATGGCGCAGGCGCCGAACCGTTTGCGTCCACCGAAGATCTGGATGCGCGAGGCGGCCGCTTGCAGTTGCCGAATCTCCGGCAGGGCTGTGCACTCGCTCAGGTCGAGGACGACATCGAGTTTCGCGCCGCGCGGCCAGACCTGGGACAGTTCATTGAAGTGCGCGTCGATCTCGGGCAGCGTGACGTCCCCGGATCCAATGGTTCGAATCAGCGAAGCCCGCATGTCAATGCTGAAGGTGATGGGCATAATGCGGCGGCGATCCTGCGCGCGCCTTGACGGTGTTCTGCAACTGTCTTGCCGGACACGGTCGCCATGTTATCGTCTCCATCAGGAGCGCTCACGTGGCAGAAGCGAAGACCAGACCGACCAAACAGAGTGTCGCCAGCTTCATCAAAGGCGTCGACGAAGAACGCCGGCAGGACTGCTCGACGCTCGTGCGCATCATGAAAGACGCGGTGGGCGCGCCTGCGACGATGTGGGGCACCAACATCGTCGGGTTCGGGACTTACGAGCTCACGTACGCCAGCGGCAAAACCGCCGACTGGCCGATCATCGGGTTCTCGCCGCGCAAGCAGGATCTGACGCTCTACGTCGGGCGGGGAATCGACGGCACGCTGCTGAAGGCGCTCGGCAAACACAAACTGTCAGGCGGATGCCTGCACATCAAGCGTCTCAGCGACGTCGATCTCGCCGTGCTCGAGAAAGTGGTGTCGGCGTCCGTGAAGGACACGAAGCGCCGTTATCGCTGACCAGCGCGGCAAAGAGCGCGCGACGGCCGTTCTAGTCCTGGACCTTGACGAAGACGATGCTGTGTCCGTCCGTGGAGAGCGCGGGCTGCACGCAATTGACGCCATCGCAGGCGCTGACATTCTGGGGCGGCGCGGCGCCACGCTTGACGAACACGTCGATCCACTCGATCGGACGGGACAGTCCGGATTTCGTCTCCGTGCGGGTGTAGATGGTCGTCTCCCGATAGGTCCGATCCTGCGCGCGTATCTGCGCGAGCACGCGTTGTTGCGACTCGTCAGCGGCGTCGAACGGCAGCGCGGTCGCCGTCGCGTCCTCGAGCGACACGGACGCCAGCGGCGATCCGCCTCGTGGCGTCGCGAGCAGGACGACGACTGCCGAAGGGTCCTCCGAGTCCACGCCCACCAGTTTCGCGACGCCCACCTTCATGCGCAGTGGAGCAGGATTGTCGCCCGTCGAGCCGAGTCGCACGATCGCGTTCCCTCGAAGCGCCAGCACGGTTGAACTGTTCGGCACGAAGATCGGCGAACGGTAGCCGCCGTCGGTGGTGAGCGCCCGGGCGGCACGATTGTCGATGTTCACCATCCAGATATTCCCGACCGCGCCATCGTCACCCGGGCCACGCATCTGGGACGGTGCGGCGGTCAGTCCGG
>Ga0068862_100002410_pt1 | contig 16599 bp, 12 predicted proteins | sample KBSSwiS52_FD_66598 | JGI IMG/M metagenome (GOLD analysis project Ga0068862, IMG submission 66598) | Switchgrass rhizosphere microbial communities from Kellogg Biological Station, Michigan, USA - KBS Switchgrass S5-2 | ecosystem: Host-associated > Plants > Roots > Rhizosphere > Soil ... | reverse complement strand
GAAACCGCCTCCTACCTGGTCGTTCTCCGCGAGCAGGCGGATCTCTCGGGCGCGGCCAACCTGTCCGGCCGGGAGCGGCGCCAGTTCGTATTCGACGCGCTCCGATCCGCTGCCGACGCCGGCCAGGCGGGCCTGCTCGACCGGCTGCAGCGGGGCGAAGTCCGCTACCAGGCCTTCTACCTGGTCGACATGATCGAGGTCGAGTCCGATCGCGCCCTCGCGGAAGAGCTGGCGGCGCGCGACGACGTCGCGCTCGTGGCGCCGAACCGCGCTTCGCGCCGCGTCGATCCCGCCCCGCCCGAGCGGGAAATTACTCCGATGTCGGAGTCCGCGATCGAGGCGAGCCTCGAGCTCGTGCACGCGCCCGCCGTCTGGGACCTCGGCTTCACGGGGCAGGGCATCGTGGTGGGAATGGCGGACACCGGCATGGACTGGGAGCACCCCGCGCTCAAGAACCGCTATCGGGGTTTCGACGGAACGACCGCGTCCCACTCCTACAACTGGCACGACTCCATCCACGACGCCGCCGCGGGAAACCCGTGCGGGAGCAACGCTCCGGCACCCTGCGACGACCAGTCCCATGGCACGCACGTGACGGGAACCGCGGTCGGGACGGACGGGGGAGACAACCGGATCGGCATGGCCCCGGGCGCGCGCTGGATCGGCTGCCGCAACATGGACGCCAACAACGGCACGCCGGCCCGTTACGCCGAGTGCTTCCAGTTCTTCCTCGCGCCCACCGACTCGTCCGGCGCGAACCCGCGTCCGGACCTGGGCGCGGACGTCACGAGCAACTCCTGGGGCTGCCCGGAGAGCGAGGGCTGCACCGACCCGGACGTGCTCCGCGCCGTGATCGAGAACATCCGCTCCGCCGGGATCTTCGTGGCGGTCGCGGCCGGAAACGAGGGCCCGAACTGCTCCACCGTCGCCACGGTGCCGGGCTTCTACGACGCCTCCTTTTCGGTCGGCGCGACGTCGATCGTCGACACGATCGCGGGGTTCAGCAGCCGCGGGCCGGTCACCGTGGACGGCTCGGGCCGCATGAAGCCCGACCTGGTCGCGCCGGGCGTGTCGATCCGATCGTCCGTTCCGGGCGGGGGCTACTCGCGCTTCTCCGGGACGTCCATGGCGACGCCGCACGTCGCGGGAGCCGTCGCGCTCCTCTGGTCCGCGGTGCCGTCTCTCGCGAACCGGGTCCCCGAAACCGAAGCGCTCCTGGAGTCGACCGCGGTGCACCTGACTTCGGCCGATCAGCAGTGCGGTGGAGTCTCCGGTTCGGCGATCCCCAACCCGGTCTTCGGCTGGGGGCGGATCGACATCGCCGCCGCGGTCGCCGCGGGGCAGGCCGCGGCAGGGCCTCCGCCTCCGGCTCCGCGCGTCCGGGTGACCCGCCCGCGGCCCGGCTCGAAGACTCTCGCACCGCGTCACTGAAGGGGAGCCGCTAGCCGGGAGCCGGGAGCAGTCCCGAGCGGATAACTGATAGCTTCCTTTTATGGTCGTTCTCGAATCCCGCGACGAATCCCCGACCCGCACGACCCTCGACATCGAGGTGCCGGCCGAAGAAGTCGAGAGGACGTACGCCGCGGTCTCGCGCGCCTTCGCGAAAAAAGCCAACATGCCGGGGTTCCGGCGGGGGCACGTGCCCGAGCACCTCGTCCAGCAGCGCTTCTCGGGCGAGATCCGGGAGGAGGTCGTCGAGCGCCTGCTTCCGGTGGCGCTCTCCTCGGCGATCCGGGAGAAGGACCTCTCGATCCTGGGGCACCCGCGCGTCGACAAGCTCGAGTGGAACCCTCCGGGCCCGATCCGGTTCTCGGCGCACCTGGACCTGAAGCCTGCGGTCGATCCGGGCGAGTACAAGGAGATTCCGGTCGAGGACGTCTCCGTCGAGCCGACGGAGGAAGAGATCGACCGGGTCCTCGAGCGGATCCGCGAGTCCCATGCGGAGTTCCACCCGATCGAGGGGAGGCCCGCCGCCGCCGGAGACTACGCGGTCGCGGACATCGCCGGACGTTTCGTGGAGATCCTGGAGCCCGGTCAGAACCCGCGCACGTTCCGCGACGAGAAGATCACGCTGGAGGTCGGCCACGCGGACTCGATGCCCGAAATCAACGAGGCGCTCACGGGCTCGGCGGTCGGCGAGACCCGGACGTTCCGGAAGACGTTCCCGGACGACTTTCCCAACGAAAACTTCAAGGGCAAGACGGTCGACTACGAGGTCACACTCGCGGCGCTCAAGGAAAAGCGCCTGCCCCCGGTCGACGACGACTTCGCGCGCGCCGTCGCGCAGGCGGAGTCGGCCGAGAAGCTGCGCGACGGCATCCGAGCGAACCTGCGGGCCGAGAAGGAGTCGGCGCGGCGCCGCAAGTTCCGCCAGGACATCCTGGGCACGATCCTCTCCCGCGCGGAAGTCCCCGCTCCGGAGGTGCTCGTCGAGTCGGAGGTGGAGGCGTCACTCCGCGAGTACGCCCGCTATCTCGCGGCGAACGGCCTCGACCCGAAGGAAGCCGACTGGGAAAAGATCCGGGAGGACGCCCGGCCCGGCGCCGAACGCCGCGTCCGGGAGTACCTGGTGCTGGACGCCGTCGCGCGCCGCGAGGACATCTCCGTGACCGAGACGGAGCTCGACGCCGAGATCAAGCGCGCCGCGGCGCGCCGCGGGGTCGAAACCTCGGAGCTGCGGGAAAGGCTCGTGAAGAACGACGGTCTCGACGCTCTCCGCGACGAGATGCGGCTCTCCCGGACGCTCGACCTCTTGATCTCCGCCGCGCGGGTGCTACCCTCGATGGAGCCGGTCGAGCCGAGATGAGCAGCCAGCGAACGGAATGGCAAGGGCCGGCTGAGGGTTGGACCATGGAAGACGACCACGAGGGAGGCGGAATGGTTCTCGTACCGATGGTGATCGAGCAGACGAGCCGGGGAGAGCGGGCCTACGACATCTACTCCCGGCTCCTGAAGGACAACGTCATTTTTCTGGGGACGCCGATCGACGACCAGATCGCGAACCTGATCATCGCGCAGATGCTCTTCCTGGAGTCGGAGAACCCCGACAAGGACATTTCCTTCTACATCAACTCGCCGGGCGGCGTGACGTCCGCGGGCTTCGCGATCTACGACACGATGCAGTACGTCAAGCCGGACGTCTCCACCATCTGCATCGGACAGGCGGCTTCGTTCGCGGCGGTGCTGATGGCGGCCGGGGCTCCCGGGAAGCGTTTCGCGCTGCCGAACTCGCGATTCCTCATCCACCAGCCGTGGACGTCCGGGCTCCAGGGCCAGACCGCGGACATCGAGATCCACGCCAAGGACATGCTGAAGATGCGGGATCAGCTGAACCGCATCCTCTCGAACCATACCGGCCAGACGATCGAGAAGATCGCGAAGGACACAGACCGCGACTACATCCTCGAGGCCGAGGAGGCGCGGAAGTACGGCCTGGTCGACGCGATCTACCACCGCCGCGACGACATTGCGCTGAAGGCCGCGGGCTAACCGACACTCCACCCGTTCTCTCGTCAGCTCTCAGCGGATCGCTGAGAGCTGATACCTTTTCCCCGTCATGACCGACCTGTACCTGGGCCGCACCTCCGACTCGAAGCCTCTGCTCTACGACAGCAAGGACCTCGTCACGCACGGGGTCTGCGTCGGCATGACCGGAAGCGGCAAGACCGGGCTGTGCGTCGACCTTCTCGAGGAGGCGCTGCTCGCGGACGTGCCGCTCTTCCTCCTCGACCCGAAGGGGGACGTGACGAACCTGCTCCTCCTCTTTCCGGAGCTCCGCGGCGAAGACTTCGCGCCCTGGGTGGACCCGGACTCGGCGCGCCGCGCCGGCCGGAGCGCCGCGGAGGAGGGCGCCGCCCAGGCGAAGCTCTGGAAGGACGGTCTCGCGAAGTGGAAAGTCCCGCTCGACTCGATTCGCAAGCTGAAGGAGGGCGTGGCGTGGCGGGTCTTCACGCCCGGCTCCCGCGCCGCGCAGCCCGTCGACGTTCTCGGATCCCTCGACGCCCCCGAAGGGCTCGACTGGGACCGCGACGAAGAAGCGCTGCGGGACGAAGTCCGGGGCCTCGTCGTGTCGCTCCTCGGCCTCGCGGGAATCGAGGCCGACCCGGTCTCGGACCCGCGGCCGATCCTGGTCGCCCGCGTCGTCGAGGAAACGTGGAAGGCGAAGCGCTCTCTCGACCTCGCGGGCCTGGTCGCGCTGGTCGAGAACCCGCCGTTTTCCCGCGTCGGCGCGGTCGAGCTCGACGCGTTCCTGCCGCGGGACAAGCGCCGCGACCTTTCGCTCGCGCTCAACAACCTCCTGGCGTCGCCCGACTTCGAGAGCTGGCGCCAGGGGGCGCCTCTCGATCCCGGGAAGATGGCGCGCGACGGCTCGGGTCGTCCGGCGTGCAACCTCTTCTACCTCGCCCACCTCGACGACAGGGAGCGGATGTTCTTCGTCGCGCGGTTCCTGGACCGGCTGTGGAGCTGGACGCGAAGCCAGACCGGAACGAGCGACCTGCGCGCGCTTCTCTACTTCGACGAGGTGATGGGCTTCCTGCCCCCGGTCGCGGAGCCGCCCTCCAAGCGTCCGCTACTCTCGCTGCTGAAACAGGGGCGCGCGTTCGGCGTCGGATCGCTCCTCGTGACCCAGAACCCGGTCGACCTCGACTACAAGGCGCTCACGAACGCGGGAACCTGGATGGTCGGCCGCCTCCAGGCCGAGCGGGACAAGGAGAGGCTGCTCGACGGCCTCGAGGGGGCCGGGATCGGAATGTCGCGCTCCGAAGCGGACAAGACGATCTCGGGTCTCGAGAAGCGGAAGTTTCTCCTTCACGACGTGCACCGTTCCGGCGGCCCGGTCGTTTTCGAGACCCGCTGGGCGCGCGCGTACCTGCGCGGCCCGCTCGCCCCGCGGCAACTCCCGGATCTCGGCGCGGTCGCCGGCGCGGAAAAGGGTCCCGCGCGGACCGCCGCCGCTCCGGGGAAAGCGCCCGCGCGTCCGGCGGCTTCGGCCGGCGCGCCCGTTCCGCCGTCGCTCGACGCCGCGTTCCGGCACGTCCACCTCGCCGGCGCGGGAAAGGGCGGCGCGCTCTCCGGCGAGGTCGCGGCCCTGGTCGAGGCCCGCGTTCTGCGCCAGCGGCCGGCGGTCTCCGGCACGAAGCAGTTCCTGGTGAAATTCGGGTCCGGCCCGGCGCCGGTCGCGACGCTCGCGGATCCGGAGGAGGCCGCCGGCGGGTCGGCCTCGGCGCCCTCCGGATCGTCGTACGGCCCGCTGCCCGGATGGGCGACGAAGCAGAACGCGGCGTCCGCCCTCGAAAAGCTGGCGAAGGACGCGGTCGCGGCCGAGGGCCTGAAATTAGACGGCATCCCGGGTCTCGCGCTGACGCGCTCGCCCGCCGAGACCGCCGAGGCGTTCGACGGGCGCGTCCGCGCCGCCATCGATGCGGAGGTCGCGAAGCGGACCGAGAAGACGCGCGGGCCGCTGGCCCGGAAGCTGGAGTCGCTCGAGCGGCGTATCTCGGACGAGACGCGGGAGCTCGAGCGCGACCGCGCGGAGTCGGCGCGCTCCAAGACGTACAGCGCGATCGACGTGGGGGCGAGCATTCTGACCACGATTCTCGGGGGGCGGAAGTCTTCGATGGGCTCGGCGGGGCGCGCCGGAGCGCGCGCGTACGGCCGGATCCAGCGCTCGGCCGAGGCCGTGAAGGAGTCGGAGCAGAAGATCGCGGACTGGACGGCCGAGCGCGATGCGGTGAAGGCGGATATCGAGAGAGCGGAAGCCGGCGAGCGCGAACGGCTCGAGGCCGAGGCGGGACGCCGGGAAGAAGTCCGGGTTCCGGTCAATCGGGCGGACGTTCGGGCGTTGGAATGGTACGTGCTGTGGACGTGAGGTGGGACACAACGACGGAAGATGAGAGTCCGATCGGTCCGTTCTTAAAGCTCTGATGCCAACGGCTTACGACCAAGGAATAGGTGAACCCGGCGCGCGTTAATCTTCCCGGGGGCTGTGCTACAGTGATTGGAAAGGGTAGAGGCCAGATCGCAGACGCTTCGGCTGGGCGAGAGTCCTCTGTCCCTTCCCGGAGGCGGAATGTCGAAGAAAGGCGGTAACGGCGACGTCCTTCGCTGTTCCTTCTGCAACAAGAGCCAGAGGGACGTCAAGAAGCTCATCGCGGGTCCGACGGTCTACATCTGCGACGAGTGCGTCGATATCTGCCTCGACATCATCGCGGAAGACCGCGTCCTGGAGACGCAGACTCCCGAGACCAAGCTTCCGAAGCCCAAAGAGATCAAGGAGTTCCTGGACGGCTACGTGATCGGCCAGGAACAGGCCAAGAAGAAGCTCGCGGTCGCGGTCTACAACCACTACAAGCGCATCGACTACCTGGAGAAGAACCGGAAGTTAGACGTCGAGCTCCAGAAGTCGAACATCCTTCTGATCGGGCCGACCGGAACGGGCAAGACCCTGCTCGCCCAGACGCTCGCGAAGCTCCTTTCCGTGCCGTTCACGATCGTGGATGCCACGACGCTCACCGAGGCCGGGTACGTCGGCGAGGACGTCGAAAACATCATCCTGAAGCTCTACCAGGCGGCCGGAAACGACAAGGACAAGACGGAGCGCGGAATCGTCTACATCGACGAGGTGGACAAGATCGCCCGCAAGGGGGAAAACCCGTCGATCACGCGCGACGTCTCGGGCGAGGGGGTCCAGCAGGCGCTCTTGAAGATCCTGGAGGGGACCGTCGCGAACGTTCCGCCGCAGGGGGGACGCAAGCACCCCCACCAGGAGTTCATCCAGATCGACACGACGAACATCCTCTTCCTCTGCGGAGGGGCTTTCGTCGGCCTCGAGGACCTGATCAGCCGGCGGATGACCGAGAAAACGATGGGCTTCGGGGCGAAGATCACCACCAAGAAGGAGAAGCGGTCGAGCATCCTCCTCGAGAAGGTGCACCCCGAGGATCTGATCAAGTACGGGATGATCCCGGAGTTCGTGGGACGCCTGCCCGTGGTCGCGACGTTGACCGAGCTCGATCAGTCCGCGCTCGTCGAGATCCTGAGGGAGCCCAAGAACTCTCTCGTGAAGCAGTACCAGACGATGCTGGAATTCGAGAACGTTCAGCTTCGTTTTACGGATGACGCCATCGAAGCCATCGCCGAGGAAGCCCTGGCCCGGAACGTCGGCGCCCGGGGACTCAAGATCATCATCGAAGACCTCATGCTCGACGTGATGTACCAGATCCCCTCGGACGAGGACATCGAGGAGTGCGTCATCACCAAGGACGTCGTCAAGCACCACACGAACCCGATCACGATTCTCCGCAAGGCGGGATAGAACCTCGCGACGCCTCGTCGCCACGGCCCCGGAGGGCTCGCCCGCCGGGTCCGGGAAGGATCAAAAAAAAGCTCCATGAGATCGAACGAACTCACCACCCGGCCGGGGGAGGTTCTGCCGCTGGTCCCGCTCCGGGACATGGTGGTGTTTCCGCACATGATGGCCCCCTTCGTGGTGGGCCGCGATTCGTCCATTCGCGCCCTGGAGGCGGCCCTCTCGACCCCGTCGAAGCGCCTCTTCCTCTCGGCGCAGAAGGACCCCCAGCTGGACGAGCCGCAGCCCGGGGACATCCACTCGGTCGGCGTCGTCGCGACCGTCGCCCAGTCGCTGAAGCTCCCCAACGGCCACATCAAGGTGATGGTCGAGGGTGTGCGCCGCGGCCGGATTGCAGGCTTCGAGGAGCGGCCCGGCTACCTGGGGGTGGCGGTGGAGCCGATCCTCGCGCGCCCCGTGGACGTCGAGGAGCTCAAGGAGTACATGGGCAAGGTCCTCGGCCTGTTCGAGCAGTACGCGAAACTCTCGCACCACCTCGCGTTCGAGGGGCTCGCGGCCTCGCTCAAGATCGACGACCCCGACCGGTTCGCCGACACCCTCTCGGCGCACCTCGCGGTGTCGACCCCCGAGAAGCAGGCGCTTCTCGAGGCGATCTCCCCGCACGAGCGCCTGCAGAAGCTGCAGGACCTCCTGGAGGTCGAGATCGAGAAGGTCAACATCGACCGGCGGATCAACAACAAAGTCAAGAAGCAGATGGAGAAGGCCCAGAAGGAGTACTACCTCAACGAAAAGATCAAGGCCATCCATCAGGAGCTGGGACGCAAGGACGACCGGACCGACGAGGTCGACGACCTGAAGAAGAAGGTCGCGACGTCCGGGATGCCGAAAGAGGTCAAGGAGAAGGCGGAGCAGGAGCTGCGCCGCCTGGAGGCGATGCCGCCGGTCTCGGCGGAGGCCACCGTCTCGCGGAACTACATCGAGTGGCTAGTCGGCGTCCCCTGGAAGAAGGCTTCCCGGGAGTCCAAGGACCTCGGCCGCGCCGAGAAGATCCTGAACGAGGACCACTACGGCCTGGAGAAGGTGAAGGAGCGGATCCTCGAGTTCCTCGCGGTCCGTCAGCTCGTGCAGAAGACGCGCGGTTCGATCATCTGCTTCGTCGGCCCCCCCGGAGTCGGAAAGACCTCGCTCGCGAAATCGATCGCCCGCGCCCTGAACCGGAAGTTCGTCCGGCTGTCGCTCGGCGGTGTGCGCGACGAGGCCGAGATCCGCGGGCACCGGCGGACCTATATCGGCGCGTTCCCCGGCCAGATCATCCAGATGATGAAGAAGGCGGGGACCGTTAACCCGGTCTTCCTGCTGGACGAGGTGGACAAGACGTCGTCGGACTTCCGTGGCGACCCGGCTTCCGCGCTGCTCGAGGTCCTGGACCCCGAGCAGAACCACACGTTCGTGGACCACTACCTGGACGTCGAGTACGACCTCTCCAAGGTCATGTTCATCGCGACGGCAAACATCGCGGACCCGATTCCGGCGGCCCTGAAGGACCGGATGGAGCTCATCCCGCTCTCGGGCTACACGCCCAACGAGAAGCTCGCGATCGCCCAGAAGTACCTGGTGTCGAAGCAGCAGGAGGCGAATGGGCTCCGCGCCGACCAGATCGAGTTCGCCGACGAGGCCATCCTCTCGCTCATCGCCAACTACACGCGGGAAGCGGGGGTCCGCAACCTGGAGCGCGAGATCGCGAACGTCTGCCGCAAGGTGGCGCGGCGCATCGTCCAGAAGAAGGTCGAGACGCCCGTCCGGATCGACGCCGAGAACATCCGCGAGTTCCTCGGGAAGCACAAGTTCCGCAACCGGCGGAAGGGCGAAGTCTCGGAGGTGGGGATCGCGACCGGTCTCGCCTGGACCGAGGTGGGCGGAGAAATCCTCACGACCGAGACGAGTCTCCTGAAGGGGAAGGGAAACCTGACCCTGACCGGGTCGCTCGGCGACGTCATGCAGGAGTCGGCGCGCGCCGCGGTCTCCTACGTCCGAAGCCGCGCCGAGATGTACGACGCGGACCCGAACTTCCACGAGAAATTCGACATCCACATCCACGTCCCGGAAGGGGCGATTCCGAAGGACGGCCCGTCCGCCGGAATCACGATGGCGGCGTCCCTCTTTTCGGCGGTGACGAAGATTCCGGTCCTGAAGGACGTCGCGATGACGGGGGAGATCACGCTCCGCGGGAAGGTCCTTCCGGTCGGCGGCATCAAGGACAAGATCCTCGCCGCCTATCGCGCGGGAATCCTGACGATCATCCTCTCGACCGAGAACGAGAAGGACCTCGACGACCTGCCCGAAGAGATCCGCTCCAAGATGGATTTCCACCTGGTATCGAACATGGACGAGGTCATCAAGGTCGCGATGGAAGCCGTTCCGCCGACCGCGGCGACGCTCGAGGCGGAAACCCGCCCCTCCGAAGGGGGAGCTCTCGCCCACTAGAAAGGTTTCGGAAGCCCGCACCGATTGAAAACCGTGCGCCGGTGTCCGCCGGCCGCGTCATCCCAGATCCGAGGAGAAGCCCATGGCCAGAAAAAGATCCAACAACGATTCCGACGTCGAGACCCTCGAGCCGCCGGCCGAAGGTCTCCCCGACACGACCGGCGAAGAAGTGGCGGTCGAGCCGGGCGACACGCTCGACATCCGGGCGCTCCACGAGATCAAGATCCCGCAGCTCCTGAAGATCGCGAAAGACCTGGAGGTCGAGAACGCGACCGGCATGCGCAAGCAGGACCTCATCTTCAAGATCCTGCAGGCGCAGACCGAGAAGAAGGGCCTGATCTTTTCGGAGGGCGTCCTCGAGTGCCTTCCGGACGGTTTCGGCTTCCTGCGGGCGCCCGAGTACAACTACCTGCCGGGTCCGGACGACATCTACGTCTCGCCGTCGCAGATCCGGAAGTTCGACCTCCGGACCGGCGACACGGTGTCGGGTCAGATCCGGCCGCCCAAGGAGGGGGAGCGGTATTTCGCGCTCATCAAGGTCGAGGCCGTCAACTTCGAGCACCCCGACGTCGCCCGGGAAAAGATCTTCTTCGACAACCTGACGCCGCTCTATCCGCAGGACCGCATCAAGCTCGAGGTCCCGAACAACATGTCGGCCCGGGTCCTCGACCTGGTCGCTCCGGTCGGCAAGGGGCAGCGCGGCCTCATCGTCGCGGCGCCGCGCACCGGCAAGACGATGATCCTCCAGGCGATCGCGAACTCCGTCTCGACCAACCACCCCGAGGTCACGCTCATCGTCCTCCTGATCGACGAGCGGCCCGAGGAAGTCACCGACATGCAGCGCTCGGTCAAGGGCGAGGTCATCTCCTCGACGTTCGACGAGCCCGCGGCGCGGCACGTCCAGGTCGCCGAAATGGTGATCGAGAAGGCGAAGCGGCTGGTCGAGCACAAGCGCGACGTCGTCATCCTCCTCGACTCGATCACGCGGCTCGCGCGCGCCTACAACGCGATCGTGCCTCCGTCGGGCAAGGTGCTCTCCGGCGGCGTGGACTCCAACGCCCTTCAGCGCCCGAAGCGATTCTTCGGCGCCGCCCGCAACGTGGAGGAGGGCGGCTCGCTCACGATCATCGCGACCGCTCTGATCGACACCGGCTCGCGGATGGACGACGTCATCTTCGAGGAGTTCAAGGGCACCGGCAACATGGAGACGCACCTCGACCGGAAGCTGGTCGACAAGCGCGTCTTCCCGGCGATCGACCTGAACAAGTCGGGCACGCGCAAGGAAGAGCTCCTGATGGACAAGGCGGAGCTGAACCGCGTGTGGGTGCTGCGGAAGGTGCTGAACCCCCTGTCGACGGTCGAGGCGATGGAGCTCCTGACCGAGAAGCTCGAGAAGACCAAGACGAACGGGGAGTTCCTGAACATGATGTCGCAGGGGTGACGCTCCGCTTCTCCGTCGTCGACTTCCTGAACGCGCGCCCCCTCATCTGGGGGCTTCTCGAAAATCCGCCTCCCGGGGTCGAGGTCGCGCGCGACCTTCCATCGGTTTGCGCGGACAAGCTCGCCGCGGGCGAGGCCGACGTCGGTCTGATCCCGTCGATCGAATACCAGCGGATCCCGGACCTGCGCATCGTCGGCGGCCTCGGGATCGCGGCCGCGTCGGAAGTCCGCTCGGTGCTCCTCGTCTCGAACGTCTCGCGCGAAAAGATCCGCTCGGTCGGCCTCGACCCGGCGTCCCGCACGTCGGCGGTGCTGACCCGGCTCCTCCTGAAGCGCCGTTACGGCGTGGAGCCCGAGTTCCGGGACGGCCCCGGATTCGAGAACGACGCGGAGCTCGTCATCGGGGACCCCGCGCTCAAGACCCGGTTGAATGGCCGCGTCGTCCTCGACCTGGCCGCGGAGTGGCGGGCGTTCTCGGGACACCCGTTCGTCTTCGCGCTGTGGGCGATCGCACCGGGCGTTCCGGAGCGCGAGGCGTCGGAGATCGTCCGCGCGTCCTACGAGGCGGGGCAGCGCGACTTCGGACGGCTCGTCGCGCGGGAGGCCGCGGAGTCCGGGCTGTCGGAGGCGGTCGTCGAGGACTACCTCCGGCACTCCCTGCACTACGAGCTCGACGCCGGCGATCTCGAGGGATTGAAGCTGTTCTACCGGCTCGCGGCGGAGGAGGGGCTCGTCCCTTTCGCCCGGCCGCTCGCGCCCGCGGACGCCGCTAGAATGCGGTCGTGAGCTTCCGGACCGAAGAGATCCTGGATCGAGCGCTCGCCGGCGAGCGCCTTTCGCCCGCGGACGCCGTGACCCTTCTCTCCGAGGGGCGGTTACTCGAGCTCGGAACCGCGGCGAACGAATTCCGGAACCGGCGGAACGACCCGGACGTCGCCACCTACATCGTCGATCGGAACATCAACTACACGAACGTCTGCGTCTACCGCTGCAAGTTCTGCGCGTTCTACCGGCCGGACTCGGCACACCCCGAGTCGTACGTGCTCTCGTTCGACGAGATCGGCCGGAAGATCCAGGAGACCATCGACCTGGGCGGCACCGGAATCCTCCTCCAGGGCGGCGTGCACGCCGAGCTGCCGTTCTCGTTCTACGAGGAGATGTTCCGGTTCATCCGGTCGACCTTCCCGACGGTCCACCTCCACGCTCTATCGGCGCCGGAGGTCTACTTCCTGAAGAAGACCACGAAGTGGACGATGCGCGACGTCATCGTCCGGCTGCGGGACGCGGGGCTCCAGTCCATTCCGGGCGGCGGCGCCGAGATCCTCGAAGACTCGGTCCGCCGGCGGGTCTGGTCGCTGACGAAGGCCCCGACGGAGAAGTGGGTGGACGTGCACGAGACCGCGCACGGTCTCGGGATGCGCACGACCGCGACCATGATGTTCGGAATCGGGGAGACCTATGAGCAGCGGGTCGAGCACTTCCGGGTCGTGCGGGACCTCCAGGACCGGACCGGCGGCTTCACGGCGTGGATCCCCTGGACGTTCGTGGAGGAGAACACGGCGCTCGACGGCCAGGTCGAGACCGCCGGCGGTTTCGAATACCTGAAGACGCTCGCGGTCAGCCGGCTCTACCTCGACAACGTCCGGCACGTGCAGGGCTCGTGGGTGACGCAGGGCCCCAAGATCGGGCAGACGTCGCTCTCCTTCGGCGCGGACGACCTCGGCTCGATCATGATCGAAGAGAACGTGGTCTACGCGGCGGGCGCGCGAAACCGGATGACGCAGCCCGAGATGCGACGCCTGATCGCGGACGCGGGCTACCGGCCGCAGCAGCGCCGCACGCTCTACGACGCGTGCAAAGACTCCTGCTGCGCGGCGCCCATCCCGCAGCCGAAGGATCGCCCGGCGGCGCTGCCCGTCGTCGCGGGGACGCTCGAGACCGAGGTCGCGTCCGCCTAGCGCGGGCTACGGGGACTTCGCGGAGGGCGGCGTCCTCGGGGCCAGCTCGATCCGGCCCTGCTGCCAGCACGATCCCGCGAAGAATCCCAGCACGAACAGGAGGACTCCCCCCGCGGCGCGGAGGAGGACCCGCGTCCGCCGGTGCTTCCAGGGCGGCTCCGCCCGGAACTGCACCCGCTCCGCGGCCTCGTGGGTCTGCTCCGCCTGGAACGCGCGGAGGTCGAGCAGGAGATCGCGGGCGGTCTGGTAGCGGTCGGCCGGATCCTTCTCGAGGGCGCGGAAGACGAAGGGGCGGATCTCCTGCGGGATCTTTTCGGTCTCCGGGAACTTCGCGGGGTCGTCCTTCAGCACGGAGGTCATCGTCTCGATCATCGCGGGCCGGTCGAAAGCGCGGCGGCCCGTCAACATCTCGTAGAAGACGGCGCCGAGCGAAAAGATGTCGGTCCGGAAGTCGATCGGCTTGCCGCGGACCTGCTCCGGAGACATGTAGCCGGCGGTTCCCATGATGAACTGGGCGCTGGTTCCGCGCGCCGCCGCGATTCGCGACGTGATGTCGCCGGGGCGCGGACCGATCCGCGCGATGCCGAAGTCGAGAATCTTCGCGCGCCCGTCGTGGGTCAGAAAGATGTTCTCGGGCTTGATGTCGCGGTGGATGACTCCGCGCGCATGCGCCGCCGAAAGGCCGTCCGCGATCTGGCAGGCGATCTCGGTGGCGCGCTTGGCGGCGATCGCACCGGACCGCAGACGGTCGGAGAGGTTCTCCCCCTCGAGGAGCTCCGTCACCGCGTAGGGCACCCCCCGATGCTCGCCGGTGTCGTGGATCGACAGGATGTTCGGATGATTCAGCGCGGCGACGGCGCGCGCTTCCCGCTCGAATCGGGCGAGCGTCTCGGCGTCGTTCGCGCCGGTCTCCGGGAGAACCTTCAGCGCGACTTCGCGCCCCAGGCGGACGTCGCGGGCGCGGTATACCTCGCCCATGCCGCCCTTGCCGAGCGGCGCAATGATCTCGTAAGGACCGAGGAGGTCACCTGTCGAAAGCGGCACGCCCCGCAAGAATATCGGAGGACGTTAGACTTTCGAAGATGGACGTTTGGTTGCTCCGCCATGCGGTCGCGGAGGACGCCGCCCCGTCCGGCCGGGACGCGGACAGAAAGCTCACGCCGGAGGGCGCCGCGCGCGCGTCGGCCGTAGGGCGCGGGCTCGCGAGAATGGCGTCGGGAATCGAAGCGGTCCTCTCGTCCCCGTATCGACGGGCGAAGGAGACCGCGGCGCCCGCGGCGAAGGCGCTCGGGCTTCCGGTGACCGAATCTCGGGCGCTCGAGCCGGGGCATTCTCCAGCGGAAGTCCTGAAGCAGCTGGCGGCGTCCTCCTGGGAGCAGGTCCTGCTCGTCGGCCACGAGCCGCTCCTGGGCTCGATCGTGGGCGTCGTCGTCTTCGGCGACGAGGATCGGGGAATTCCGCTGAAGAAAGCCCAGGTGGCACATCTCAAATGGGCTCCCGGCGAAGCGGGGAAGCTGAAGGCGCTGATTCCCGCGAAGGTTCTGGAGCAGCCGGCTTGAGAACTGAGAACTGAGAACCTACAGCTGACCTTATACAATTCGCCGCGACCGAAAGGAGGGGCCAGCCATGGGGAAGCTCGGTCTTGGATGCGTCGCGCTGATCGTCGTCCTCGCGGTGATCATCGGTATTTCGATGGCGGGCACCTATAACCGGCTGGTCACGGCGGGCCAGACGGTGGACGCGCAGTGGGGAAACGTCGAGAACGCCTACCAGCGCCGGGCGGACTTGATCCCCAACCTCGTCGCCACGGTCCAGGGCGCCGCGAACTTCGAGAAGAGCACGCTCGAGGCGGTCGTGAACGCCCGCGCTTCGGTCGGGCGCGCGCAGATCAACTCGCCGACTGCTCCCACGGATCCCGCCCAACTCGCCCAGTTCGAGGCGGCCCAGGCCCAGCTGGGCGCGGCGCTGCAGCGACTGCTCGTGGTCGTCGAGAGGTACCCGGAGTTGAAGGCAAACGCGAACTTCCAGAACCTCCAGGCGCAGCTCGAGGGGACGGAGAACCGGATCTCGGTCGAGCGCAACCGGTACAACGAGGCGGCCCAGGGCTACAACACCCTTCGGCTGAAGTTTCCGACGAACCTCTTCGCCTCGCTCTTCGGATTCAAGGAGAAGGCCTACTTCAAGGCGACCACCCCGGGCGCCGAACGCGCGCCGGCGGTCAACTTCGACTTCAAGAACCCGGCGCCGGCTGTGACGCCGTAGGGCGGGACACGGAACACGGGACACGGGACACGTAAAGCGGGTGCGATGAGGCGTCCCGGCTCGCGAGTCGCGGTCGCGCTCGCGATCCTTCTCTCTGTCGCGGCGGCGGCGCTCGCGCAGCGCTCGCTCGAGGACCAGCTTCCGGCGAAGCCGGCGAGGTACGTCACCGACCTCGCCGGAGTGCTGGGAGGCCGGGCCGATGCTCTGAACTCGAAGCTCGAGCAGTTCGAGCGCGAAACGTCCAACCAGATCCTGGTCTGGATCGACCGCAAGATCCCGGAGAACTTCACGCTCGAGGACTTCACGGTCCGGGCGGCGCAGAAGTGGAAGGCGGGCCAGGAGAAAACCGACAACGGCGCGGTCCTCTTCGTGTTCGTGGACGACCACAAGCTGCGCATCGAGGTGGGCTACGGCCTGGAGGGCGTCCTGCCGGACGTCACCGCCAACCGGATCATCCAGGATGAGATCGTGCCGCGGTTCCGCTCCGGGGACATGCCCGGAGGAATCGAGGCCGGGGTCGACGCGATGATCGCGGCGACGAAGGGGGAGTACAAGGGAACGGGTACGACCGTGGACGAGCGCTCCCGCCGCCGAGGGCCGAACATCTCGGGATGCGTCATTCCCGCGATTTTCTTCTTCATCTTTTTCGTGCTGCCGCTTCTCGCACGCCGGCGGCGGCGGGGAAGGACGTTCGGCGGCAGCGGCTGGTGGCTGGGTCCCGGTGGGTTCGGAGGCTGGGGAGGCGGCGGCAGCAGCGGCGGTGGCTGGGGAGGCGGCGGATTCTCGGGGGGTGGCGGGGGCTTCTCCGGAGGCGGAGGCTCCTTCGGCGGCGGCGGCGCCTCCGGGAGCTGGTGATGGCGTCCTTCTTCTCGTCTCTCGACAACGACCGGATCGTGGCGGCGATCGCGGATGCCGAAAAGAAGAGCTCCGGCGAAGTGCGCGTCCACGTCACCCGCCGCAAGCCGGAGGACCTCGAGGCGCGCGCGCGGCGCCGCTTCGAGGAACTGGGAATGACGAAGACCGCGGAGAGGAACGGCGTGCTCTTTTACATCGCGCCGGCCGCGCGGCGGTTCCAGGTCCTGGGGGATTCCGGCATCCACGAGAAGTGCGGCGCCGACTTCTGGAAGGAGGTCGCGGCCGAGATGG
>Ga0068862_100002405_pt1 | contig 16647 bp, 12 predicted proteins | sample KBSSwiS52_FD_66598 | JGI IMG/M metagenome (GOLD analysis project Ga0068862, IMG submission 66598) | Switchgrass rhizosphere microbial communities from Kellogg Biological Station, Michigan, USA - KBS Switchgrass S5-2 | ecosystem: Host-associated > Plants > Roots > Rhizosphere > Soil ... | reverse complement strand
GGATTCTCGAAGATGTATCGCGCCACGCTCAGCGTGGCTTCGTCATCGCGAAGGATGCGATCGTTGAAGCTTGGCTGCCAGAGCCTCCTGCCAAACGTCTTCGAGAATTCATACGCAGAAAGCTGCTTGGCTCGATGAATGAAGCCCAAGGCGTCGGACGCTTCGCTCCGGCCTTCGACGAGCAGATGCAGGTGATCAGGCATGAAGCAGTACGCGATTTCTTCCATGTCAAACAGTGCGACGGCTAGCAGAATCTGATCGTGCACACACGTCACGGCGTCACTCGTGATGAGGCAGGCCCGTCGTTGCGCTGTGCAGAATGTGAAAAAATACCGTTGCAGGCCGATGTACAGCGCCGGATTGAGACGAGGGCGGCGTTGGCGCATCGCTCGGCGCGATGCAACGGGTGATCCAGGATCAAGGCAGCCCTAAAGGGCTGCGCTACGAGTGCAATTCTATCGACTACGCGCCTTCCCCAATGCGTCGATGAAGAACTCCAGCATCCGCTCTTCGTTGATTTCACTGTGCCCGCGATCGGGGCCGACCTGGACGTCGAAGCTCTTGCCGGCGCCTTGCAGCGCATCGATCAGTTGCAGCGTGTTCGACGGGTGGACGTTGTTGTCCGCGGTACCGTAGTAGAGGAGCAGACGCCCGTTGAGACGCGACGCGTAGGTCAGCGCGTTGCCCGCGTCGTAGCCGCTCTTGTTGTCCTCCGGCAGCCCCATGTAGCGCTCGGTGTAAATCGTGTCGTAGTTGCGCCAGTCGGACACCGGGGACGACACCGACGCGGCGGCGAACACCTCCGGATGCCGGAGCAGTCCCATGAGCGCGGTGTAGCCGCCATACGACGAGCCGAAGATGCCGACGCGCGTCTTGTCGAGATACGGGCGGTTCCACAGTGCCTTGACGCCTTCGGTCATGTCGTCGACATCCACCTGACCGAGTTTCTGATAGACGGCGTCGAGCGTGCGCTTGCCGAGGCCAGGCACCGACCGCGAATCGACGGTCAGCAGTAGAAAGCCGAACTCCGTCAGCGCGCTCGGCGCCACGAAGCTCTCGCGCGAAGTATCGCTGGCGAACTCGGGTGCGCCGTAGACCCTCACGAGCGCAGGGTAGGTTTTCGACGGATCGAACGTGGACGGAAACTGGATGAGCCCGTGCAGCTCCGTTTTGCCGTCGGCCGCCTTGTACGTGAACAGCTCCGCCTTCTTCGACCCGAGCGCGGACAACCTCGTCGTATCGCTTTCCGCCAGAACGGCGACGGTCGAGCCGTCGTCGGCGTTGACCAGCCGGGTCGCTGGCGGCGTGTCGTGCGTCTGGTAGATGTCGATGAAATGCCGGTTGTCCGGCGCGATGCCGCAGGGCAGCGTCGATGCCGGTTGACCGAATCGCACGCCCAACGACGCGATGCAGCCGCCAATCCTGTGGTGAAACGCCGGATCGGTCAGCCGGCGGTCGTTCTTGCCGTCGAGACCGACGCGGTGCAGCTGCAGCTTCAGGACGTTGTCGCCGTCGCGCGCGGTGTAGAACAACAGCCCGGCGCGCTCGTCGACCTTCACCAGCGTCGCCGCCTCGACATTCGTGGCTGACGTGAGCGGTGCGATCAGCTGACCGCCGAGATCGTACAGATAGAAGTTGTTCCAGCCGTTGCGCTGCGATTCCCAGATGAACCGTCGTCCATCTTCGAGAAAGACGAGCCGGGGATCTTCGTTGACCCAGCCGGTCGGCCAGTCTTCGCGAAGAATGGTCCGGGTCACGCCAGTCGCCGGATCGGCAGCGGCCAGCTCGAACACGTTCTGACGCCGATTCGTGCGGAAGAAGATCAATTCGCGGCCATCGCGCGACCAGCCCACGTGATACACGTAGTGGCCGACGACGTTGTTGTCGAAGGGCCGGCCGCTCCGCACGTCGATGCGGACCGTCTGGCCGCTGACAACGTCGTATGTGTAGAGATCAACGACCGGGTTGGGCGTGCCCGCGGTCGGAAACGCTTCCACGTCGACGGTGGTCTGTCTCTTGGTCTGGCCGAGCGTTACGTAGTAGTCCGCCACCCGCGATTCGTCGAATCGATAGAACGCGAGCTTCCGGCTGTCCGGGGACCACCACATCGCGCTCTGTTGCTCGAGCTCCTCGCCGTAGGCCCAGCTGGCCGTCCCGTACTTCACGCGGCTCGCCGTGCTGCCGTCGGTCGTCACCGCGCGTTCGTCGCCGCCGTTGGCTGGACTCAGCCAGACGTTGCGATCGCGGTAACGCGCCACCAGCCGCCCGTCCGGCGACGTCGCCGCGGTGAATTGACGCCCGCGTTCGGGCAGTTCGGTCGCCGGCGCCGGTCTGGCCGGTTCGCCGGAACCGCGCTCGGCTGATTCGACTTCCTTGGCGCGCCGCACCGAGACGTCGAAGCGATAGTGCTTGCCGCGCTGCGAGTACGCGATCGTGTGCGCGTCAACCCAGGAGGCCGCGAGCGTCCCGCCCCGGACCGCCGGCGTTTCATTCACGACGCGCTGGTAGCTCTCGTACTCGGGCATCGACGGCAGCCGATCCTGCGCGGCGAGCGAAAGCGGCAGCGCTGCCAGAAGGCCGAACCATGCCCAGCGTGTGTTGGCCATTCGTTCCACTATATAGTGGACGGAATGGCCCGATCGATCGCGCGGCATTGCGAAGCCGGCGTCTGGGACATGTGGACCACGGCGCCGCATCCTGCGCTCGAGCCGTACATCACGCTGTATTGCGGCTATGACGAGCGCGTCGCGACCGGCCGCCGCATGCAGGTCCCGCATCCGGACGTCGTCCTGGTCATCGGTCTCGGACCGAAGCTGCGCGTTGTCGATCCGCGCCGTCCGGCCGACGGGACGATCGAGCGCCTGGCGTTCGCCGCCGGCGTGCACGACGCCTACGTCTTCACGGTGTCCGCGGTACCGACGCGCGGCCTCCAGGTGAACCTGACGCCGATCGGTGCACATCTCCTGTTCGGCGTGGCGATGGATGCGCTCGCCAACCGCGTCGTCGAGCTCGAGGATCTGTTCGGTGCCGATGCGCCGCGTCTGATCGATCGGCTGTGCGAAGCGCGAAGCTGGTCGCAGCGCTTCGACATCCTCGACCAGGCCATTCTGGGGCGTGTGCACTCGGCGCGCGCCCCCAACCCGCTGGTCGTCAGGGCAGCGCATGTCCTGCGCGCCACCCGAGGGGCGGCGAGCATCGCCAGGCTGGCGCGCAACCTCGAATGCAGTCAGCGCCATCTCATCGCGACGTTCCGTGAACACGTCGGCGTGACGCCGAAGACCTACGCGCGCATCGTCCGGTTCGATCACGCGGTGAAACGGCTGCGCCAGACGGACGGCCTGCGCTGGGCCGAAATCGCGGACGCCAGCGGCTACTACGATCAGGCCCACCTGATTCGCGATTTCCACGAGTTCGCCGGTCAGACCCCGGGCCAGTTCGTCTCCCGGTAAATTTCTTCCAAGACGCTTCGGTATCGCCGGTCGTAGCCTGTCTCCGGAGGAAGCGATATGTCACAGACCATCGTGCAACCCAACATCTTTCCGATCCTGCGCTACCGCGATGCGCCGGCGGCCATGGCGTGGCTGGGCAGGGCCTTCGGCTTCGAGACCCGAATGGAGGTGCCGGGCCCCGGTGGCACCGTCGCTCACGCCGAGCTGCGATTAGGCGCCGGCACGATCGGCGTCGCGTCGAAGACGCCGCCCGACGGAAAGAATCCCTGGACGACCGTCGATCAAGGCGTCTACGTCTGCGTCGACAATCCAGACGCGCACCACGATCGTGCGAAGGCGGCGGGCGCGACGATCGAAACGCCCTTGCGGGACCTGGACTACGGATCGCGGGAATATTCGGCGCGCGATTCGGGCGGCCATCTCTGGTCGTTCGGCACCTATCGCATGACCGACGCGGTGGATGCGCCGAACATGTATCCGACGCTCTGGTACGACGATGCGCCGGGTGCGGTGGCGTGGCTCGAACGGGGATTCGGCTTCGAAAAGCTGGTGGTCATTCCGGGGGAGGACGGCGCCATCGCACACGCGGAGCTTCGGCTTGGGCCCGGAGTGGTCATGCTGAGCTCGTCCAAGCCAGCTGAGGCGGCGGTGCTCGGCACAGCCCGGCAGGCGGTGTGTGTGGCGCTCGACGACCCGGATCGGCATTACGCTACCGCGCTCGCCGCCGGCGCGGGCATCGTCCGGCCGATCGAAACCACCCATTACGGGGCACGGACCTACTCTGCGCGCGATCTGGAAGGGTATGTGTGGACATTTGGCACGTACCGGCCTCAGCTGTAGATGGCGTCCAAACTGGTCCGCGGATTGCTGAATTCTCCCGAGCGGTCAGCTGTGCGCCCCGGCGCAGCAGCTCGACCGTAGAGGGAGTGATTACCATGAACGTGTTTCTCGGAAGCCTGATCTGCGCCGTCGCGATCAACGGGTTCAGTGCGACGTCGACGGTCGCCGCGGTCCCGCAGGCGAGCCCCGCGCCGTCAGACAAGCTGCTCGACGACCAGATCGAGAAGAGGATTCACAGCGACGCGAAGCTCAAAAAGTACAGCATCGACGTCGACGTGAACGGCGGCGTCGCCACGCTGACGGGCACGGTCCCGACCGAGGCCGACCGCGCCAAGGCCGCGACCCTCGCCAACATCAAAGGCATCGCGCGGGTCGATAACAAGATCCTCGTCGATCTGCCTGGCGCGACCAGAGGTACGGCGGGAACCATCAAGGAGAAGACCAAGGAAGGCGCCGAGAAGACGAAGGAAGGCGCTGAGAAGGTCGGCGAGAAAACCAAGGAAGGCGCCGAGAAAGTCGTCGACAAGACGAAAGAAGGCCTGAGCAAGACCGGCGAAGTGATCACGGACGCCTGGATCACGACGCGGGTCAAGTCGAAGTTCGTCGGCGAAGACCTGCTGAAGGACAGCGACATCAACGTCGACACGAAGGATCACGTCGTCACCCTCAAGGGGACGGTGCTGTCCGCGGCCGGCCGGGCGCGAGCGGTTTCCGAAGCCAAGGAAGTCGAGGGTGTCCGCAGGGTCGTCGATCAGCTGACGATCGGCCCGAAGAAGCCGTAGTCGTGCGCTGAGCCGGTTTCTGCTCCGCTTTCGCATGCTCCGACAAGGGGAGCTGCGATGGCGGAGCAGATCACACGGCGCGTTTTTCTCAGAGTTTCTGCGGCGGCTGCGGCAATCCCTGTCGCCGCCTGTGTTCCACGGCCGTTTCCCGTCCGCTCGCCGAACGCCTCCGCGATCCCGGAGCCAGACGAGGGTCTCCTCGTCAATGACGTCCACTCCCAGCTCAATGCCACGCGCGTCGACGCCGTCGTCAGGCCAGAGACGGTGGATCAGGTGCGTGCCGCGGTGTCCCGTGCTCGATCGCAGGGCAAGTCGGTGTCGATCGCCGGCGGCCGCCACGCCATGGGCGGACAGCAGTTTGGCGAGGCCAACGTCCTGCTGGACATGCGCGGCCTCAATCGTGTCCTGGGCTTCGACACCGAGCGTGGCGTCATCGATGTGGAAGGCGGCATCGAATGGCCGCAGATCATCGAGCACCTCAACATCGCGCAGGCATCCGCGGGACCCGGCGATCGTCAATGGGGCATCTATCAAAAGCAGACCGGCGCCGATCGCCTGAGCATCGCCGGCGCCTTGTCGTGCAACGCCCACGGCCGTGGTCTCAACCTGAAGCCGATCGTCGACCAGGTCGAGTCCTTCGACCTCGTTGGACCGATGGGAGATGTGCGGACCTGCACTCGCGATGCACACCCGGATCTGTTCAGGCTGGCGATCGGCGGATACGGGTTGTTCGGGGTCATCACGCGCGTTCGCCTTCGGCTGCGGCCTCGGGTGAAAGTGCGCCGGGTGGTCGCGCTCGGCGAGACCGCCACGATCATGGAGCGCTTCGACGAACGGATTCGGGACGGCTATCTGTACGGCGACTACCAGTTCGCGACGGACGCCACCCGCGACAGCTTCCTGCGACGCGGCGTCTTGTCCTGCTATCAGCCGGTTCCGCTGGAAACGCCGCTCACCGAACACCCGACGCGTTTCAATCCTGAAGACTGGGCCCGGTTGACGTTCTACTCGCACAAGTACAAGCGCCGCGCCTTCGAAGTGTATGCATCGCGGTATCTGAAGACGTCCGGCCAGATTTACTGGGCCGACTGGCAGCTCTCGGCGGCCTACGTGGACAACTACCACGCGGACCTCGATCGCGCGCTCCATGCCAAGGTGAAGGCGACCGAGATGATCAGCGAAATTTACGTGCAGCGGGCGCAGCTGACCGCTTTCATGGACGCCGCGCGGACGGCGCTGCGGACGCGACGCGCGAACATGATCTACGGAACGGTTCGCCTCATCGAGCGCGACGACGAGACGTTTCTGGCGTGGGCGCGCGATCGCTATGCGTGCGTCATCTTCAACCTGCACGTCGAACACACGCCGGCGGCCATCGACGCGGCCGCCGCCGCGTTTCGCGACCTGATCGAACTGGGCATTCAGCACGGCGGCAGCTACTACCTGACCTACCATCGATGGGCGCGCAAGGACCAGGTCGAGCGCTGCTATCCGCAGTTCGCGGAATTCCTCGCGCGGAAGCGGCGCCACGATCCGGACGAAGTCTTTCAGAGCAACTGGTACCGGCACTATCGAACGATGTTTGGCGCGTCCGCGCTATAGTGTGCCGATGCGAGCGGTTGTGGCACTGGCTGGCGTGGTCCTGCTGTCGTCGGCGCTGACGCATGCCCGGCAACCGGCCCTCGGTTCGGTGTCGTTCGAGAATTCCGGCGCGCCAGCCGCGCAGGAGAGTTTCCTCGCCGGTCTCGCCCAGCTTCACAACTTCGAGTACGCCGCCGCCGCCGATCTCTTCCGCCGCGCGCAGCAGATCGATCCCGGCTTCGCGATGGCCTACTGGGGCGAAGCGATGACGTACAACCATCCCGTCTGGATGGAGCAGGACCGCGGCGCCGCGCGCAAAGCCCTGGCGAGGCTGGCGCCGACGCGCGAGGCGCGCGTCGCGAGGGCAAAGACGCCGCGGGAACAGTCGTATATCCGCGCCGTCGAGATCCTCTATGGCGACGCCGACAAGCAGGCCTGCGACCTGGCGTACGCGGATGCGATGGCGGCGCTGCATCGCACCTATCCGGACGATCCGGACGCCGCCGCGTTCTACGCGCTGGCGCTCCTCGGTACGGCGCACCAGGGACGCGACTTCACGCTCTACATGCGCGCCGCGGCGATCGTCGAGCCGGTGTTTCGCGATCACCCGAACCACCCCGGCGCGGCGCACTATCTGATTCACTCCTACGACGACCCGGTTCACGCGCCGCTCGGGCTGAGGGCGGCGCGGGCGTACTCCAGAATCGCGCCGTCTGCCGGTCACGCGCAGCACATGACGTCGCACATCTTCGTCGCCCTCGGGATGTGGGACGACGTCGTGACCGCGAACGAAGCGGCGATCAAAGTGGTCGATGCGGGCCGCGCCGCGCGCGGACTCGGCGCCGCCGCCTGCGGGCACTACAACTTCTGGCTCGAGTACGGCTACCTGCAGCAGCGGCGCTTCGACTCCGCACGATCGCTGGTCGCGAAGTGCCATACGGCCGCCGTACGTGCCTCCACCGCCGCCGCGGCGCCGGATGGACGTCAGCTGCTGGATCCCGACAGCAGTCTGGCCGGCTCGTTTGCCGCGATGCGGCTGCGCTACCTCCTCGACACGGAGGACTGGAAGAGCGACGTGGTGTCGTTGACCGTTGACCCCGGCACTCAACAGCGAACCCGCATCGCGCTCGAATTCGGGACCGGATACGCTGCCGCGCGCGCCGGCCGGCACGAGGAGGCCGTCGCGGCGCTCGAGCGACTGCGCCGCGCGCGCGAGGCGCTGGCCGCCGGCGTCGGCGCGGCCAACGCGGAACACGACGCCAGCGTGGCGCGCGAGTGGGCGCGCATTCTCGAAACCCAGCTTGCGGCCGTGACGAACGGTCTCGCGGAGTCGATTCGCTCGCTTCAGGAGATTGCGATCGCGGAAGAGAAGCTGCCGATCGAGTTCGGACCGCCGGCGGTCGACAAACCGTCGCACGAGCTACTGGGCGAAGCGCTGCTGGCCGCCGATCGCCCGCGCGAGGCGCTCGCGGCGTTCGAGAAGTCGCTGGCACGCACGCCGGAACGAACGGCGAGTCTCTCGGGCGTGATGCAGGCGGCGGAGAAGCTCGGGGATACGAAGAAAGCCGCCGAGGTCCGCGCGAAGCTCGCGGCCATTTGGAAGTAGCGCGGCCCTTTTAGGGCCGCGATCGCGGGGCTGAAAGCCCCGCGCTACGCCGACAACGACATTAGAACGAGACGTTGCCGCCGACATGCATCCGCGTGGACGATCCGCGGCCGTGCGCGACGGCGATGTTCAGCTTCAGAAATGCGGCAGAGAACCACACGCCGCCGCCATACCCCTGCTTCATCGTCTGGTCGCGCAGCCGTTCACCCGCGTCGTACACCGTCCCGCGATCCGCGAACGCGCTCAGGCCAATCTTGCCGATGCTGAGCGGCGACGTGAGCGGAACGATGAGCTCCGCGGAATAGGCGACGAGAATATCGCCGGCCGCCGTGCCGGCCCGGAATCCACGCACGTTCGCCATGCCGCCGAGCAGCGGTTGCAGGTACGGCGGAAGGGGACGATCTGCCGCGTCGCGTAACGCGCGCACCGCAAGCACGTTCTGGCGGAACAGACCGAGATAGCCTCGCCCATCCAGTACGTAGTGTCCGGCTTTAGCCGGACCTCCGAGGTGTTCCCACGACGCCCTCGCGAATATCGCGTTCCGCGGCAGGTTGGGATCGACGCGCGTGTCCAGCACGACGTCGGCGCCGGCCTGCGCGAAGCGATCGTCGAGGTCCATGAACGACACGTGCTGCCAGCCGGCGGTGGCGCCGACCCGGAGGGCGGGAACGAGCTGGCGCTCGATGCGCACCCACGCGCGCTGGCGGTCGTCGTCCCGCTCGTAGAACGGATTGGTTCGCTGCGACACCGCCACCCCGGCGATGACTCGATCGACCGGGGCGTGCTCGATCGTTTTCTCGAAGTCGGCGCCCGCCCTTTTCTCACCGCCCCACGTCAACGGGAAGGAGAGCCGGCTGTTCCGGCCCGCCACCGTCTGGCGCGCCAGGCGGGCGCCGTAGGTGAACCCGTAGCCGTCCTCGCGGGACAGCACCGGCATGACCATCAGCCCCAGCGGGTGGCTGCGGACGACACGGGTCGGGTTCGCCGGGTCGCCGGTCCGTTCGATGTGAACGGGACCTTCGTCGACGATGATCACCAGCAGAATCTGCGACGGGTCTTCGATTGACGCGAACCGCTTCAGGACGCGGACGTCGTCGAATCGTCTCGCGGTCCGCAGCTTGGCCGCGACCTCGTCCACGGTGTTCGCATCGACCACCGCGCCGATCTCGATGCCCGCGAGCCGGCGGACCTCGTCGTCCTTGGTGACGGTGTTGCCGTGGACCTGAATCGCCGCAACGGTCTCGCGGCCCTGCCACGCGGGCGAAGGTGGTTCAGGTGCGGCCAGTAGCAGCAGAAAGAGCGCTGCCCACATGGTCAGCGGATCTTGACGTTGGTGGTGACGTCGGGCCGGCGGTAGTCGTGGTACGCGAGCGCGTACCGCATGTCCACCTGACCGACCGCGAGGGAGATGCCGAACTCGAACTCGAGGTCGCTCGGCAGCCACACGTCCGGGAACGGCTGCCCCATCGTCATCGACGCGCGGAGGTCGTCGACGTGCAGCAGCCACTGTCCGGGCAGGAAGTCAAACGGCAGGTTGTTGAACGTGTATTTCACGATCTGGTGGGCCTTCGGCTCGACCCACAGCGTGACGAGCGAGACCTTGTTCATCAGGCGCTGGAACTCGGCGTCGTAGGCGCGGTCCTCTTTCGACGTGTCCCGATTGCGCCGCCGGTCGCTGCCGCCGAACATTCTGGCGGGGTAGTACTCGATCTTCAACACGTCGCGGCCGTCGAGCGTTTCGCGGCCGACGAGTGCGTACTTGCCTTCTTCGAACTTGAAGCGCAGGAAATACGCCGAGGAAATGAACCCCGGCTGCCGCGTCTGCTTGAGCAGGCCATCCACGCTGGGCAACGTGCCGTCCGACGACGCGGGCTCGCGGTCCGCCGGCTCGACGACGACGCCCGAAGGGCCGACCGCGATCATCCCGCGCTGTCCGCGTTTCTCGCGCTCCTGCTGGCGCTTCAGATAGGCGGCTTCGAAGGTGCGACGCTCGTCTTCGGCGATCGTCACGCCATTGACCTTGACGGGGCTCCGGACGAAGAAGCCGTCGCGGATATACCAGGTGTAATCCCGGCGCTCGCCCCACAGGGGCAGCCGCGCCGGCCCGCGCACGTCGATCGACTCACGCTCGTCGAGCACGTACTGCTGCAGTTTTTTCCAGTTGTCGTCGCGCCGGACCAGCACCTGCCGCATGAACGCGTCGAGGTCTGTCTGGGCGACGAGGTCCGGGGTCGTGAGGCTCGCGGCGACCAGGAGGCCCACGCCGGCGCTGGCCGCGGCCATCAATCGACGCAGTGTCTGACGGGGCATGGGACTGACCATATCAGACGTCGGACCCGGCGTGAAAGTTCGTCGAAACGCTAAGAATTCGAGGTTCTCTCGAACAGGAACGCCTCGAGCATATCGGCCCGGGCTTTCTCATCGGACGCGATGACCGTCACCATGTCAGTGACCGACACCATGCCGCGATAGACGCCGGCTGGATCGACGACCAGCAGGTGGTAAATCCCGTTCTGTTCCATCAGGCGCAGGCAGTCGTGCAGCGCCCGATCGGGCGTCACGGTCACGAGTGCCGTGCTCATGATCTCACTGACGCGCATCCAGGCGGGGCACTTGTTCTCGGCGGCGACCTTGTCCGAGATGTCGCTTTGCGAGACGACGCCGACCAGCCGGCCTCCGGCGTCGAGGACACCGACCGAACGCACCTGCCGTTCGCGCAGGTAGCGCGCGGCATCGTGCACGGTGACATCGTCGCGAATCGAGTAGACGTCGGTTCGGGAGCCGATGAGATCGAGCACGTTCATCAGAGCCTCCCCGGGAAATGCTGATTGCGAATTGCTGATTGCTGATTTATTTCAAATTCAATCTGCAATCAGCAATTAGCAATCATCAATGTTTTATCACCACCCCACCTGCTTGCCTGCGAGCTGCTCGTCGAGCCACTTCGACAGCGGCGCGAAGTAATCAATGATCGCCGTCGCGTCCATCTGTTTCTCGCCCGTCAGTGCATCGAGGGCGTCCGGCCAGGGACGCGACTGGCCCATCGACAGCATCGTATTCAGCTTCTGGCCCGCCGGCTTGCTTTCGTAAATCGAGCACCGGTTGAGCGGCAGTGTACAGCCGGCGGTCTTCGACAGCGCGCGATGGAACTGGAACTGCAGGATGTCGGCCAGGAAATAGCGCGTATACGGCGTGTTGTCGGGTACGTGATATTTCGCTCCGGGGTCGAAGAACTCTTCGCTGCGCGGGGACGGCGGCGCGATCCCCTGATACTTCAAGCGCAGCTCCCACCACACCTTGTTGTAATCGGCGGGCTTCACTTCCCCCGAGAACACCTTCCAGCGCCACTGATCGATCAGCAGCCCGAACGGCAGGAACGCGACCTTTTCGAGCGCCTTGTTCATCAGCAGCCCGAGATCGCGCGACGCGTCCGGCGCCTTGTCGAGCAGGCCGATCTTCACCAGGTATTCGGGCGTCACCGACAGCGCGATGGTGTCGCCGATCGCCTCATGGAACCCGTCGTTGGCGCTGTCGCGGAACAGCACCGGCTGGATCTTGTAGGCGCGCTGATAGTAGTTGTGACCGAGCTCGTGATGGATGGTCGTGAAGTCCTCGGCCGTCTGCTCGATGCACATCTTGATGCGGATGTCGTCTTCGAGGTCGATGTCCCAGGCGCTGGCGTGGCAGACCACGTCGCGATCCTGCGGCCGCGTGAACAGGGATCGATCCCAGAAGGTTTTGGGCAGCGGCTCAAAACCGAGCGACGAGTAGAAGCGCTCGCCGGCGTGCACCATGTCGAGCGGCGGCATCTTGCGCTTTTTCAGGATGTCGGTGAGCGAGTAGCCGGGGTCGGCGTGTGGCGGCGCGACCAAGGGGTAGATGTTGGTCCAGTCCTGCGCCCAGATGTTGCCGAGCAGATGCGCTGGAATCGGGCCATTCGCCGGCACGATGTCGCCGTACTTCTCGCGCAGCTTCAGCCGCGTATACGCGTGCAGCTTCAGATAAAGCGGCCGCACCTGATCCCACAGCCGGTCGAGCTCCTTCATGAACTCGTCGGGCGTCATGTCGTACTTCGCGCGCCACATCGCCCCGGTGTCCGCGAAGCCCAGCTCTTTCGCGCCCTTGTTCGACAGCGTGACGAACCGCGTGTAATCGCCGCGCATCGGTGGCGAAATCGTGTGCCAGCCTTCCCACGCCGCCCGCAGCTCTTTTTCGTTTCTCGACGTCGCCATGACTTTCGTCACGTCGTCAATCGTCTTGCACGCGTCCGCCTTGTTCGGGTCGGGGCACCATTTGCCCTTGCCGTAGGCCGATTCGAGCCGCGCCATCGTCTTGGTGAGCTCCTCGGATTCTTTGGGATCCGCGGGGGTCGCCATCACCAGCCCGACCTTCAGGAGATTCAGCTGACGACGCTGTTCCGTCGGCACGTCGACCTTGTCGAATTTCACCGCGTCCTTGGCGAAACGCGCGGCCGCGTCGATGGCCAGCTGGTTGGCGCGCGCGGACAGCGCTTCGGTGTCGTCCGTGATGAAGGTCTGCTGGACCCAGCCGGCGCGGCCCTGCTCGACGCCGAGCCGCTTCATGGTGTCGTTGACGGTATCGAGGAACGTCTTGGCCTCGGCGGCGGTCGGCGGTGCCCCGCTGCTGCCCGCGCCGCTGCTGCCCGCGCAGCCGAGAATGCCGACGCAGGCAGCAGCCAGAAAGAGGGCGTACTTCATCCCCGCAGTTTACCGCGGCCGGATGTTCACGTTCGTGTGGAAGAAGTTCTCGGGATCGTATTTCGTCTTGAGATCGCGCAGCCGGCTGTAGTTCGTCCCGTAGGCCACCGCGGCCGGATCCTCTTCCTCGTCGCTGCCGAGGTAGTTCATGTAGCGTGTTGCCGAGAAGTACGGCTTGAGAGCCGAGTAGGTATCGCGGCACCACGCGATATGGCGCTCGTTCTCGCGCGGCTCGGTCCACTCCGAGATGATGACGACGTTGAAACCGTTGACCCGCGTCGTGCACGCCGTCTGCGCCACCGGCACGCGGCTCGCCTGGCCGTGGAAGTGCTCGATGACGATCTGACTCATCGGCGAGGGACACGCTTCGAAACGTTCGATGAGCGTCGCAATCGCATCGTCGGTGAGGTCCGTCAGGAACTGCGCCTTCCAGTAGTTGAGCGCACCCTTGGGGAACGCACCGTCGAGCAGGCCGTTCTGCGCGCAGTACGGGATCGGACCCAGCACGTCCATCACCGGCGGTCCGAACGCCTTGATCGGAGCCACCGCCTTCTCTCCGTCCGCCAACGGGCCACAGTGGGCCGCGACGATGCCGACGAGCTTCGCTCCGGATCCGTCGGGGGCGGTGAGCAGCCCGGCGACCAGCATCAGCTCGTCGGGCGCCGCCGCGCACTGTTCGCGGAAGAACTTCAAGACGTTGCCCGCTTTCTGCAGCGGGTGGGCGGCCAGTCCTCCGGTGATGATTGGTCCCACTGCATGGAGGTTGTACTCGAGCGACGCGGCGATGCCGAAGTTGCCGCCGCCCCCGCGGATCGCCCAGAAAAGATCGGGGTTCTGATCCTGGCTCGCGCGCTCGACGCGGCCGTCGGCCATGACGAGCTCCGCCGAGCGCAGGTTGTCGAGCGCCAGGCCGTACTTGGGCATCAACCATCCCAGGCCGCCGCCGAGGGTCAGGCCGGCGATGCCGGTCGTGCCGACGACGCCGCCGGTGGTCGCCAGCCCGTGCACCTGCGTTTCTCGATTCAGCTCTTTCCACAACACGCCGCCCTGCGCCCGCACGGTGCGCGCCGCCGGGTCGACGTAGATGCCTTTCATCGGCGCCAGATCGATCATCACGCCGCCATCGATCGTCGCCCGGCCGGCCACGTTGTGCCCGCCACCGCGGACGGCGACTTCCAGTTTGAGCGTGCGCGCCAGCTTGACCGCGTCAGCGACGTCGGCAGTACCGAAACATCGCGCGACGAGCGCCGGGCGCTTGTCGATCAAGCCGTTGTGCACGCGGCGCGCGTCGTCGTATCCGGTGTCAGACGGCTGCAGCAGCTGTCCGGTGAATGTCGGGGCAAGTTCGGCAATCGATTCGGTCGTAGACATCAAGCACCTCCGCTGAAAGGCAACGAATCTAGTATGCCTCCCCGCCCGATAATGAAGCCATGCGGATCGGCATCGATCTGGGCGGCACCAAAATCGAGGGCATTGCGATTGCCGATGACGGACACGAGCGGCTGCGGCGGCGGGCGAAGACCCCGCGCGGTGATTACGACGGCACGCTGGCCGCCGTCGCCCAACTCGTTCTCGACATCGAGCGCGAGGTCGGTGCGCAAGCTACGGTAGGCATTGGCATTCCTGGCGCGGTCTCGCCAGCGACCGGCGTGATCAAGAACGCGAACTCGACGTGGCTGATCGGCCGTCCGCTGTCCGACGACCTCGCGCGGATGCTCGGCCGACCGATCCGGCTGGCCAACGATGCCAACTGCTTCGCGCTATCCGAAGCGGCTGACGGCGCAGCCGCCGGCGCGGACGTTGTCTTCGGTGTGATTCTCGGCACCGGCACCGGGGCGGGGATCGTCGTTCACGGCCGGGTGTTGACGGGGGTCAACGCCATTGGCGGCGAGTGGGGGCACAACCCGCTGCCGGCGCCCAAAGACGACGAGCGGCCTGGCCCGCTGTGCTACTGCGGCCGTTACGGCTGTGTCGAGACGTTCCTGTCGGGTCCCGGCCTTGCCCGGGATTACGACGAACACACACCCTATGTAGCGCGGCCCTTTCAGGGCCGCGATGACGCGAGCCTGAAAGGCTCGCGCTACGACGCAGAGCACATTGCGGCGCTCGCGGCGCAGGGCGAGCCGCGCGCGCTCGCGGCGCTCGAACGGTACGAGGAGCGTCTGGCGCGCGCCCTGGCCACCGTCATGAACATTCTCGATCCGGACGTCATCGTGCTGGGCGGTGGGGTGTCGAACATCGGGCGGCTGTACGAGTCCGTGCCGCGTTTGTGGGCGCCGCACGTCTTTTCGGATTCCGTCGCTACGAGACTCGTCCGCGCGATGCACGGCGATTCGAGCGGCGTCCGCGGCGCGGCGTGGTTGTGGCCGGCGGCCTGAGGTAGCTCGGGTTGCTCAGCGCACCGCGAGCGGGAGCGGCTCGCGCGACAGGAATTCTTCGAGGTCGAGCGTCGCTCGAGCGAGGCCCGGATCGTTCGTCGCACCGTAGCACTGCCGGCGCATCCGCAGGAACCCTTCGTTCCAGGGCGCGAATGGCTCGAGCCCCGCGACCGGTTGGCGGCAAAGCGTCGCAAAGTCGAGCCGCGTTGCGAGCTCCGCGGCCGTCAGCATCCGCGATTCGTCGACCGATCGGACGGAGAACGGCTCGCGCAAGGCTTCGAACAGACGCTTCGCGGCGCCTGGATCCTTGGCGCCGAGCGTCGCGGCAATCCCCAACGCTCCCTGCTTGAAGCGGAGCGCGGGCCACGGATCCTTGCGGAGTGCGGTAAACGCCGATTCCAGCGCCGAAGTCGCGCCGTCGACGTTCGCTTGCCGTACCCGCAGCGCCGCGAGCGTGACGTCCGACTCGATCTTCGAATGGGCGCGCATCCGTTCGATGAGCGGCATCGCGGCGCCGGAACCGGCATCGGCCTCGAAATTGGCCACCATGGCGAGCTCGGTCGGATCGCGCGGATCGCCGCCAGCCTGCTGGCGCCAGGTGTCGCGCGTGCCGGCGACGTCGCCGTTCTCGTAGTACCGCATCAGCGCGCGCTGGCGCGCCTGTTCGGCCGGCGATCCCTGAGGGGATAGATCGCCAAACCACCCCTGGCCCATGTAGTAACTGACCCGCGCCGTCGCCACGGCGCTCCAATCGATACCCGGGTCGCTCAGGAACGCCGGGTGTGCCGCCCCGGTGACCTCGGCCAGCTGCCGCAGTTCCAGGACGATCAACGAGCCCGCCCGTCCTACCGATCGCGCCAGGCCGAACTCGACGATGTTCCGATCGTCGGTGTTGACGTCGAGATTGGGTGTCTGGGCAATCGTTCGCGTCAGAGAGTCGTTGGCCACGTAGTGCGCCAGTACTCCCTGCAGGTCCACCGCACGCCACACGTTTGCGATCGCGGTCTTGAACGGCTCTTCCGCGATGCGCGCGGCGAGGGCGGCGGGCTGGTAGGCGCGGGCCTTACGCGCGCCGAGCAGCACCAGGTCGCCTCGGCTCGTCTGCCACGTCTCCACGTGCGGAAACACCGATCCCATCGTCGCGTAGATCGTCCGCAGCGTCCGCGCGTCGATTTCGTAGCCTTGAACCCACTGCGCGAACACCCCGTCGTCGGTAAGCCGATCGGTGGCGGCGCGATAGAACTCCTGCGTGAAGAGGCTGGCGATGCCGGCGCGAAATGGATTCGACGGTTC
>Ga0068862_100002402_pt1 | contig 16653 bp, 13 predicted proteins | sample KBSSwiS52_FD_66598 | JGI IMG/M metagenome (GOLD analysis project Ga0068862, IMG submission 66598) | Switchgrass rhizosphere microbial communities from Kellogg Biological Station, Michigan, USA - KBS Switchgrass S5-2 | ecosystem: Host-associated > Plants > Roots > Rhizosphere > Soil ... | reverse complement strand
GTATTCGCCGCCGCTGGCTGGAGGAGCGAATCGGGGAGAACGGCGACGCGGCCTTCGACTACGGTCACGATGGTTTCACCCGAAAGCCGGTCGACGTCGAACTGGGTACCGACCGCGCGAACACTGGCAGCGCCGCTATGGACAATGAAGGGCCTGGCGGAGTCGTGAGTCACGTGGAACAGAACCTGGCCTTCGAGAAGATCGATGGAGCGTTCCGCTGCCGTAAAGTGGACTCGCACTCGCGACTGCGCGTTGAGTTCTATCGTAGAACCGTCGGCGAGAGTGAGCGAGCGCTGCTCACCAATGGCGGTCTCATAGACTCCGCGCTGTTGTAGCCAGACGATGATGCCGATGGCGACGAGGACGAGGCTCGCGGCAAGCGCTGAACGCAGCGGAGTCACGAAACGACGCGATCTTACGCTCGAGGGCTGGCGATCGTTCCCAACTCTCACGACGTTGCCGGTGGCGCGCGCGCGAGCAATGAGCGCTTCGACGTCCTCCGCACCCTTTCCCAAGAGGGGCGCGTTTTCCCAAAGGGCAAAGATCTGCAGGTACGCGCGAACGTGCTCGGGAGAGGCACGCAACCAGTCGCTGAACTGCTCGCGCACCTTGTCCGTGACGCGCCCTTCGTTCAACTCGACGAACCAGGTCGAGGCTTCTTCGAGAATCTGGTTATTGGCGTGGGCTTTCATACGGGTCCCTTCTGATTACTCCCTCTCAGCAAGTCGTTGCTGGCAGAAGGTGAGTGCCTGCGCGAGATAGCGCTTGACCATGTTGTACGAGACCCCAAGGCGCGGGGCGATTTCCTTGAGCTCGAGCCCATGATAACGATGGAGGACGAGTGTCGCGTAGGCGCGCGGCGCATGCCGCTCCAGGTCCCGGACCAATTCCTCGAAGAGCTGCTCGGTTTCGACCTCAGCGGCGGGGTCGGAATCGAGACTGCCGCGAAGGTCAGCAAGGAGATTCGAGAAGCGCAGAACCTCGTCCGTCGCAGCGCTTCTCAGTGTGTGCTGACTCAAGACGTGGCTCGCGATGGTGTAGAGGTATGCCTGGGGATTTCGGATGGCTTCGTGATGCTCCACGCGCAGCAGCCTGAGAAAGATCTCCTGGACGAGATCGGGAACGTCCGCGCCAATACGCACACGCGAGGAGAGAAAACGGCGCAGACGGCGACCGTGGGTCTTCTCCAAGTCGATGAGGAAAGTGCACCGGGCATCGCTGCTCAAAGTCTGCAGATTCCGAAAAGGTTCATCCAACGGCGTTAGAGCGCTCGGGCAAGGCCGAGGGACACTGGCAGGTGAACTATTTTTACTGTTGGACACGGTGATTCCTCGAGTTTTGTCACCCCAAGCGTCAAAACGACCGGATGGCCCGGACCCGGCGCGGGAAATCCTTGTCGTCGCCGTGTTCCCGGCCGGCGTCGGCGAAATCGATGTGGGAGGCCATGTCAGTGTCGTTCTGCGTCGAGGTCCAGTATTCGCAGTTGTCGTACATCCCGGCGTCGCGGAAATCGCCGCGGCCAGTCGCCTTCAGCGCCTCGTACATCTCCTTCAATTCGTCGCGCGACGGCAGGAACCAGTCGCTCACGCCGTTGAAGCTGAGCGTGGTGCAAAGGCGAGCGGCACTAGCCGGCTCGGAACACCCCTGCAGCATTTCGGCGGTATTGCGCTTTCCGGTGCCGATTGCCGTGCCCTTCGCGCCCGCGACGTCGCGGCGGAAGCAACCCCATTTCGCGCTCTGGCTCTGGTCGAACGGCATCGCCTCCAGATAGCGCCAGCCATCGCGCGCGGCCTCGGGGTTCTTGTAGAAGATCAGGCCGCCGGACGGGCCGACGTCGCCCACCTCGTAGTCCGCTGTCAGCAGCCAGGTGGTCATCTCGCCCGCGCCGCGATTCGCCCAGAGGTGGTAGGGAATCAGGGTAAGCCTGGTGGTCTTGGCCGCTGCATCGGCGGCGTGATGCGCGACGGTATCGATCAGCATCGCGCCGCCCATGAAACTGGCGTCGAAACGCGGGGTCAGCGGCGCGTCGGGCGCCACCACCAAGTCGAGCGCTTTGCGGCCAGACGCCTCCGGCCATTCCGCGCAATAAACGATCGGCCCCAGCGAGATGGCCACGCGCCGCGACGTCTCGCGCACACGCTCGTCGGCGACGATGCGGCGTGGCGCCATCGGCAGGTCGATCACTACCGTGTCGCCGTTGCGCCATGCGCGGTCGATGGACACGTAACCCAGTCGATTCGGTTGCGTGGATACCGCTTCTCCGTTCACGGTGATCGTCACCGGCCCCGCCCGATCTAGATATCGATAGAGGCCGCCCGGCGCCGGTTGGTCGCAGGCCCAGCCGGGGATGCGCAATCGTATGGGCGCCTTCAGCGGCGTGGCGGCGCCGACCTTGATCTGAGTGCGGCCGCGCCAGGGCATCTGGCTGTCCACAGTCAGATGCAGCGTGCCGGCTCCTACGGAGAAGTTAGTCTCGCTCGAGACGTAGAGATTGATATGGATCGCGCCAGCTTGGTCCTGTGCGTAGATCATCCCCGGCATCGACGCGAGGAAGCGCACCAGGTTGGGCGGGCAGCATTCAAGCGAGGCGTGCTGCCAGCGCTCGTCGCGTCCGTCACCGGCGCTGGCGAGGCGATTGACGTAGAAGAAGTGGTCGCCGGAATGGGATATGCCGTCGAGCATGTTGTTGTACATGCCACGCTCGAGCAGGTCGATGTAGCGCGCGTCGCCCGTCGCCATGAACCAGCGATGGTTCAGGTTCTGGAACATCAGGGTCGCGCAAGTTTCGGCGTAGGACGATACATTCGGCAGCACATGCGGCCGGCCGAAGCCTTCATTGCCTGTCTGCCCAATGCCGCCAGTGACGTACAGCTTGTTGGTAACGGCGTCGGTCCATATCTCGTGAGCGGCGTCGAAATAGCGCCGGTCGCCGCTGTAGACGCCAACATCGAGCATCGACAGGATCAGCGTGGCGCCGTTCACGGCATGGCCGGCCGCCTCGCGCTGGTCGAGCACGGGGAGCCAGCTCTGGGTGTGGCGACTACGCCCCGGCGCGTCGGCGCGTCCGCGGATGTCGAGATAGTGTTTGGCGAGCGCGAGGTGACCCGGATCGCGCGTCACGCGATAAAGATGCGTGCAGCTCATCGACGGGCGCTCGCCGCCAGGATAAGGCGGGTCTTTCTCGCGGAATTCGCGCTCCAGAGCGGCGGCCTCGGGCAGGCACTTGTCGATCAGGCGGCGGTCGCCGAGGGTGAACCAGAGCGCCGCGCCGAGCTCGAACTGCCGGTTTTCATGACCGGCGGTCGGTGATGTGAGCATCGGCTGCAAACAGCGCTCGACATATTCCTTCATGTTCAGGTCGGGCCGCGATTTGGCGATATAGATCGCTGCCTCCAACACGCCGCCGGCGAGTTGGTCGTTGACGACGCCGAGCTTCCTGATCTCGAACGGCACAGTGACTTCGGCGTTGCGTGCAACCTTGGGCGCCCAGAAATCGTCCTTCAGCTTTACATCCCAGAAGGGCACGGGCCGAATCGGGTATTCACACCCCGCGGGAAAGGCCGTGTCGGCGATGGGCTGTCGAGGCACGGGCGTCGCGCCCTCTGCCGACACCGACAACGTTGCGAGGCCGGCAGCGACGGCAGGAACCGTCTTGAAAAAAGCGCGACGCTGCATGTCCATGGGAGACGGCTACCTCCCGCTTTCGTCGTAATAGTGGATCTCGTAGAGCAAACAGCCATTCCGGGAGCTGAAGGGACCGTGGTAAGCGCCGGGCGGACGGCAGGCATAGGTCGGCGAGACGAACGACTCGCCGCCCTTGCCCTGCGCGTCGCTCCCCACAGCGAGATCCCCGGACAGCAGATACACCTCTTCCCAGTGATCATGCACGAACGGCAGCGTGGTAAAGGCGCCAGGGTCGAATCGCAGCAGACGCGTACGGCTGCCTGTTTTGTTGACTTCGTCCAGATCGCTCGCCAGCAGCTTCTGTTTGATGGCCTGCGGGTAGCCGGGAGGTGTCTCCCACCCGGCTGTCATGTCCAGGCGCTGAAACTCGATATGCGGCTTATTCATGGGCATGGCGGCGATTCCGATGTCATTGGGCGACCGGCAGGGTCAGGACGCGGTAGTCATGTTGGATCCTGCGCTCGAGCACGGGATCTTCGATCTCGAAGGAGAAGTGAGCGGCCGGACGGACGCCGCCCCGTGCAGTCAGCGTGCCGCAGAACAGTGCCGTACTTTCCGGAAGAGACTGCGATCGCCCGTTCGAGTACCGAGAAATGAGATCCTGCGGTTCCAACATCGTCGTGACGCTGCCTTCCTGATAAAGCGTGCGTTGGGCGCCCGTTTCTATGAAGGAACGCAGGATGAGGCGATCCCAGTGCGGCGCCACTTCGTCGAAGGCCCACCACGTCTTCGCTATGGGCTTGTCGCACATCTGTTTGGAGACGCTCACATCGTAGGCCTCGACCTCCCGATCGGTGTGATCGGACCCCACGCCCAACCAGAGCTGCCCAGCGTGCTGCAAAAGGACGAACTCGACTTCGCCACTGGATGTCTCACCGAGCACCTGGATTGCCGACGCAGTAGTGAGACGCGCCGCAGCCGCTCGATAGAAAACGGGAATGGACGCGGGTCGGCGCACACCTAGATCGGCAAGCTCCTCTATATGCTTCTCGACAGCAGCGCGATCGCGCCCGGTCCAGCCGGCGATGATCACGTTCGCAACACTCACTGACGCACTGGCTGCTCCCGCGCGCCGGGTAAGAGTCAACTCCAGTGTTTTCACGGCAAAGCCCTGTCGGCCGCTGGTTTCACCATCTCGGCCTCGATCAGCGGAAAAGGCATGATCCCCGCGGCGCTGAACTGCTTGAAGAATTCGGCCAGGTCGAAAGCCTTGCCCTGGTCTTCGAGCTGCGCAGAGTAGTCACTGATCAGGCGATCAAACAGCAACTTCCCGGTGATATAACTCGTTCCATACCCCGGCTGTCGCAGATAGAGAAGTTGCTCGAACTTCACCAGATCGCTCTTGTCGTCGGACCACTTGCGCGGCGTCCAGCGTGCGTGCAATGCGCCGGCCTGCGCCATCGTGATGTCATTCGACTGCACGTACAGCGATGCGAGGCCGCGCGCAGCTCGATTCGCGGCGAGGATCCATACAACCTCACGGCCCCGAGGATCATCATCGTACATTCCCGCATGCATCAGCACTTCTTCGATCGCAGTGGCCAGCCCCTCGGAGCGGCTATCAAACATATCGAACACCGGCGTCAGGCTGCGGATCGGGCTCGCGTTCGGCTCGTTCTTGATGCGCGCAAGCTCGATCCAGTGATAGTCATGCGAGTAGTTGACGATCGGATTGCGCCGCATGGCGTTGGCGAAGAAGTTATTCGTATCCGGCGGCGTGTAGTGGCCTTTGCGTTGAGCCATTGCGTCACGGTAATAGGGCTTGTCCGGAACGATGCCGCCCTCGATGAGGAACTTGACGATTTTCTTCATCTTCTCGTCCGCCATGGCCTGGTAGGCGGCGGCGCTGGTCACCTGCTGCAGCGGCGGCAGAGATCGATTGTGGAATTCCTCCAGTGCCAGCGCCGCACGGGCGCGCTCGAGCTCACGGCGCAACAGTGTCGCCTGCTGCTCCCAGGTATAGGGCACGAGATGCACATTCTTCATGTACCAGTCGTAGTTCTCCTTGCCGACGCCTGAGGGGCCCTTCTTCCCCGGTGCTTCCGCATCCAACCACTTGATGAATGCGTCACTCGCCTCACGCGCTTTGTGCACGATACTCACAAGGGCGGGGTCCGCGCCCTTCAGGTTTGCCGGCGTGCTGGACGAAGCCAGTGAACGTACATTCAACGTGCCGGTTTCGAGCTCCTGCAACGTCTTGCTCTGCTCGTAGAATGCACGCGTGCCGTACACCCACAGGTCACGCGCCTGACTGTCTTTGAGGGTTACTTTCGCCTGCTCCAGAAGCGTCGGTACCGCTCCAAGCAAACAGGTCAGCTTCGCCTGATCCGCCTTCGAGAGCGGATAGCTGAACTCATACAGGTTGATGACCGGATCAATGGACGGACCTTCGTGCTCTGGCACATCGCTCTGCTCCGACCATACGCTGGCGTAGAAGGTCGGATCCCGCGCCCAGGGCTCGAGCACGCGCAGATCGAAGTCCATGCCGTTGAGCTCCGCTTTAAACAGCTGGTAGTCGATCTGCTGCGCCTGCGGCCAGCCATCGGGTTTGATCGCATCCAACCGGCTGCGGTAATTCTTCAACTCCTGCGCCTTCTTAGCCATCGCCCCGGCCGAGTAGTCCGGTACGCAATTCGCGATTGGCGGCTTCGCAAACTGCCGCCACTCGTTCGACAGGCTCACCAGACTCCCGTACCCGGCCCCTGCTGCCGGTTCTGCGTGCGCGACCTGGCCGACCAAACTCAATACCACGGCCATGGACAGGACTGTCCGCCGACACCCCGTTGCGACACCGATACGCATGGATCACTCCCCTAATCAGCTTTGTTAGTTTGCTGAGCCCGCCTCATGGCCGCGGCTCGACGATATGAATCTGCCGCAGCTGCTGCGGATCCGCCGGTAGGTCGGCGGCGCCCGTCTGGTAACCGTTCGCGGCCAGCACAGCCGCGATGACGTCTGCCGTCTGCTCGACGCTCAACCGCCCGGGCTCATTGGGCGGCATCAGCTGCATTTTGCCGAAGAGATCCTCCAGGGTGCGCCCGTTCCAGTGCGCCATGAAGTCCGGACCTTTCAGCGCCGGCGACGATTCGCCGCCGCGGAAGGTCTCACCATGACAGCTCGAGCACTCCTTCATGTAGGCCGAGAGACCGCGCTTTTTCTGCTGCTCGCTGAAAACGCCGTCCGCGATCGAGCGAGTGGCGGCGCCATCCGCCAAACTACGTTGAGCCCCAGCAGCACATAGGATCACTCCCGCCAGCAACATGACGATCCTCATTCGCATGCCTCCTGTGTGCACCACACTTACCAGCGATACTCTTCCCAGGGTAATCGCACCATGCTGCGTTTGATGGCTGCGAGATTGGGAGCACCAGCGATTCCCATCGCTACGGTCAACTCCGCCGCAAGCAGTTCCATCACACGCTGCACCCCGATTGATCCGAATGCTGCCACACCCCATGCCGGCGGACGTCCTACCAACACTGCCTTTGCACCGAGTGCGAGCGCCTTGAGCACGTCACTACCGCGGCGAATGCCGCCATCGACTAACACAGGTATCTTCCCGCCGACGGCGTCGACACACTCGGGCAGCGCCATGAGCGTCGGCACAGCGCCGTCGTAAGCGCGTCCGCCGTGGTTCGACACGATGATGGCGTCAGCGCCATTCTTCACAGCCGTCTCAGCATCTTCGCCATTGAGAATACCCTTGACGATGATGGGGAGCTTGGAGGCGCCGCGGAGCCAATCGATATACTTCCAGGTCGTGCTCGGCGTCGCTGGGCGCAAGACGCCCGCCTCATATTCGCCGAACTTGTTTCTTATGTTGCGGTCTCGGTTGGGCGTGTACTGATGATCCACGCAGACACCGAGCCAGGTGCTGCCGGCCTCGGTGTACTGACGGGCCCAGTCCTGCGCCTCCTCCTTGGAAGCATGACCGAGCTGCGATACCCACCATGTGGGTGCCTGGTTGGATTTGTAGAGATCCTCTATGAACGAAAGTGCAGCAGTGACACCGTAGATTGCACCGGCTCCATGCGCGCCAATCGCTGCAAGCTTGTCGCCGTCGGGCACGACCGGGTTCTTCGTCGTGGGATCGAGCATGATCGGATACTTCAACTTCTGACCGAGCAGCTCGAGCGAAGTGTCGACCGTGCTGACGTCAACGGCAACATGTTGGCGCAGCCGTGTTCGTTGGTACGCCTCCAGATTGCCCAGCAGCGTGTATTCGTCTTCAGCGCCGCCGGTGATGTATTCGTAGGTCCCCAAGTCGAGGTTCTTCTCCGCGACCGCCTGGATCTCGTGAACGTTGACGGGTTCCATCACCTTCTGACTATGTTGTGGCGGGTACTTCTTGCCTTCCGTCTCGTCCAGGTCGTACGGGATTGGCCCGGTGGCGTGGGCGAGGATGGGGGCACCGCCGACCAGGGCGGTCAGCGCAGCCATGAATTGCCGGCGGCCGGTGTGGCCCTGTGGTTCGAAGCGCCGCAGCAACTCCATGGTGACTCTGCCGGGATCAACGGGCGCGGTTGTGTTGGTTTTGTTCTTCATTTCGGTACACCGTGTCTTTTGCGGTCGTAGGCCTTCCACGCCGGCCGCACCAACGTGCGGTCAATGGCCTGCAGATTGCTGGTTCCGGACAGACCCAGGGCGATGCGCAACTCGCCCTGCAGAAGCTCCACGACTCGCTGTACGCCGGTCTGTCCAAAGGCCGCCAGGCCCCAGAGATAGGGCCGCCCGATCATGATTGCCTTCGCACCGAGGGCCAGCGCTTTGATGACATCGCCCCCGCGGCGTACGCCACCATCAACGAGCACCGGGACCTTGCCATTGACGGCATCGACGACCTCCGGTAGCGCATTGAGCGTACCGCCCGTGCCATCGAGTGTTCGGCCGCCATGATTGGAGACGGCGATGGCGTGCGCACCATGCTCCACAGCTGTCTTGGCGTCTTCCGCAGTCGTAATCCCCTTGACCACGATCGGCAGCTTGGTAGCCTCGCGCGCCCACGTGATCCAACTCCAGGTCGGCGCGGTGACATAGGGGTAGATCATGCCAGCCTGAAAACCAACAGTGCCGTCGCCGGTGTTGTATTTTCCTGTGTTCGACCACTGCGATTCCCAGTGATCGCGGCTCGGGCGATCACGAGCGCCTGTGTAGGGATAGTCGAAGCTCACACACAGCGCTGAAGCACCTGCGTCTTCGCTTTCCTTCACCCACCGCACGGCGTCCGCTTTGTTCGTATGTCCACCGAGCGTGGCAGCCCACCACATCGGCGCCTGATTCTGCTTCGCCAGCTCGACCATCAGCTCCTTGCGCGTGCCGACCAGAATCGCTTTTGATTGATGCGCGGCCAGCGCTGTCAGTCGGTCGCCATTCGGATTCAGGAGGCGGCGCAGGCCGACCGGTCCCAGCAACACAGGGTGATCGAGCTTGTGGCCCAGCAGCTCGAGCGACGTATCGACAGCGCTCGTATCCACCATGACGCGGCGACGGATCCAATAGTCGCCAAACGCCGCTCGATTCGCCCGCAGGGTCAACTCGTCGGCCGCGCCCGCCGCGATGTAGTTATAAGCCTGCGTGCTCAGTTTCTTCTTCGCGACACCCTCAAACTCGTGCAGATTGATCACCCGCATGATGTCGTCTGAATAGTCGGGGGGTCTGATGACCCGTGCTTCCCTGGCGGCCCGACGAGCTGCTGCCGGATCGGTTGGCGCAGGCGCGATAGTCTGCGCCAGCGAGGGTCCGCCTACTGTCACCCCAATCGCAAGACCGCCGAGACCCCGCAATACTGTTCGCCGGATGGCCGCGTCCCCGGATGATTCATCGTTCGGCTTACACACTCTCCAGCTCTCCCCAATCGTTATTATCCCCAGCCGATATCCGATACCGCACTCGGCCACAAATCGGGTGCTTCCGCCTGCGGACCCTCCGCAGCCGGCCGGAATGCGCCATAGCGTCCGCGGCAGAACGCTAGGGGCGGAGCGTCAGCGTCATAACTGAATGCTTCGATCTCGCCGATCAGTAACTGGTGATCGCCTGCCGAATGGTTGTCGACCAGCCGGCAAAGGAATGCAGCCGCGGCATCATCGAGGACGATGCGCCCGCAATCCGTCACGTTGTATCGCACCCCGTCCCAGGAGCATTCCGAGGGGCGCGCGAAGAGATTGGACAAGGCGCGCTGATCCGCGCGCAGCACGTTGATCGTGAAGCATGCGCTCTCGAGAAACGCCTTCAAGTGGCGCGCCCTGACATGCAAGGCCACAGACACCAGCGGCGGTGTAAGCGACAGCGAGACGAATGAATTCGCCGTGACCCCGATCGTGGCACCTTCGTTGGAAAAGCACGTCGCAACAGTCACCCCAGTGGGATACATGCCGAACGCATTGCGCAGCCCCCGCGGGTCGATGCCTGGCGACAACCGCGCAACCACAACTATTGCGCCCTGTTCGTGTCTGGCCGGCCCGGCCAGTCATAGGACCCGAGGAAGCCCTCCACCAGCCGGCGCGATCCGCCCCAGTCGTAAGTGCGGAACGCATGATTGCGAGTGACCATGGGTGCGCCTGCGTAGAACATTTCGTATTGGACGTGACGAGACGCAAACTCAGAACCGATGGCGTCCCACGCGAGCTTCATCAACTTCACGCGCTCAATAGGGCCGACCACGGGCGAGCGCTGCACGCGCGTGACCAACGGGTAGGTTGTGTCGCTTTCCAGATCCAGCACTGACGAGGGAAGCATGATCACCCCGCCACCCGCGAGCTCACGGATCTGGCGAATGAGCTCCGGATAAAGCTGCTGCGTCAGCACTTGCGCGGAATACAACATCTGCGTGTTCGGCACCCAGTACTTGCCGTAATGGGAGCCCGCGGCTTCCATGGCCACAACGAAGCTCTCGACCATGGTTGCCTGTGCTGCGAGGTGGCCGAGCGTTTCACGCACCGGCGGGAACTGGATGACACCGTTGGTTTCTGCAAGCTTGCGCGCGAGTCCCACCAGGAACCGCAGCTTGACCATCAGCCGGATCTGGCACTGATAGTTCTGATAGACGTGCGTAGGCGTCGCGTGCCATTGATCCGAGGCCATCGTGACGTTGTTGTGCACGAACACTCGCTCCCAAGGCACTTTGACGTCATCGAAATACACAACACAATCGTTTTCATCAAAACGACTGGCCAGCGGTTGGTCGAACATCGACTGTGCAGCGGCTTCATAGGAGCGCCGCGACAGCAGCTTGAGACCTGGCGCGTTGAGCGGCACCATGGCAGTGACGCTGTACTTCTCCTCTCCCGCCTTGAGCGGCTGAATGGCGCCGACGAGCACCTCGTTAGCAAGAGGCGTCGCGGTTCCGAGCATCTTGGCCCCACGCAACGTGATGCCCTGTGCATCTTCGTCACAAACTCCGCAAGCGAGAAACTCGTCCGCCTGCTCCGATGCACCCTTGGAGCGATCGGCCTGCGGATTGACGATGACATAGGTCAGATACAGATCGTTGTCGCGTGCATACTCGTAGTAGTCACGCACAGCCGAGGCACGGCGCATGTCGTAGGCTTCAAACTGATCGAGGCCCATGTACATGCCGGTCACAACTGACGCCACGTGGTCCGGCGAGCGTCCCAGCATGCCGCAGCTCAACTCCGCCCACGCCTCGAGCGCCTGGCGGCGCTCGACGAGCTCGTCTCGTGAAGTCGGCAACTGCCACATCCGGCTCACCCGCCTCCCAGTGAGTGGCGAGTCGAATGTCATTCTCTCTATATGCTCTGGCGCCGCCTGGAAGTCGTAAAGGTTAGCGGCACTGCGCACAGCGTTGCGGAACGCCGGATGCTCCGTGTGATCGGCGATCAAGCGGCCATCGAGATACATCTGCCGCCCGTCGCGCAGCGACTGCAAGTGCATTGCACCGTCTTTTGCGCTCACCATCAGGCCCTTACGACGAACTCCTGTCCAACAGCACAACGCTCTTCATCTGGAATTCCGCCAGAGCGATAGCTCGATCGCCATCATCAACCAGCTTTGGGAACAGCTCGCGCAGCATCTGAAACTGGCGCGCCGTAACACTTGCAAACAGGGTGTCGTTGAGCTGCCGGTGCAGCGGCGCAATCTCGCGAAACCGGCGTTCGCATTGCGACGAGAGAGTCAGGCGGACGCGGCGCGCATCCGACACATCCCGGTTACGCGTTACCAAGCCCATGCGCACCAGCTTCCCCGACTCCGTAGTGACGAATGCTCCAGTACAGTGCAGTCGCTCCGCCGCCTCGTTCACCGTCAACCCGCCGGCGGCTGTGTGCTCACGCAGATGGCTGAGAATCTCGTACTGCGTCGCCGAGACGCCGATGGCCTGCGCGAGGTGGCCGCGCACGCCTTCCAAGCGGCGCGCAAAAACCATGAAGGCATGCAGAAAGACGCGGAACTCCTGATCCGAGCCCGCCGTGATGAGCTCTGATTTTCCTACTGTCAGCGGTCTGCGCTCAGCCATGACATTCGCGGAAGATGTTATTGTTCGCCTGACGTTATCCGGCTCTATTAGCTTTGTCAATTGGCTTAGTTTGTTTGGTAAATTGATGATGGACGTTTCGCTGATCGATGTCTCGGCGGTCATTGCCCTGATCGCCCTGTGCCTGGTGAGCCTCAATTTCCTGATCGGGCTGCTCATCGCCGTGCGGTACGACCCGCGCCGCCGGTGGCCACGCATTTCACGGCCGTGGTCTTTGTTCCGGATCCATAAATGGACCGGCTATAGCGCGCTGTGCGTGGCGGCGGCCCATCCCACCCTGTTACTTTTTGCCGGGACTCAACCGAAGTTCTCCCTGGGGGATCTGTTGTTGCCCATTCACTCGCCCTACCAGCGGCTTTACAACATTCTCGGCGCGCTCGGGTTTTACTGCTTCTTGGTGGTGATAGTGACCTCCTACTTCCGCGCGCGGCTCCCACGGAAGCTGTGGAAGAAATTTCACTACACCGGATACGTTGGCGCGGCTCTCATGTTTGTGCACGGAACGCTCATTAACCAGTATCTCGAGCAAGGGATGCCGGATCTCCTCGATGGCGAGAAGGTCCTGATCGAGGCCTGCTGCCTCTTATTGATCCTGGCCACGATATGGCGCTATCGCGGCGGTGCGCGACAGGCACCCCTTCGAACGAACATCACTACCGACGCTCAGCCTGACCCCTAGAGGGCACTATTTTTCTCGAGCGGATACCCGGAAACCTTCCGCTGATCCATCTGGGTTAGGTGGGCTGCTCCTTTTTGCAGCCGCACGCTCAGGGGGTAAGACAATGATTTTCCGATTTCCAGCCCGCTTCGGCACGACACTTCTTATGTTTGCCGGCCTCGCGCTGCTCGGCATGCCGGCAAGCCAGGCGGACGCGCCTGACGATCCATCCAATCCGCTCGCGCAGCTCCACTATCGCACGATCGGTCCCGGCGGAAATCGCATTGCAGCCGTGGTCGGCGAGCCGGGCAACTCCCAGGTGATCTACAGCGGCGCCGCGGATGGCGGCATCTGGAAGACGAGCGATGCCGGCATCAACTGGAAGCCGGTGTTCGACGACAAAGAGGTGTCCGCCATCGGCGCCCTCTCGGTCGCGCCTTCGGCACACAATATTGTATGGGCCGGCACGGGTGAGACCTGGATCGTGCGCCCCGACTACTCGATGGGCGACGGTGTCTACAAGTCCACCGATAGTGGCGAGACCTGGACGCACATGGGCCTCGATCTGACCGGTCATGTCGGCCGCATCCTGATCCATCCCACGAATCCCGACATTGTCTACGTCTGCGCGCTCGGCCAGGCCTATCGCCCCCAGCAGGAGCGCGGCATCTACAAGTCCACCGATGGCGGCAAGACCTGGACGCAATCGCTGTTTGTCAACCAGAACACCGGTTGTTCGGAACTGTCGATGGACGCCCGGGATCCCAACACCATTTTTGCCGGCATGTGGCAGGTCGACATCAAGACCTGGAATCTGAACAGCGGCGGCAAAGGGAGCGGTGTTTATGTGACCCATGACGCCGGCAAGAGTTGGAGCAAAGTGAGCGGCAACGGTTTGCCCGCCGCGGACAAGGTGATCGGCAAGGTCGCAGTGCAGGTGGCGCCAACCGACTCGAATCGCGTCTATGCGCTGATCCAGGAGGACACGCCCCGCTTCTATCGCTCCGATGACGCCGGCAAGACCTGGCGCGTCGTCAACCAGGAACACGTTCTGGCGGAGCGCTCGTCGTACTACACTCGCTTCGCTGTGGCGCCGGATGATGAAAACTTCATCTATGTGGTGGCGGTGCGGATCAGCTATTCGCACGATGGCGGCAGTACCTTCCAGGAAGCTGAACGCCTGCCGGGCGATGTGCACGATGTCTGGTACGACCCGCTGAACCCCGCCCGTGTCATGGTCGCCCACGACCATGGTATTTCTGTCAGCGTCAACAACCGGAAGTCCTACGAGACGTTCTCCATGCCGGCGGCGCAGATGTATCACGCGTTCACCGACGACCAGATTCCATACAACGTCTACGGCAACCGCCAGGATGAGCCGACCTTCCGTGGGCCGAGCAACAATATCTATGCCGGCCGGGGCGGCAGCCCATCCGGCGGCAAGATAACCGCGGCGGACTGGACCCAGATCGGCGGTTGCGAGCCGGGCTTCTCCATTCCCGATTGGAAAGACAACAACATCGTCTGGTCGGGCTGTTATAACGGCGACCTGACCCGCATGGACCTGCGCACCGGCCAGATGCGTTGGGTATCGCCCTGGCCCGCGGCCACTTATGGATGGGCGCCCAAGGACGTGAAATATCGCTTTCATTGGTCCATGCCGATTGCGATCTCGCCACACGACAACAACAAGGTCTACGCGGGCAGCCAATATGTCCACATGACCCAGGATGGCGGCCAGTCCTGGCAGGTGATCAGCCCGGACCTGACACGCAACGACAAGAGCCACCAGCTCGATTCCGGCGGCATGCACGCAGACAACCTGATGGTCTACGAGGGCTCTGCCCTCTATTCAATCGCGGAATCGCCCGTGCAGGCGGGCGTGATCTGGACCGGGGCCACCGACGGCACGGTGAGTCTGTCCCGCGACGCCGGCAAGACGTGGGAAAACGTCACGAAAAACATCAAGGGTATGCCCGCTCTGGGCATCATCTGGAGCATCGAGCCCTCCAGCTTCGAAGCTGGAAGCACCTACATCGTAAACAACATGGAGCAATCGTCCGGCGACTATGACGCCTATGTTTACAAGACGGCTGATTTCGGCAAGACCTGGAAGCTCATCTCCGGCGGGATTCCGAAATCGGTGAACAGCAGCGCGCACACCCTGGCCGAAGACCCGACCCGGCCGGGCCTGCTCTATCTAGGCACGGATAACTTCATCTATGTCACCTGGGACGACGGCGATCATTGGACACGGCTGCGCAATAACATGCCCCCGGCGCCCATTTACTGGCTGGCCGTTCAGAAGCGCTATAACGACCTGGTCGTGGCGACCTATGGCCGCGGCTTCTGGATCCTGGACGACCTGAAGCCCATCCAGGAGTTCGACAAGGCGCAGGAGAGCAGAGCCCCAGTGACCTTCTTCAAGCCGCGTGACACGTATCGTTACCGCGCCATGAACAACACTCATGCCATGGACACTTACAACAGGGAGGTTGGCGACAATCCTCCCCCTGGGGTCCCGCTGAACTATTATCTCCCGGCGCCGGCAAAGAGCGTAAAAATTACGATTGTCGACCAGGATGGCAAGACGGTGCGGGAGCTCACCGGGCCGGCCAAAGCCGGCGTGAATCGCTTGTGGTGGGACTTGCGTTACCGCGCGCCCACTACCGTCAAACTACTCAACAGCCCGCCGGGCGAGCCGTGGGTGACCGTCGGCAAGAAGGGCTGGCGTCCGTTGGTCCACTGGCGTCGCTACGACAATGGTCCGGTGGTCGCACCCGGCCGCTATACGGTGAAGATCGACGTAGACGGCCAAGCCGCCTCTCAGTCGCTGACTGTGTTGCGTGATCCGAAAAGCCTCGGCACAGACGCCACCCTCCAGGCCAACACTGACTTCCTGTTGGGAATCGTCGAAGATCTCAACGCATCGGCCACGGTAATCAATCACATCGAGCAGGTCCGCAAGCAGATCAGCGACATGCGCGAGCAGCACGGCAAGGATCGGGCCGGCGCCGCTCGGGTCGCCGCAGCCATCAAGCTGGACTCGCAGCTGAAGGACGTGGAGTCGCTGTACTTCCCGCTGCAGCTGACCGGCCGCACAGAGGATGCCTTCCGCGTGCCGACGCGCATCTATGGCAACCTCACCAACATCGCCTGGCTCACCGAGGGTGGTGCGGACCTGCCGCCGACCGACCAGGCGATGCAGCTCCACGGGGAGATCCGGCAGCAACTGGCCGGCGCCAGGCAAAAAATGGATGCGCTCGAAAAAGCGGTGCAGGCAGTCGTCGGCAGCGTGCCTTCCAACAACGCACCGGAAGGCGCCGACGAACCGCCTGAGCAGACCTCGGCTCAATCCGAGCAGAACGACAATGAATGATCAGGCAGGCTGAGCGTCAATTGTTCGGTCAGCTGTGATGGTATGATCCGGAGGGGTATGGAGTTCATTAAGAACCCCCACATGCGGAGCAATACCAGTGCACATATTCGTGCGTGCCCTCGTTCTTTGCCTGATAGCAACGTGCAGCGCGCATGCGTCATCGACCGCGACGCTCATCCTGTTCAACGGCAAGATATGGACGGAGAACCCCCGGCAGCCCGAGGCAGAAGCGGTGGCGATCGACGGCCAACGTATTCTGGCGGTGGGCTCCTCCGCGACCATTCGTGCTCTCGCTGGACCTGACTGCCGGAGCGTCGACCTGCACGGCCGCCGTGTGGTTCCGGGCTTCAACGATTCGCACGTACATCTCCTGCAAGGCGGCGAACTTCTCACTGTTGTGCAGCTGACGGATGCCGACAGCGAAGCGGAGTTTCGCCGGCGCAT
>Ga0068862_100002401_pt1 | contig 16663 bp, 20 predicted proteins | sample KBSSwiS52_FD_66598 | JGI IMG/M metagenome (GOLD analysis project Ga0068862, IMG submission 66598) | Switchgrass rhizosphere microbial communities from Kellogg Biological Station, Michigan, USA - KBS Switchgrass S5-2 | ecosystem: Host-associated > Plants > Roots > Rhizosphere > Soil ... | reverse complement strand
CATCTTCCGGCGATTCCTTTCACGCAAGTGGATTCATGACCTCGTCAATGTGACTGGAGATCAGGGACCCGCTCCTCTTTCCAATGTTGAACCTGCCTCCTGACCTGCGCGAATCTCTCCTGGCTGAGGTCCGCCAGCAGCAGCGTCAGGCCGGACGCGATCACGATATTCATGACGAAAAGGATTTTGCGATTTGCCTCAGGATCGATGACTGCCATACGATTATTCCAACTCTTTTGTCAAATAAATGGCCAACTCATCATCTACAGTGACTTGCTCACCGTATTTCACGTGATGATCTCGGTAATGCAGCCCCCGTCCATCCGGGATATAGCCCCTTAGAATATACAGTCGTTGTGCCGCGCCGTAGTCTGGATCCAGGCCTACGCCGATGCCGGCAACAGGATTCACCTTTGCAATTGCATTTTCGGCTGTATCCATCAGTTGCGTGCCGATGCCCTGACGGCGAAATTTCGGCAGGACATTAAAATCCACGATTTCAGGAATGGACTCGCCTCGAAAGGGTTCGTAAAGGGAATGCCAACAGATCGTGAGATAGCCTGCAAATTCCCCTTCCATGAAGGCGACGATCACCTGACGCAGTCCAATCGATTGTTCCATTAGGTAACGTTTGTACTGTGATTCCGGTTTGTTCCAGCCCAGTCGTTGGAAGGCATTCGCAATTTCTGAAATATCGTCAGGTTCAAGCGATCTGATCACTGGTTTTGTTTTTGGCATGTTTCTCCAATCCTTATTTGTGACAATTTCAATGCATAAATGGGTCGGAATTCGCGTTTGCGTATCCTGATGTGATGGATACAGAGGGTTCACCTGTAAAAGTTATTCTGAATGGTGATCTTCCTTATAGAGCAGGGGAAAATGGCTTTTCAAGGTAGGGTTAACCATACTTTCGCCTAAAAATCAATCTGGTTCATTTTTCTTTGCGTATCTTCTAGTAGGTATATTGGCTATCTTGACGTTTATTTAACCCTAAACATGCAGGATAACCAACCCTAATAACTAGGTGTTCGAAAGGAGTTCGAAAATGTTCAAACGGAATAAGCAAACGACAAAGGCGGCTATCGCGTTACTTCTGGTGGCTTTGATGGTATTCATCCCTCTGAGCGTTGCATTTGCGGGACAACCTGGCGTGGAATGCGATGAATTCTCCTCTAGCCCAGGTAATGCTCAATTTGCGTCTGGTTCTGCCTTTAACCCGGATGGAAATGCAGGTACCCATTATGCCGGTGAACAACCTCAAAACTCAAATAACCCTCATTCTGTCTCGCAATATGACGTAGCCTGCGAAAAAGTTTCGCAACATTAATAGCCCAAAACTTAATATGTGGGGATCTGTATTCGACCGGTCACGATTGTGACCGGTCTTTATGTCTGGATCGGTCCTGAGGAACTGACTCGAGTAAAATTATTGAGGCTGCAGCCATCATTGAAGGTGAAGTTTGTACCAGATGAATTCTTAGCTTGTCTTAGGAGACAGTGATTTGCCAGCTTGCCGTTACCTCGCCCTGGGAGATTCGTATACAATTGGCGAAAGTGTTTCAGCAGAAGAACGATGGCCGAACCAGCTGTCGAAGCATCTGGCAGCCAATCACATTCAAATCGAGGTTAAGATCATCGCTCGCACCGGTTGGACAACTTCTGAACTGTGGCAGGGACTTCAGATCAGCGACATCCGGCCTCCGTATGATTTGGTTTCGCTCCTCATTGGTGTGAACAATCAATATCGCGGTTATGATAGGGATGAGTACCGCGATCAATTTAATTTTCTCTTGAAGAAATCTATTGAATATGCTGATGGAAACGCAAACCGCGTTGTCGTTTTATCCCTTCCAGATTGGGGAGTGACTCCGTTTTCTGCAAGCCATGACCGGGCCCGGATTACAAAAGAAATCGACGAGTTCAACCTGGTGAATCGCGAACTCTCGGAAGGAGCTGCCGTCCATTATGTAGATGTGACTTCGATCTCGCGCGAGGCGATCAGGGATGCCGCGTTGATCGCATCTGATGGATTACATCCCTCAGGAAAAATGTATGCCCTATGGGTAGAGAAAACACTTCCCATTGTCAAAGAGATTCTTATCAGTTCAAATAAGGAGAAACGATGAGCGAAATTAATTACCAATCCGCGCAGGACTATCTTACTTCCCTGGTCCCGCCGCGCGAGACTGAATTGCAGAAAATGGAAGAGATCGCGGAGAAAGAAGACTTTCCCATCCTCGGGCCGGTCTGTGGCTATTATTGTTACCAGCTGGCGCGCATGATCAATGCCAGGTCCGTTTTTGAGCTTGGGTCCGGATATGGCTATTCGACAGCCTGGTTCGCCAAGGCAGTCCAGGAAAATGGCGGAGGGGTAGTACATCACACCGTATGGGATGGAGAGCTATCAAAACGCGCCCAGGGACATTTGTCGGCACTGGGATTTGCAGAGCTTATCCAATACCATAATGCGGAGGCGGTCGCGACTCTCCGGCAGACCCAGGGTCCGTTCGATATTATCTTCAATGATATTGATAAAGAGGGCTATCCTGATTCACTGCCTGTGATCAAAGAAAGGTTAAAGCATGGAGGACTCTTGATCATCGATAACATGCTCTGGAGTGGACGCGTCTATGACTCCAATAATGAGGATAAGAACACCGAAGCCATCCGACGCTTCACACGCGACATTACCTCTGATCTGGACTGGATCGTTACGCTATTTCCAGCGCGGGATGGTATGATCATCGCTTATAAAAAATAGAGGAGCGAAGCGTGGCGTACAACTTTGACAACGTTCCAAATCGTCGCATTGCGGGCGTGCTGAATAAGTGGACTTACTATCCAAAGGATAAGCTGCCCTTGTGGGTGGCAGATATGGATTTCCCGGCGCCAAAACCCATTTTGGATGAACTGCGTAAAACCGTCAACCAGGGCGTGTTAGGCTATGAATTGGCCTCGCCGGCTTTATTGGAGACGGTTGCGGCGCGCATGGATCATTTGTACAAGTGGAAAGTCCAGCCCGATTCAGTTGTCCCCGTGACCGGCATTGTGAGCGGATTCAATGTCGCGGCGCGGGCGTTTGGTTCAGAGAAGAAAGGTTATCTCGTCCAGCCGCCTGTTTACAATGAATTCCATGAATTAAAGAACAACGTTGGCATCCCCCAGATCGATGCGCCGTTGATCAAACGTGTCCGCGGCAATATCTTGAGTTATGAAATCGACTGGGATCTTTTCAAGAAGCAGGTCAGGAAAGTCAGCATCTTTCTGTTGTGCAGCCCCCACAACCCCCTGGGAATCCTCTTTTCGCGTAAGGATCTCGCTCAGATGGCGGAAATTTGCCTTGAAAATAAGGTCTTGATTGTCGCCGATGAGATCCACTCCGAGCTGCTGCTGGATAACAAAAAATTCACTCCAATGGCAAAACTATCCAGGGAAATCGCCAATAACACGATTACCCTGGTCGCGCCTTCCAAGACGTTCAATGTGCCGGGGCTATTTTGCGGCTTTGCGATCATCCCAAATAAAGAACTTCGTGATCAGTATATCAAGGTCGTGGAGCATCGGCGATTGCATGTAGCCAGCTTTGGATACCATGCTGCCCAGGTAGGATTTTCCGGCCAATGTGATGAATGGCTAAGAGAACTGCGTTCCTATCTCACAGGCAACCGCGATTTTTTGGTTGATTATGTGACGAAGAATATGCCAGGTGTGCGTATCACGGTCCCACAGGCTACTTATCTTGCCTGGCTTGATTTCACAAAATTAGATTTGGAAAAATCGCCGTTTGATTTCTTCTTTGAAAAAGCCAACGTAGCCTTAAGCGATGGAGCGATCTTTGGGGAAAAAGGACATGTGCGCCTCAATTTCGGTACCTCGCGTCGAATTCTTAAGCAGGCGCTGGATCGCATGGAAAAAGCGCTTCGTTCCAATTAAACAAGGACGGATGGGTGTTACCCATCCGTCAAAATTTTCTACTGCTCGGGTAAGGAGTGGGGTTGCCGCCTTCCTTTCGTTAGGAGAACGTCTGGTATTCTAAAGCATTGCTTAGACCAGCTCAGGGCGTCCCAGTCCTTCCTTCTATTTGAATTTCAGGTGGTGTCTCTATTGGTACCTCCTTTCTATTCTTGAATCCATCATACAACGAACTAAAGACCTTTACATTAAAATTACTTTACAAGTTTGTCATAAAAAGTGGGAGACCTATGTCTATACTCCAAAAGAGAAAGAAATAGGTCTTTTCTTTTCTGATTTGGAGAATTGAAACGAATGAAACTGATCATCTTTTCAGGTTTGCCGGGCACCGGGAAAAGTACACTGGCAGAAGCAGTGGGTAAAACCTTTGGAATTCCTGTATTTGCCAAAGACTGGTTGGAGGCAACTCTTTTACGAAGTGATCTGAAACCAACTCATGCAGACAAATCGCTCGGGTTTGCAGGTTATGAACTGCTGACGATATTGGCAGAGCGCCAACTTATGTTAGGACAATCCGTAATTTTAGATAGTGTCGCGGCATCACAAACGATCCGAAATAGCTGGTATCGGCTCGCGGAACAATATCAAGCCCATTATCGAGTAATCGAATGTATTTGTTCAGACGAATCACTTCATCGGGCGCGTTTGAAGGGACGTCAGCGTAATATCCCAGGCTGGCATGAACTGGAATGGTCAGAAGTGGAGAGAGTAAGAGGCTATTATGTTCCGTGGGAAGGGGAGCACTTGGTGTTGGATGTGATCCATTCTCTTAATGAAAACTTTTTGAAAGCTAAAGCCTATTGTGAGTCAAGTCATAGTGAGATATAATGCAAGTTGTCTGACAACTTTGCTTAGGAGAACACCATGACAACTATCGACCTCACTATCGAAAAGTCTCGCCGGGCAAATGCCATCAAGCGAGCCAAAGAACGCAGCATTGTAATCCCCACGTACGCACAAATGAAGGATCCGTCCAAGATCCCTGCCAACGTAAAGGATGAGTTGAAGAATATCGGACTTTGGGATATTCATCCTCGCAACCTCTTCCGGATCAACTGGCATAATGAGCCAAGCGCCTCAGGCGGGACCTTTGGCGGCGTCAACTACCTCGAGCTGCCCTCTTCACTGACGGGCGTTCCGGCCCGCATCGTCGTGTTGATCGGCAAGTGGTTCCCAACCGGTGCACATAAAGTCGGTGCCGCGTTCAGTTGTTTGGTGCCGCGCCTGGTCACTGGTCAGTTTGACCCGACGACCCAAAAGGCAGTTTGGCCTTCCACGGGCAATTATTGCCGTGGCGGTGCGTATGACTCTGCACTGTTGGCTTGTGACTCGATCGCCATCCTGCCCGAAGGCATGTCGAAGGAACGCTTCGAATGGCTCTCCAAAGTTGCGGGTGAAACGATCAAGACCCCGGGTTCCGAATCAAACGTTAAAGAAATCTTCGATAAATGCTGGGAACTGAAGAAATCTGGTCAGGACCTGATGATCTTCAACCAGTTCGAAGAGTTTGGCAATTATCTCTGGCACTTCGAAGTGACTGGGCATGCCATGGAAGAAGCCTTGAAGCATGTCATGGGTCCAAATGATCGCTATCGCGGCATGGCTTCCGCGACCGGTTCTGCAGGCACGATTGCCAGCGGCGATTACATGAAGAAAATGTTCCCCGATAGCAAGATCGTCGCCAGCGAAGCGCTGCAATGCCCCACGCTGCTCGAAAACGGATTTGGCGCGCACCGTATCGAAGGCATCGGTGATAAGCACGTGCCGTGGATCCATAACAGCAAGAACACCGATGTTGTCGTGGCGATTGACGACAATGCTGTTGTGAACATTTCACGCCTCTTCAACGAAGAGACAGGTCGCGCCTATCTGGTCGAAAAAGGTGTTCCCGAGGGCATCGTTGACAAATTGGGCTTCCTCGGTTTCTCCGGCATCTCGAACGTTTTATCCTGCATCAAAGCTGCAAAATACTATGAGATGGATGAGAACGACATTATGCTGACTGTGTTGACCGACTCGATGGACCTTTATCAATCCCGCATTCATGAGATGCAGCAGGAATTTGGTCAATACACGGAAAAGGATGCCGCCGCCGATTTTGCTCGTTATCTGCATGGGCAGTCTACGGATAACATGCTGGAATTGCGCTACACAGACCGCCGCCGCATCCACAATTTGAAATATTACACCTGGGTGGAACAGCAAGGCCGCACCTATGAAGAGATCCAGGATCAGTGGTACAACCCGAATTACTGGACCGATGTTCAGAAGCAAGCCGATCAGATTGATGAATTGATCGTCGAATTCAACCAGGAAGTTGGACTGAACTAGAAGTTTACGGATCGTAGTGGCAAGCAGATTATGTCTGCTTGCCACTTTTTTATTGGAACCACCTATGAGTTTAGAATTTACACCCTATGTTTTGCCATTCGTCTTTTCCACCGCCATTCTGTTCTGGCTTGCGCGCTATTCATTACGATTTCGGGATAGGGTGGAAACGGCGGGTTTATTTTCCATGCAAAATCTTGCCATGGCAATTTGGACATTGTGTTACGCTCTGGAACTCTCGAACGCTACCCTGGAAGGTAAGATTTTCTGGGCAAAAATGAAGTATGTGGGCGCGACGACCGGGCCCGTCTTATGGTTTGTCTTTTCCCTGTATTATACGGACCGTCGGAGTTGGTTAACTACTCCCCTGAAAATCCTGCTGGGGCTATTTGTTCTCATTACCTTGGGCGTAGTGTTTACAAATGAACTTCACCATTGGTATTGGACAAAGATCTTCATCGTCCCAGGCCTGCCGGAAACGCAGTCGGAACATGGGTTTTATTTCTGGATCTACGCTGGCGGCGTCTATCTTTTGATCCTGATGAGCGTCGTGATCTATGTCAATTATTACCGAACGGTTCCCAGTTATTTTCGAAGACAATCTATTTTGCTGGTGGTGGGAACGTTTCTACCTTTAGGAATCCGGATCCTCGAAGACTTCATTGGCTGGGACCCCTTTCCGATGGTTGACAATGTCATCCTGTTCCTCCTCCTGTCCGCCGTACTCTATGCGATTGCGTTGTTTCGTTTTGGCGCGCTCGAAATTGTACCCATTGCTCATAATTTGATCGTACAGAACATCCACTCTGGCATTCTCGTTTTGGATGAAGTTGGGCGGATCGTGGAAATCAATCCTTTTGCGAAAAAAATGATCGGCCCGAACAGTGAAAAGGCGATTGGAAATTCCCTGGATACAGTTCTAAAAGACTGGCCGTCCATCGGCTTTTCTTCACAACTCAGTGAACAGAACGAACAGGAAATATCCCTTCCTGTCGCAGATGGTTTTGTCCACTTTCTTGTGCAGACCTCACCGATTCGTACCGAACTCAAAAAAAAGATTGGCCACGTAATTGTGCTGGTCGATATTACAGATCGTAAACAAACTGAGTTGGAGCTTGAGCGTCTGGCTCACACGGACCTGCTGACGGCTGTTTCCAACCGTCGCTCTTTCTTTGAGCTTGCCGAAACACAGTTTGCAGTGGCGCAGCGGTATAACCGTTCGTTGGTCATTATGATGATTGATATTGACCACTTTAAGCAAATCAACGATGAATATGGTCATCTCGCTGGAGATTTTGTCCTGCAAATTGTAGCAAAGAATTGTCGAGGGTATCTGCGTCGTACCGATTTGTTCGCGCGGTATGGCGGTGAGGAGTTCATTTGTCTATTACCTGAACAAAATGAAACCGGCGCGCTGAAGTTGGCCGAAAGAATTCGCTCCACGATCGAGCAAACGCGAACAGAGTTTGATGCACATTCAATTGTGATCACGGCCAGTATTGGACTATCACTTCTTCAAACAAAAAACGAACTTACTCTTGAAGATCTCATCGATCGCGCCGATCAAGCTTTATATCGATCCAAATCGCAGGGGCGGAACAGGGTCACCCTGTGGCAACCGACGTATAATTGATTCATGCTCAAACCAACAGACTTGATCCTCGTTTGCCTCCTGCCAACGCCGCGCGATTTGGAAATTGCGCGGCTTTTGGGTTGGTATCGCATCCCGCTCCGCACCGCGCCGAAAGTGGTCGCGGTGGATTATTTGGCCTTTTACCAACCATCGGCGTTCGGCAGGCGCGGCGGACAGATCGAGTTCGTCGCCGAGGTGCGCGGCCATGAATTAACCACCCGCGCCGAATTACTGAAAGACGAAGCAGATCATCCGCGGGCGAAGGAAGAGTACTATAAGATTCAGATTGGCGGGTTAGAGAAGTTAAAAGAGCCCATTCTCGCTGACAAGTGGAAGCGAATGACATTTTTATACACAACCGGCGAATATCTGCTCAACGCGAAAACGCTCAACGATCTTGTCGTCGATGGCGACGAGCGGCAAGTCTTATGGCGCTCCCTGCGCGAGCGTGCCGAGAACGAGCAGCTCTATAAAACCGACTTGCCCGAAGCCGATATCCCGCCCGAGGTCCTGATCGCGTTATTGGGAATAAAAGACTCAAAAGAACAGTATGAGCCAAAGGAGCAGAATGACAGCGATTTTGATTAAGAACGGCACTCTTATCAACGCTACAGAAACCTTTCAGGCGGACATTTTGATCGAAGATGAAAAAATATCGCTGATCGGAAAAAACCTTGAGCATCCAAAAGCGGATATGATTGACGCGGCGGGAAAACTGATCATGCCGGGTGGGATCGATCCTCATGTTCATCTGGATTTGCCGATGTTTGGGACCGTCTCGTCGGACGATCATTACACCGGTCACAAAGCTGCCGCATTTGGCGGGACAACAACCGTGATGGATTTTGTGGTGTTGGAATCTCAAGGTTTCCAGCATTCCGTTGATCTATGGAGGAAGATGGCAGAGAAGGCCGCCATCGACTATTCCTTCCACATGAATTTGACGAAGTTTAATGAAAAGATTGCGAAAGAAATCCCATCCCTACGAGAGATGGGGATCACCACCCTTAAGGTGTTCACAGCGTATAACGGGCGTTTGCGCATCGAGGATGGCAGTATTTTCAAAGCGATGCAAATTGCCAGGGATAATGGCATGCTGGTGATGGCTCATTGCGAGAACGGCGATGTCATTGAACCCTTGGTTGAGGAGGCGTTGGCAGAGGGACACACTACGCCTGAATGGCATGCGTTGACGAGACCTGGCTGGGGCGGAGTCGAGGCGACGTTAAGGATCGCAGGCATGGCAGCCGCCGCGAATGCGACGGCTTATATCGTCCATATGAATATGGCAGGCGAAGTCGATATGCTCAAGTACGCCCGCGAGCGCGGTGTCAAGGTGATGGGGGAGACCTGTCCGCAATACCTCTTCTTCACGATCGATGATCTCCGTCGTCCCGATGGAGCAAAATGGATTTGCTCGCCGCCGATGCGTAGTGCTGAGGATAATGCCCGGCTATGGGAAGGGTTGTCGGAAGGGATTTTGCAGACTGTCGGCACGGATCATTGTCCATTCTTTTTTGACGGGACCAAGCCCATCCTCTATGAAGGACGCGAGATCGCCATCCCCGGGAAAGAGCTGGGGAAAGATGACTTCACCAAAATCCCGAACGGATTGCCCGGAATCGAAGATCGTATGCCTGTCCTGTGGACAACAGGTGTCCGTGCCGGAAAGATGACCGCGAATCAATTTGTGGCTTATAACAGCACAAATCCCGCCAAGATCTTTGGTTTATATCCCCGTAAGGGTGCACTGTTGGCTGGCTCAGATGCTGACATTGTCATTTGGGATCCCGAGAAGAAGGTGAAATATGGTATTGCCCATGCTCATCAGCGCACAGACTATAATCTGTACGAAGGCTGGGAATTGACGGGGATGCCAGAAAAAGTCTTCCTGCGTGGAAAACTGATTGTCGATGGGGACGCGTGGTTGGGCAAAGCAGGCGACGGTCAGTTTTTGAAGCGTGAAGAAGGCGAAATTTTGTGACGCAAAAAGGCATCCTGCGGAAAAACAAGCCTGCCATCCACTGCGATGCACTCGTCGTCCACTGTATGGATTACCGCCTGCAAAAATTCCTTCAGCCGTGGATTACTGTACGTTTCGGATATGATAATTTCGATATTATCTCACTGGCAGGGGGAGTGCACGATTATGAGATGGTGTTGAAATACGTTGAGCTTGCCGTGCAGATCCATAGTATCGAAACGGTTTGTCTAATTAATCATGAGGATTGCCGTGCCTACGGCCGTGATGGCACCTATAAGCGTCATAGACATGATTTGCTGGGTGCCGGTTTGAAAATTCAAGCCTTGTTTCCCCAACTTAAAGTGGAAACGTTTTATCTTCATTTGGATGGGATCTTTGAGTCCATTGAATGACGCCTGTGAAGCGCAGCCTTGTCGCTAATGGTTTTGCAGTAGCTCTTTCAGCCTGGCGTGATTTGAATAAACGCCGCGGTATTTTTCCGGCAAGAGGGCCGCGATATGACACATGATTTCGTCCGTGTATTGCTTGAGAACCTCGTCTCGATTCTCTCTGGGAAGGGGAGGTAGCGTAAAAACCGAGCCCGCCGTCACGGTGATATGGCCTCGACGAAATCTCTTAAGATTGGCAATAAGAGCCTGGTCTTCTGTGCCGGTGATCCCAACGGGAACAATGGGGCGGTTTAATTTGGTGGCCAGATAACTCGTGCCCGGTTTCGCTTCGATCAAGGCACCAGTGCGGGAGCGCGTCCCCTCCGGCGCAATCACCAGGATGTTGTTTTTCTCCATCAAGGAAATCACTTTGCGCAAGGTCTTAATATCGGGGTTGAAGCGATCAATAAAAATAAAATTGAAATATCTGCCAATCCAGCGAAAGAGATTGACCTTTTCCCATTTCTCCCCGATCATCACAAACATATCCCAGCGGTCGAGCGCATAAAATGCGATGGGGACATCCACAATCCCAAGGTGATTGGTTGCGATCACGAAACCTCCCTCTTTGGGGAGGTTCTCATAACCCCTGACTTCCACGCGGGCTACGAGATTGAAGATCAAGCGAATGAGCCAACGGATTAAATATTTCATGTCAGTTTTTTAATAATTCTTTCAAACGCGGATGATTTACATATACACCGCGATATTTTTCAGGGAGTAGAGCACCGATCTGACACATGATCTCATCGGTTGCCCGACGCATTGCTTCCTCGCGTCCCGCGCCTTTGGGGATATCAATATGAAGCGGGTCGGCGGCTGTGGCCGTGATCTTTGAGCGGCGAAAATGCTTGAGGTTTTCCACGATCCCTCGATCTTCAGTGCCGGTCACAGCCACCGGCAGAACCGGATATCCGCTTTTGCTGGCTAGAAAGGCGACTCCCATTTTGCCTTCCTGCAACGCTTCAGTTTTCGACCGCGTTCCTTCCGGCGCGATCACCAACAGTCCTCCTTGTTTCATCCGCTCGAGGATTTGTCGAAACGCCGAATAATCCGCATCGAAACGATTTAACCAGATGGCGTTGGCCGCGCGTCCGATTGCGCCATACAAGGGATGATCCTTATATTTTTCAGCGACGGGCATGATGATGTCTTCACGATCCAGAATGCATAATAGCGCAGCTGTATCGAGTCTTCCCAAATGATTTGCGGCAATGATTACATTTCCTTCCGGAAGTTTTTCTATGCCGTTGATCTCAATGTCTGCGATGATCTTCATTAAGAAGCGAACAATGGCGCGCAATGTTTTATATTTCATGCCAGCAATTTTACAACAAGCGGAGCAGTCCTGTGGATACGCGGAGCAATCCGGGAGACAAGTGTAGCTTTACTGGCGAAGCAGTCGTATGGATTGTTTCCCTTTTTTGCCGGCCCTGTGGATAAAAAAACGGGCAGCTTTCGCCGCCCGTGAGCAGAAATAGTGGGGATCTATCGCCACAAATAATCGTCAGAGTTTTTGCTCCTCATTGTGTTTTGCGAACCGTATCGGTCGAACATACGCTGAAAGATAGCCATATCGCTGGGAGCCATGTTGATGAGCTCAAAGCCAACATTGTAGGTGTTGGGGTCTACATGATCTTGATGGCACCATTTACTACGGGCGATAAACACCATCGATGTCTTGTCGGCGATATCGCGTGACAGAGCAATACTCATCCGAAAATCCTGTCCAGCCGGGATCTTTTTGGGGCTATCAAGCTTAAAACCACCGGTACTGATATCAGCGATGTATCCGATCAATTGCTTGCTCAGGTCGTCAGTCACCTGCATATAATAAGTAAAGTCGCGGCGCTTGATTTTTCTCTTATCTGCCATAATGTTCGCTCCTTTATTTCTAATTATTATATGACAAATATAACCGAGATTCCATGGTAAGAAAATAACAAAATTGTTATTATGATCATCCTTCCCTGCCACTCTTGCAAAGTGATTCAGGCGTTTCCCAGGCGAGCAAAATGACTGGAAAATAAGCCATTTTCTCGAATTAATAATGATTGAACCTGTTAAAATTGACCCCCATTCCTTCAATAGAATTTGTCGACAGGAGCCATACCTTGGAATCAAAATCTACCGCCCGCCGCGCCACCCTGATCTGGTTAATTGTCTCGCAATTATTGGCTCTCGCCTCCCTGTTTTTTTGGCTGTTTGCTGCTGGCATTTCGGTGATGGCATTTGACTCGGGCGCGACCCCCGAAGCCTGGGCGTTTGTGATCGCCGTCTGGTCCTATCCCATTTGGCCGATCATCTTCACCATTGCAGCCTGGATGGCTTACGCTCGTAAAAAGGATCGGTTGGCAGGTGTTCTGACAACGCTTACGTTTCTGCCGGTGTTGATATTGATCCTGACTATTGTGTTTTCAAGTTTCTACTATACGTTTTTCTCACCGTTTAAACTGGAAAGCACCGGTCTCTTGTGAGACCCGTGTCGCTACTCCGCCTTCAAAATATGCGTCAGGATGGTTGCGCCCGAGCCGCCAATATTTTGAGCCATGCCGATTTTCGCACCATCGACCTGGGTCCCGTTACACTCACCGCGCAATTGCTGGGCAACCTCCACGATCTGATACATTCCCGTTGCGCCAACGGGATGTCCGCGCGCTTTTAGGCCGCCGCGGGTGCAGATGGGTAGGCGTCCTGTAAGACCGATCTCGTTATCGAGTCCAAGTCTCACGCCCTGGCCCCGCTCGGCAAATCCACAGGCCTCGAGTGAAAGCGCGGACATGATCGAGAAGGCGTCATGCAATTCGAACACGTCGATATCTTCTGGAGTTACATTTGCCATCTCATAGGCGCGGTTGGCTGACTCATGGGCCGCCGATAGGAAGAGAGGGTCTTTTCTCGAATGGACGGCAATCGAATCGGTGGAAGAGGCCGAACCGGCGATCGTGACACGCGGCTTTCCTTTCAGGGAAGCTACTCTCTCCGCCGGCACAAGGACCACCGCGGCGGCACCATCTCCGGTGGGAGAGGCGTCCAGCAGATTAATAGGTGTAGCCACCATGGACGATTTTTCAAATTGATCGGTGTTAATCTTTTGATGCAGGCGTGCAAACGGATTGTGCATTGCATTGGCATGGGCATTGATCGAGAAGGGCGCAAAGTCGGCATGCTTCCAGCCATATTCGTGCATATAACGGCGCATGATCAACGCGTTGATGCCGACGAATGAAATCCCCTGCTCGACCTCGTAATCTGCATCGGCGGCAGTCGCCAACGCGGCGGTCACATCATGACCTGCTTTATCGGTCATTTTTTCGACACCTATGATGAGCGCCGATTCGATATCACCTGAGCCGACAGCCATTAATCCAGCGCGGAGCGCGGCGGCGCCTGAAGCGCAGGCGGCTTCCACTTTGACCGCTTCCTGATGCCAGAGTCCGATCCAATCCGAAAAGAACGTCCCCAGCTGGTTTTGGGCGCTCACCAGCGGCGAAAGCATATTCCCAACGTACAGCGCCTCGACCTTTTCCATCCCTGCATCCTGCATTGCTGCAAAGGCGGCATTCCCGCCGATCTCCCGCAAAGAGAGATCCCAATGTTCATCAATTTTTATTTGACCAATACCTAAAATCGCAACTTGTCGCATGGTTTTACCTCAACGATATTTTAACCGATGAGACTCTCAGGTTCTATCAAATAAAAAAGGAGCGGCCATCGCCGCTCCTAATTGATCCGTCCTGGCTCTACCCCTACGGGTGATTCTTATTCTTGTCCCTGCCTTTTCCTTTATTATCTTTATCCTTACCGTTACCATGCTGCTGCGTCTGGAGAGAATCATTCGAATTTTCCGGGTCCGCGTGCCCGGATACGATAACACCAAGATTGTTCTTTTTCTCAGACAAAGCTTTTTTGAACTGACCCCAGTTGGTCGGAACAGTTCCATCCGGCAACGTTAAGGCTGTACCATCAGACAGCATGATGTTGCTGTAATCGCCGCTTTGCTTGGCTTGCAATATCTGATCGGCCAAAGAGGCATCACCGCTGACATTTTTCGATATCCAAAGAGATTGAGCGATGACACCGAAGCCAAAACCATCCTCATGATAACCTTCTATAACGGCGGGATCTTCACCGAAGAATTCAGCCAATAACCAGGCAATGGGATGAACCGATTCTTCTGTCGGCTCTTCCTCGGGAAGCACTTGCGCCGGATCAATGCTTACCTCAGCGGGGACATTCTCGGGAGGGACAGGCTGCAACGTGATCGGATCCAGAAGGCCAAGGTCAGTGGCATAGGCAGCCGGGATGCGAACGGTTTGAGTAGTCTGGTCCGGCAGCAGAAGCGTAACCATGGCAGTGGTGACAACTCCATTTGCATCCGTCTCAGTGGAAATGCTTTGTACAGTACCTGTGATAGGAGTTGTGGTCTGTGTTGGGGCGGCGGCGGCTGCGCTGCCAACCTGTACGAACAAAACAGCGAGAACCAGTAGAACACTTGCAAGTAGTTTTGTGTTAGACATTTTGCTTTCCTTTCAGAACAACTACCGCTTGTCTCTGAAATTACCTTACTTTTCATATGTGCTTGTAGACTGAAATTCATACTTCAAGTAAAGTAGACGCATGGCTACATGCGTGCGGCATTCTGTAATTCCATTCTACATAAAATATCGTCAAATAAACTTTCAGGGCTGTAAGCGGTACCAATGACCTATATTAGTACTCTACTCCTACTATGTAAGACGAAGTTATATCATTTTGGTTCTGCATAAGTTATTCCTATTTACAATTTCTCTCCTAATCTCTCAGATAATTTATACTTGTCAGGAATTAAGTCTGCTCATTGATTGGAAATGATGAAATGGAACATTCAATTTGGAAGGAAAACCTCCTGGAGTCCGTTGCCCAACTGGGAGAGGAGGGGCGCGCTGCAGTGGATTTTGTGCGTATTCACAAGACGAAAATCAACTTCAAACGGGTACGACCCAATATTGGTGCATTTTGGACCGTTTTCGGCAATATTAATTTGAACTCACTTTATTACACGTATGACACATCCTTTGATGATCTGCGCATCAAGACTCTCGTCATTCATGAGGCGCGTCATTTGCAACAGGGGCTCATGACTGCCTTATCTGCTTATGGGGAACTGGAGGCCTGGCAATTGGAGTTTGGTATCTATCACCGCATTAAAGGCGTTTATCCACACAAGGTGATTGAAGAATTGATGAACCTGCCCTTGGGCTACGATCGCCCCACCTTGAGGAAGGCTGTTCAACTCATGCAGACTTATGCAGGGAAAGGGTATCGCGCCGATCTACTGCCCCTGTTTCCATGGAAGAAAGAAATAAAGTACTGGCTGACAAGGCGCTAAATCAGCGATTTCCTGGCTTATATTCTGGATAATCTTCACCTTATCATGGGGTTTGTATGATTTTCTACACTATTGGAAGGATGACAACCCTATATACAATTGGGGTGTTCAACCCACACAATAAAGTGGGTATTTTGATTGTATAATCGGCATGATTTTAGCCTTCCCTTAAGAGGAGCGTGCAATGAGCAATTGGTTTAGGGCTAACAGAGCGCAAGTAGGATTGGTTGGTCTTGTGTTGGGAGTCGTTATTCTTCTGGCACTGATGACCTTGCCTGCCACTCCAGTAGCGGCTGCGCCTCGAGTTCAAGGTGAACCGCCATCTGACGATACCTGTTTAGCCTGTCATCAACAGGAAGGCATGACAGCTCAAATTGGGGGACAGCCTCTTCCAATCACCATCAATGCAGAAAAATTCTCATCCTCTGTACACGGTACGGAAAAGATTGCCTGTGTGGATTGCCATACGAACATCACGGGGTTTCCACACCCCCAGGTGATAGCCAGCAGCCAGCGCGATTTTTCATTCAACTGTATCCTACCTGTCAGCAATGCCATGTTGAGCAATATGCAAAAACCCTGGATAGTGTCCATCAACGTGCATTTGCAGCGGGAAATAAAAATGCTGCGGTGTGCACAGACTGCCATAATCCGCATACCCAGACTCGTCTGACAGACAAAAATACAGGGAAACTCTTGCTGGGTGCTCGGCTGGTGATCCCGCAAACTTGCGCCAAGTGCCACAGTACAATCTATGACACCTATAAGAAAAGTGTCCATGGCGCGGCGTTGACTCAAGAGGGCAATCAATATGTTCCTACTTGTATTGATTGTCATGGCGTTCATAATATACAGAGTCCGACAACCAATTCGTTCCGAAACAGCATCCCCTTCCTTTGTGCCAATTGTCATACCAACGAAGCGTTGATGAAGCAATATGGTCTTTC
>Ga0068862_100002397_pt1 | contig 16671 bp, 15 predicted proteins | sample KBSSwiS52_FD_66598 | JGI IMG/M metagenome (GOLD analysis project Ga0068862, IMG submission 66598) | Switchgrass rhizosphere microbial communities from Kellogg Biological Station, Michigan, USA - KBS Switchgrass S5-2 | ecosystem: Host-associated > Plants > Roots > Rhizosphere > Soil ... | reverse complement strand
TGGTGGCCTGCCCGCCGTTGGTCTCACCGGTGTTGACGAGGCTGGCACTGGCCGTGGGCCGGCTGCTCGCCGACGCGCGGGAGGCGGGCTGGCCGGGCCCGGCGCCGGTGATCGTGTGTGGGGTTCGGCCGCGGTGTGCGTGGCAGTCCGGCGAGATCGTGGTGCCGCATCTGGTGACGGTCGTGACGCCGCAGGCGGCGCAGCTGAGAGTCGTGTGGGAGCTGACGGGTCGGCGGCGGGTCGCGAGCTGTTTGTCCGGCGCGGTCCCGGCCGACGTGCTGCCAGCGGCGGTCGCCGCATGACGCCGGCCACTGCCGGCGCAGCCGTCCGGCATCTCGTCCCGGTGATGCCCGAGGCCAAAGCCCGTCCTGTCGGCGATGCGGCTGGCGAGCGAGCGGGGGAGGACTGGGCCGCGGTCGCCGAGGCGCTCAACGCGCGAATGACGGCCTGCCGCATGAGCCAGCAGCGCCTGGCCGAGACGTCTGGGATCTCGGTAGCGACGATCCGCCGGCTCCAACACGGGGCCGGTCGCCGTCGAGCCCGTGACGACACCCTCGCCGCACTGTCTGCGGCGTTGGGCTGGCCCGACCGCCATCTGATCCGGGTCCTGCTCGGTGAACGGCCTGCCCACCTCGCCGATACACAGCCGGGTGTCGGTGGCGCCCGAACGCGGCGATCCGCCTCCGGCACGGATCGCCGCGAGGGCAGACCTGCAACGGCTGACGCGGGCGAGTCCGAGCTGCGGCCGGACGGCCAGGGCAGTGGCCGTCCCTCGCTGGCCGACGTCGCCGAGGACCTGGGCGAGGTCGTCGACCTGCTCACCGACGTGCTCGACCGGCTGGCCAACCTCGCCACCGCTGGCGCGGATGTGGACGCGCAGTGGGGGAACGCGATGCCTGACGTCGAGAACGAAGAGTCCGTGTCCGTGTACGGGGTGGTGAGCTTCGCCGATCCCGGTCGCACCCGGGCGTTGGCCGTGTATCTGCCGTTCGAGTCACCGGCGGCGGCCCGCGCCTACGCGCGTCGCCATGGCTTGACGCACAGCCTGGTCAGTCCGTTGGTGTTCGACACCGGCGACAGCGCCACCGGCAACGGGGAGGACGACCCAGGCGAGCCCAGTGCCGGTCTCGTGGTGGCTCGCACCGGCTGACGCGCTGCCCTGGCCCGGCCGCTGGCTGCTTTCTTGCCGGTGCGATGGGACGACTTGCACGGCTCTTGCGGCCCGCGATGTCTCCCGGGGTGTCCTGCGGGATGCGTGTGTTGGGGCCAGTTCGTCGCGGTGTCGTTTGCGGTGTCTGTTGCGGTGTCGTCCGGGGTGACAGCGGGCGGCAGCGTCGGGGCTTTCGAGTATCTGCGCCGCCCGGGTCCGGGCTGCGCGGGTGCCGCCCTGGCGAGCGGGAGGCGAGATGGCGCGGCCCGATCCCGGCCTGGTCCGCCGAGCCAGGCCGCGGCAGACGACGGACGTCGACGACCGGCGGGCGGGGGTGGCTCGGGTCCGACCCGGCGAGGTGGGTTGCCGGTGATCGCGACGGCGAAGGTGCTGCGGGTCCGGGCGCGGGATGTCGGGCAGGTCGCGCGGGCGGCGTGGGCGGCGCGGGCGGTCGTGAGCTACGTCCAGGGTGGGCTGAGCGTCTCTATTCCGTGGAGAGTCTGCTCGCCGCTGAGGACACGGTGTTCGCCCTGATCCGCCAGGGCGAGGTCGCCGCCGGCGCCGCACCTCGGCTGCTCGCCGACCCGGCCAGGCTCGACAATCTCCTCACTGCCCTCGCGGTCCCGGCCACGACAGCGCACACCGCTGCGGACCGTGTTGGTGCGCATGGCGCGGTGCCGGCGTTGTCGGCTCCCGGCGCGCGGCGGGTCGCCTGCGTTCCGGAGCCTTGCGAGGAGGGGGTGGATCATCCGCGTTCCGCGGAACGCGGAGATCGCCAGCGTGCCGGGGGAGACCCGGCGGCACTCGCCGCGGTGCGCCCGGCGCTGTCCGCCGAGCAGATCGAGCTGGTACGTCGGCTGCTGACCAGCGGCGACCTGGTCCGCCCCGTCATCGGCGCGGCCGGGACCGGCAAGACCGAGGCCATGCGCGCCCTGACCGACGTCGTCACCGCCACCGGGAGCCAGGTGTTCGCCACCGCGCACGGCGGACGCCAGGCCGAGGAGCTCGCCGCGCGGATCGGCATCCCCGCCAGGGTCGTGACCAGCTGGCTGACGCTGCTCGACCACGTCGACGACCCGGCCACCGTCTGGCCGCCAGGGTCGGTGCTGATCGTGGACGAGGCGACCCAGGTCTCCACCCGCCACGCCGAACGCCTCCTGCGGCACGCGACCCGCACCAGCACCGTGCTGATCCTGCTCGAGGATCCCGCCCAGCTCGGTTCCGTCGACGCCGGCGGCTGATGCACCCACCTGGCCGCCCACACCGCTGACATCCCGACGCTCGCGACTGTGCACCGCCAGGCCGGCGCCGAGATGGCGCCGATTCGCGCCGCGCTCGCGGCCCTGCGCGCCGACACCGCCCCGGCGACCCGCGCTGCCCTGGTCCGGCTCGCCGACGCAGGCCACGTCGCTCTCGCCGATACCGCCGACGCGCTGCTCGAGCGCGCTGTGGCTGACTGGTACGCCCCGAACGCCGACAGGCTCTGGCTGCCGCGGCCAGCGACACCGTGGACAGCGACGCGCCGGAACGCGCCGAACCCGACGGCGCGAACGGCGCGAACACGCGCCACACGGGGTGGCGCGAACGGGGCCGGCGCGACGGCGCGCGCCGATCCGCGCCGCGCCGGCTACCACAGACGGCGCGATCGCGCCGAACCCGCTCCGCGCGCCGGCCGCGCCGGCCGCGCCGGACGGCGCGGATGTGCCAACGGCGCGCGAGCCGGACCGGGCGGCGCGGCGTCGCCCGGTCCGGCTGCCGCCCCGGAGGTAAAGCCCGCCTGGGCCGAGGCCCGCCGGGTGCGGCGGAGTCCGGGAGCTGTGCCGGCCCGGTGATGGTGCGGATGATGGCCGAGCGGCAACGTGACGTCGACACCCTCAACACCACGCCCGCGCCCTGCTCGCGGCCGATCGAACGCTGACCGGCCCGGTCCTGACCGCCGCGGGACGGCAGTTCCAGGCCGGCGACGAGGTCATCACCCTCACCCAGGCCGGCCACACCCTCATCCCCACCGGCCGGCCAGCCTCGGCCCCGTTGGCGTTCGACACCACCGCCGGCAGTGCCGTCGGCGACGCGCGGTACGACGCGGCCACGACCGGCGCCGGGCTGGTGGCGCGCGACGGCTGATGCGCTGCGCTAAGGCTGGCCCTCGTCGCTTTCCCGGCTGGCGTGACGGGAAGGGGAGGCGTGAAGGTTCGGAGATCCGCGATGTCTCCCGTGGTGTTCTGCGCGATGCGCGCATTTGGGGTCACTGCGTCGCGATGTCGTTCGCGGTGTTGCGTGCGGTGTCGTCCGCGGTGACAGCAGGCGGTAGCGCCGGGGCTTTCGGGTCTGCGTGCTCTCCGGGTTCGGGGCGCGCGGATGCCGCCCCGGTGAGCGGGAGCCATCATGGCGCGGTTCGATCACGGTCTGGTTCAGCGAAGCTGGCCGGGGGTCCGACAGCAAAGGTCGATAGCCCGCTTGCGCCGCTGCCGCCACCCGGCCGATCGCCGTCTGAGGCGAGGTCCGAGGGCGACGCCCGCAGCGTTCGGTCGGCCGACGGCAGCGGCGACCGTGGCTTACGAGTCGGGTAGGTCGACGGACAGGTCGTGATCCACGGCCAGGTGCAGCCGGGCCAGGCGCTGCACCGTCTGCCGCCGGTAGCTGAGCGCGGGAGTAGACACGAAGACGTCACCGTCAGCGTCCCGCGCGCCGTGCAGCCAGATGACCATCATGACGCCGGCGCGCATGCGCAACGCGCTACAGGCTCCGAGAATCCCCGCGGCGTACGGCTCGATCGCATCCAGTAGCGCGACGAGGACCTTCTCGGTGTCGAAGGTGCCGACTTCCGGTAGCTCGTAGTTCCAGCAGCTGAGCCGGCGTGGTGGTCGACCGGCCCGCGCGGAGGGATCGCCGCGTCGCCATGCCGTGGTCGGGGTGAGTCCGACCAGAGCGGTGACCTCGTCCGGGTCGAACGCCATCTCGTCCAGGTCGCTGTCGCTGTATGGCGGCCCGTCGACGTCATGATCGCTTTCCAGGTACAAGTAGGCACGCTGGGTACACGTTGCTGCGCGGGCGGATTCGTCTCTCATCAAGGCAGACGGTAGGACGGCTCGTCAGGCAGGGCCTCTCAATTGGCGGCTGTCGCCACCTGTGCCGATCATCGACTTTGGTCCTGGGAATGAAGGTCAGCCGGACACGTCGCCCTGCCTGCCGAGTTGTCTTCATCTCGGCCGACGGGCCGCAGCGATCGGAGTCCCTTTCGCGGGTCGGCGTGAATCCGATGCGTCTGTGAAAGCGGCATGTCAGCCACCGCCCGGCAATGGCCCGCGCGGAGCCGCTCGCGAGGCCGTGGACGGCGCCGAGGCCGCCGTTCAGATCGGTGATGCGACGCGCGATGACGTTCGTGAGTCCTCCGCGATGGCTGCCGCCGCGACCGTCCGTGCTTTCGCGCCTGCGGGCCCGCGCCTCATCCCGGCCCCAAGGGGCGCAACCCTGGCGCGCGGGAGGCGGCACGAACGGCGCGTCCACCGCGCCGAACGCGCCGAACGCGCCGACAACCGTCGAGGTGCGCCGCGCATGCGCTCGACCTAGCCGCACCGGCCGGCGCGAATCTCGGCGCGTGGCGCGCGTCGCCTAGCGCCACGTTCCAGCGCCAGGTCCTGCCCTACCGTGCCGAATCGCGGCCGAAGCCACCGCGCGCCAGCGCGCCGATCCCCGCGCCGACGGCTACGACCCACGCTTCACCTCGAATCCGTCCAGCGGCAGCCCTCAACCCCTGCAGCGGCCCTCAAACGCGCCACTCAGAGAACACCTCTCCACTGTCGCCATGCAGGCGTCGAAAATTCCCCCAGCCAAAGAGTAGAAATCTTCCCATCCTCAGATTGATTCAGGTACCTACCCGACCGTCACTCCGCGATGGCGGCGTCCACCCAACGACCGGCCCCTCGACCAGCCAACTGTCGGGGGGCCCAGACGAGAACCAGACGGCACGTACAACCCCACCCGGGTCACCGCCATCCGCCAGGCACCTATGGCGGTGGCGGCTACGCCGCCACCCCCAAGGTTTTCGGAACGCCGAGTACAGCAGAGCAGAGGCCGGGAGAGCGAGAACGCGCCCGCGTGACTAGCCTGCCGCAAGCAGCGGTGGCTATGTCGGTGAGATCGGGGACCATCTGTAGCTCTCGATGGGTGCCACCGCGGGACGGCAGCGATCTCGTGTCGATGAGATTGGGAGCCGCGGCGCGCAGGCGTACGACGAGACAGTCCGGCCTCTTCCTCGATGCGCCTTTGCCTGTGGCACAGCGAGTCTGGACGTCGAGCTGTCGGCTAAGCCCTCCACGGAGGCGTCGATCTTTCGATCCGATGGTCCTCGGACTGGCCTACATTCGATCTTCGATCGAAGATCGAATGGTCCTCGGTCTCATCTGCATTTGGTCCCCGTTCTCACTTGCGAAGCTACAGCGGCTTGAGTGATGGAGTTGAACCTCCCCGGATGGTTGATGGCATAGAGTTGCCAAAGAATCGCGAGTGAAACACTCGATGCCTGCGAAAGGGTTCAAAAATTGCAGGTTATGGGGTGGCTTTGATCGGGTTGGCGAGGACCTGATAAGCTCCTCGCTGCGTAGGGTTCCGAAGTCCGGACGTGCCAAACTTCCGGCGTCGGAGGTTACCTTGCGCGCAGCTTCCGATTCGCTATCTAGAATGTTCCGAAATCCATGGATCTCGGATTGATTCGTTGCTCATTATGAAGCTGATTGCCATTTCTGCGGCGTCGTGCCACATTTTCGTACTTCCGTGAGATCGTGTCGCCCCGGACCACCAGGCGTTTACGGTGAAGAGATGCTGCACGAGGTGGATGGCGGTGGCTTTTACCTCGGTCGGCGAGGATATATCTGCGAGGGCGAGGCAGGCGTCCACGGTCAGTGTGAGCGTGGTCGGACGGTCGACGGCGGCGGCGTCTGCTATCGCCTGACGCCAAAGGGGCCAGAAATCCGGCTGTGATGGATTTGTTGTTCGTGCGAGGTTTGCGGTCGTGGTTGCGTGCACCCTTCGCGTGACGATCTCCTGAATGATCCCTGGGCCATACAGGGACGCAGCGGGCGTCGAGGGTGCGACCGTGTTCACACGACTTTTTTGGCGATCTTCGGTTGGTGGCCGATAGGCCTTGTTCATGGCGCGGCGTAGTCGCTCGTCGTGCTCGTCCGGCCTCCCGTACGGTGCCGGGATCGTGGCTTCCACTTCTGTGGACGCCGTGGCACGAACCGCGTCGGCGCGATATTTGGGAAGGTATGCGGCGAGGCAGGCCAGTTGTCGCCGTCTCCGGTCGGGATCCTTATCCGTCGGATCAGTCGAACTGTGCTGTTTCGCGAGGATCCGGGCGACGAATTCTTTGGCGAGAGGCAGGCGTTCGGTGTCCGGGACGTGTCGAATCGCTCGCATTAGACGTGACTCGACGTGGCAGAATGTTGCGTCGTCGTGGTCGTGGTCTGCGCAGGCGGCCTGAACGGCGTCACTCAACAATGCGGCGCGCGGAGGCCCCTGGGTGCAGAACGTCAGTGTCGTGAACCCGTGCGACCGCTGACACGCACTACTCATCGCCCGAACGATGTGTGCGGCGCGGTCGACGGTTCCAGCAGGCAGCACGGGCGCAAGCGCCACCAGGGTCGTGTCGTCGACCGCGTGGCGGGGGGAGTCGAGGCTCTGCTGTAGCACGAACACGGCGCCAATCCGCCGGGGATCGGTGAGGCCTTCCAGGAGACTACGTAGTTCGGAGCTATGCAGTGAGACAGCGCGTGCCGCATCGAGCAGCTGTGTCGTGATCTTCTCGCGCAGAGGGCTCACGGTGCGCGCTGCCAGCTGGCTGAAAATCGTGACCCGGGCCAGCGGTGAGGCGTCAGGCGGTACAACATCGACTATGGCCGGTACCGATGCGGGGGGTAGGCAGGCGGCGAGGTCGGTCAGGAGATCGACCCGCGTGTCGGAATCATCGACCTCGGACGCCACGGCTAAAACCCGCTGACGGCCGGGTGCCGTCAGGTGTGGGGCAAGGCGAACCAGAGCCTTGGCACGCTGTGCGGGTGTGTCCAGTTCCAGGACCGTTTGGAGGGCTCGGCGCAGGAGGTCGACCGGCAGGTGCGGCGCCAGTTTGTCGAGGGCTCGCCCCCGCAGAGTCTCGGAGGTCAGGCCGCAGGCCAGGTCGACAGCGTGGTCGAGATGGTGGTGCGGAAGAAACGGCGCTAGCGTGCACAGCGCATTCACGTCGGTGTCGTTGCCGATGACCTCGTTGATCAGCGCCGGGCGGTCACTGTCTGACAGGTGAGACAGCGCGAGTCGCGCGAGCGCGGCATCAACCGTGGGGCCGCGTCGGCGGACAGTAGCGACGACCGTATTGATCACGGCCTGCTGATCGTCTTCTGGCAGTTCAGCGAGCAGGGCGCGGAGGGCGTCGATCCGTAGCTCGTCGTCGCCGCGGTCGGACAGTAGCGCGGCGAGCAGGTCCGTCAGCTTATTGGCCGTCTCTGCGGTGCGGGCCGCTGCCCCGGCTCCGTCAACCGAAGCGTTGAGTTCCGCTGCGAGCGTCTGCGCGTCGGCGAGAAGCCCGCTGCGCTCCGGCTCCGACGCGCCAATCAACATGCTCAGGAGAAGGCACATCTGCCAGTGCGGATGATGTAGTTCCGCTATCCGTGCACGCAGGGGCGCACGCAGCTCGGGTAGCCAGCGCGAGGCCAGGACCAACGCCGAGATGTCGGTGGCGAGGGCGGGTTTGGAGTGGGCGTCGGCCAAGAGCGAGGGCCGGACCAGGTCAGGCACGTGGCGGGCGAGTCTGGCCAGTAGCCAGACCGGGCTTTGTGGTCGCCCTCCAGTAGCGGCCATGGCGGCCTCGAAGAGCGCGGGGCGGTCGTCGGCCGGGACACATGGGATCAGCGCTGCGAAAATCCATGCCCGGTCGGTCCCCTTCTCCACTGCCGCCGCCGCGACCGACGCGTGCGTGAGCAGCAGGGCACGGTCGATGCCGGGAGGCGCAGGGAGCCGGGCGAGCGCAGCAAGCGCCCGAGCCCGGCCCAACGGATTCGCGACCATTCCGCAGTACGCCCATGCCGTGGCGAAGGACCAGACCCCACGCTGCACCATGGCCGACAGCAGCGGGGTCGGCACGTTCGCCGCGATACCGACGACCGAACTCGTTACCAGCGCATAGTGCATCTCCAGGGCTCGGGATGCCGCTAGCTCTTCGACTTCAGTCGCATGATCGGTTGTCCGTTGCGCACATCGCCAGGCACGGTCGACATCGGCCAGGTAATGGTGGGCAAACCCGGCCTGCTCAAGAACTGCGAACCACCTGTTAACTGTCGAGGCCGACCGGGCTGGTGCCTCGAGTGCCAGCAGCTGGTGCAGCGTTTCATCGAGGTCGCCGCGCTCCAGATGGAACGCGAGGTGTGTGAGGCCGTACTCGTCGCCGTGGTGAGCCGACGGCAGCGCGGCGTCGAGCCCGCCCCAGTCTTGGAGGTACGTCTGGGCCAGGTGGGCGTGCAGCCGCGGCAGTTCATCGCCCGTCGCGACTAGCAGGTACTGATACAACAGCTCGTGCAGGGTGAACGTCGCATCCTCGTCGCGATAAGTAAGCAGTGAGCGCTGTGACAGGTTCTTGATCATAATTTGGCTCTGCAGCTTGCTGAGTCCTCGGCGCGACCAGACCCGCCATGCGGCTGTGACCGGGACCGGCCCGCATCCGGTGAATACCACCAGGTCGCCATAGGCCGCCCGTTCGTCGGGGGCGAGGACGCCGACACCAACCTCCAGAGCAGCGAGCAGGGAATGATTCGGATAGTCGCGGAAACGCTGTTTGAGTGCTCCCAGGTCGGCGGACTCTAGAAGCGACACAACTTCGTCCCAGCCATGCCCGCTCCCGACCATCGCGCCGCAAATCGCGAGGGCGAGGGGAAGGCCGCCGCACTGATCAGCGACCTTCGCGACGTCCTGCGGCAGCACGGTGTCCGCCGAACTGGAATACTCCTTCAGTAGCTCATACGAACCGTCCAGATCGAAATGCTGGACCTCGCAGACGACAGCTCCATACGGCACGATTTCCCGGTCCGTAGTCGTAACAAGGATCGCCCCGTCACGACCGACGACATCGAGAGATTCGATCAGCTTGTGGGACACTAGATTGTCCAGGACGATGAGGCAACGAAGCTCTGCCAGCCGCTCCTGCAACAGCGGCCGGAAACTAGCGGTCGTGTCGGGCGGCAGTTCGCCCAGAGCGCGAAAGATCCTGATCTGGCAGCTGGTAGCCGACGGAGTATCACGCCCGTCGAGCCAACACACCCCGTCCGGGAATCTCTCCCGAACACGAGGATCGTTGGCGACATGTTGCGCCGACAGTGTCTTTCCGCTGCCACTCATTCCGGTTAACGCGACGATCAAGCCTCGGCTGCCCCGGGTAGTGTCGACCAGCGCGCGCACGGCCGCTTCTTCCACGGCGGGCCGAGGAATGAACTTGTCACTGGGATAGGGCACTGGCAATCCGGTCATCCGCCGACCTTGCGCCGCGACGCCGACGGCCGGGACTCCAGCGGTACGCGGCCGCTGGCCCGGCGCGCCACCCGGCGACGCGTCCTCGGCCCCCTCGACGCCTTCAATCGCGACGAAAATCGGGTTGTCGGGAAACTGCCGTCTGGCCTCGTGGTGCAGCCTTTGCAGGCCGTCCACGACCTTGCCCGCCTCCAACAGCCGCAAGACCTCCGACCACCAGCCCACGGCCGATAGCCCGCCCGTCCAGCCCGGCTGATCCTCGCGAGGCAAACCGACCGACGCCACCACCTGGCTTGCTGACAACGGGTCCGGGAACATCCCCGCGAACACCCCTACCTCTACGGACGGTCGACCGTCAGCCATCTTCACCCCCACAGCAGCGCCTACCGACCCGCAGGACGCGACCTGTCAGACTGCGAAACAGCATCTCACCGAGCAGGACGAACTGAACCGGGACTGTAAAACCAACGGCTCTGTAGCACATTCGGTGGTGACCGTGCGTTAGTGAGCAGGGCCGGCGCTGCACGTGGCCCACACGGTCGAAACCGGGCGTACAGTGATCGTCTGCGAGCCCGACCAGCCACTGCGGCAGCAGCCCAAAAAGCGTCGATACCCGGCATATCTGGCATACACAGGTTTCGCCGGATGGCGACTCTGCGTCACCACCGAATGTGCGCCAGAGCCGCAAACTTGACAGCCCCACTGAACCAAGCGGCCTTCTATGGCACGAGAATGTCCAGGGTGGGGGTCGAGGAGGATCCGGACCGTCGTTGGCGGTAGCAATGATCTAGGCGTCAGTCGTTGACCGGAACGCGTCGTCGATGAACGGGCTGTGCGGTTCCTTAACCCGTCAGCGGCCTGCCGAGCAGGTGGGGTTGGCCGTCCAGCGCCTCGAGCACGAGATGCGGCACGGTCTCGATCGCCTGGTCGAGGGCGTGGTTGATGACGGCGGCGACGTTCGATCGGTCCATGTCGAGGCTCGACACCCATTTGCGCGGCTGGTACCTCGCCAGCATCGAGAAGGTGTAGAGGAGGAGCCACCACGTCATCAGCGGCGAGGGCGGAGGGCTGCCTTCGATCGACGGGCGAAGGAACCGTTCGTGCCGATAGCGATGCTGCGGGGCGATCGTGTCGAAGAACGCGATGTCACGGTCGTGGGTCCGGGACGTGCGCGGATCGGGATCGTCGTGCTCCAGCTCGACGTTGAACCGATCTTCACGGATGTACTCGAACGGGTCGTACGGAGCCTGGGAGCCCATCCAAGCCGGCGGTGCGTCGGGGGCTTTGGCCAGGCGCCACCCGCTGAGCCCTGGGTACTGGCCGCGGAACTCCTTGAACCAGGCCTCACGACCCGCAGCGTCCGGCATCGCCCTGTCGACATACACCTTCATCCGGAAGGCCTGCCCACCGGGCTCCGGCTGGTGGTACGTCAGCTCAGGGAAGATCTGCATCGTTGCTGGGTCCGGGGCGCTGCCGAATGGCAGTTCGTCGCCGACGCCGGGCAGCGAGCGCCACAGCGCGCCGATCGTGACCGGACCGCTGACCGTCGGCGATCCGGTCGCCTCCGACACGACCTGATAGGCGCCGCGGCTTTCCGGACGCACCGCGATGGTCGGCAGGTCTGGGGCCGTATCGACAACGGTCAGCCCGTGGCGGGAGAAGCTCCATGGGTCGGCTGCGTGCGCTGCGGCGACAGCGTAGCCGGCCTGCACGAGCCCGTAGTAGAGGTTGATCGGCCGGGTGACCGCGCTGACGACTCTGGCCGCCGCGATCTGCTCCTCGAACTGGCGCATCGCGGCCGAGAACGCGCCGCTGCGCGACGCGGTCGCCGCCAGACGGGCGGTCTTCGGCATGCTGAAGCGCCGCGCGTGCAGGTGAAGCCAGACGTGCGAGTCGTCGCTGCTGCTGATGGCTGTGCTCCTCGTCCGTCCATGGGCCTGGGGATGTGCCCAACCAGATCGCCCTTGCCGTCCACGACCGCCACGCGAGCCGACGGCGTTTGCTGAGGCCCAGCGGCCGATCGTCCCGGCCTGGGCCTGCCTCCGGTGAAGCCGCGTACAGATCATGGCCCGGGGGCTCCATGCTCGCGTCGGCCGGGATTCGGTCGAGCCGGTCCCGCGCACCCAGCAGGCCCGCGACCCGGCCGCGCGGCAGTTCGCTGTGGAGTCAGCGGGCCACCAGCCTGTCCGTGAGTTCGATCGTTGCGAGGTACCACCAGAAGATCCAGTCGAGGAACTCGGCGCTGTAGTCGCTCTTCTGCTGCTCGTTCTGGTGCCGGATGCCGAACTTGTTGGCGATCATGAACAGGTCGTCCTCGTCCTTGCTGAGCAGCTCCTTCTTGATCAGCGTGCGGCGTTCCTCCAGCACGCCACCGAGGACGATGACCGCGGACCTCTTGTCATGCTCGGTCGCGTGTCGGCCTCGGAACAGGCTGATGGTGTGACGCAGCCGGTCAGCGACAGGATCTTTCCGCTCGGTCGTGGCGCGCAGGAGCTCCGCCCGGGCGGGGTCGGTGGCGGCGACCAAGCGGCCGACATCCTCGCCTTCGTCGGCGAGATGCAGGCCGAGATCGCTTCTGTCGAGCACAGCGTTGACCCGCCACCGGTGGAGGACGCGGCCGGCGTCGAGGGAGAAGTCGCGATGGTGCCAGCCGCATCCGTCGTAGTTGTGCAGCCACCGGTCGCGGGGGCGCGCGACCAGGTCATGGAGCACCTCCACGACGTCGCAGAACACGTTGGCGTCGCGGAGGAGGCGGTCGGTGGTACTCGTTGATCACGCCCGCGAGGACCTTGCGGCGGCGGATCGGCCGTCGAGGGGCGTGACGGTCGCCGGGTCGTGGTTCGGTGGGCGCTGGCCGCGTCCTTGGTGGGGTCGATGATCATTGAAGTGGCGGGTGTACTTGTCGAGCACGGCGGCGGCATGGCGTTCGCCGTAGAGCAGGATCTTGTCGGTGCATTCTTGGCGGATGGAGCGGATGAACCGTTCGGCGTAGCAGTTCGCCTGCGGGGTCCGCGGCGGCGTGCGCACGATCTGCATGCCCTCGGAGGCGAACACGTCGTCGAACGCCTGGGTGTATTTCGCGTCTCGGTCGCGGATCAGGTAACGGAACGCGTCGAGCCGGCCGTCGAGGTCCATGACCAGGTTGCGTGCCTGCTGGGTGACCCAGGACCCGGTCGGGTGGGCGGTCACTCCGAGGATGTGGACACGACGTGTCTGGATCTCCATCACGAACAGGACGTAGAGCCGGCGTAGCGCGATGGTGTCCAGGTGGAAGAAATCAGTGGCCAGCAGTCCGGTGGCCTGGGCTTGTAGGAAGGTGCGCCACGTGGTGTCGGCGTGGCGGCGTGGGGCCGGGCCGAGACCCGCACCGGCGAGGATCCGACGGACGGTGCCCGCGCCGATCCGATACCCCAGGCCGAGCAGTTCTCCCTGGACGCGGCGATGGCCCCAGGTGGGGTTGTCGCGGGCAAGACGGATTACCTGTGTCCGCAGCTGTTCGTCCACTGGCGGGCGGCCCACCGGTGGGCGTGGGTCCATCGTCCGCGGACGAGGCGGCGGTGCCAGCCCAGCAGCGTCGCCGGGGTTACCAGCCGGCACGACCGGACCTCGCGGGGCAGTAGCCGGGCCAGCGCGGCCAGGAGGGCGCGGTCGGGCCAGGTGAACCGGGGCCGTCCGACCTGACGGGGTAGGACCGCCACCTCGTGGCGCAGCACCAGTAGTTCCGCCGTCCTCGCCGCGTCGCTGCGCGTCAGCAGGACGAGCCAGCCGAACACTCGCGCCATGATCAGATAGACGAGTCGCACCACCACGAGACACGATCATCCATCAAGGCGCGTGGCGGCGAAATCGCAGGTCAACGGCTCGGAATCGAGTTCTGGCACGGAACAGGTCGACGACCCCGAGGTCACGGGCCTGGCCGCGTTCCAGCGCCGTGGCCAGGTCGTTCCCGCAGTCACATCGCCCCTCGGGGAACCGGTCGACCCGCTCGTCGGGCTGCTCGGTGAACCGCAGGTGCGAGCCCGCCGCGCCGGGCTGCCCGCCGCGGCCACGCTGCCCACCACCACTCACGCGCGGCTTCTTCGGCTTCGGTTCCGAGGTACCCGGCTGGCCATCCTTCGACGACGGATTCGAGGAGTTGCCGCTGTTCCGCGTGACGAGATGCTCCAGCCGCGCAAGCCGTGACGCGAGGTCCTCGTTCACCGCGACCAGCTGGGCGTTCATGTTCCTGAGTTCGGCGTTCGCGGCCGCCAACCGTTCGTTCTGCGCAGTCAGCCTCGCGATCCGCGCGTCACGCGCCGCGTCCTGCTGCTCGAACAGCCGGGCGATCCACAGCATCTGCGCCCACGTCACGGGCGCCCCCACGTCACGCGGTGGGCCACCCGGATCGGACACAGCCCGATCCAACCCGTCCAAGACCTACCGCACACGGCGACAGGCCCATCACCCACCCAACCCGACTAGCCACCCACCGACACGCCCGAGCGTCACGCACCGCCACGACAACCCCGAATCGACTACACCGCGCAAACCGGCTGAAGGTTTACCGACGCCTGGCAGCTCGATCAGCACGTCGATTCCGCCGTTCACGGTCCGGTACTGAGTCATCCGCTCAGACCAGAACTCTGACGGTTCGACAACCGGATGTTGGACGAACTCCACCGAGTCGACCGGCTTCTTCCATGTATTCGGCCCACTCAACGCGACGGCCAGGCGTTGGAGATTGTCCAGATCGGGATCCGGCACGATGTCGAGGTCGCCGGTCGTCGTCGGGACGCCCTGTAGGCGACCTCCAACCCCACCAACGATCAGATACCGCACCCGGTGGTCGGCGAGGGCGCGGAAATGGCCCACGAGGTGGAACGTCAACGAAGCCTCAGCGCGCGCCAGCGACGCCGGTTCCCGGCGCGGTCGGGTCACCAGGTAGGTCCCGGATCAGCACGGCGCTGGCGAACACCTCTGACTCGGCCTGCAGACCCAGCACCCGCTCGATAGGCGAGAGCGCCAGGATCGCCTTCACCTGAGCACGCAGCTCAGGATCGGACTCCCACGAGAGCGTGCGGGCACGCGCACGCGCCGCCGCAGCCTTCGCGCGCCAGTGCGCGGCCTCGGCCCGCCGGCGAGCACGATCCTCCACCGCCAAATCTTCGACCATGGCGGACATTATCCCTCCGACTGCTGCCAGGCCTGTTCGCCACACGCGGGTCCTCCGCGAGATCGCGAGGCCGCGCGAGTCGGACCTTCACATTCGCGGAGCACGCTCGGCGCCGGCAGCGGCGCGGCGGTGGTCGCGACGGTGCCTGCCCAGAGCCTGTTCCGGCCGCCGCCGACTATGCGCAGGCCACCAGCGCGACGTCGCCCGGGGAGCCCTCCGTCACCGGGCCGGCCTGGCCGGTGGCGTCTCGGCTGCTGCCCGGCTGCTCTGTTCGTTCAGCGAGGCCAGTTTGGCGAGGGCGTCGTCACGGATGGTTTCGGCGGTCTGGCGGGTGGTGTCGGCGCGGGCGGCTCGGTCGATGGCGTCGCGAGCCTCGGCGCGGGCGGCGTCGAGATGCGCGAGGGCCTGGTCGGCGCGGGCCTGGTGGGCGGCGACGGTCTCCTGCGCCGCGACGAGGAGTTGTTCGGTGGTCTCGGCGCGCAGTCTGGCGATCGCGGCCGTCTGCCGGGCGGCGGTCTCGTCGATCCGGGCGGCGGCGAGCTGCTGTTCCGCCTCCTGGCGGGCGTGGTGGGCCTGGTCGCGATCGGCCTCGGCCACCTGGATCAGAGGCCGGTGGCGCGGTCGAGGTCGGTGCGCAGGTGCGCGGCCTGCGTCTCGGCGATGTCCGCGCGGTGCCCGGCGGCTTCGGCAGCGCGCCGGGCTTGGTCCCGGTCGGCGAGGGCCGCATCGCGGCCGGCGTCGGCGATCTCGGCGCGGCGGGTGGCATCGGCGGCGCGGCCGTCGGCGGTCTGCGCCCGGCGGGCCTGGTCCGCCGCTTGCTCTGCGGCGGCCGCGGCCTGTTGACGGGCCTGGCCAGCCTCGGTGCGGGCGGCTTCGAGCTCTGCCTGCATCTCGGTGGCGGCATCCTCGGCGGTCAGCCTGGCCTGCTTTTCGGTAGCCAGCGCGATCTCGGCGTCGGCGACCGTCTTCAACGCCTCGGCGCGCACGGCGGCGAGTTCGGCGGCGACGGCCTCCGGGTCGGTCGCGGTTTCGAGCAGTTCGCGGGCGGCGCCGGCCGAGCTCTCGAACTCGGCGAGTAGTTCGGCGAGCCGGTCGACCGTGATCCGCAGCGACGTGCCGGCGAGGCTTGCTGGCCGCTCGGCGCCGGCCGACTCTGCCGGCCCAGGTGCGGGCTTGCGGGAGCGGCGGGCGCGGAATGCGGTCTGGGCGGTGTGATCCGGCCGGGCGCAGTACCGCGGCGGGCGCTGTTGCATTGAGCTGGCCCGGGGCAGGGCTGGGGTGGGTTGGTTGTCTTGTCAGAGAGCCAGGGCGAGCTCGGTGAACGCTGCTGCGAGTCGGTAACGGGGTTCGGCGTCGGGGCCGAGTTCGTAGTGACCGCGTCGGACGTTCTGGAGGAACGCGTGCCCGGCGCCGATCACCTGGGCGGAGCGCAGCCGTTTGAGCCCTCGCATCGGCCGTAGCCGGGCCTTCAACCGGCCGTGATCAGCTTCGATCTTGTTGTTGGCATACCGGGTGTCGATGTGGTGGGCGGCGGGGAGTTGTTCGTCGAGGACCCGCGGGTAGGCCGGGGCCCGGTCGGTGGTCACCTCGACCGGCCGGCGGCCGTGGGCCAGCGTCCGGGTGAAGAACCGGCGGGCCGCGGCGAGATCCCGCTTCTCAGAGGCGAGGACGTCGATGACCTGGCCGAATTGGTCGATCGCCCGGTACAGGTACGTCCAGCGCCCGGCGGCTTTCACAGACGTGGTGAGTCGGCCGTGGGCGCGGTACCGGGGTTGCCCCTGGCCTGTTTCCCACGGCCGCTCTCCGAACCCGCCGTGCGCCTCACGGCGCAACGGGCTCTCCACGGTTCCTGCCGTCA
>Ga0068862_100002393_pt1 | contig 16681 bp, 18 predicted proteins | sample KBSSwiS52_FD_66598 | JGI IMG/M metagenome (GOLD analysis project Ga0068862, IMG submission 66598) | Switchgrass rhizosphere microbial communities from Kellogg Biological Station, Michigan, USA - KBS Switchgrass S5-2 | ecosystem: Host-associated > Plants > Roots > Rhizosphere > Soil ... | reverse complement strand
GCGGCATATGGCTGCTGATTTCGATCGTACGCAGCGGCCGCAGCGATTAGTCCCTTTGGTTCGACGCGCCTAGCCTGGATGTGCGCTGCACTTCCATTTTCCTCCCATCCGCAGGTGTGAATGTCAATGGAATCGGCCCCGTCTGACTTGATCCACGTCAAACGTGCAACTTCCCGTGACGCTACTCTGCCAGGCGATCCGGGCGCTGTCCGGGCTGCTCTCAACGAGCCAACGCAACGAGGAGAAACATATGCATTTCGCCCTATCTGCAACATCGGGGCCGGTGGATCCGACCCGCGCCGCCCTGCCCTTCGTGTTCGCCGCATCCGCCTTGCAAGGAGGCGACAGCGTGACCATCATGTTGTTTCACGACGCCGTTCATGTCGCGACCGAAGGCACCGCAGCCAAGATCGTCCCTTTCGGCCCGCCGCCACGATTCGAGGAAGTTCTTTCCCATGCCAATGCCGAAGTGCTGGTTTGCAAACCTTGTGCACAGGCGCGGCAAATTTCCGAAACCATGCTCGACAAGAGGACAAAAATGGCGGGAATGAACGAATTTTATGCCAGCGCTTCACGCGACGGTGCGAAGGTCCTTTGCTTCTGAGCCGAAAGTTTGCCTGGACCGGGCACCGGCCTGTGCAATGCCGATGAACAGCACAGCAGAACGCTGGTCCGGCCGCACAGGTTTCATCCTGGCCACCATCGGTTCGGCGGTCGGGATCGGCAGCATCTGGAAGTTTCCCTACGAGGTCGGTGCGAACGGCGGAGGGACTTTCGTGCTGTTCTATATTGCGGGCCTGATCCTGATCGTGGTGCCGCTCATGTTCGCCGAGTTCGCCATCGGCCGCAGGGGCCGGGGTGACCCGTCCAGCAGCATGCGCGCGGTCGCGGCAGCCGAGGGCGCAGCACGCTGGTGGGGTCTGGTCGGCATCCTCGGCGTGGTCACCGGTTTTCTGATACTGAGCTTTTATTCCGTCATCGGCGGATGGACTCTGGGCTATACCATGCAAACGCTCGTCAACGGCCTGGCGGGCGCGGACCCCGTGTCGGTTCGAGAACGCTTCGATGCTTTTCTCGCTTCGCCGCTGCAGCTGCTTGTTTGCCACGCTTTATTCATGGCTGCCACAGCCGGTGTGGTCGCACGCGGGGTCGCCAATGGCATCGAGGCGGCTTCCAAGGTGCTGATGCCTGTCCTGCTGGTGCTCATGCTCGCACTGGCGGCGTATTCGATCGTCGAAGGCGACCTCGCCGGCGCGCTGGCCTTTCTCTTCAGACCGGATTCGACATATATGCGGGCCGATGTAGCGCTTGACGCGCTCGGCCTCGGTTTCTTTTCCATCGGCGTCGGCATGGGGCTGATGATCACCTACGCTGCATACGGTCGCGCCGACATCAATCTCACGCAGGTCGCCGTCGTTTCCGTTCTGGCCGATACCGGCATCTCATTTCTCGCCGGCCTGGCCGTTTTCCCGATTGTATTCGCCTACCACCTGGATCCGGCCAGTGGCGCCGGCCTCGTCTTTATCACGCTGCCGATCGCGTTTGCGCAAATGCCGTTCGGCACGGTCGCGGCATTCGCATTTTTCCTGCTGCTCTTCGTCGCGGCCCTTGCATCCGCAATTGCGACCCTTGAATTGGTGGTTGCGCTGCTTATCCGGCGTTTTTCGCTCCGACGAACTACCGCGGCCACGCTCGCCGGACTGTTCTGTTTCCTCGCCGGCATCCCCACGGTGCTTTCATTCAACGCGTGGAGCGATTGGTACCCGCTCCAAGGCATCGCGGGATTCGAAAAATCCACCTTCTACGATCTGCTCGACTACCTGACTTCCAATATCCTGTTGCCGCTCGCTGGCTTTTTGATTGCGCTTTTCGCAGGTTGGGCGGTATCCAAACGGCTCCTTGCCGAAGAGCTCCGGCTGACGCCGGCCGGTGCCGCCGTATTGCAATTCATGCTTCGATACGTCGTGCCGGCAGGCATAGCGGCGGCGGCACTGTCGTTCCTGTTTCGCCGGTAACGCAAACACCAGCACCACAATGCAAAAGCCCTATCCCGAGGAATATGCGCAAACCGTCACCCTGCGCGATGGCACGCAAATGGTCGTGCGACCGATCCGTCCGTCCCGAAGACCGGCAGATAACCAAAAAGCGCCACGAATCACTTGCCGTGTTCCATCTCCTGCTCCGCGGCCTCGTGCTCGAGCATTTGTTCGATCATCTTCTGCATGGCGTCCAGGCGATCTTCCACCAGCTTGTGCTTCTTCATCATGCCGCCCATCATGCCGCCTTTCTCCGCGGCCTCTCCGTCCCCCTCGTCCGGGCATTCGCCCTTCGGCTTCCTGCCCATGCCGCGCATCGCCTTCATGCCTTCGCGCATGGATTCCATATGCTCCTGCATGAGCTTCTGGCGTTCCTCCGGGTCCTTCGACGCACGGATCTTTTCCATCTGCTCTTGCATCTTCTTCATTTTTGCGTGCATCTTGTCCTTCTTGGGCGCGGCGGATGCCTCGTCCGCGGCATCGGTTCCGGGATGATGACCCGCGTGATCCTCCTCCTCTGCGGCGTGGGAAAGCGGGACGGCGAGCGTGCAGGCAAGCAAGGCGGCGAGTGCGTAGGTTTTCATGTGAAATCTCCTGGATAAAATTTGGCGGCGGTCGGCCGGCTAGTCACGGCTGAACATCGCATAGACCGGGCACCAGCCGACCAGCCCGGTGATGAGCGGTACCAGGCCGATCAACCCGACCCAGCGCCAATTGCCTGGCACAAAGACGACGACACCCAGCAGCGCGATGCCTGCCAGGACACGGATAATGCGATCGAGGTTCTCCACATTGTTTGGCATTTAGTTGTCCTTTCCTGTCAAAGATGTTTAAACCATTGGCCAGGCCCGTACCTTATCCGCAGCGCTCTTCCTCCCCCTTTGGGCAGCCGGACGGGCGCTCCGCCGGATCGAACGGGCACTGGTTGACCTCCGCCGTGCTCCTTTGCAGGAAACTGCCGAGCGCGTTGCTGGAAATGGCTACCGTCCAGAATGCGAAGAAGCCGACCGAATAGATGGCGATACGGCCGGCGTGAAGCGGCTCCCCGAAAGCGATCAGATCGTGCGGGTCGAACACCGCGAAGAACAACGAATTGGCGATGCCGGCTACAACGAACGAGGGCCACAGCATCCAGATGAGCTTAAACTTTCTCATGATTCGCACGCTCTGGCTTCAAAGTCTTGTCGGAAAAATTTGCGCTCGTTTCAGCTCCGAGGCTCGAGCACGATCCGGTCTCCCGAGGGATCCCAGCTTCCGGTCAGGCGCCACTGCCGCTGCGCATCCTCGAGCTCGACGTTCCAGCGCGCAGCCTTCGGCAGCCGCGCGGAAGCCTGGTAGATCCCCGGCTGAATCTGATGCGCGAAGAACTCGCGGTCGAAGCCCGAGCGCGTGAGATGAATGAAATGCAGGCGCAGCTCGGCCGGCAGGTTCTCCCCGGTCATCTGCACCCGCACCAGCGTGCGCTCTTCATTCGCCACGATGGTCGCGCGATAGCCGCGCGCCAGCGCCGCGTGATCGCGCTCCAGTACGCGGTTGATCGCCAGACCTTCCTTGTAATACTGATCGACCACCAGCGGATCCGCGTGCGTGAAAGCGATATACATCGTGACGAATCCCGCGACGACCGCGACGGCTGGCCCGGTCATGAGGATCCATGGCCATGCATGCCGATACCAGGGCATGACAGGCGGGAGGATTGCGTTAGGGGTCATGACAGTTCTCCTCACTGGATCAGGAAGGTCGCCTTTTCGACGACTTTGAGTGGAGCGACATCCGGATGCGATGGATCGGTCGCCTCAACGGTAAAGAAAATGCGGTTCGCACCCTTGCGACCCGAAGCGCGCGGTGCTTCTACCCGTACCGGCACCATCAGCGAGGATGCCGGCCCCACTTGAACCGGTCGTGTCGCGCCTTCGATTTCAATGCCGTCGAGGCCGCTCACGCTGATGCGCATCTCGCGCGCCACTTCCTGCGTGTTCATGATCTGCAGGCGGTAGACGTTCTGGACTTCGGCGGCGTCCCCGTCGTGCATGACGTTGCCGCGGTCGCGGATCACGTCGACCTTCAGGGGCACGCGCTGGTACAGCGTTATCATCGCCGCGATGATGATGGCCCACAGGATCGCCGTGTAGAGCAGCACGCGCGGGCGGAATATGCGCTTGAAGATGCCCTGGGCGGGCAGACGCTGCTTGAGGGCGTTTTCAGTCGAATACCGAATGAGCCCCTTCGGGTAGCCCATCTTGTCCATAACCTGGTCGCAGCCGTCGATGCAGGCGGCGCAACCGATGCATTCGTACTGCAGGCCGTTGCGGATGTCGATGCCGGTTGGGCAGACCTGCACGCAAATGTTGCAGTCCACGCAATCGCCCAGGCCTTTCGATTTGTGATCCGCGCTGCGCGCGCGGGCGCCCCTGGGCTCCCCGCGCTCGCGGTCGTAGGTAATGACCAGGGTATCCTGGTCGAACATGACGCTCTGGAAACGCGCATACGGGCACATGTACTTGCACACCTGCTCGCGCATCCAGCCGGCATTGCCGTAGGTGGCAAAGCCATAGAACAGCATCCAGAACGATTCCCACGGGCCCGCATGCAGCTGCAGGAGTTCGCTGCCGAGGGTATGGATCGGCGTAAAAAATCCCACGAAGGTGAATCCGGTCCACAGCGCCAGCGCAATCCACAGCCCGTGCTTGATGAACTTGAGCGTGACCTTGCGGGCAGACAACGGCTGCGCGTCGAGCTTCATGCGCGCGAGCCGCTCGCCCTCGACCTTGCGTTCGATCCACATGAAGATTTCGGTATAGACCGTCTGCGGGCACGCATACCCGCACCACAGCCGTCCCGCGACCGCGGTGAACAGGAACAGCGAAAATGCGCTGATGATCAGCAACACCGTCAGATAGACGATGTCCTGCGGCCAGAACACGAGTCCGAAGATGTAGAACTTGCGGCCCGCCAAGTCGAAGAGCACAGCCTGGCGTCCGTTCCACTGCAGCCACGGCCCGCCGTAGAACACGGCCTGCGTGCCCAGGACGAACAGCCATCGCCACGCCGCGAACCAGCCGTGCACGGCGCGTGGATAGATCTTCTTGCGGACTTCGTAGAGCGCCTGGTCGAGCGGTGCAGCGTGATCGGCCGCGGGCGGTCTGGCGGCGGATTCCATCAGCGATCTCCCACCCGGATCATCGTTTTCGCCCCGAAAACGGCAGCATCCGGCGAAGGGTGTTGTCGCGCACGACATAGTGATGGAACAACGCCGCGGCGGCATGCAGGCCGATGAGGAAATAACCCACCGTGGCGCCGGTTTCGTGGATTTCCTTGAACAAGTCCGCCAACGCCTTGTTCTCGCCCACGAGCGCAGGCAATTGCAGGCCGAAAAACGGGACCGGCTTGCCCGAAGCGCTGAGAATCAGCCAGCCAACCAGCGGCAGGCCGATCATCAATACATAGAGCGCGACATGCATGAGGTTGCCCGACAACTTCACCCAGCGCGACGGTTGCGGCTCGATAGCGGGAACCGGGCCGGAAAAATGCAGCGCCAGGCGCAGCCAAGCGAGCGCAAAGACGCTCAGGCCCAGCATGAAATGCCAGGTCTTCAGCGCTTCCCGCGGATCGCTTCCCTTCGGAAACAGTTCGCGCAATTCGATACAGGCATACACCGCCGCAATCAGCAGCAGCATCAGCCAGTGCAGCGCGATGGATAGCGACCCGTACCGGAACACGCTGTTGCGCCAGGTTCCGGAATCGCGCTGCCCCTCATTGAACATTCGACAGGCCCCATACGTAGGCCGCGAGGATGCGGACCTTGTCGGCGCCGAGGAATTCGCCCCAGGCCGGCATCATCCCGCTGCGACCCTTGCCTATGGTTTCGATCAGCGCGGTGCTGCTGCTGCCGTAGAGCCAGGTCTTGTCCGTCAGGTTCGGGGCACCGAGCGCGGGATTGCCCTTGCCGTCGGGTCCATGGCAGGCAACGCAGTTGGCCGCGAACAATTCCTTGCCGCGGGCCGCGCGCAACTCGTCGTGTACACCACCCGAAAGCGAGGCCACATAGTCGGCCAGATTGGCCGTACCCTCGTCACCGAGGATTTTCCCCCACGGCGGCATCATCGCATTGCGGCCGTTGGTGATGGTGGCCACGATCGTGTCCGGATCTCCGCCATAGAGCCAGTCGCCATCGGAAAGATCGGGATATCCCTTGCCGCCGCGCGCGTCGGATGCGTGGCATTGCGCGCAATAGTTCAGGAACAGCCGCTGGCCCATCTCGCGCGCTTGCGGGTCGCGAGCGATCTCGGCCACGGGCATGGCGGCATACTTCGCGTAGATCGGCTGGTACACCTCACTCGCCTTTGCAAGATCCGCGTCATGCTCGCCGCTCGAACTCCAGTTGAGCAATCCCCGGTAACTGCCTAGGCCGGGATAAAGCGCCAGGTAAGCCAGGCCGAACGCAATCGTGATATAGAACAGCCAGATCCACCAGCGCGGCAGCGGATTGTTGTATTCCGCGAGATCCTCGTCCCAGACATGGCCGGTCACGCTCGGCGCGCCCGGGCCCGCTACGCGCCTGGTGGAAAGCGACCACAACAGCACCGCACAGGCCAGAATGCTGAGGACGGTGATGGCGGAGATGTAGACGGCCCAGAAGTCGCCGCTGAAGTCGCTCACGCTTGCCTCCCGTCGCCCGTCGCACGCGGCGCGTCGTCGTCGTGCAGCAGGCTGTGCGCCGCCACATGGAAGCGCGGGCTGCTTCGACCGCCATAAGCCCACCAGACGATGCCAATGAAAATCAGAAACATCACGACGGTCGATCCGACCCGAATTGCAGTCACCGCATCCATGATCACTTCACTCCTTTCAGTGCGATGCCGAGACTTTGCAAATAGGCGATGAGAGCATCGGCTTCGGTCTTGTCCTTGAGATCTTCGCGCGACTTCGCGATGTCTTCGTCCGTGTAAGGCACGCCGACCATGCGCATGACTTTCATTTTCTTTTCGATCAGCTCCGCGTCCGCCGGAGCCTGGGCGAGCCAGGTATAGGCGGGCATGTTCGATTCGGGCACCAGATCGCGCGGCTGGTTCAGGTGCTGGCGATGCCATTCGTCGCTGTAGCGGCCGCCCACGCGTGCCAGGTCCGGCCCGGTGCGCTTGCTTCCCCACAGGAACGGATGGTCGTAGATCGACTCGCCCGCCACCGAGTAATGCCCGTAGCGCTCGGTTTCCGCGCGCAGCGCGCGGATCATCTGGCTGTGACAGTTGTTGCAGCCCTCGCGGATATAGATGTCGCGGCCGGTCAGCTGCAGCGCGGTGTACGGCTTGACTCCGGTGACCGGTTGAGTGGTGGAGCGCTGGAAGAACAGCGGCACGATCTCGACGAGTCCGCCCACACTAACCACCAGGATGACGAGCACGATCAGCCAGGTGACGTTCTTCTCGATGAAATCGTGGCCGGATGCGGATTGCGTAGCCATGTCGTGGTTTCCTTGTTTGAGATTCAGGCGTGCACGCCGGCCGGGAGCAGCACGGGCGCGTCGACCGGTTGCGTATCCCGCACCGTCTTCCACGTGTTGTAGGCCATGATGAACATGCCGCTCAGGAACATCAGCCCACCGAGCAGCCGGATCGCGTAGAAGGGATAGGTCGCCTTGACGCTTTCCACGAAGGTATAGGTCAGGGTGCCGTCGACGTTCACAGCACGCCACATCAGGCCCTGCATTACGCCAGCGATCCACATGGCCGCGATGTACAGCACCACGCCCGTCGTCGCGATCCAGAAATGCAGCGTGACCAGTCGCATGCTGAACATTTCCGCGCGCCCATACAGCCGCGGAATCATGTAATACAAACTGCCCACTGAGATCATCGCCACCCAGCCGAGCGCGCCGGAGTGCACGTGGCCGATCGTCCAGTCGGTGTAGTGCGAAAGCGAATTGACCGTCTTGATCGACATCATCGGTCCTTCGAAGGTCGACATGCCGTAGAAGGACAGCGAGGTGATCAGGAACTTGAGTATCGGATCCGTGCGCAGCTTGTGCCATGCACCCGACAGCGTCATGATGCCGTTGATCATGCCACCCCAGGACGGCGCCAGCAGGATCAGCGAAAACACCATGCCGATGGACTGCGTCCAGTCCGGCAGGGCGGTGTAGTGCAGGTGGTGCGGGCCGGCCCACATGTAAGTGAAGATCAACGCCCAGAAATGCACGACTGACAGCCGATAGCTGTAGATCGGACGGCCCGCCTGCTTCGGCACGAAGTAATACATCATGCCCAGGAAGCCGGCCGTGAGGAAAAAGCCCACGGCGTTGTGCCCGTACCACCACTGGATCATGGCGTCCTGCGCGCCGGCATACACGTAGTACGACTTCCACATGCTGACCGGCACTTCCGCGCTGTTGACAATATGCAGCAATGCGACCGTCAGGATGAAGGCACCGAAAAACCAGTTGGCCACGTAGATGTGCGGCACCTTGCGCTTCGCGATGGTGCCGAAAAACACGATTGCATAAGCGACCCACACCAGCGTGATGAGAATGTCGATCGGCCATTCCAGCTCGGCGTATTCATGCGAAGTGGTGATTCCCAGCGGCAGGGTAAGGGCTGCGGCCACTATCACGGCCTGCCATCCCCAGAACGTGAAGGCCGCGAGCCGGTCGCAGAACAAGCGCGTGTGACAGGTGCGCTGCACGACGTAATAGCTGGTCGCGAACAGGGCCGAGCCGCCGAATGCGAATATCACGGCGTTGGTATGCAGGGGCCGCAAGCGACCGTACGACAGCCATGCGACACCGTGGGTCAGGTCCGGAAACATCAGCTGGGCGGCCAGCAGGACGCCAACGGTCATGCCGACGATGCCCCAGACGATGGTCACGATCGAGAATTGCCGGACAACCTTGTAGTTGTAAGTCGCCTTCTCCTGCATGCTTGCCCCCTGATCCGGTGATCGACGCGGCGAGGAGACTGTCCGGGCCCGATGCCGCGTCCGTCGCCGCTTGATCTGCATTTTGAACACGCTTGCGCCAGCCTCCTTGATCCATATCAATGAGGAGTATTGATGCAGGGGTTCGGAAAGGACCGCTTATCGTTCCGCTGTCGCGGGGCGCCCGGGACCGATTGCATTGTCGGACCGCGCCTTCAGATAGGCATAAAGGTCAAGGACGTGTGGCTTCATGCCTGGATTGTCGGGCCACACCGGCATCGTGAGCGTGCCTGCCGGTCCACGCCGTTGATGCGAAACTTCGTCGCGAACAGAGTCGCGCAACGCCGGCGTGGGCGGACCCTCCGGTATTCCAAATATCCGGTAACGCACCAGAACTTTGTTCGCGAACTGGATCTGCGACATCGTCTTCAGGCTCTTGCGCAGGTCGGGCGCCACATCGGTGCCCGTCGCGTCCTGTCCGTGGCACATGAAGCAGGAGAGGTGGTAAGTGAACCAGCCGGCGTAGGCGCCCTTGTCGAGTTTGCCGTCGACGATCCGATATGTGCCGGGCGGCGGATCGCCGTCGTCGGCGGCGATGCCGGCGACGGGTCCCGTGAACAACGCACCGACAATCACGATCATGCTGTACCGCCTGGTCCATTTCGACATGATGACTCGCTCCGGTTACGTGGGAACAATGCCCAAACCCTACGCGGAACGCCGGACCGGTCCTTGACGCATATCAAACGAAGCTGCTTCCGGCCGGATAGCCCGGTTATGCGGTTGCTATCCTGTCTGAGCCTGCCGGATCAGGGACGGCGGCGCATCAGTCTCAGGATCTCGGACCACACGATGCCGGCAGAGCCAGCCAACAGGCACCACAGCACATCGGCTGCAGACAAAGCGTCGAACCGGAAGATCCGCTGCATCGGGGGAAGATAGAGTGCCAGTGCCAGTGCACCGAGGGCACCGCCGACAATCCACCACAGCGCGCGATTACGCGTGCCCAGAGTGGCGATAATGCTGCGGCTTTGCGAGCGATTGGAAAGAATCAGCGCTGCGTTGCCGAGCACCAGCGCGGTAAACGCCATCGCCCGTGCGCGCCCTTCGCTAAAGCCGTGGTCCAGAGCGAACCGATATAGCAACGCGACGGCAACCAGCACGACCGCTCCCTGCAGCAGCGAATAGCAGAGAACGCGCCAGCCAAGCAACGGCTCCTTCGGGTTGCGCGGCGGACGCTGCATGGCCTGCGGATGGGCGGCTTCGGCCTCGAAGGCGATCGAGCACGCCGGATCGATGACGAATTCCAGGAACACGATGTGCACCGGCGCGAACACGAGCGGCCAGCCAAACAGAAGAGGCAGCAAGGCCATGCCTGCCGTGGGCACATGCACCGCAATCAGATAGCTCATCGCGTGGCGGATATTGTCGTAGATGCGGCGCCCGAGCCGGACGGTCTCGACGATGGACGTGAAGTCGTCCTCCAGCAGCACCAGCGATGCCGCCTCGCGCGCAACGTCAGTGCCGCGGCCGCCCATGGCAACGCCGATGTGCGCCGCCTTCAACGCCGGAGCGTCGTTCACGCCATCCCCGGTCATCGCGACGATCTCGCCGTTGGCCTTCAGGGCGTTGACCAGCGCCAGCTTCTGCTCCGGAACCACACGCGCGAAAATGCTGACCTGCTCCACCTCGGCCCGCAATTGCGCGGGGCTGAGATGCTCTATCTGCGCGCCGGTGAGGACGCCGCCGGGGGAATGCAGGCCGATTTCGCCGGCAATGGCCTGTGCGGTTCCCGGATAGTCTCCGGTGATCATGACCACGCGGATGCCGGCGTCGTGGCATTCCCTTACCGCCTGTGGAACCGTCACCCGCACCGGATCGGCGAGTGCGATAAGGCCCAGAAAGCGAAATGAAAAGCCGGTGGGGCTCGCGGGAAACGCGCCGCCAGAAAAATGCGCCTGCGCCACGCCGAGCACCCGCCGCCCGCGCGAGGCGATCTGCGCGGTCTGCTGAAGTATGGTGGCCTGCAATGCGGCGTCCGCTTTGCACAACATCGCGATCGCCTCGGGCGCTCCCTTGGCAGCGACGAGGACTTCGCCTGCGTTCGCCTTCTGCCAGCAATGCGTAACCGCCAGCAGGTCGCGCGTGAGGTCATATTCCTTCACCAGCCGCCAATGCTCGCGCATCGACCTGGTCTCGGTATCGTGCTCGAGCGCGTAGGCCACGATCGCACGTTCCATCGCATCGAATGGATCGAGTTCGCACGCCAGCGCAGCGTAGTGCGCGACCGGACGCACGTTTGCGGGTAAGGCGCCGCGAGCAGCATCGTGATGATGGCCCGCGACCGTCAGTTCCGCGACAGCCATACGGTTTTCGGTGAGCGTGCCCGTCTTGTCCACGCACAGCACGGTCGCCGAACCGAGCGTCTCAATGGCCGGCATGCGCCGCGTCAGAACCTTCTTCTGCGAGATGCGCCAGGCGCCGAGCGCGAGAAAGACCGTGAGCACCAGCGGGAATTCCTCCGGCAGCACCGCCATGGCCAGCGTGATGCCGGCGAGCAACCCCGCCGTCCAGTCGCCGCGCAACGTGCCGTAGAGTGCAACCACGGCAATGCATAACAGCAGCCCGACCGCCGCGAATGTCCGCACGATGCGCGCGGTTTGGATCTGCAGCGGCGTGTCCTGGACTTCCAGCGTTTCCAGCGCCTTGCCGATGCGGCCGATCTGAGTGCGAGTGCCAGTCGCCAGAATGCGCGCCCTGCCATAGCCTTGGACCACCAGCGTGCCCGAGAACACGAACGGTTGCGCTTCGCCGCCCGGTTTCGCCATGTTGGATATTTCCGAGTTTGCTGCTCGTTTGGATACCGGCAGGGATTCACCGGTAAGGAGGGATTCATCGACGCCAAACTCGTTGCCCTCGATCAGCACCCCGTCTGCCGGCACGCGATCGCCTTCGTGCAACAACACCAGATCGCCCGGCACGACGTCGCGTCCGGCGATGCGCTTCACGGCTCCGGAGCGTATCACCAGTGCGCGCGGACTGGACAAGTCGCGCAAGGCCTCGAGCGCGCGTTCCGTCTTGCTTTCCTGGTAGATGGTGATGCCGATCACCACAAACACCGAGACCAGCAGGATCAGCGCCTCGCGAAGATCGCCGATGGAAAGATAGATCGCGCCGCCCGCCACCAGCAGCAGTAGCATGGGTTCGCGCACGACTTCCAGCGCAATCCGGAACACGTCCCTTCGTTTCGCCGATGGCAACTCGTTGCGCCCGTAGCGCTCCAGACGGCGCGCGGCCTCCGCCTCGCTCAGACCGGGTTCGCCAGCCTCTGCCACCGAAGGCTGCGGCACGGCAGTTGCGGCGCTCACTTAACCAGCGTGACGGGAAGCTCCGAGCGGTGCAGCACCTGCAATGCCGTGGAACCGACAATGACGCTAGCCAGCGCGCCGTGCCCGCGCGTTCCCATGACGATCCGCGTGCAGCCGCGCTGCAGTGCCTCCCTGACGATGGCTTCTCCAGCATGGCCGACCTGGATCTCGTCCTTGAAGGGTATGCCCGCCGCCTGAAGGGCTCTTTTGGCGGTGTCCAGTGCCTGCAGACCCTCATCCTGGAAGTAGGCGTCCATGATTGCCTGGGACAAGAAGCGGCGTACATTTCCGGACGCAATCGGTATTTGAATATTCAGTAAACGCACCTCGACCGCGGTGCGTGCGTCGCGGAGCGCGCAGACATATTCGACCGCCTTTGTCGAAGCCTCGGAACCGTCGACCGCGAGCAGAATTCGATGCGTCTTCTCCGGCTGAGGCTCCGTCTGCGTGACTTCGGAAGTATCCAGCGGATTGGGAACGATGGTCACCGGAATCGGCGACAGGTGCACAACCCTGTATGCCACAGAACCAAGGGCGAGGCTATCCAGCGCACTCATTCCCCGGCTGCCCACCACGATCTCGTCGCAGGCCACGGAACGCGCCAGATCGACAATCTTCTGCGCCGGATCGCCCAGTTCGCTGTGGAAACGATAGGCGATGCCGGCCGTGTCGAGAATGTGGCGCGCTGCCGCGCTCTCGACCCCGGATTCGAGAAGCAGCTTGCTCTGCTCCGGCCTGAGCAAGCCGGCAATGCGCGGCGCCAGCACGCTGGTGATATGGATCTCGCATGGACGCAGCCGGGAGGCGCATCGCGCCAGGTAGCCGGCCGCGCGATTTGCATGCGCGGAACCGTCGACTGCCAGCAGGTACTTGTATGGTTTTGCGTCCATGGTCGTGTCCGTCGGTGCAGTATGTGATTGTACTGATCCTACGTCGCGCCATCCGGCAAGCTGTTGATATGGGTCAAACGGCTCGTGAATCTCGTAAAGGCCGTGAATATCGTGAATATCGATTTAGGGTTGCAGAGCAATTACGACATTCACGACATTCACGGCCTCTACGAATCGTCATCCTGCAGAATGCGGTGAGCGGGCCCTTCGAGGTCGTCGAACTGCCCGTTTCCCAACGACCACCAGAACACCCAGCCGATCAGAAACACCATCACGACAGATAACGGGATCAGCAGATAAAGGATGTCCATGAAATTCAGCCGCGCGGCGCCAGGCGCGAAGCGCGAGGAGTAAAGCGACCGGGTGCTTCGACCTCGTGCCTCGTGCCTCGCGCCTCGTACCCCGCGCGCAATGCGTTCAGAACCACGATTAGCGAGCTTGCACCCATGCCGATGCCGGCGAGCCACGGCGTCACCAGTCCGGCGGCGGCGCACGACAGGGCCACGACGTTATACGCGATCGCCCACGCAAGGTTCTGACGGATGATGCGTCGGGCGCTCTGCGCGATGTCGATTGCCTCGACAAGGCTGTGCAGCCTTCCGGAGAGCAGCACGATATCCGCATGGGCTTGGGTGAGGAGCGCCCCGCTTCCCATGGCAACGGACAGTTGCGCCTGCGCAAGCACCGGCGCGTCGTTCACGCCGTCTCCCACCATTGCAACGACGGCACCTTGCTCTTGCATGGCCACCATGCGTTCCTGTTTGTCCCGGGGCAGCATTCCGGCGATGAAACCGTCGACGCCGAGTTTGCGGGCGACGGCACCGACGATGGGCGCCGCATCTCCGCTCCAGATCAGAACTTGTTTGCCGTCGGCTTGCAGGCGCCGCACGACCTCCACGGCGTCCGGACGCAATTGATCCACCAGGTCGAAGCACGCGAGCCACCGGCCATCGCAACCCAGCCATACGCGGGTGGCAGCTCCGCGGTCCGGCGCAGCCATGTGCAAAATGCCGGCAATTCCACCGACGAAGGAGGCCGTGCCCAGACGATGGCGCACCCCGTCGATACTGGCTTGCACGCCCTCTCCGGGCAGGTTTCGAACCGCCTCGGCCACCACCGGATCGACAGGACCGCCCGCCGCGAACGCCGTCGCAATGGGATGCCCGGATTCGCGCTCCAGCGCCGCAGCAATCGCAAGCGCCGATTCGGAGGTGATTCCCGGCTGGGGCGTCGTCGCGGCGACGCTGAAGCGTCCTTCGGTCAGCGTACCCGTCTTGTCGAATACAACGTGGGTAACACGAGTCAGGGTTTCGATCGCATGCGCGCTGGCAACTACCACTCCACGCCGCGTAAGACGCCCCATGGCGACCGTCATCACGGTCGGCGTGGCCAGCGACAGCGCGCAGGGGCAGCTCACCACCAACACCGCAACGGCGATCCACAACGCGCGGGAGGCATCGAGCGCAAGCCACAGCAATGCACTCGCCGTAGCGAAAAAGATGACACCGACGACGAAGTGACTGGCAACCGCTTCGGAAAGCTCCGCAATCCTCGGGCGCTGCGCGGCGGCGCGCTGCGCGATCTGCCGCACGCCCGATACGCAGGTATCCTCCCCGACACGGACGATGCGAACGATCGCCGGGCTCAGCCTGTTGAAAGATCCGGCAAGGACGCTTTCGCCCACGGCCTTGCGCACCGGCATGCTTTCGCCGGTCAGCAGGGATTCGTCGCACTGCGTCTCGCCTTCGACGATGCTGCCATCGCCGGGGAAACTTTCTCCGGGGCGCACCACGACCAGATCCCCCGGCTTCAGCGACAGGGCGGGAATTTCCTCGGTCTGCCCGCCGCGCGCAAGATCGATGAGGCGATGCGCGGCGAGCGGCAGTGCCTTGTCCAGGTACTCCAGGCTCGCGCCCGCTTTCTGCCGCGCCCGCATCTCCAGCCAGCGCGCGCATAACAGGAAGAAGACGAACATGGTGATGGAGTCGTAATACACTTCGGCGGCGCCCGTGAACGTCGCGAACAGGCTTGCGCCGAACGCCGCGCCGATGCCTAAGGCCACGGGGACATCCATGCCGGGCCTGCGCCGCCGTAAATCGCGCCAGGCGCCGCGAAAGAAAGGCGCAGCCGAGAAAAATACCACCGGTACGGTCAGGAGCAAGCTCGCAAGGCGCATGAGCAGGACAACGTCTTCGCCCATGCTGCCCTCTTCCGCGATATAGGCAGGAAAGGCATACATCATCACTTGCATCATGCCGAAGCCGGCCACGAACAGCCGCCACAGCGCGGCGCGCGTCTCGCGCCTGCGGGCCAGTTCCGCGTTCGCCGAAGTCGCCGGCCAGGCGTGGTACCCGATTGCTTCGATCTGGGCCAGAATGACGGACAAAGCGATGCGCGATTTGTCCCAGCGCACGCTAGCGCGCTTCGTGGCGTAGTTGATTTCGGCAGCCAGCACGCCGTCCAAACCGGCCAGGTGCCGCTCGTTGAGCCACACGCAGGCGGCACAGGTGATGCCTTCGATGATCAACGTGGTTTCGCGCTCATCTCCGCCACATGACCGAACGAACCCGACCTGAACTTCCGGATCGTCGTAGATCTTCAGATCGGGTTGCACCTCGGGCGTTGCTCGCCCCGCATAGGTCGTGCGCGAATGATAGTAGGACGAGAGTCCTTCCAGCGCGATCGCCTCGGCCACCGCCTTGCAACCCGGACAGCACATCGCGCGGTGCTGGCCATCGACCAGCGCGGTCCATGCGCTTCCAGCGCCAAGCGGAATTCCGCAATGGAAACATTCGGGAGGGCCGTGCATGTCGTGAATCCCGTTCACGAGCCTCAGGCCTCAATGCACCACGAGCACGGGAATGCGCGAATGGACCAACACGTGGTTGGTCTCGCTGCCGAGCAGCAACCGAGTCAGCCCGCGCCGGCCGCGCGAGGCCATAACGATCAGTTCGCATTTTTCTTTCCTCGCCGCCTTGACGATCGAATCGGCGGGGCAGGGATCGACCGTATCCACGCCCCTGAACGGAACCCCCGCCTTTTTCGCGAGCCTCTCAATCGTTGCGAGGTATTTCCTGGCGGCGGCAATGCCGGGCTTTTTCATCAGATCCAGGGTCTTTTGCGGCAGCGCTATCAACGGCTTGTAGGGCAGGGTCACCGGCACGCGCGCGTGGAATCCCACGACTCCCGAGCCGAGGGAACGCGCCAGCGCGATCCCTTCTTCCGCTGCCTTGAGGGACAGAGACGAACCATCCGTCGCGATCAGTATCCGTCGGTACATGTTCAGGTTTCCGACTCGTGGGGGCCGCGGCCGCTTTTCAGCGCACCACCAGCACCGGTATATGCGCACGCGTGAGGACGTGGTTGGTTTCGCTGCCGAGCAGCAGGCGTGACATGCCGCGCCGGCCGTGGGAAGCCATGACGATCAGCTCGCACTTCTCTTTCCTTGCGGTCTTGACGATCGCATCGGCCGGCGAGA
>Ga0068862_100002387_pt1 | contig 16695 bp, 32 predicted proteins | sample KBSSwiS52_FD_66598 | JGI IMG/M metagenome (GOLD analysis project Ga0068862, IMG submission 66598) | Switchgrass rhizosphere microbial communities from Kellogg Biological Station, Michigan, USA - KBS Switchgrass S5-2 | ecosystem: Host-associated > Plants > Roots > Rhizosphere > Soil ... | reverse complement strand
GTCCACGACTCCGCTATGGTCGACTCGACATCGATCGTTTGCTCGCAGGTCCATCGTCGGGAACATTGCTTTCGCGGCAAGCTGAGCGCGGGCTTTCGTCTCGCCGCTCCCTGCTGGCAGCATCTTCGGCTGCCACGATCGTGGATGGACGAGTTTGTAGCTGATCGGAATCCCGGCAAGTATTCCTTCAAGCAACCCAAAGCCACGGCCGGTCATAAACGTGCTGGTTATCCCCTGTGAGGGCGCCGCGACCACTGGAGTCCCGCAGTTCTTGCATCGATGGAGTTCCGGCTTCGACTGCGGTTGCTGAGTCTCCAGATAGACAATGGCGACATCCTGCTCCACCAGGAATCGGCGAATTGCCGGCAGATCGTAGAGGGTCTTTTTCTTCCCGTCGGTCTGCTTAATCTCAATCGTCGGAAGCGGGAACTTAACCGGCGGTCGCCCTGGCTCGAGGACGACGATCGCCCCGGCCGTGACGCCGGGATCAATACCGGCAAGCCGATGATTCAACGGCCGAGCTGACGGCCTGACCGGTGCGATGTCTTCTTCGAATAGTGTTGGTGCGCTCATTCGTTTCCCCTCACTTTTGGGCGCCGCAGCCGCCCCCCGGCCACCACGGCGCCCTCTCCTGCGCACCGGACAGCTCCCGTCACCCGGTCACGCGAGGACCCCGCTAGTTATCACGTATCTCAGTGAACACATCGATGGCTTCCGGCAGCTTGCCCGCCGGTAGCTCCTTGACCGCAACGACTCCGAACTTCTTTAATGCCTCCCGAACGCGACCCTTCTTACCGACTGTCTTGTCGCACTTATCGAACAGCGCTTGAGCTTCAGCGCGGAGATCGTCCTCTTCGGACATCCCCCCGTCGTCGGCAGGCTCTTGAACTTGGGGCGTGTCACTTTTCGGCTCCTCATTTGAGGGGGAAGAATCGGCCACGGATTCCTCAGGTGCGGGAGATGTTTTGGCTTCACGCTGTGCTTTGAGTTGCTCCGCAAGGGTGGCTGTTTTATCCGCCCCGTTGGGCTTCACAGGCGGAGTCTCTTCCTGGTATCCATAGCCGTCGTCACCGGGAGTCAGGTCGATGATCGGGGAGTCTTCCAAGTCCTCGCTGGTCGGCAATCCCATCGACAGCTCCGGGGCATACACGTCCACGAACCACGCGCCGGCGCGATACATAAACATTTTGAGTGGCATCGTCTTCCACTTGGATCCATCTTTGTTGACCCAGCCCTCAGCGTTCGCCAGCTTCCAAGTAATCCAGGGACCGTCAAGGCGTTCATTGGTCAACAACTCAATCGCCCAGGCGCGACAACCCCACTCAGGAGTATTCGGCTCTCCGATCCATTCGTAGCGTAGTTTCGAGAACTTGCCGCTCTGGTTGACGGTGGCGATCAGGAACTTCGCGGACCATCCCGGCTTGCCCTTAACGATGTATAAATTCTGCATCACCATCAATGGATCCGCCCGTAGCCGCTCGGCCATGTTCAAAGCTATTAGGCAATTGGGGAGTCGGCCCTTATAGATCGCCGGGACAAGATCGCTGTCGGCCAGCACGCCGGCAACTCGCTGAAGTAGTGCAAAGTTTTCGCCGTTGCTAAAATCCATCGCAGTTGCGGCATCGCCGAGCTTCGGCACCCGTGGTTGCTTCTTCTCAATCGCCTTGTCCTCTGACACCGTCTTTTCTTCGTTCTGTTTCTCTGCGCTCATACTCACTTTCTCCTTTTCCCAACTTTCGCCTTCGCCCTCCGGAGCGTGCGGTGAGTCGGCTGTGTCACCAACTCGTCGTAGAGCTCGTGGGCCCTGTACTGCAAAATATCCAGATCGATTTGTCGCGCGCCGTTCTGCGAGAGATAGGTAATGATGTCGCCCGAAGGCAGCACTCCCCCTTCAGCATCACCGAGCAGCTTGAGCACGGCAGCTTTCGACTGGTCGACACTCCCGGTCCAATGCTTTACCTGTCTCTTTGCAGCCTCCCAGGACGCCACTGCCGCTTCCGCCTCGTCTCCCAGGCTGATAAGTGACTGAGGCTCCCGCCTGACGCGCTTCAACGTCTCAAGATGCGGAGTAACACCTTCCGGCATCTCGTCGCGCCGAACGTGGTCAAGGAAGTCGAACCCCGCATATCTCAGCTCCGCGATAAGATCGTTGTCGCGTTGAACAGTGAAGACCTTGAAGTTGAACCTGCCAAAGTTGGCGAGCCAGACTGGAACGATGCCGTAGCGACACTGCGGGCCACAGTGCATCATCTCCCATTGAACCTGGACGACGACGTAAATAGGAACTTCGGTGTAGGCGCTGGAAGACGGGTCGTTTGAAGTCTTCGCCTCGACGGGGGCCTCGATCGCATTCTCTTCCCAGACAGTACCGGTAGGATTATCCGGTCGGGTCATCTCATAGTTGACAATCGCCGCGTCCAGGTTGGCGCAGAATCCGCGCCCGTCCTCTCCGATCTCGCTGAGGAGTTGAATGTCGCGTACAAGCTTGACCTCATTCTCACGCTCGTACATATCCAGCACGTAGCCTTCAAGGGAAATTCCCCGGTTGGCGTCTGAGCTCGTTCCGTTCCCTTCGAGGCGCTGAGTGGCATAGAGAAACGCATCGCTGATATTCTCGCGGGGATGAACCCCGATGATTTTCGAGATCATCGAGCCCCCAACGTACAGGTGATGCGTTTGTCTTTGCTCTTCAGTCAGCATTCAGAAATCTCTCTCTAATCGGCTCCCCTCCTATCGGATCCTTAAAGCGCCAGCCTGCGGTTTACGGCTCTAGCGACAGGAGGGGAGACATCTCTTATGCTTGATATTGCTCGACGTGCAGCGGATCACCGTGGAACGTACTGACCTCCACGATTCCAATGCGCTGATGCTTTACGAACGCCCGGGCTACTTCAGCCTTCCGCTCATCCTCAAGCTCGAACCAAGCTTCCTTCGGCAACGCCACGAGTCCGCCAGGATTCTGCGCGGCGTCGATTGGTAGAACCCAATCCCACTGTTGACCCTTGCTGCGTCGATAAAAGGGCTCCCACTTGCCCTTCTCGTTCTGGACCTCCAGCACGCCGTCGTTGACTCGCGCACCAGGAATGCCCAGGAGATTGAACTGCTCTCCGAGCCTTGCCGGAATTCCCGCGGCCAGTCGTTCGACTTCGGATTCACGCGCAGTTGCGGCATCGCGTTCCTTACGGGCTACATCTGCGATTTCGAGGCGTTTGTGGTAATCGTCGGTAGACCTGGCGAGCTCGAGCGCAGCCTTCGCCTCTATTACCTTTTGAGCTTTATCTTGAACGTCGGCCGCTGACGCACCGGTGATCTCGGATTCAAGGATTGCTGCGTTCCGATCCCACTGCTCAGCAGCGATCTCCACGTTCTTGAGATCGTTCGCCGCGCGGACCGCTGCCTCAGTGCGGGTGTGCTGCTCGGCTTTAGCGAGAGCGAGTTGCTTTTCAAGCTCAATCACCTTGTGACTGGCGATTCTCAGAACCTCGTTTGCGTCTTCGAAGTCAGCCCGCGCCGCTTTAGGATCCGGCCTGTCTCCGAGGGTAATGCCAGCTCTCTCCTTCTCCCTCTCCTGTCGCTGCTGCCAACTCCCCTGCGCTTCGCGATGATCGCCAACGACCCTTCGGTACTCAGCGTCCGCCTCATCCAGACTCAACTTCGAGAGCCGCTCAGGCTTCTCAGGCTTCGCCACTTGGTACCGCGCCTGCGCATTGTCGGCCTTCGCTCGGTACTCCCGTTTCAGCTTGTGGATGAATCCGCCAGAGCCCTTGATCAGCACATCCGCGACGGCGACCGGGTCCAGTTCCTTGAGCCGGTCGATTCCATAGTTCGAATCGACGTAGTCATAGGCTTCACCGTCAACGCTCGGCTCGTCGTCCTCGCTCTTCCGATCGGGAGTGAGAAAGTACTCGATCATTTCATCGGTAGTTGCCGCCTTTACCAGCTTGAGCAGGTTCTTGAGCCTGGCCTCCTCAGCGCTCTCAGGATTCTTGATGCCAGGATCGACAACGAGCGCGACCGAACTCACCGACGCGAGCGACACGTACGGCTGCTGACCTTTCTTGCGCGCGGACTCGAAGACAACCGACCCGTCGATAATCAACTTCGCGGCGTTCTCGCCGTCAGTCACCGATACCGGAATCCCAGCCCCTCCTGCCGCTGCGATCAAATTCTGCAGGGAGGATTTTCCAACACCGTTGCCTCCGCGCAGCTCGTTTATGCCGAATGCGAAGTCCTCTCCGAATTTATGAATCGGGCCCGTGTTCTCGGCCTCGATTCGCTTTGTGTTCTTAACCGGAGCTTCGTCGTGAACCTTCTCCAGTACGCTACCGCCGCCGTTGCTCCCTTTTGCTTTAGTCACTCTGGTTGCCATAATTCTTTCTCTCCTTACTTACCGAGGGGTCGCCGCCGTGTTGTTGACTCTCGCGGCTTCAATGCAAGAGATCAGCGGCAACCCTTACTTTTGCTGGCCCGCCGCGCCGCCACTTTCGTGATGCGCTCAGCGCTATCGCACTGAACCGGGCGGGCCAACCTCATCACTCTGCGCCGGCAGGTCGTAGTCTCCGCTTCACAATGTCGCCCTCGAATCTTGCGATCTCCCACCCTGCCCGACAGTCCGCGCACTCTGTCCACTCAGGGTACGGGCATTCCGTCGCCCGGCACGGAACCTGCGCCTGGCAGGTTTCGCATTTGTGGATATGCAACTCGCCAGTTCTGGCACCCCGCAGGATTGACTGACCGGTAGTCATCGTCTCCTCCGTGGTAGCCCGAATCGCCGTTCGCCCCAAGCCAACAGCGCCACGGCAACAAACAACAGGCCGATGGTTGCGAACACTGCCTCGATGAATTCAAAGGTCGTCATCATTCAGCCCTCTCGCTCAGCCGCTCATTAACTTCGATCTCGTATGCCGCCTCGAGCGTGAAGTAGAAGCCCGGGCCCGTCACCGGATGTGCCCAGAACCAACCGTCGCGCGTGCGACCGTATTGCCAGCCTCGCTCTTTGAGAAACTCTTCCTTCATTGGTCAGTGGCCTTCCTGCCCTTCACCGATCGCGCTATCACTTCGTCCGTGTGTGGACGGTTGAAGTAAGGGTCAATCCCGAACAGCCCAATCTTTTCGCAGTCCGGGTTGTGCCAAACCCCTGAGCATCCGTAATGAGCGCAGTCCCGTTTCGGGGCAAGCTGACCGACTGGATCCCGGTAGTCCTGCACCATGATTCCCGTGCGCTGTTGCGCTCTGGCCGTCTTCGCCATCGCTTCTCCCGGTCTACCTCACCGCGTACAGCGGAGTCTGAGCGCTCTCCTCGAGCGCGGACTTGCACTCACCAGCGCATTCGCCCTTTTGCGTCAACACCTCGACGTGCCGCAGAACCTGAGCCCGAACCCAAAGCGTCTTGCGACTTCCTTGGTGGACCGTGCGAAGACATTGCGTGCCGTAACCGCCCGTGTAGAGGCTGTCGCATTTGCCTTCGAGCCCGAGCAGTTCGATAACGTCGGCCTTGGTGCAGAATCTGTGATCCTTGTTCATCGCATTTCCTCCTGGCTTCAAGGGGCGGAATCACACACCTCGTGCCAACTGCTCAGCCATCTCAAAAATGAAAGCCGCAACTTCAAGGTTGCGATCCTCTTCCTCGCGACCGATCGCTTCCAATCCCTCTGCACAGTTGTGGTACTCGCGATAGTTCACCCAGGCCTGCTCCAGCTCGCGCTCAAGCCGAGCACGCCTCTTCGCGATGTATTCGTCATCGGTCTGGCGCCGCGACGCCGCGACTTCGCGGTTAATATCACTCTGCACTTCCGTGTTTTCCCCGATTTCGCTCATCTTTTCCCGCCTTCCACCACCTGTAGACCTTCGTGGCCTTTTGTTCCCAACAGCGATTCGCCGCCTTCCAGTACAGTCAGTCCGATGGCAGCGCAGTACAGAAGTGCGTCAAACATCTTTGAATAGCGCCGTCGTCGTGCGAATAGGGAGAGCCGGAAATGCAGATCGTTGGGCATCTTTTCAACTCGAATCTTGGACTCACGCTTCAGGTCCTCGACTGCTCGGGGAGCTTCCATTGGTGTTTCTCCTCACGTCTCCCCGCCAGATCTCCGGGAATTAAGCCGCCGCTGGCAGCTGATCACGCAGTAAGGGCTTACCGCTCTGGAGTTCGTACTCTCGAATCGAAGACTCCAGGTGCCGTTCACAGATTCCGTGCGAGCCTTTGGTCATCACGCCAGCTTCGGCTTCACACCACGCACAAGGATTTGAAGTCACGTTTTCCATTGCTACTTTCTAAGCCGAGCCCCAGGACCAGTGAGAGACTGAGGCCCGGCCCCACGCGGGCGAGAAGAGAGGTGTACCCGCGCTACTCAGAAGCCCTCGAAGGGATCTCCCTTGAATGGCTGGGATCTCTGCGGGGGGCAGAGGAACTCGATCGCCAGCTGATGCCGGCACTTCTCGCCGGTGTAGGATTTCCGATTGACCCAATCCGGACAGGTGCAGGAAACCGGCGTCACGACGTAGACCCGCATTCCATCGCTGGAATCAACGGTGAAGACGTCACCGTCGCGCCTGGCCGTCGCCGCGATCGCGGTCAGCTGCTCGTCCGTTGGTTGTCGGGAGACGCTTGCGTGATGCGCCAGAGAAGAGAGCCTATACGGAGCCTTCTCGCGTCTAGTCCTGGCAGTCAGCCCGTTGCCGATGATCGCTATGTCGTGCTTGCTTCGTGCGCTCATTTAGGCAACCTCCTCGCGGGGCTCGAACAACTCCTGAAGAGTCAGACCGAGGACTTCCCCAATCTTCCGGAGCGTCTCGACGGTTGGGTTCTGAGCCACCCCGTCACTTACCTGTGCGACCGTATGCCGAGAGAGGCCGGTTCTACTCGCCAACTCCTGATCGGTCAGCCGGTGAACTCCCATCGCTGCCCTGATCTTGTCGTCGCGATAATCAACCCGGCCGATCTGCTCCTGATTTTCCATTGTGTCCATTCCTCCTGACATTGTGTAAATTAACACGGACGAATATATCTTGTCAATTGAAATCTACACATCGTCTACCCGAATCTACGTAAATTCTGATAGACATACTGTTGTGGGGAATCAACAGGAGAGCTTGAGCGACTACGTGCGGCGGATTATCAGCGAAAAGAAGCTGAACTACCGGGAAGTGGCGCGGAGGTCCGGCGACGCTATTAGTCACAGCACCGTTGGAGACATCATCAACAAACCTGCGAAGGACGTGCAAATAGACACTTTACGGGCGCTGGCGAAGGGTTTAGGGGTAGCCGAAGGGGAGGTTATCGGTAGGGCTACCGGCAAGGGCGTGCCGACAAACGAGGCAGAATTCCAAGAGTCATCCTTGTATTTCCTTTACCAGCAGAGGCTTACGGCGGACCAAGAAACGAAGAACTTGATAGACCAGACGATAGAAATGCTGCTTGATCGAATCGACAAAACCAGGTCGAGCCATCCGACCAGTGTGTCAGAAGAAGAAAAGGAGCCGCTCCCGGGAAGGCAGTAACGCAGAGAATACGTCCCAGCTCTAATTTGACCGCACTCCCCCGAGTGGTCAGAGGAGCCGATATGGTTAGCCCTCACGACCGCTTGAAAATTCTGCAAGCCGTTATAGCAGAAGCACTTGACGCCAATCGCCTGACGGCCGCCTGCCAAATTCTTGAAAGCGCAACCGATGAACAGGTTCAGCAAGTCTTGCGGTTCCTAGCAGAACAGGCAACAAAGGGAGGCGGCTTTCTGTTCGCGATCGCCTGCTTTATTGATTGGGGCTAAGGAGGCGATGAACAGAAAACAGCGGATAGTCATTCAGTGGGCCCTGTGCGATTCTCGTGGCGGCCGGACTCATCCTGTTCTTTAAAACGCGATGAAACAAGAGCACATAAGCTGGGCCATCCTGAGAAGTCTGCGAACCTCACTGATCGTGGCGGCAATCGCAGGCGCGGCCGGCTGGGTAGCCATCGATTGGTGCTGGAAGAACGTCAAGATCACAAGGGACACGCGCTACGCGAAGGGAACAATCACGGGAATGACGCTCGATTCAGCCGAAGACGATCGTGGCCGGGTTGGATACTTTTTCACAGTCCGGTACGAATTCCGCACCCCGTCGGGTGAAAGTTACACTGGCACGGATACCGAGCCCGAGAGCGCCTCTCCCGAAGTTGGCGGCGCAGTCGAGGTCGAATATTCACATTCCGACCCGGCCACCAACCGCGAGCGCGCCGAGCCAAGAAGCGCAGTTTTCGCGTGGGTCTATCTGGCCGCCGCGATTGGACTGCTTGGGTGGGCCTTGGTCCATCTCGCGAGAGACTTTTTCAAGGATGTCGCGCAAATCAAGTGGAAGGCCGACTTCGAGAGGCGGATGGAGGAGCGTCGGCAGAGTAACAATGAGAGCATCTGACGACGACCTTGCGGCCAACCCTAAGCGATAGGAGAAGGGAGCTTCACTATGAAACGAACTTGCACGATCGCGCTGCTCGTCCTCACATCGATATTCACCATAGATGCGCAAGACAAGGATAAACACATTGAGACGGCGCCTCTCCCGACGGCGATCCTGACAGCACAAAAGATCTTCGTCACCAACGCTGGCGCGGCCGACGAGGTCTACGATGTCTTTTACTCCGAAATGAAGTCATGGGGCAGGTATCAACTTGTCGGATCGCCCGAGGAGGCGGACCTCACCCTGGAGTTCTCTTTTGGCTCCCAAGGAGAAGCTCCCAAAGTCTACACGAATCCAGCGAACCTCAGGACATACAGTTACACGGTCAACAAACTTAGATTGGTATTCTACGAGCCGAAGACCCGAACCGCGATCTGGTCAGGCACGGAGACGCCGGAAGGAGCGCGGCTGGAAAAGAACGCACGCAAGAATACCGTTAAAGCGGTTAAGAAAATGGTCGCAAGCCTGAAGCGCCGAATGGAGGCCTCCAAGAAGTAGATTCCTCAACGACTACCTTGCGGCAAATCCAAGGGGTGTAGGAGCCAGATGAGCAACTTGGAGAAAAGGATAAGGAAGAGGACCGGCACTATAGTGCTGTACGACAGCGACGGCGACCCACATAGAGTCACGGTCTACACAATTACCGGCATCTTCACCCCGCAGGGTTACAAAATCCCGACAAAGGTTTACGAAATCAATAAGGAGTACCAGCTCCGCGACGGCCGCTTCCTGCACAAGATCAGCGACACGGAGTTCAAGATCGCAGGATCCCCGCACAGGCTCTTTACACAACCGCCAACGAAAGAATCAGAAGTATAGAAAGTGAGAGGAGCAGAATTATGAGTTCACCACCGAACGCGCAGTACGCACCGGAAACGTGCCAATGGTGTAAGGGCACCGGGCATGATGACCACATACCGACTAAGCCAGATCATCCTCAGCCTTATTCGTGCGCAGCTTGTAACGGACAAGGTCGGGTTCAGGTGGCTCAGCCAAGTCAGCCTTGCGTTCACTGCAAAGGCACGACCGTCAATCCGGATCCAGGCGAAAGGCACGGTAAGCCTTGCGACTACTGCGGCCGTACCGGTTGGTCGCTGCGCTGGATTCCACCGCCGCGACCGTCGTAGGAAGCGAGGAGAGGGAGGACGACAGACAAGAAAAAGAATAAAAACCTTTCTTACTGCAAAAGAACTATGGCCCAAATCGAAAAGCGCAGCAAAGGATTCTACCGCATCACAGTCTGGCTTCCCCGGAGCCCTGGAAGCAACAAGCGCAACTACGAGCGCGAGTACTTCAAGGGGAAATTAGAAGACGCCAAAACGCGCGGCCGTGAGATGGAGGAGGAGTGCAAGTCCGGGATTGTCCAGCGATCGCGCTCGATGACGGTTGATCAGTTCCTCGACCAGTGGCTAAGGATAGCCGTCACTCCCAGGGTGAAGCCGCGAACCTTGAATGACTACACTGACCTCCTCAAGCGATACGTTCGCCCAACTGTTGGCGCGTTGAAAATGGCGGATCTCGAGCCCCTCAGCATCCAGCAGGTCTATTCGAAGATGCAAGAGGACACGCTGTCTTCCCGGACAGTGCGCTATGTGCACACTGTTCTCAACAATGCCTTGCAGCAAGCGGTACGGTGGCGGATGGTGAAGTACAATGCAGCCGATGGAGCGGACCTGCCAAAGGCATCCCGACGCGTAATCCACCCGCTCACCGAGGAGCAGGTTCCCGAGCTGCTGAAGGCTGCCAAGGAGAGCGAGTACTACTGCTTGTTCCTATTCGCTGTCACGACAGGGCTACGGCCGGAGGAATACCTCGCGATCGAGTGGTCTAGCATCGATCTAGAAGCTCGCACCGTGAGAGTGTCTCGAGCGTTGGTTTGGGAGAGACCAGGGAAGAGCTGGAGCTTTGGAGAACCGAAGACGCGAAAAGGGGAGAGAACTGTACCGTTGCCGTCGATGACTGTTGAAGCGTTGAAGATGCACCAACGGGCTCAAATGAAGGCGCGTCTTAAATCAGGTAAGTGGCCGGACCTCAATCTGGTTTTCTGTACCTCACTGGGAGGACCGATCGACCCGGGCAACCTCGGAACTCGGCACTTCAAACCGCTGCTCGAGCCGGCGCAGCTCCCAAAGGCAACTAGACTATACGACCTCAGACACACATGGGTGACGCTGAGCCTCGCTGCGGGAGTGTCACCGAAGACGGTCAGCGAGTGGGCGGGGCACGCGTCGGTGGCCTTCACGCTTGATACCTATGCGCATCTGATTCCGAGTATGGAGAGGGCCGGCGCGGCTCAGATCGAAGTAATGTTCAATGGAATTATGCGGTCGAACAAGAACAAAAGGCGGCCAGTATCCACTGACCAAAACAGAGCAAAGAAAAACCAACGAGACAAGTGAGCGAACCCTACGTTGTTAGTGGTCCGGTGGTTGGGAGTTTCGGGACGGCAGGTGCATCCGAAGCGTTTACCTGCTGACTTCTATGCTCTCGCAGTACGCCTTTCGCGGCATCGATATGTTGGCGATGTTCTGCAAGCTCTGCTTCGTCCAAAAGGCGAGGTTGAAATGCTCCGCTTTTGACCCGCTCCAGCACTGCTACACGTACAGGACCGTTTATGCCGCCCGGATTGACTTCGATCGCATGGTCGAGTGCCCAGGTAACGGCAAAGACACCATCGTATACCGCAGGCGGACCATCCGCCCAATAGATGTTTCTCATTAGCGCCAAAAAGGGATCGGTAATCATCTGACCGCTGCCCATGGAGGCATACCACAGTTGAGCAGTCTTGAATTCCGGTTGAAAGTCGGAAACCGCAAACTCGCAAAGATGCGGCTTCCGCTCGACGGAGAACGCTATTAAAGCGCCATATAGACCAAGCCTGGATCCGGTCTCCTGAAGGTCTTGTATCGCAGACCGAGTTAGGTGCTTCGTAACTGCAAAGGTGCCTTCTTGAAACTTTTTTTGATCCCAAGCCTGACGGACGATTTCGCAGAATCGTTGACCATGACCCACGGCGCCAGTTCCGGCCACGATAACATCGCCCCTCATGAATAACTTTTCAGTGGGCTGTTCTATAGTAGGAAAGGCCCCGGTACTAAAAGTAGTTGAACTATCGGTGCCGAGGACAACGCCGTCCTTGCAAAGAACGCCGACGATCGCGGTCATTGGTTTCGCTATCCTTGGAAGACGCTTCTTTCACGCATTGCAGGGTAGGCTCGATAGATAGCCGCGACCAGTTGCGTGAAACTCAAATCACGAACAAACTTGGACGCGGTTCTGATATAGTTGGCCGCCTTCGGGTCGAGACTCTCAAGGATTGCTGCGCCTCGCTCTTGACCCTGCACCGTGAGTCGATAGCTGTTCCATCTCGATCGAGTGACGTCTACCAACCCCCTCATTGCCAAGTGACTCAACTCGTCATAGACCGACTTGTCGAACGGACCATAGTGATACGGTTCGAAGTCGAAAAAGGGTCCGCCAATGAGATGTGCAACGTTTTGATCGATCAGGAAGAATAGTTTTTGAACCTGTACAGGCGTATGCAATTCCCCTGAGGCCGGGGCTAATGCTGCCAAAACCAGCTCGTCTCTCGTCATGGCGGGGTTCCTCATGTGTTCCATGGTAGCACAGCTGCACGGATCCTGGACTACCGTTTAAACCCACCCAAAAAGAGGCTCGGCACCCCCGGGGCACCCTTAGCGCGCTCATGCGCGCCAGTAACCTCTTGATTCTATGGAGCCGGTGGAGGGATTCGAACCCCCGACCCTCTGATTACAAAACCGTTTTTGGCCAACACCACAAAGCCTCGTTTGACCTGCTACGCGTTGAACGCTGGGTTTCCCGCATATTACCAGCACGCTTTGGCTTGCGTGGCCGCGCAGTACAAAGATAGCCCAGTTACGCTTGCACCCTGTTCTGCACCCCTTCGAAGGTGGGCCAAGTCTACGGCTTGCACGTAGTAGCGCCGGCGGGCGAATGAGTGGTTCGCCTGATCTATTCGGCCCCCACTCCCGGCACGCGCCTCAAGCGCCTTAGCCCTTCGCATTATCGCTCACATTGGAAGTATCCAAAACAAAAAAGGGGAGACTCTCTCGCCTCCCCCGCGTTCTCACACACACTAATGAGAACCCCCCGTTTTGCGTAGCGGCAGTATTATCTGCCTTTCTATTTCCGCCTCAGTTAGCAGTTGCCATAATCGGGTGATTGCTCCTTCGTTTTGAAATGTGCCCATCCAAATCCCGGGGCGAGCGGGAAACTTCTAGCCTACCGAGTCGCCGCTCTTGTAGATGTCCCACGTTCCCGGCGTTCGGCTGCTATCGAGCGGAGCGTCCTTGCCGAAGCCAGAGCCTTCGAAGACAAACACGCCGGTGAGCTTCCTGCCTTTGTCATCCCGCCGATTGTCGAAGTAGACTCGGGCGATCACAGCGGCTCGCTTGCGGCCTCCTTGTTCGTCACTGCCGCCCTCCTCATCGGTTAACTGATAGTAGATTCTCTTGCCTACAACGTCGGAAACGTCGTCGTCGATCTCCGAAATGTTCGGTGCGTTCGATGCTTTATCTTTCACTGTATTCTCCTTTTAACCAGATAGATCTCACCGTGCAGGTCAACCAGGTGCGGCCACATCTTTACGCGCAGATTGTAGAGCGTGGAGTCACCGATTATGACGCCGTAGCATTGCCAGTAATCCGGATCTTCGTCTGGATCATTCATTCTTGTGGCGTCGTACCCATCACCGCCTGGAAGTCCGGGTCGTCGCCGTAGGTCCCCACGATCAGCTTCGTGATCTTCAAGAACACTGCCTTGAATTGCTTCTTCTTTGCCGGACCCTTCAGCCCGCGCAGCGTTGTGATTAGTACGCTGATTCCAAGATCAAACAGGAAGTCAGGATTCATAATGCATCTCCTTTTCATTCATCGTCGCTGTAAGCGCCTTCACCCGGCGCAAACTCTTGTTCCGTGAAAGCCTTCACCGGCTGAACTGTTTGCACTGCTATTTGTGAAACCTTTATCAGCCCTTCCTTTTCAAGAGCCCTTTTTAGGTACTTCTTGAGTGCGGTTTGTCCTAGTTCGCTCGACGCCTCAATTGTGCAAATTACGTTGCGCGCCTTCATCGTTCTCCTTTACGGATCCACTCAAACGTATCTTTGATTTGCCTCTGTCTGGCCCGCTCGATTCGCCGGCGTTCTCGCCTCTCACGTCGCGCCTGTAGCCAGTCGAGGAATCGCTGCGGCAGATCGCGGACTGTCTGGCCGAAGCTCAGCCAAGCGAACGGGGAAATCAACAAGAGCGCGATGACACAGATAACCAGCCAGATCAATCCTGCGTTCCTTCGTTTTCGAACTCCTGCTCGGGCTTCGCTGGCTGCGCGACCTGGCAGTGAACGCTTCTGATGGTCATCGAGCCGTCATCCTCCTGGGCGAGCGCGTTCTTGACAAAGGGCGGGATGTCGATCAGGGCGGCGGTCGATTCGCATTCAATGAGGATGATGACGGCTCTAGGCTTGGTCATTTCCATGTTGCTCTTCCCTTCTAAAATCCACCGCTGAAAGCCTGTCTTGTCCCCGCTCTCGCATCAGGAACAGGTCCTCCACCATCTCTTTGAATTTGGGGAATAGTTCAGGCGGGCAGTTCAGCGCGTCCGCGCAGATCTGGGCAAGACTATCCGCTCTTGCGTCGAGCGAGCCGTCGATGGGACGGATGACCACGGCTAAGTGTTTGCCGTTATCGTCAACTCGCCACACCTCATTATTCTGTGCGAAGTACGTCAGGCTCATAAGACTCTGCTATCGCGGCCCCTTCCATTGTCGCCACCAAGCCCAGATCATCAATCCAAGAAAGCACAGCAGGAGAGCGCCGAAGATTAGTAGCAGCCGCCTCATTAGACTATCGCTATCGGCTGATCTGCCGCTTTCAGGTCCGCGTGTTTCTCCTCGATCGAAGCCACGGTAGCACTCGGTGGAGCAAGTACAGCCAGAGAGATTTTTTCAGCTTCAGCCTTGCGGGCGCGCACCTTCTGGATCACGCCCCAGATACCAACCAAGATGACCGACACGGCGCCGATGATCTCGGCGGCTTGTTCTGCCTGCAGGATCCCGTTTGAAACGAGGTATCCGGCGACGAATGACAGCAGCGTGCGAATCACGGTGCCAGCGATTGACTTTGAGTCGAAGTTCATTTGCTTCCTTTGGTGGTTGTGAAAAATAACCGGGCCACCGCAAGTAGCCCGGCTTTGCAAACTAGGTATGGGATGGAAATCATCACGGTCAGGCCAGTGGCCTGCCTCATCATCCGTTGACTTTGGCCCGTTATGATGACGGATTATTTCGGCTGAACGGAGTCGTGGCAGTTCGTCGGCAATCGTCCTGCATCTATAAGGTTCGGGCCGCTGGTTAATGGGCGGTGGCAGGGGTTGTTCCGCGGTTCGCCCAAGTGCCCGAGCGCGAGTTCGGTAGCCACGGCCACGGCCGCGCGGTCCTCGTCGGTCTGGGCGCCGTTGGCAACCCGTTCAGCTACTTCAGGCGGCACGATGATCTGGAGTGACTTGCCGTTGTGCCGGACTTCGATCTGAAGTGCCGGCCGCGTGGTCTGAGCGGCCACTAGAGCTGAGCAAGCGAGCAGGGCGAGTATCGCAAGTGTTCGTTTCATAAATCCTCTTGTGGAGTCTTCTTATCCGGCACAGCCTCGCTCGGCCCGAAGTATTGCGAGAGCCCGGCGCAGAGTTCCGTGGCCGCTTCGCGGGTTAAGGTGCGGTTGTCTTGGGAGAGTTGGCGCCAGAGTCGTCGGGCAGTCTCTTTGCGCAGGACTACGGAGATGGTTGCCGCCGCCATATCACTTCAGCAACGACACCATCTGACTGGCTTGTAGCAAGAACGCGAGCAAGCCAAAACCAAACGCGATGCGGCCCATCTCTGACACCTTTCCGTTAGTCGAGAGCGCGTACACAAGCGCCCCGATTACACAGACGAGCAAACTAATCCAGATGGTCATATCGTTTCTCCTTTGTCCAGTTTCGCGTGAGCCCATTCCCAAAACTCGTCAATGCGTGCGACTTCCTCCGCAGTCGGCGGAACCGGACGCCAGGCTATCGGACTGAAATCAACTTCCAGAAAGTTTTCGCTCTCTCGGATGATCAGCATCTCCATCTCACGCCGGTCGATGCGAACCGTAATGCGCTGTCGCTCGTCGTAGGGACGCATATAGCCGAACACATGCGAGGGACGCCCGTGCAGCGCCTTCAGCATCTCCACTTCTTGTTCGTCGGTTAGTCTTTGGGTCATCTATCGTCTCATCATGAAAATCAGGATTGTTATCGCGAGTCCGGCTATACCAAGGAGGAACGAGCCCGCGGTGAACAGCAGCCCTACCGCGACGACTACATAGCCCCACATCTTCGTAGCGCCCTGAGACTGGCCGCCAGAGCCAGCCAGAGCCACCCGTATCGCCTTCATCTCCGCGACCGTTTCGGCCTGCAGCGGGTCGACTACGCTGGACTTTCCGACGCCCTGATATTGAGCTTTCTGTAACTCTGCAATTTGAGCATTGATGCCCTTAACAAGACTGTCGGTTTGAGCCGACAGAACTTGAGCTTGATCAGAAGTCTGCTTCGCCATCGTCTGGGCAGTCGCGTTGACGAGGTTCCTCAAGGTTTCGGCGTTACGGTCACTGGTATTGGCAAGCGTTTGAACCGCCGTGGCGAGGGATGCCGCTGATGCAGTTGCGGCCAGTACGTCCACCTGTCGGGTTTTATCCAGCCGGTCGAGGTCGCTTACTCGAAGGGTCTCCGCATTTGCTGCTCGCAAATTGGCCATTTCCTGAATATGTCTGGCAACCGCGTCGTTAAACTTTGTGTCGGCTTTCCGAAGCGCCTTCGCCGCACTCGCCTCTGCTTTCACTAGCGCGATGACGTTCGCCGTTGGGTCGATCGTCCCGCCGCCGTATGCGTCAACCGGCACGCCCGCACGAGATGTTGTTTTATTCTTCTTAGCCATTCTGTTTGCGGCTTGGCTTGCGCTTCGCCAGTCGTGCCTTCTTAGAACGCCACGCCTTTTCGGCACGCGCTCTCTCTTGAGCAATCTCTTTCGGCGTCAGCTTCGGCGGCTTCTTTCGCTCTTTAGGAACTGCCACAGCTACTTCGCGGGCCACCGAACGGAAAGGTACTGGCCTGTAGAGGGTCGATAGATTCTCAGCCGCAGCGATCGCGCCGGTCGCGCTTTCGTATAACGGGTCAACAAGCGCGACGTGCGGAGATTCGTCAGACGCTTTGCGTT
>Ga0068862_100002380_pt1 | contig 16731 bp, 13 predicted proteins | sample KBSSwiS52_FD_66598 | JGI IMG/M metagenome (GOLD analysis project Ga0068862, IMG submission 66598) | Switchgrass rhizosphere microbial communities from Kellogg Biological Station, Michigan, USA - KBS Switchgrass S5-2 | ecosystem: Host-associated > Plants > Roots > Rhizosphere > Soil ... | reverse complement strand
GCTGCGTCAAATACTCCATTGCCGTAATGTCGGCAGGAACAAACTGGTACTTGGGCAGACGACGTTTCTTTAGATCGATCGTAATATTGCACCGCTCCGCAATCTTAACGGCAAGATCAAGTTCGTTTTTAGAGGCCCCTTGTGCCTCTATTTCTTCGCGAGTTTTGAGATAGTATTCGTCTGGCTTGAAATCTGTATATGTTACGCGACTATAACGATCAGAACTCATCGCCAAAAGGGTCTTGTGCGATTCGGCGTCGTGCTGTTCAACGTAATGCACGTTATTAGTCACGACGGTTTGTAATCCATATTCCTTGGCAATATTACGTAGACGAGCATTTACTTCGGACTGCTGCGACAGGCCAGTATTCTGGATCTCCAAGAATAGGTGATCCGCATCAAAGATCTTGAGTAGGCGACGAACCAAGCCTTTAGCTTTGAAGATGGCCGCAGGCTCTACAACCTCGCCATCTTCGTTAGTCTTGTCAAACAGATTGCTAGAAATGATACCGTCTTGAGTGCTGCCCGTTAGACAAATGATCCCCTCTTTGTACTTTTCAAGAAGACCAAAGTCAATGCGTGGATTATAGTAAAAGTAATCTTCGCTCTGTGCTAGCGAAGCTAGTCTCGCGATGTTCTTGAATCCTACATCATTTTCCGCCAAGAGTATGATGTGGGAAAACTGACGGATCTTCTGTTGTTTGCACTGTTCGGCGTCTTCGCAGAACAAAAGGTCTGCCCCGAGAATAGGCTTTACGCCTGCCGACTTGGCTTCGCGATAGAAGTGAACGGCGTTGAAAAGATTGCTATAGTCTGTAAGTGCTACCGCAGGTTGGCCGAGTGCTTTGACACGCTTGACCAAATCCTGAATGTCGGCAGATCCATAAAGCATGGACGCCTTAGAGTGAACATTGAGATGGACGAAACTCATTTGATGATATCAAGGTCGCCCTTAGAACGACGATCGTGTACTTGATCTGTAGGTTTGTTGATACGCTTGCCGGGATGCTTATCCTCAGCGATATTACGCTGGCGACGCATACGATTCAAACGCTGACGATTGGCTTTATCTGTCTTGCTTTCCTGATAATTGCCGTCTCCGTCATAGTTGCCTGATCGTACGGGTTCAACGCGATGCTTGTCCCATATATCCCCTACGCGAGTCTTGGTCTTAATACCCGCAGCACGGGGCAACTGTAGGGGTTTGTCATCAATAGCTTTCAATGGAGTGTCGCAAGAGCCTTCGCCAACAGTATGGTAGCAGATGATTTCTTGTTTGTCAAGTAGATCATCGAATTCTTCAGGGGTACCTTCTACATTGACAAACGACTCATTGCCGTTACCAAATTGAAGGTGCAGCATCTTATTCACGAAAGCAGTAACAACCGTTAGGTGGCCACTGGCACATTGAATTAGCTTACCATCATTGAAGAGACCAGGACCATTGATAATAGCCAAAGACCCCTTGCAAACGGGACAAGTGACCTTGCCGTCAAGTACATTGACGTGCAATTTCTCTGCTTGTTTAGCAGTTAACACATCCTTGGTTTCGTGGCCATGATCCCAGCAACGAACAGTAACAATAAACTTAGCCATTACTCACCTTCTTTTTCCGACCAAATCTGATCAATGATGCCCCATTCAAGAGCTTCTTCGGCACCAAAATAAACGTCTACCTTTTTATCACATAGCCGCTTCCAAAATTTAGCTTCTTGTTTCGTATATCTACCCATTAATTCATACCAACGCTCCCACAGGCGTTCCGATTCCTCAACCTCAATTCTATGATGATGTTGAGCAGTATAATCCTTATGCCAACTAGGCACATGAATCATGAATGTTGTATTCTCGCCCGCCCATCTTTGTCCCTTTTCTCCGCAGGCAACAAGGAGCACAGCAGCAGACATGGCCGAGCCTAATCCGAACGTATGTACTGGTGACTTCAGGGTTTTGGTCGCGTCATGCACGGCAAACATATGATATACGTCGCCGCCATAACTCATGATTCTCAACTCAATCGGCTTCGTTGAATCTTCATGTTCCATTAAATACATACCCTTAAGCACATTGCTAACGGTATCATGATCAATGTCATTTGTGAGAAAGATGCAACGGTTTTTAACATCAACGCCATATTCAAAATATGCGTCAACCCAGTCTTTAGAAATTTTCATATGGCTTGAAACCTACCCTTCCATTTGTTAGCACACACGCCGGGATCACACAATGCATTGCACTTCCATGCACTACGCGATTTAAAGTCATCATTGGATCTTACAATTCTAGTAATCCAATCAGTGTTTTGAATTTCAGCAACCTTAGCAGCTACGAACTTTTCTGTTTCGGCATCCTCTTGTGCTGTAAAAGCAAGGGTAATGGGATGGTTGGTAAAGTAATCGAACGTCAAAATGATGTTCTTGTACTTGAAGCCTTTATTGTTAACGTCATCGATGAACTCGCGACGTGCCGCCCACGAGTACATCATGGCCTGAATGTCTAGACGGCATTCTTCGTAAGTCTGAGTAGACTTGCCCGCCTTGTAATCAATGATATGGAGAGTCTCGGGATCTTCCTCGATCACAAGGTCCATGTAGCCGATCATGGGAATTTCTGTGCCCTTAACCTTAACGTGCAACGAATATTCGGCCCCGATTGGTACGCCCCTAACGTCTTTCAGGATTTTGCTCCAGGGCTGCTCATATCTGCCGATCACTTTCTGCAAAGTAGAGACGGACGTATCAAACAGGTCGCGTGGGCAACCAGTTAGAGCATCCAATCTCTGCTGTGAAATACTGCATAGCTCTTCTGTTGCATATGGACAAGTATCACACCAGGGCTTCTTGTCTTTAAAGTCGGCGGGCTTTGCCCAAATTAGCGGGGAATCCATTACGATGTCCTTGCCGAACTTATCTTTGGTTTCAAGCTTGCCACCGTAACCTCTGTATAGACGAGAGACCCAATCGGCATCTTCGCCAACGCACACTTGTTCTAAGATATCATGCAGTAATGTTCCGTGGGCCGCACCCCAATTAGAGCGTAGTTTCACGTCATCACAATGATAGGTAAGCCAGTATTTAAACTTACAAGTATCAAACGTCTTGATACGACTAGGAGAAATAGACTTTAGTTTTAACATGTAATTCCTTGGAAAATAAGTTTGGTTTGTTCGGCAGACAAGTCGCCCCAATCATTGCCCGGCGGCGGACTTACGCGTCGCATAGCAAATAGGTCGCCCACTATTCGTTGCATACGCACCCAGCCTTTATCTCCGGGGGCCTTCTTGTCTTTGTACTTTTCGGGATCATCGGCATCAAACGCTACCCATATCTCTTTAATGCCGTACTGTACTAGCAGAGTTCTGTGAGCCTGACAAAAGCTTGTACCTAATGTAGCCACCCAATTATGAATGCCAGCTTCTTCCAATCGCATGCCATCTAACGGTCCTTCAACCAAAATCACAGTATGATTCGGTTCTAGGAAACGCTTGGCACGATACAAATTGAATAAGATAGAGCTTGTGAATAGGTCGCCGCGTTTAGGCCAGTTATTGTAGTGTCTACCATGAACCCACTTAGCATACACTAGACCGCGACGCTCGAAATACTCGGGAGGATGTAAGGTGCGACCTGTATAGCCTACAAGATGACCCTCGTGATCTCTTACCGGAAAGATGACGCGATCATGCATGTAGGTTCCTGGACGAGACCAAGAGCCAACTTGATATCTACGCAATACCTCTAGATCAAATCCGCGATCCAAAAGATACTGAGGATCGGGCTGTAGAAATTTAAGGTTGTCTTCGGACATCGGCTCGTGTACATGTAGCGTTACGCCACGATATAGGTTCTCGGGATCAGGCACTTGCTCTTGAATATTGACCGACTTATTCTTGAGCGTCTCTGTCATCCATTTGATGGTTTCTGGAAAGCCAGTACCAAGAACGCTACTAACAAGGCCGAATATATCGTTACCGCGTGATTCCTCGCAGTGGTGAGACCAGCAAATCCATTTGCCTAAATCGATACGCCATGACCAGGCGGTGCGATTATTGCGATCTCCTCCATGCTGCTTACATGGGCATGCCGCCTGTACTAGACCATCACCACGATCGTAGTAGGCAACCTTGAGCTGATCTAATAGATAAGCCACGTTCCTGTTTGCGTGATTACGCAATAGGCTTTTTTGTTCTTGGCTAATCATGATCATCATCGTCGCCATCTCCGTCTTGCGGAGGCGGCGGACGTACTTGTCCAACGTCTAGTTCGGTGAATTCGCCAAATCGTAAGTCAACATCAAAGTTGATATAGCTATTCCAGAGTCCACGACCAAAGCGAGACTTGAAGATCTTGCACATGTGTGTACCTTGGCCATCAGAAGTTCGTTCCTGCTCGGACTTACGCTTGAAATACGTTACCGAGTCTACGTTCTCACTAATGCGTTTGCCACCAGCAACACACTTGATGCCATCGTCCATTTCATTATTCGTTTGACCGAATGCTATGATAGGAATGTTGTATTGAGTAGCAAAATCATGCAAGTGAGCAACATGCAAACCATGCTGTTGCCACTCTGCTAGAACGCCACTACGCACTTCGCTCGTTAGGGCTAGCTTAATGTAATCGTATACAATGAGACACTGAGGTACGCGAGTTTCGCGATCTGGCTTGACGTGCGTCAAGATCCAGCGTCTCATGTGCGGAATAACATCTTCGACACTTAGTCCGCTAATAGACTGATAGAACATGGGCATCTTGTTTACAGCTTCAAACAAGCGTGGATCACGCAAGCGTCTACCATGTGCAACTATGTCATCAATCTTAGTTTGGTCAGTAATGCCGTGACCACGCAGTTTCTCTTCGGACATTTGCCAAAAGCCAGTCTCGATATACTGCGAGTCTACCTTTGCTAGAATCGCAGCCATGCGAATCCACTGGTCGGACTTATTCAATTCGCTATCGAGATAGAGCACGGGCAACCCCTTGCGAGCAGCTTTTAGTGCGGCGTTCAAACCAAACTGCGACTTACCACTACCAGTAGTGCCAACGATAAAAGTGATGCTGCCGTTACGAACGTGTCCTGCACGCTCTTGCCAAATTGGATATCCAAGATCTAAACCAATATGACCTGGATCATTTGCAAGCGTCTCAAGGAACTCCTTGAATCCTTCACGCATATCAACGATTGCGTGCTCGCCTTTGTCGAGAATATTGACCTTGCTGACGATCGTGTTTTCGACCTTACTAATAATCGCCGACAAAGGGTCATCTGTCGTAGACAGATAGTCCTTGAGTTCAGTAAAGCTTTCTGCGTACTTATCCTTTAAGGATTGACGCTTAACCTCCATGAAGTGGATAGCCAATTCATGTGGAGCCATGGCTTCCAGGAATAGTTCATCGATCCACTCGCCATTCTTAGTCGCAGACAAATAGTTCTGATGGCCAATTGACTTAGCTTCTGCGACTATCTTTGCTTTGGTGATGACCGTGACCTCTTTGTCCACGATCATGGAACGCAAAGCCTCAAATGTCATCTTTGTGGCAGCATGCTGGAAGTCTGATTCGTCCAAGTATTGAACGAACTCAAAAAGCTTCTCTGGATAATGGCATACGCCCGCCAGGAAGACTTTTTCAGCAGCAATGTTAGCCACCGCGAGCCTCCTCGATAAGCTTCTGCAAAGACTCTACAGACACATTGTCTCTAGTAGTAATCAAGACAATCGTATTCAGATCACACCAGGCTTTCTTGCGTGCGTCTCTTGCTTGAGATCTCTGAAATCCAGCCTTGTCCGTATGAAAGAACTTATTGAATTCGTCGTGTTGACGCCCCTGGTATTCAAAGGCTAGATTGTGATGGGGCATGTAAAAGTCTAGCACAAGGCGTTCTTCTGGAATAGGGAATTCTTCTAGGATGAGAGCTTGTCCATAAATAGATCTAAGCAATCGACCGAGCATGTACTGGCCGTGCGACTTACACTGTTCCCGCGAACGCACAGGATAGCGTTCGGGTAAAATGTCCATACGCACTTCTCTATTACTCAGGGTCTTGAACTTCATCCACCAGCTTATCCATTGGATCCTGATTACCAGAAGACAAGACCTTTTGTAGTTCTGAATCAAGCTTAGCAGCTAATTCACCATCCATTAATAGACGGCGAGCTGCATTGAATTGACTCATGGCGGTAGTGTCTAGCTCATCCTTGTCGTCTTTTTTGACCTTGGATTTGAAAACAAACTCACCAGTCTTACGATCAAGCTTGGGCATATACACTTGGCCGCCGCCCTTGCCGCCCATCTTCAAAACACCAAAATGGCAGCACTTAGAGATTAATTCTTGCTCTCTGAAAATGCCGTTATTGAATAGGATAGGGAATTCGCCTTCGGCTCCATCGGGAGCTACTTTGTTCTTGACGACCTTGTATCTGATCAGTACGCCAATACGTTCGCCGTCAGCGTCAGTAATGGTTTGTGCCTTGCCGGGTTTTTGTAGCTTGATTCGTTGCGATGCATAAAACGGTAAGCCTCGACCACCAGAAGTAGTCGTAGGATCTCCATACATCGTAATCTTGTCACGTACCTGATTAACGAAAATCAGCGTCACTTTGTTTTCTTCAACGGGACCAATAATCTTGTGCATCGTGTCTGACATAAGCTTAGCAAGATTACCAACCTTGTTTTCGCCAATTGCTCCGGCAAGCACAGCAGAAGGCTGAGCGGCGTCAACCGAATCCACGATACCAATGCCGCCAGGAACCATGCTTGCAAACTTACGAACAGCCTCAAGTCCTTGTTCGCCATTGGAAGCGTTGATAATCCATAATGGACATTCAGGATGAGGAGCTTTTTTGCCAGCAGCAACAGCCTCCATATTTTCAATCGCACGATCAATAAATGGACGCAAGGTACGCACAGTACGCATGAGCGACAAGTTCAAGTTCTTCTCTAGATTTACATAGAGAACAGTCTTGCCCTTTTGAATAGCTCGCCCAGCGACCTCAAGCGTAAGTGTAGTCTTGCAGGTGCCTTCCTCGCCAAACACCTCCGTGATTCTTCCTTCTGGAAATGGAATCACAAGGTCATAATCCAAATTGTAGGATCCGCTACGATTAGCATTAGGATTGCCAACCTCGGGTGCAAGCATTGCTCGCACTCCGTCGCCTTCTACTTCTTGCTTGAAGTAGCCAAACGTGATAGTTTGCTTAGCGGGTACTTCGTCTTCTTTATTCTTGGCCACGTTCTAACTCCCGTAAAAATGTCAAAAGTGATTTAGGTTTCTCTTGTTTGTAGATGATCTTCTCTAGGCCCGTAGACGCTAGTTCTCTGCGTCGATCGCAATAGAGACGATGTACTTGTTCGATGTCGTACGGCTTAAAAAGCCTACGAGCAACAACGGCCATTTTGGCGAATTCTTGCGGATTGATGTAGCCAGGCTTACACTTCCAGATATAGAATGCAAGTTGTTGTGCTGATAGCCCGTAAGAGGGTGTCATCAGCTTTTTCAGGGCGGCAACGATGCGTCCCCACTCCTTACCATTGTCGCCCTTCCACGGGAACATGTCAGCTCTAATGTCACGATTGAGCCATACAAATTCCGCAAGTGTGTTCGCAACATCATGCTCTATTTCGGGCGTCGTGATAGACTGATAACTCATGGCACGTCATTGACAATTACAGCCTTATCGCCTGGCTTGTAAGGTCTAGATTCGTACTTAACAGTACCGTCTGGTGTAATCCACGTAATCAATATTTCACGACCCTTGAGAAATCCAATTCCACATTCGTTCATTTCGAAAACGCCCTGATTACTGAGAATAGCGGACATGGATTTGCTATGCCAATATCCGTTGATTTGTGGATTGTTATCGCAGTCGCGATATGGAATTAACACTACGCGATGCCCATACGCCTCCAATCGCAAGTTGGTAAGTTTTAATCCGTGTTGCGATACATAGTCCCTAAGTCTGAGCCATGCAGAACGTTCTCCCGGAGTCAAGTCTTCAAAAACGGTAGTTCCATCCGATAGAGAGGCTATCCAGCGAGTAGCCTTCGGATTCTGACCAGGATTGGGAACAAACGGATGCTTGGAACTAAATGCTAGTGTCATATTTTACCAGTACCGCCGGTGAGTATCAGCACGACGGATGGTACTAGATTCTATGTAGAAGAGCCTTCTCTGTCAACAAAAAAGGGCGGCAAAATTTGCCGCCCTTCGGAATACAGACTTCTTAGTTTACAAGAATTCTAGACGTACTAGATAACCGAAATTAGTCTTGCGGCCAGCTCCAGTCGGACTTCCGCTTACGATCAAGTGAAAATCATGAATATTAGATTCTATCGCTTGGTCGGCAAGTGATAGCGGAGAACCGCCACTCGAAACTTCTGACCACGTAGTATCGGCCGCATTGCCAGACGTATCCTGTAATTGAGCAGCTTGTACAGTAATACCATTCACAAGATCAGAAATGTCAGGTACACCAGAAGCCGCAGTAAAATCTACAGCTCGGAATGTAGCTTGTTGGGTGATAACCGCCGTATCATTAGGTTCACGGAATCGAGCCAAAAGTGTACCAGAAATATTGGTTAAGTTAGCGATAGCAAAACCAGCACCGAACATAGGGCCGCTACCCAGCGTACCCGAAATGGTAGCCGTAGTAGCACTAACGAACTTGACGTTAATCATTTCGCCAAGCTGAGCCCCATTATGGTTGGTGCGGAAAGTCGTATCTTGAAACTGCCCTACAATCACAGCACTATTAGGAGCACCATTGGTACCGAAGAAACCCATTCTATTGGGACTATTCGTATCACCAGGGTTAAGGTTGAAGATCTCCAGATTGGGCTCTGCTCTACCAAACTCTGTGTAGACTTGTGCTAATGATTTTTCGCCCTTGTTTCCAAACATGCCCATTGCACCCGAGCATGCAAAAAATCTAATCCCAGAAACCATGATATTATCCTCTTTAAAGCAAAAACTATCCCTTAAGGAACGTCGCTTAAAATAGAGCTATAGCACGTGCCAACGCTTAAACATAAATACACTAATTGACCGGCATGATAATCATACCCATGCGTTTGGTAGGAATGATACCAAAAGATAAGTCATAATCTGTCGGCAATGACTTTATGAACCATAGTCCCCTGATAGTCCACGCTGTTAATCCTTCGACTATTCTAACAACATAAAATGTATTGCCAGCCGTATTAGTACGTACACGAATCAATGCATATGCCCCGTTGTCTAATTCAGGTACACCTGTAACCTCCACAATTGACAAAATTTCAGACGACCCTACAGTACCAGGAATCACACCAGCAACCGTAATCGCTTTTGTACTACCGTCTGTAATAACGCCTCCGCCTGGTATCCATTCTTTTAAATTAAGATCTGAATCTGTAAATTGAAAATAACGAATTGGTCCACCGAGGCCGTTACTAATCGCTCCTATTCTATTGAACAGAACTGTTGCACTCGTGCTATCATGTCGTGCCACTTCATTAAAGCCACTGTCTAATTCCCAGATAAATCTTTGTGGATTAACGGCAGCCGTAGATTCTCCTACGACCCAATGATGGTTACCGTCCCATGCCATGCTATACACTTTTGTAGTGTTGGCGTTAACATTGGTCGCCGACAAAGATAATGTTCTAGTAAAATAAGAAGCACTATTGATTAAATCATTATAAACAGCAATAATGATATCAAATGATACGCCACCAATAAATGATCCAGGAGACGTGCCCGCTAAGCGTACAATACTATCTGTACCTGTTCTATTTAAAGATAGAATATTTGATGACCAGTTCGCGTTTGAATTATTGCCTACGGTAGAAAGATCATTAGAAATAACGGCAAAATCATTTGAGGCATTTCTTTGCCACAATGCTCTGCCCGTAAATGGCGAATGCAAAGAAAGACCTGATGGCCCAATTGGATCTTTGTCTTCTACGCCAACAGTATTGTCAATAAATGCACCCCAATCAGTGATCCAAAATGCATTATTGAATACTTCATAACCATGATAATTTACAGAAGTATTTGCGAAAAGATTTGCCTCGGCAATATCTTTAGGTCTTGGCCATTGACTAATGACGCCAGACTCAACTGTCGTCATTGGATAATCAACCTTACGATTACGTCCAGCAATTCTATAAACTCCAGTACCTAACGGAATTGTATTTATAAAAACAACAGATCCGGCAACTGGCTTTGCAGCATCTCCAAGAAAACTAGTAGAAATCGCTGCAACAGTAGTGATATCTGTACTCTCTCCTATATGTTCAGGACTACCGCCAACCGTATTAATATCACCAAAATAAAATAATGTATTGCCGAGAGTAGGATAACAAACCAATCTTACTTTACCAGATGCAATCGGATCATAGTCTGTAATAAAAGTAGATGGCACTGGATCTTCTGGCCATTTATTTTCAAAACCATTTAATGTAATAATATTACCGTTTGTTTTCTGAAAACCTGGATACATTGGGAATGCATCGATATTCCAAAAGCTTCTAGAGCCATGTGTATCAAAAATATCTCCAACTGATGCAACAGCCATAGGATATGGATTCCACATGACTTCTCCAACATCAATATCAAGTATGACTCCTGACCCTCCTAACCAGTGTAGATCAGAATCAATAAATATACCAAGTTTAGGATTTGCAGAACCAAAAAATCCCGGCACATACTCTTCACCCGCATCCTGTAAAACAGGTCTTAAAAATTGTCCTTGAAACGAATCATCACTAGATTGGCCAAATAAGCCGCTAGGACTAGAGGGGTAGGTTTGTCTTATCCAGTCTTGCAAAAATTGACTGTTTGTCCACTCGGCCCATCCATATGCCTGATTAGGGAACAAAAAGTTCACCATGAGATTTCGCATTAATGGTATATGATCAAGATCAGCTATTACCTTTGGGCCTACCAAACCATCTAACGTCTCGCCCTTTGGTTTTGGATCATAACCAGAAGCGGTAATAGATTCATTAGTGCGTGCTCGCCAAAGCTGCGTAACGAAATCTAACGCATTAAATTTACGTAATTCAGCCTGAATCACGAATTGTGCCGCTTCTAAATGTACACCAGACAAACCCTGGTCTGTATTACTACGTACGCCAAACGGTGTAGGCCAATCGTATTGATACGCTGGCAATTGACCAGATGCAACAGTCATTAGAATGGAGCAAAGCGTTGGTATGCAGGACGAACAATCTCTACGAAACTTACTTCCGCGGTACTGCCGAACTGACCACTAGGCACTGTAACGGTTGCCAAGAATCCACGATCACCAGATGCGGCAAATTGACGAAATGGGAATGGAATCACATTAGAGAATAATGTACCAGAAGGTACCATGACTCCTTCGGAATCAAGCGGTCTACATTGTGCAACAGCAGTGCTTAAGCCTTGACGTACAACAGCAACAATCTCAACTGGAGTTACTCCGGCTTGTGCTTCTTGTGCTGTACCATTGATAAAAATCGTACCGTTATTTGGCCCCGGAGACACAGGAGCATCCCCTTGAACAGCAAGAGTTGTGCGATCATTAATAGCAACAGAACCATTAAGAACAGCGACACCAAAGACAGCACGTTCTTCGCCGATTGTAGCCAGCGTTGTAGGATCGACGATCGTAACATCGTATTTAGTAGGATCATCTGCATTTAACCGTTGCACTTGTACGATAGTACCATTGCCAAATGGTCTACCTTGAGTAAAGTATCTTAGGATAACCTTTCCATTGGGTAATTCAAATTCGTCACTATGATACATGGCCTCGTCGCCAATATTCAAGAAGCCATCAATACAAATTGCACCATCTACGAAATCTGGATTTGAAGATCCGCCAGCTAGATGTGGTTTAAAGTATAGGTGTTGATCTCTGCCGCGATAACGTTCTTCTTCTGCTTCGTCATCAGGATCGCTTGAAAGCGTGAAGATGTTATTAACTTCAACAATCGTTACGCGAACAGCACGCTCTTCGCGGTCGAAGAAGATGGGCGGTAAAAATGTATCGCCCGGCAATAGCGGATCTGGCGGATCAATTGGATTCGGATTCAATAGAGCAAGATCCGTGAAATCGATCGGATTCAGAATACCATTCAGGATAGCACGAACACGCTCGCCGAGCGGAGCTTCGCGACCGAATTTTGGGAAGTAAGACTGCACTTTGTAGTGAGTCATGAAACCATCAATACCGAACTGAATGTTTAGCTCACTAACGCCATGGCTAATTTCGCCGTAGAAACCAGATGGACCGATGTTCTGCTCTGCGAATGAATCGAACGACAATAGCGGCAATCCGACTTGCTGGAAATCTGCATATCTAGACGAACTACGTGGCACAATCTTGCCTTCAGCACGACGAATTGCACGTTCAGACATAACTTGTAGAGATGTCTGGCTACCTTCTGGCGAGAATGCCCAAGGTACGAATTGGTCGTCTAATTGCACATCTTCGTCGCGTTCATAATGTCTATCGCCAAGTACCCATTGAGTTGGATAGCTTTGACCATAACGAGAACGAGCTTGGACTGGAACAGCTACGCCAGATAGTGAATCATAAACGTTAAGCACAATAGCCGGATTAATAATGTCAAGTAATCCAGAGCCACTTAGCTTGTTTTGGATTGTCAGCAACGTAGCCAGAGATTTGATAGTGCGATCTTCAACACGGCCACCAGATGGTCCTGCGTTGATTGGCAATTGACACCACAGAGTCCCCTCTGGATACGCTTCAAATGAATATAATTCGTCGCTGCGTGGGTTGATTACACGATTGCCAACAATAGATAGCTCTACAGGAATGTAATGACTGCCGTCGCCTGCCGGATTAAACGGCGGTGCATCTTCGGTCCAGTTGCCGAAGCTAACAGGGTTGTCATCACCTTGCGGCCCATATAGAGTACCACGAGGCAGCTTGCAATACGCACGCACTCTAAAATCGTCAGCAACGAACGGACTAACCGGACCAAGTTGCCTATTGATCTCATAGTCTTCTACGAAAATACCACTACCGTTTGTTACAACACCAGATGACGACAGAGCGTGGCCCTGCACTTGATTCTCGACATTAGCCCAGGCCGCATCAATCAGATTGAATAAGCCAGAAGCTTGATTGAAGAGTAGCCCCTCTAATACGTAAGAGCGGCCATAGTGTCTTGACGCATGATCACGCACGCGACCATAGAAATCTAACACCCAATTCTGTTCTTCGTCGCGACGATTACTGATAATGCGGATACCAGAAACTTCGCTACCAGTACCAAATGACGCCAGTGGCATCAAAGGATCTAGACGACTCTGAAAAGAAGAATCTTGAGCTGCAATAGAACCAGCATCAGGAGGGAATCCATATCCAGGCGGATCATTACTTGGCGAAACGCTTTGATATTTCTTGTAATAGCTCCACTGTTCAATACCGGCTAATGCAAGTTGTAGTTCTTTTTCGCGAGGCAGATAAGTGCGATAGAAACCATCGGAATCATAGAAACCAATCGTTAAATTTGGCCATGCCGGACTGAAGACAACCTGTATACCAGATGCTCTAATATCCTTCGTAACAAAACCATCTAGACCAAACGTATCAAGGCCATCGATCGGACTCAAAAGATGAGAGTTAATGAAGCCTTCTTGGTGACCGCCCAAAACACGGAATCGTGTTGGGTCGGGTACAACATCTTGGCCATAGCCGAATTGCTGTGTTTCGTTTAAGCCGCTCGCACTACCAAATTGCGAAACGATATCTAGTAGGTCGGCTTCAGTAAAGTCAAATGGAATCTTCTTGTTGATCAGATTTATATTCTGAGCGTCCATGTTCCAATACCAGTCGTAACCAGTATCGAATAGAACACGAGTCAAAGCTTCATCCAGTAGATTCAGATTGAATTGGAATCTTAAGGCGTCTGCGGCATCAGGTACGTTCTTCTCGACCTGTTCAGCCGTTGGCATTTCCGATACAGGTAATGCACATTTGCCTTCAGTAAAGCCAAGTTCGATAGCAGCAAGCAATTGGCTATATGTACCGCCAAATTGTAGAATTCGTCTGTATTCTTTAATGTTTGTATCATTAGGATCGCCATTGATATCCACTAAACCATTTGCAATCCTATATGCACGAGCAATAGAAACAATACCGCTCGGAGCGTCTTCTCCTAAATCTTCTGTGTGTATCTTGATACGACGCAAACCACGGCGATCGTCTTCAAGGTGTACGCTAATTACGGTGCCTCCGGTAGTCGTTGTATAGTCTGCATGTACAACGCGACCACGGAAGAAGAAGTCACCGACAAACAGCTCTAATTGGTGACCGATATCCGGCAACTGACCGGAGGCACCGTGAAATGGTTTACCTTCGTCGCAAGGTATCCATTCGGTCTGGCAAGTATGAGGAGTTAGATTAAAGCCAAATGTAGCGTTTACAGAAGACAGGAACGCACAAAGCTGAGAACCTGGCTCGTTATTGCCAAACTGACCTGATGGCCATGGAATACCGTTAAGCGGCACACCTACGCCGCTTACTACTATTCCGTTAGTGACAATGATGTTCATGCCTTATGCCATTTTCGTTGAAGGATAGGCAAATTCATTTTTCGTACAATATCAATAATGTCATCAGCGTATTGTCCGGTTACCTTAAAACAATAGATTTTATTTCGTTTACTGATATTTGTATCAAGTTGAGGGAAAAACACATTACGAATAAATCTCATCATAGATAATGTACCAAGACAAGATAGCTCAAAGCGACCATGTTTATTTTTATGAATGCAGCCATCGCCGTCAATATATCCAGCAGCAAAAGCAATTTGTTCTGCGTGCCACTTAAAGCAAGATGGAGGCTGTAAAACTAAAGACTTTCGTTGTATGATATTAAATCTTTCCTCTAGATCACGTATTAATTGATTATCGCTTATTCTAAGCGTACAATATGTGTCTTCATGAGACATGGTAATTTGACCATCATAACTTAAGGCCGACTTAAATCTCCTCAAATGATCAATATCTTTTATACCAACAGACAATTGTAATCTTTTGCCATTAATACATCCATCTGCGGCCAAGAAACCCGCCCAATAAAAAACCTCTAAATCGTCACCTTGAAAATATTGAGAGTTAGCGTAGTACTCTCGTTTGGCTCGCGAGGTCATCGATAATCTATCTGCCGATAATCCTAATTGTCGAGCTTTCCACTTAAGTGTATTACGATTACGTTGCGGCATATACTTATTGATAATTTCAGAAGTAGTCAGTACGCCATAATACTTACTAAGTGTGGCTATCTCGGTATTGGACCACTGCATATTAATGAGTACACCAAACTGGCTGTATAAAACCTGTTAATCTTCTGAACCTGTTAAAATATCACTGCCCATTTTCAAGCCATCAGACCATATGATACCCCGCGAATCTCTCACGGCCCATGTTGGTTTATAGACGCCCGGCTCTGTATAGGCGTGAGTTGGATCGAAGGCCGTAGTTGTTTGTCCATCGTCGAAATTCAATAGTTGAGTAATGATGCTGACGCCAGGCGGCAAGATATCGACATTTGTATCGAAGTCAACAATCAGTGCCGCATTACCGGAACGAGGAACGCCAGATAGCGTAATGATTACGGGATCAACGCCAGATACGGCATTAATGATACGTGTATCAGAAGCGTGCATACCATTGGAGTCAATCGCTTCAAACTTAACAATATAGAAACCACTACCACCGAAGTGATGCTGAATCGGGTAATGGCTTGTACCGCTCAAACTGCCTGCAACAGTAGGCGTAAAATCTCCAAAATTCCAACGTGTTTGTGTAATAGTCTTGCCTTGTAAACCAGACGCTCTACCAATAAAGTACTGGTTGAATGGAGGTACTAGTCCGGTTACAGTAGATCCAGGAATCTCAATTGCCACTAGAGGCGGCGATTCATCTTGGAAAATAACTAGCTTAGCATCAAAGTCTGCCGATGTAGTCTTAGCAATTTCTAGCTGTGAATCAAAATCCTTAGCGGCTAAAGCCTCAACAGTATAACTTGAATCAAACGAGAAGAAACCTCTCAGGCCGCCAGTAATAAAGCCACCGACTAAACCACTACCCGGAGCACTAGCAGGAATATAACCACCAAAGCTACCACTACCAAGGAAACCACCTTGAGCATATGCACCAATCAAACCAGATCCCGTATTCAAGGCACGAATATAGCCTCCAATACGTCCACTGCCCAAATTAGAACCAATAATAAAACCAGCGATGATACCAGATCCAGTATCAAGACCTCGCATAAATCCACCAAGAGTACCTTCGGCAAAAATGATGCCCGAAACATATCCGCCTATTGCACCACTTCCCAATGTACCGCCGGCAGAATAGCCACCTATTAATCCAGAAGCAGAATCGTGACCTCTGAACCAACCGCCAATTAAACCCGATCCAGTGTCTTGGCCATGCACAAAACCACCAATAGTACCACTGGTTTCTATCCCGGTTGCAGCATCAATACCATTAAATGCAATATAGCGAGCTTGAGCAGCCGTTATCGGTGCCGAGAAATAACATAAGTCTGTTAGAACCGTATCAACATCATTAGTATTTATAGAGTTCATCCAGAACCATGGAGCGATCTGTGGCAAGAATAAACTCATTATACGGGCTGTAGGATCGACCGGATTATTTACACCAGAACTTACAAATTGTCTATCTACCTGATTACCATTGTGATAACATGTTACCATTCTATTG
>Ga0068862_100002378_pt1 | contig 16737 bp, 15 predicted proteins | sample KBSSwiS52_FD_66598 | JGI IMG/M metagenome (GOLD analysis project Ga0068862, IMG submission 66598) | Switchgrass rhizosphere microbial communities from Kellogg Biological Station, Michigan, USA - KBS Switchgrass S5-2 | ecosystem: Host-associated > Plants > Roots > Rhizosphere > Soil ... | reverse complement strand
CACCGTACTCCTCCGGGCTCAGCTTCTGGGCGATCATCCAGGCGAGGTGATAGAGGCCCGCCGCCGCACCGCGGTCCTGCCGGAAGACCTTCCGAGCCTCGTTGAGCAGCAGGTTGTAAAGCCCCCAGATGTGGAGCCGCGGGTCGTTCTTCACCCAGAGCAGGCGCTGCGTGGCGTCGAGCGGCTCCAGCAGCCGCCAGAGCTCCTCGCCCCGGCGGCGCTCCGCCCGCACCGCTGTATCCGCCTGCAGAAGGACGCCCTCCAGCTTCTCGATCATCCGCGTGTAGTCGAGCTTCCGCGGGAAGAACACCTCCCGGGCGCTCTTCTGACAGGGCGTGCACCCCGCGAGCAGGTGAGACATCACCTTCCGCTTCTCGACCGGCCCGGACCGGTTGACGCGGAATCGTTCCAGCTCGTTGCGGGTCAGGTGAAGAATTCCTGGCGGCATCGTCGGCTCCTTGGCCGCCTAGTCTACACCGAGGAGACCTCCGGCTAGCCGTACGGATCCCAACTGCCGCCCCCGCCGGGCAGCGGGTCCGGATCCGGATCCTCGGCGCCGCCCTCGTCCGCCTGCCAGAGGGCGGTGATCGGCGCCAGGCGCGCCCAGAAGGCTTCCAGAAAACCGGCGAAGGGCGAGACCGTCTCGCGCTGCGTCTGGGCGGCGAGAGGCAGGCCGAGGAAGACGAGAAGACAGAGAACGGACAGGACGCGGCGGACCTTCAGCATGAACCTTCCCTCCGGATTCGAGCACCCCGGACGGCCGTCTCACGGCTGGGCCAGGGTGAAATGTTGGTGTCTAGGAGGGAAGTGGCGCGAGACTCGAAATCCGGGACGCAGTTTGGAGATTTCGGGCGCGGAAAGCAGAGATGAATGTATCGACAAAAGCCTAAACCCGCATAACGGCGAGCGCCGCCTTCGCCGAGAAGTGGCCGCACATCCCGTGCACGCCGCCCGACGGCGGAGTGCTCGCCGAGCACAGGAACACCCGCGGGTCGGGCGTGGCGTAGGGGACGAGCCGGGCCACCGGCCGGGTGAAGAGCTGGGCGAGCGTGGCCGCGCCGCCGTTGATGTCGCCGCCCACCAGGTTCGGGTTGTGCGCCTCCAGCCAGGCCGTGTCCATGGTGTGGCGGGCCAGGATCAGGTCGCGGAAGCCGGGCGCGAAGCGCTCGACCTGGCTCTCGATGCGCTCCGTCATGTCCACGGTCGAGCCGTTCGGCACGTGGCAGTAGGCCCACGCCGTGTGGGAGCCCGCCGGCGCCCGGGTGGGATCGAACCGGCTCGGCTGCCCCAGGAGCACCAGCGGCCTCTCGGACTCGCGGCCGTCCCAGGAGGAGCGCTCCGAGGCCGCGATCTCCTCCAGCGTGCCGCCGAGGTGGAGCGTCCCCGCCCGGTGACAGGCTGCGGCCCGCCAGGGGATCGGCTCGCGAAGCGCCCAGTCGACCTTGAAGACGCCGGGACCGTAGCGGTAGCGGCCGAGCTGGCGGCGGTAGCGCTCCGGCCAGCGCGCGCCTTCGAGGCGCAGGAGCTGGGCCGGCGTCAGGTCGAGCAGGACCACTTCGGAGCGGGGCAGCTCGTCGAGCGACTTCACCCTCCAGCCGGTGACGATCTCGCCGCCGAGCTCCCGCAGGCAGCCGGCGAGCGCGTCCGAGACCCGCTGCGCGCCGCCGGCCGGCTGCGGCCAGCCGACCGAGTGCCCGGTCGCGCCGAGCACCAGCCCGAACGCGGCCGTGGGCACCAGGTCGAGCGGCAGGAAGGAGTGTCCGGCGATGCCGGCGAAGAGGGCCCGCGCGCGGAAGCCCCGGAAGCGCCCGCGCGCCAGCGCCTCGGCCGAGCGCATCCCGGTCAGCCCGAAGCGGGCCATCAGGAACGGATCGTGGAACGGCCGGAGCGGGCCGAGGAAGGCACCGGCCAGGCGCTCCCAGCCGGTCGCGAGCGGCAGGAACAGCCGCAGCCAGGCGCGGCCGTCCTCCGTGTCGTCCTCCGAGGCGCCAAAGCTCCCGGCGGTCTCGTCCGGCACCTGCGACAGCACCGCGGCGCTGCCGTCGTCGAAGGGATGGGCGAGCGCCAGCGGCGGCTGGATCCATTCCAGGCCGTGGCGTTCGAGCGGCAGCTTGGAAAGATAGGGGGAGCCGACGGCCAGCGGGTAGATGGCCGAGCAGACGTCATGGGTGAACCCGGGCAGGGTCAGCGCCGCGGACCGCACCGCGCCGCCCACCGTCTCGCCGCCCTCGATCAGCAGCACCGAGCGCCCGGCCTGGGCCAGGGTGATCGCCGCGCTCAGCCCGTTCGGTCCCGCTCCTACGACGACCGCGTCCAAGATGGCTCGCTCCTCCTGGCAGCCCGAAGCTGCAACAACGGTTCCACGCCTGGCGGGCTTTTGCCGCGCTTCCCGTAAATGTGCACGAGGCCGACCAGGACCGAGCGAACTTCGGGGTTGACCCTGCGGATCGGCCCCAGGAGAGCTCATGTTCAAGCGCGGCGAAGTCTACGACAACCCGGTGGCGGGCGAGCGCGTCGTCATCCGCCTGGGGACCCAGGAGACCGGAGGCGAGCGCCTGGTTGTCGACATCTATGTCCGGCCCGGCGGAGCCGTGGCCGCGGAGCATATCCATCCCACCCTCGACGAGACGATCACGGTCCTCAAGGGCCGCGTCGGCATCGTCATCGGCGGCGAGAGGTTCATCGCGAAGCCCGGCCGGAAATTCCACGTGCCCCGCGGCACGGCCCACGACTGGTGGAACGCGGGCGACGAGGAGGCGCACCTCATGGTCGAGATCACGCCCGCGGCGCGGTTCGAGGCCATGCTCCGCAACCTGTTCGGCCTGGCCCAGGATGGCAAGACCGACCGCAAGGGGGTGCCCAGACTGCTGCAGCTCGCGCTCATGGCGCGCGAGTTCGAGGACGTGGTGCAGCTCGTGCGCCCGCCGCGGCCCGTGCAGAAGGCGCTGTTCGCGGTCCTGGCGCCGGTCGCGCGGCTCAAGGGGTACCGCGGCAGCTATCCCGAGTACCTGGCGCGGGGGCCGATCCACGTGCTGTCGGAGGAGTCCCCGGGGCTGATGCCGCTGGCGTCGTGAGGAGGTGCACGGGGTCTGGACACCGGACTCCGTGCTATATTTTCCCCATGCCGGGCAAATCACATCACGTCGTCCTGAACCCGAACGGCGGGTGGAGCGTGATCCGCACGGGAGCTTCGCGCGCTACGCGGCGCTTCACCAAGAAGCAGGATGCCATCCACTGGGCCAGCGTCCAGAGCCGGAAGGATGGGTCCGAGCTCGTCGTGCACAAGCGGGACGGCATGGTCGAGAGCAAATCGACCCACCGCGATCCTCAACCGCCGCAAGACCGCAGCTGACACCGGAACTGGATGCCGCTCCACGGGGGTAGGGCAGGAAGGGAGTACTTCGGCAGGAATGTGTTCATCAACTGCCCCTTCGATGCGGAGTACTTCGCCCTTCTGAAGCCTCTCCTCTTCACTGTTCTCTACCTCGGCTTCGCTCCGCGAATCGCCCTGGAGCGGTCCGATTCCGGAGAGCAGAGGATCCAGAAGATCTGCGAGCTGATCCGCGTGTCGCAGTTCAGCATCCATGACCTCTCCCGCCTGCAGTCCAGCAGGAAAAACGAGTTCTACCGGCTCAACATGTCGTTCGAGCTGGGCATCGAGTATGGATGCAGGCACTTCGCCGTGGACCACCTCAGGGACAAGCGGTGCCTGATCCTCGAGAAGGGCCGCTTCGACTTCATGAAGGCCCTCTCCGACCTCTCCGGGGTCGACATCAAGAACCATGGCAGCGACCCGGCCCGGCTCGTCCGGTGTGTCCGCGACTGGTTCGTCGAGACGGCCGGCCTGAGAGGCGTCGAGGGCTCCACCGCGATCTGGTACGAGTACAACCTGTTCGCCGAGGAGTTCTACTCCCGGAGACTGGCGGAGGGGTTCTCCGACGAAGACCTCGACATGATGCCTGTCCCCGAGTACACCGGCTTCATCCGCGACTGGGTCCGCGCCCGCGGCTGACCGCTTCCGCTGGGTCGCCTACAGGCTCTTCAGCGCCTCCTCCACGCGCTTGCGGTAGGTCTCCAGCACCTCCCGCTGCGCCGCGGTGGGGCGGCGGTCCGACCCTTCGACGTCGGTGGCGAGCGCGGTGAGCGCGCCGAGGGCTCTTTCGAGGTCGTCCTTCACCTCCTTCGGCGCCTTCTCCAGGCCCGCGGTCCCCCGCTCCAGGGCTTCCGCGACCTCGCGGTAGAAGGCGTGCTGCGCTTCCACGTCGGCCGGCGTCGAGTCCACCCGCGGGTCCATGAGCAGCTCCAGCGGCTGGGTGAGCGTGCGGCCGTCCACGGTCAGGCGGACCTCGTACTTCCCCGGCGCCGCCATCAGGCCCTGCGGCAGGACCGGCGTGTCCGCCCCGGGCACGGCGGCGATCGAGTAGTCGTACTCCGGCGCCTTCGGCCGCGGCAGACGCAGGTTCCAGGCGAAGCGGTTGTGGCCGGCGCGGGCCGGCAGCGGGGCCGGGGGCTGCAGCCAGTCGTCGTCGAAATACTGGTTGGCCTCGGGCCGCTCCGGCGTCTCGTCGCTGTGGAAGCTCCGCACCACCTTGCCCCCTCCGTCCACGATCTCCAGGACGACCGGGCCCCCCCGGGTCGCCTCCGGCAGCAGGTAGTCGATCACCGCTCCCGTGGGGGGATTGGCCGAGCGCGGCTCGTCGAGGGGCAGCGGCGTGTCGCGGTTCTGGTTGGCGCTCACCCGGTAGGCCTTCGCGGGCGGCAGCAGCTCGGCGCCCGTCCCGGGCTTCAAGTGGCGCAGGGGCGAGATGTCGTCGAGCACCCAGATCGCGCGGCCCTCCGTGCCGGCGATCAAGTCGTTGCCGTGCACCGTGAGGTCGTTGACCCCGCTCGTCGGCAGGTCGAGCTGCAGCGGCTGCCAGCTCCCGCCGCCGTCGAACGAGACATGCACGCCCGTGCGCGTGCCGGCGAAGAGGAGCTCCGGCCGCACCAGGTCCTGCCGGACCACGTTGACGTGCGAGCCGTCCGGCAGACCCATCCTGGACAGCTGCCAGCTCTTGCCGAAGTCGTGCGTGATGTAGACGTAGGGCCGGTCGTCGTCCGCGCGGTGGCGGTCGATCGCGGCAAAGGCGGAACCGGGAGCGATCGGCGAGGCGTCGATCTGGGCGACGCGGCTCCAGTCCGGCAGCCCCCTCGGGGTCACGTCCTGCCAGGTCTTGCCGCCGTCGCGGGTGACGTGGATCACGCCCGAGTCGGCGCCCACCCAGACCAGGTCCCTGTCGAGCGGCGACGGCGCGATGGTCGAGATGATGCCGTAGCCGCAGGCCCGGGCGCGCTCGACCGGCACGTCGCCGCCGCAATCCTTCGTCCCTTCCACTGAACCGGTCAGGTCGGGGCTGATCACCTGCCAGGACGCGCCGCCGTCGAGCGAGCGGAACAGCACCTGGGCCGAGGCGTAGATGGCGTGCGGCGCCACTTTCGAGATCGCCAGCGGCTGGATCCAGGTGGTGCGGTAGCGCACGTTCGTGGGCCGCTGGCCGTAGCTCGACACCGGCCAGGGCGAGACGTTCTGGACCTGCCCGGTCTTCGCGTCCCAGCGCGACACCCGGCCGCCGAGGCCGCTGCCGTAGACCAGGTCCGGGTTGCCCGGGAAGGGGATCACGTAATCGCGCTCGTCGGCCCCGGCCGGGTTCCAGTCGCGGAAGGTGAGCTGGCCGTAGTCGCTGCGGCTCGCCGCCGCGATCGAGCCGCTGTCCTGCTGGCCGCTGTAGATCCGGTAGGGGAAGCGGTCGTCGGTCGCGAGGTGGTAGAACTGGCCCGTGGGCTGGTTGTACCAGCTGCTCCAGCTCCGCCCGCCGTTGACCGTGATCACCCCGCCCTGGTCCGCGCCGGTGATCATGCGCTCCGGATGCTCGGGATCGATCCACAGGAAGTGGTAGTCGTCGCCGCCGGGCGCGCCGCGGACGAACTCGACGGTCTTGCCGCCGTCCCGCGAGCGCCGCAGGGACTGGCCCATGATGTAGACCGTGTCCGGGTCCCTGGGATCCACCGTGAGCGTCGCGAAGTAGGCGGCGGCGAGGTTGCCGTTGGGATTGACCCGCTGCCAGCTGGCGCCCGCGTCGTCCGAGCGGTAGAGGCCGGGGGCCGGCCCGTTGTCGATCGTGGCGTAGACCCGCGCGCCCCGGCTGCCGGGAGCGACCGCGAGGCCGATGCGGCCGAGCGGCTCGCTCGGAAGCCCGTTCGTGAGCCGCGCCCAGGTCCTGCCGCCGTCCGCGGACTTCCAGATGCCGCTCCCCGGCCCGATGTTCGGCGTGAAGTAGGACTGCCACGGGTAGCCGCGCACCTGCCAGAACGAGGCGAAGACCACGTCCGGGGCCGCGGGGTCGGAGGCGAGGTCCACGGCGCCGGTGCGGTCGTCCACGAAGAGCACCCGCTCCCAGGTGGCGCCGCCGTCGGTCGTGCGGTAGACGCCGCGCTCGCCGCCCGGGCCGAAGTAGTGGCCGAGGGCGGCGGCGAGCACCACGTCCGGGTTGCGCGGATCGACCAGCAGCTTCCCGATGTGGCGGCTGTCGGCGAGCCCGCGGTGCTCCCAGGTCTTGCCGCCGTCGCCGGAGCGGTAGACGCCGTTGCCCTGGGTGATGTCCCAGCGCGTGGTCACCTGGCCGGTGCCGACGTAGAGGACACAAGGATCCTGGGGGATGACCTCCATGGCGCCCACGGCCGCCTCGGCCTCCTGGTTGAACAGCGACGTCCAGGTGCGGCCCGCGTCGTCCGTGCGCCAGACGCCGCCATCGGCGGTGCCCATGTAGAACGTGTCGGTGCCGGGGATGCCATCGGCGGCCGTGACCCACCCGGCGCGAAGCGGGCCGATGGAGCGCCAGTGCAGCGCCGAGAAGCTCTCGGACGGGATGGGAGCAGCAGAAGTGGCGGACGCGAGGACCAGGAAGAGGCTCGGGACGAGTCGGCGGGGGTTCATGGACGCGTACGCTACCTCCGCCGCACCTCCCGGTCCAGCCCCCGGACGAAGAGATAGAGGCCGACGCAGGCGAGGAAGAGGATGCCGGAGAGGATCAGCGCCGGCAGCGCTCCTTCATGATGGCCTGCGAGGTAGGACTCCAGCGTGGCGGTGAGGAGCCACATCTGGACGATCAACAGGATGGCGATCAGCGCGAGCGCGCCGTCGATGGCGGTCAGCCCGCGGCGCTCCGAGGGTGGATTCATCAGGCCTCCGGATGAGAAGACACGCCCACGGCGACGAGCGCGCCGCCGCGGCGCTCCAGGACCACCCGCGGCAGCGGGCGCTGCGGCGGACCCTGCAGCACGCGGCCGTCGCGCACCGAGAAGAAGCCTTCATGGCAGGGGCATTCCAGGCGGTTCTCGCCGTGCGAGTAGTAGACCGCGCAGGAGAGGTGGGTGCACTTCTGGCTGTAGGCCGCGTACTCGTCCTCACCCGTGCGCACCAGGATGCAGGGGTCCTCCGGACCGGGGTAGCGGAACAGCTTGACGCCGCCCACCGGCAGCTCGCCCAGCCCCGCGACCGGCCGCGGCAGGAAGACCGGCTCGCCGGTCAGCCAGCCGCGCAGCAGGATCCAGACGTTGCCCACGAACATCGCCAGGCTGGTCAGGACCAGGAACTTGGCGAACTGGCGGCGGCCGACATAGCGCTCGTCCGCGCCATGCACCGAAAACTCCTCGCGCCAGAGCGGCTCGGCGCCCCCGAGAGAGGCGCGGTGCCGGCGCCAGCGGCTCCACAGGCTCATGGATTTTCCTCCCACAGGTAGTCCACCACGTCCACCGCCACCGCGGGCACGTCCGGCGGCACCATCATGAACACCTTCGTGGTCACGGTCTGGTTGCCGAACTGGAAGACGTTCGACGGCTTCTCCCGGCGCTCGCGCGCGATCAGCTCGGGCGGCACGTAGGCCAGCGCCTGGCTCGGGCAGACCGTGGCGCACATGGGCCGCTTCCCCACCGAGGTGCGGTCGTAGCACATGTCGCACTTCATCATCAGCTCGAGCTTCGTCATCATCTTCGGGATGCCGAACGGGCAGGCGAGCACGCAGTTGTTGCAGGCGATGCAGCGCGGCTTGAGCGCCGACTGCACCACGCCGTCCTCGCCCTTCTTGATCGCGTCGGCCGGGCAGACCTCGGCGCAGGTGGGATCGTCGCAGTGCATGCAGATCGCGGGCACCGTGGCGATGCTGTTGCGCCGGTCCAGGAAGTCCACCGTGATCATGGGAACGCCGCGGTGGGTGTCGCACTCGGCACAGGCGTTGACGCAGGCCTGGCAGCCGATGCAGCGCTCCGGATCGATGTAGAACTCGTAGCCGAACATCTACCCCACCACCTTGAGGCCTGAAGCTGGTCGCGGATACTCAGGAGTCAGCTCGCTGCGCACCCAGTCGGGCGGGCCGGCGGCCTTGCGCAGGTTGCAGGCCGAGACCTTGTACTCGGGGATCTTGCTGCGCGGATCGAGCGTGCGGTGCGTGAGCCGGTTCGCGCTGCGCCCGCCCGGCCAGTGGTAGGCGATGAACACCGTGTCCGGCCGGATCGTGCGCACCACCAGCGCCTGCAGCGTGATCTCGTCGCGGCGCGTGCCGACCGTGACCCAGTCGCCGTCCGCGATCCCGTGCTGCTCCGCCAGGCGCGGATGGATCTCCACCCGCGGGTGCGGGAACTGCTCCACCAGCGGCCCGATGCGCCGCGTCTGCGTGCCCGAGAGGTACTGGCTCACCACCCGGCCCGTGGTCAGCCAGACCGGGAAGTCGCCGTCCACCGGATCGCCGCTCTCGCGCCACTCGGTGACCAGGAACCGCGCCTTGCCGTCCGCATGGAAGAAGCGCCCGCCTTCGAAGAGGCGCGGCGTGCCGGGATGGTCCTCACTCGGACAGGGCCAGAACACGCCCATCTGGCTATCGATCTTCTCGTAGGTGATGCCCGAGTAGTCCGCGGGGCCGCCACGGCTCGCCTCGCGCAGCTCTTCGAAGATCTCCCGGCTGGACTCGTAGGGAAAGTATTGCCCCTTGCCCAGGCGCCGCGCCAGCTCGATGTAGATCCGGCTGTCCTGCCAGGCGCTCCCGGGCGGATCCACGGCCTTCTGGATGTGGATTACCCGGCCCTCGGCGCTGCACACCACCCCCTCCTCCTCCTCGTGCAGGCTGCCGGCGAGCACCACGTCCGCGAGCTGCGCAGTCTCCGACAGGAAGAAGTCCACCACGCCGAAGAACTCCAGCTTTTCCAGCGCCTCGCGCACGTAGCCGGCGTCGGGGAGCGAGACCAGCGGGTTGAAGCAGATCGAGAGCAGGGCCTTGATCTCGCCGCGGTGGATGGCCTCCAGGATCTCGACCGCCGAGAGCCCGGCCTGCGGGATCTCCTCGGGCCGGATGCCCCAGACCCGCGCCACGTGCTCGCGCGCCGCGGGGTCGGTGATCGAGCGCTGGCCCGGGAGCTGGTCGCACTTCTGGCCGTGCTCGCGCCCACCCTGGCCGTTGCCCTGGCCGGTGATCATCGAGCAGGCCGCGCCCTCGCGGCCGATGTTCCCCGTGGCGAGCGCGAGGTTGATCACCGCCAGGCAGTTCTCCACCCCCTTCGACTGGTGCTCCAGGCCGCGCGCGTGCAGGAGCACGGCGCGCTCGGCCTCGCCGATCCAGTGCGCGGCCTTCTCGATCGCCTCGGGCGGCACGCCGGTCTTCCGCGCCGCGGTCAGCGGGTCGTACGCCTGGACCGATTTCGCCACCTCGTCGAAGCCCACGGTGTGGGCGGCGATGAACTCGCGGTCCTCCAGGCCGTCGCGCAGGATCACGTGCAGCATCCCCATGAGCAGGGCGAGGTCGGTGCCGGGGCGCACCGGGAGATAGAGATCGGCGTTCCTCGTGATCGGGGTCATGCGCGGATCGGCCACGATCAGCCGGCCGCCCGCGTCGCGCATCCGCCACAGGTACTGCGTGGTGATCGGCGAGCAGTCGGCCACGTTCGAGCCGATCACGAACGCCACCTGCGCCTTCGGGATGTCGCTCCACGGCATGGGCGAGCGGTCCACCCCGAACGCCAGCTTGTACGCCGTGCCCGCCGACACCATGCACAGGCGCCCGTTGTAGTCGATGTGCCGCGTGCCCAGGGCCACGCGCGCGAACTTGCCGAGAAGATAGGACTTCTCCGTGGTCAGCGAGGCGCCGCCGTAGATGGCCACCGCGTCCTTGCCGTGGCGCTCCTGGATCTCGCGGAGGCGCGCCACCGTGAAGTCGAGCGCCTCGTCCCACTGCGCCGGCCGGAAGCCCTGCGGCGTCCGCATCAGCGGTTGAAGGAGGCGGTCGGGATGGGCACTCTGGAGGTAGCGCCGCACCCCCTTGGGGCAGAGCATCCCCTGGTTGAACGGGAACTCCTCCCAGGGCTCGAAGCCGACCACCTGGTTGTCGCGCACCTTGAGCTGGATGCCGCACTGCTGGCCGCAGAAACAGCAGTGGGTCTTGACCAGGCGGTCGGGCGGGTTCTCGCGCTGCTCGTCGTAGCCGCCGGGCGGCGTGTAGTTGAGGTGCGGCCCGTAGCGCGCGATCAGCTCCGCGTACGGCAGGGGTCTCTCAGCCACGGGCGGTCTCCTTGATCCTGAGCTGCGCACTCGCGAGCGACTTGCGCTTGCAAGCCGGGCAGAGCTCCTGCCAGCTCCCCGCCGGGCCGGGCAGGGTGTAATCGAAGCCCAGCTCCTGGAGAGCGAGCTTCAAGTCGTCCACGTGCATGCGCGAGCCGAAGCGCTCGCCGCAGCGCGCGCACTGCGCGCCCTCCCCCTCCTCGCCTGCCCGCTGGTAGAGCTTGACCCCGAGCTGGGCCGGCCGCTGGAAGATGTGGAAGAACTTCCCGAACGGCAGGAAGAGCAGCGCGGCGATCACGGTCACCGCGTGGAGGATCGACAGGAACTCGTAGAAGCTGCCGCGCAGGAACGACGTCGAGGCGGTGAGCGCGAGACCGGTCACCGAGATCGCGAAGAGCAGGATCAACGGAAAGAAATCGCGCCCGAAGTCCTGCACGGCCTGCGCTCCCCGGTCGCGCATCCGCCGCCAGAGCGACAGCGAGATCCCGGCCAGCACCAGCACGGCCGCGACGTCGAGGCCATGGAACAGCAGCCACGACCAGACCGTGCGGATGCGGAACGAGCCGGTGGGGAACCCGAACAGGTAGGTGACGTACCTCATCTGGTCCTGGCCCGCGCTTCCAAAATGGATCCAGCCGAACACCAGCGGGAACGTGATCGCGACCGCCAGGATGCAGCCCCAGAACAGGAGCTGGTGCATCCACCAGCGCAGCACCGAGCGCTCGCGGATGAACGTCTGGGCCGCGAGATGGGTCCAGGCCAGGGGGAGCAGCCGGCCGAGGCTGCGCAGCACACCCTGGCGCCGCGCGAGCTGCCAGCCGCGCTGCCAGTAGATCCTCGTCGGCGGCTTCTGCAGCCAGACCCAGTAGTGGTAGACCACGCCCCAGGTGGCGAAGACCGTGGCGAACGTGTAGATCACCAGCGCCGGATCGAAATTCTGCAGGTTGCGCGAGCCCACCACGATCGCGGCCACCAGCACGGCGGTCCAGAACGTGGCCCAGGCGCCGGCGCGGATGCGGTCCGCCGTGCGCGTCAGCTCCGGCGGCAGTGCCAGCTCCAGCGCCTCCTGCCGCGGCACGAACACGCGCCGGTTGATCCAGCCGAGGAAAAATGCAACGGCGGCGAGCAGCACGAACCCCGGCCAGATCACGCCCATCCGGTCGCGGAAGAAGCCGAGGAGGAGCGGAGGGAAGAAACCGCCGAGCCCGCCCATGGCGCCGACCAGGCCGGTCACCGTGGCGGTCTCGCCCGGGAAGTACTGCGGCACCAGCTTGAACACCGCGCCGTTGCCGAGCCCCAGGAGCGCCGCGCAGCCCAGCGCGCCCACGGAAAACGGCAGCATGGCCGGCCAGGTGAGCAGCAGGGCGAACGGCAGCACTCCGAGGAACACGCCGGAGAGCACGCGCGCGCCGCCGATGCGGTCCGCGAGCCAGCCGCCCACCGGCCGCAGCAGCGTCGCGAGCACCACGAACCCCGCGGTGCGGAAGCCGGCGTCCGCGGGCTTCAGGCCGAACTCGTCCTTGAGCAGCGTCGGCAGGTAGATGGCGAACGCGACGAAGCCGCCGAAGGTCAGGAAGTAGAACAGCGACAGCACCCACGCGAGCGGCGCGCGCAGCACCCGCGCCATGCTTCCTCCCGCTCGCTTTGCCGCCACGGGAGCGTCGCGGGCCAGCAGGCCGAACACCACGCCCCAGGCGACCAGCAGCACCGCCGTGCCGCGGAACACCGCCGGCCAGCCGAACGACGCCGCGAGCAGCGGACCGAGGAACACCGCCGCCGACTGGCCGATGTTGCCGAGCCCGTACACCCCGAGGGCGCTCCCCTGCCGCGCCGCCGGCGTCCAGCGCGACACGTAGCCCACGCCCACGGGGAAGCTCGAGCCGCCGATCCCCAGGAAGAACCCGATCGCCAGCAGGCCCGCGTAGCTCGCCGCCGCGGGCAGGAACCAGACCGGCACGGCCAGCAGCAGCATCAGCACGGCGAACACCCGGCGCCCGCCGAAGCGGTCCGCGAGCAGACCCACCGGCAGCCGGCCCAGGGAGCCCAGCAGCACCGGCACGGCGATCATCAGGGAGGTCTGGGTGCCCGAGAGCGCGAACAGCTCGCGGAAGCGGGAGGCCGATGCGCTGATCAGCCCCCAGCCCGCGAAGCAGACCGCGAACGAGACCGTGGCGAGGGCGACATGGCGCCCACCAGGGGAAGAGCTCATTGCGGCCCCGTTTCTATCACAGCGCGATGGACAGCTCTTCCTCCAGCCGGGTGGCGCGCGGGAAGACCACGTTGTTCTCCAGGTGGATGTGCTCGTGGAGCGCCTTCTCCAGCTCGGCGAGGCCGTGGTAGAGGCCGCGGAAGGTATTGCAGGCGTCGGCCGGCGGGGTGTAGGCGTTGGTGACCTCGCGCAGCCGGGCGAGGGCGCGGGCCGCGATGTCGTGCTCGTGCTCCATCATGCCGATCGGGGCCTGGATCGAGCCGAACGGCGAGCCGGACAGCCGCTGGCCGTCCGCGGCCAGGGCCTCCAGCCGCTCGACGTAGGGGAAGAGCACGCGCTCCTCCTTGATCATGTGCGACTCCAGCTCCTCGCGCAGGCCGCGGAGGGTCGATACCAGGTCTGCCACCTCGGGATGCCGCTCCCCGTGCGCGTCGAGCACCTTCGCCGCCATCTGGGACAGGCGCGGCAGCTCGGTCCGCAGGTCGGCGTGGTAGCGGTCCACGATGAAGCGGATGAGCTCGCCGAGCTGCGCATCCGCGCCCGGGATCTCGGTGGCGGACGGCTCGCCGGCCGCCGCCAGCTCGCGCTGCAGCTCGCCGAACGTCATCTGCTTTTCGGAGCAGGCCTCGGCGACCGGGCGCTTGCCGCCGCAGCAGAAGTCGATGCCGAAGCGCTGGAAGACGCGGATCGTGGCGGGGTTCTGGGAGGCGATGTCGGCGATGCGGGTCTCGGGGGTGATGTTCATGGGGTGGTTCTCCTTTTCTTGGAGAGCACCCTACCGCCCTTCCGGGCGGCGGTCTTTGCGCTGGCGCAAGGAAAAGGACATAAAGGACCCAAAGGACTTAAAGGACCTCAAGGACAAGCGCCACGACAGCCGCCCTCCGTGTCCTTTACGTCCTTTACGTCCTTTAAGTCCTTTGCCGCAACCCGCTACACTCGCCCCCGATGCCCGCCCAGCCCCCCTACGACCGCCTCTTCGAACTCTTCGCCCCCGGCGAGGGCGAGCGGGTGCTCGCCGCGGGCACGGCGCGGGTGCTGCGCCGCGGCGAGGTGCTCTTCCGCGAGGGCGAGCCCGCGAACGCGCTCTACCTGGTCGAGTCCGGCCGCGTGAAGCTCGTCCAGGACAGCGCCGAGGGCCGGCAGGTCATCCTGCGCTACCTGGCGCCGGGCGACGCCTTCGCGGCCGTGGCGCTCTTCGAGCGCGCCACCTACCCGGTGACGGCGCAGGCCACGGAGCGCACCCGCGTCCGCGCCTGGTCGCGGGAGGCGCTCCCCGGCCTGGTGCGCGAGCATCCGCGCTTCGAGGCCAACCTGCTGCGCATCGTGTCGGCGCACACGCGCGAAGCCCTGAGCCGCGTGCGCGAGCTCTCCACCGAGCCGGTCGCGCAGCGCCTCGCCCGCACCCTGCTCCGCCTGGGCGACCAGGTCGGCCGCCCGCAGGACGACGGCTCGCTGCTCATCGAGCGGATCACGCAGCAGGAAGTGGCGGAAGTCGCGGGCGCGAGCCTCTTCACCGTCAGCCGCACGCTCGCGGACTGGCAGGGGCTCGGGATCGTCGAGACCGGCCGCGGACGCTACCGCATCAAGGACGCCGCGCGCCTGGCCGGCCTGGCCGAGGGAAGCTGAACCAAGAAAGGAGGGACGGGCCCCCGGCACGGGCCCGTCCCTGTGTTGGAAGGTATACATCGATTGTCAAAGAACGAGAGGAGCTGTACTGGACCCGCTCCTAGGTCGAGGACTCGGTCGGGGAATTGGCCGCCTGGGTGGGTGACTGGCCTTTCACAGGCGGCTTTTCCTTGGACTTCGACTCGCTCGGCCGCGGCGCCGCCCGGAAGGGCTGCATCCCATACTCCGCCAGCTTCTCCGACTCCCGCCCATAGCGCCCCTTCACCACGAGGCGCAGGCGGGAGAAGGCCTTCCGTCCCCTTGCCATGAAGTCCTCCAGGGCGCGGGTGGCATCCTGGAGCTGGAACTTCAGCGAGGCCTGACGCGCCAGGGTGTCCTTCACCCCGGCGGACGCCTCCCCGAGCTCCAACCGAAGATCGTCGATCCCCGGCTCCTTGGCATTGGCCTCCGCCGCGGCGAGGGCCAGGTCCCATCTCTTCAGATGGTCGGCTTGTGATTCGTTCGGCATCACTCTTCTCCTTTCCAGATTGACTCGGCCTTCATGGTCCGAGTCGAAGAGATCGGGTTCATCCCTTCTCGTATTTCGGACTATAGAGAACCAATCCGATCTTGTCAATACCATTTGTGGTACGATCCTGAGACCGGCGGGAGAGAGCTCGTTCCCCTCGTCCGGGCGGTCCGTCCCTCCGGACGCTCCGCTCTTCCGGCGGGACGGACCCGCGGTACGGCCGTACACGCGTTCCCCGGGACGGTACCGGCGGCTCCCCTGCCGGGGCGAGCGTCCCGTACCGGCGTACGGGCGTGCGTTCCCGGCGGACCGGGCGGCGGTCCGGAGGGACGGGCGTCCCGTACGGCCGTACCGGTCGCTCCGGCGTTCTTTGAAAATTGAAAAACGAAGGAAAAAGGCGGCCTTTCGAGGCGGCCCGCGGCGGAGGCGCATCCGCCGCGGGCCGCCTCTCTTTTTTACGCGCCGGCCGCCTGCTGGTAGCACTCCCGGCAGATCATGGAGTGGGGATGGTCCTCGCCGAGGGTGCGCTCGAAGATGTCGAGGGCGTGGCGATAGAGGGCCTTGGCCTCGACGGACCGGCCGACGCCGGCGAAGAGCGTGGCCAGGTTGTGGAAGGTCATGGCGAGGTCGGGATGGTCCGGCCCCAGGACCTTCCTCTTGATCTCCAGCGCGCGCAGGTAGAGGCGCTCCGAATCGGCCGCCTCGCCGCGGGCCTGGTGGATCGCGGCCAGGTTGTTGAGGTTGACCGCGATCTCGTAGTGCTCCGGCCCGTAGACCCGCTCGAACACGGCGAGCGCTTCACGGTAAAGCTCCTCGGCCTCGCCAAAGCGGCCCTGGGCGTCGAGGATCGCCGCCAGCGCGGCCTTGTCCGCGGCCACGTCCGGATGGTCCGGCCCCAGCGCGCGCTCGCGGATCGCGAGGCCCCAGCGCGCGGAGGCCTCGCCCTCCGCGGCCCGGCCGCGCGCGTGCTCCAGCCCGCCGAGGTTGTGATAGAGGCTCGCGGTCTCCAGATGGTCGTGTCCCAGGACCGCATCGAGGATGGCCAGCGCGCGGTGATAGAGCGGCTCGGCCTCGTCATACCGGCCCTGGTATTTGTAGACGATCCCGAGCCCGTTGAGCACGGCGGCGATTTCGAGGTCGTCCGGGCCCAGGCCCTCTTCCGCGACCGCCAGGGCGCGGCGCAGGAGCCTCTCGGACTCGCCGTACCTGCCGCGGTCGCGGCAGGCGTCCGCCTGCGCTGCCAGCGATCGGACCCGCAGACGGAGGACGTCGAGCTCCTCCTCCATTCCCGGGAGGCCGGGCACTGGCATATCGATCTCGTGAGTCATGATCGCAGCCTCCCGGGCGATGGTCGTCATGGTGCGCCTCAGCTCGCCTTGCGGACGAGGGTCTGGTTGTGGTTGAGCCCGATCCCGCCGGCCTTGATCTGCGTCTTGATCTTCATGTCCGTGTCTCCGTAGGTTTCGTTGTTGTCGTCCAGGAACCTCGTGTTCTCTGGCTCTCATCCTCAGGCTGTCGCGAGAGGCCGGGTTATCTCACCAGCAGCCAGTCGAAGCCGGTGTCCTCGGGCGCCTTGACGCTGAAGCTCACCTCGAACTCGCTGTCCGAGCGCTTCACCACCGCGCTCTCGGTGAGCCAGGAGCATTGGATGAACAGGTGGTACTGATCGTTGTCCTCCTTCACGGGGAGCATGACGGTCGCACGGTCCTCGTCTTTCTTCACCGCTTTACGGCCGCGCAGGTTGCGGGCGGGCTGCGACGTTCCCGAAAGGCCGCGCAGCGTGGTGAGGGCGAGCCCGTGCTCGCCGGAGAG
>Ga0068862_100002372_pt1 | contig 16760 bp, 19 predicted proteins | sample KBSSwiS52_FD_66598 | JGI IMG/M metagenome (GOLD analysis project Ga0068862, IMG submission 66598) | Switchgrass rhizosphere microbial communities from Kellogg Biological Station, Michigan, USA - KBS Switchgrass S5-2 | ecosystem: Host-associated > Plants > Roots > Rhizosphere > Soil ... | reverse complement strand
AGAACGTCGAAGTTGTAGAAGTTGTCGAGGAAGTTCTTGAAGTAAGCAGGTCGGTCAGCGATGACCGCGGCCTTGATGTCGTCGAAGACTGACTGCTCGACACCGTCGGGGTTGCCGTCGGTCTTGAGCAGAAACGGGGGAATGGCGCCCATCAGGACGGCCTTGCTGACTCGGGATGAGCCATAGGTGCTTAGGTAGCGGGTCACTTCGCCGGTGCCCATCGAGAACCCGACCAAGACGCACCGTGTGAGTTCGAGGTGCTCGAGAACCGCGGCGAGGTCCTCGGCGAAGGTGTCGTAGTCGTAGCCGACGGTGGGCTGGCTCGACTGGCCAAAGCCGCGGCGGTCATAGGTGATGACGCGGTATCCGGCTTGCAGCAGGACACGTTCCTGCCTCTCCCAGGAGTGTCCGTTCAGTGGGTATCCGTGGATCAGGACGACCGGCTGCCCGGTGCCGTGATCCTCGTAGTAGATGTCGATGTCGTCGGTGTTTTCTTGGCCAACGGTGATCGTGGACATATGGGCCCTTTCCGGTCCATGTGACGAGCGGTCTCGTCTTTGGCTCGCAGAACTCATTGCGGTGATCTGTTCAGCAGACATCGGTCAGGGCGCATGCGGCACCGAAGAACTACTTAGTGCACTACGTAGGTTTGCGTATCGAACAAGCTGCCGCTGGCCGAACCCTGCGTGTGCGGTATGCGGTGTACGCGTCCGCGGGCTGACTCATGGGACGTCGGCGACGGCACGTGACGGCTGACGGGTGACCGACCCCTTCCCAGGCCAGTACATAGGTCACCGATATAGTCGCGGGTAGGACGAGTAACTAGGCCGGGTCGGCATATGTGAGCAAAGTCGCTATGCAGATTCTGTCGATCTCGACTTCCTGGCCGCCTCTTTGTTGGGCAAACGCAACGGTGACGACTGCTAGTTGATGCGCCTGCTGACAATGTTCGAGGCTCAATTCCCCACTCCCGGGCCGAGCCAGGCGGGCAAGACACGTGGCCTGGCCGCCTTCAGCGAAAGGCATTTGAGTCCGACTCTGGTCAGCGAAAGCTGTTTCTACCAAATATTTTCTGCTCAATGATGTGTCCCTCAACGTGCCGGGATGGTTTCGCCGAACCTGGACTTCGAGCTGGCGCACGCAGAATGGTGCGGCCCGCGGTGGCGTCAGCAGACCACGCGACATCTCGGGCAGGCCCCTGCGTTTGGCACGTTCGCCTCGGCCGAAACGCCAAAGCGGTCCAGCCATCTTTGGGGCGACCCTCACTTCATCACCCGGACAGCGGCATGGCCAACGTCAAAACGGTAAACGCACATCTACATCGACGACCTATGTAGATGTGCGGTACAGTAGCCGCCGGACTCGGAACTTGAGTTCCGTCGCGGGTGCGGCCCACGACGGCGGTCCCGATCGCGGTGCGGCGTGTGGCCGACGGCGTTCGGTAGGCCGGTGGCCGGCAGGTAAGGAGACACAGGGTGTTTCGACTGTTCAGGAAGGGGTGGATCCCGCTACTTCTCGTCGTCGTCGTCGCGATCGGCGCGTATGCGGTCGTACGGATCCGCGACAGTTTCGGCGTCGAGGCCACCGCAGCAGCTGCCGACGGGACTGGCGACCAGACGAAACCCTTCAACCCCAAACACATCACATATGAAATAACGGGGCCGCCAGGGGGCATCGTCGACGTCGACTATCTGGACGCAGACGGGCAGCCCCAGCGTGTCGATGCCGCCCCGCTGCCGTGGACCTACACCGTGGTGACGACGCTGCCGTCGATGTCGGCCAACATCGTTGCCCAAGGCAACACCGACATGAACGCAATCCGGTGTCGCGTCATCGTCGACGGTCAAGTACGCGATGACCGCAAGAGCGACGAATACCAACCATTCATCTACTGCTTGGTGAAATCAGTATGAGCAACCCACATTCAAAGCCCGCTCGCCCCACCATTCCACGACTCGTTCGCATTCTTGCGATACCGATCATTCTGTTCTGGCTGCTGGTCGCCGTCGCGCTCAGCATGATCTCGCCACCACTCGAAGAAGTGGCCACCCAACACGCGGTGTCGATGACGCCTCAATCAGCGCCGGCGTTCAAGGCCATGATGCACATCGGTCAGGTATTCCATGAGTTCGATTCGGACTCGTCGGCGATGGTCGTTTTGGAGGGACAAGACAAACTCGGCGACAGCGCACACGAGTTCTACAACCACATCGTCAGTCAGCTGCGAGCAGACACCGCGCACGTCCAGAGTCTGCAGGACTTCTGGAGTGACCCCCTGACCGCTGCCGGGTCGCAGAGCCCCGACGGCAAGGCCGCCTACGTGCAGGTATTCCTCGTCGGCAATCAAGGCACGACGCCCAGCATCGAGTCCGTGACCGCTGTGCGGAAAATCGTCGACCAGACACCCGCACCACCTGGCGTCAAGGCATACGTGGCGGGCAATACCGCGGTCGTCGCCGATACGAATACCGAGGGCCGCAAGAGCCTGGCCACGATGGCCCTGGTCTCGATCGGCGTCATCTTCGTGATGTTGTTGCTGGTTTACCGCTCCATCGTGACGACGATCCTGTGTCTGGTCATCGTTGGCATCGAACTCTTTGCCGCCCAAGGTGTCACGGCCACCCTGGGCAATCTGAACATCATCGGCCTCACGCCATATGCCACCAGCATGATCACCATGCTCGCCATCGCCGCGGCAACGGACTACGTCATATTCCTGTTGGGGCGCTATCACGAAGCCCGCTCCATCGGCCAGGATCGCGAACTGGCCTTCTACACGGCCTATCGAGGTGTGTCGCACGTCATCCTGGGTTCAGGCCTGACCATCGCGGGCGCCTGCCTGTGCCTGACGGCAACCCGGCTGCCCTATTTCCAGACCATGGGATTGCCATGTGCGATCGCCCTACTGGTCATCGTGTTCGCGGCGCTGACGCTGGCCCCGGCGATCCTCGTCATCGGGTCCAAGTTCGGCCTGTTTGATCCGAAACGCGAACTCTCAACGCGTGGCTGGCGCAAAGTCGGCACCGTCGTGGTGCGCTGGCCAAAGCCCATCATCGTCGTGACCTGTGCAATCGCGATCATCGGCTTCATCAGCCTGTTGACCTATGTCCCGCAGTACAACGATCAGAAGTACACCCCGGCCGACATGCCCGCGAACATCGCGTATGCGGCGGCCGACCGGCATTTCACCCAGGCACGGATGAACCCCGAATTGCTCATGGTCGAAGCCGACCACGATCTGCGCAACCCTTCTGACATGCTCGTCATCGACAGGATCGCCAAGAGCATCTTCCACCTGCGCGGTATCGAGAGAGTGCAGACCATCACCAGGCCCCTGGGGGCGCCGATCGAACACAGTTCCATCCCATTCCAGATCGCCATGCAGAACTCCGCCACACTCCAGACGGCCAAGATTCAGAACGACAACACGGCTCAAATGCTTGAGCAGGCCGACGAGTTGACCAAGACCATCGCCAACATGGAACACATGTACAGCGTTCTGCAACAGGTCACCAGCACCACACACGACTTGGTTGGCGCCACGAAGCAAATCCAGACCGACACCAACGAGCTCAGAGATCACATCGCGGACTTCGACGACTTCTTCCGGCCCCTGCGCAACTACTTCTACTGGGAGCCGCACTGCTTCGACATCCCGGTCTGCTGGTCCATCAAGTCGGTCTTCGACACACTTGATGGCGTCGACAAAGTGACCGACGACCTTGGCGCCGTGGTCAACTCCACGGAGAGGTTGGATGCGCTCATGCCGCAAATGCTGGCGACTCTCCCGCCGACCATCGCGTCGATGAAGACGATGCGTGACTTCATGGTGGCGTCGCACAGCACGATGGCCGGTATCCAGGCCCACATGCAAGAGGCCGCCCAGGGATCGACGCTCATGGGCCAGTACTTCGACGAAGCCAAGAACGACGACTCCTTCTACCTACCACCGGAAGTCTTCCAGAACCCCGACTTCCAACGCGGCCTGAAAATGTTCGTCTCCCCGGACGGTAAAGCTGTGCGGTTCATCATCACCCACCAAGGAGACCCCGCCTCGGTGGAAGGCATCCAGCACGTTGCCGGCATTAAAGACGCCGTCGCTGACGCCATCAAGGGAACTCCGCTGGAAAGCTCGAAGGTCTCGCTGGCCGGCACCGGATCGATGTACAGCGACATGCAGCAAGGCGTCATCATCGACCTATTGATCGCCGGAATCTCCGCGCTCATCCTGATTTTCGCGATCATGCTCGTCATCACACGCAGCGTGGTCGCCGCACTGGTGATCGTGGGGACCGTGGCCGCGTCACTGGGCACCGCATGCGGTCTGTCCGTACTCATCTGGCAGGACATCGCCGGATTCGGCGTTCAATGGATCGTGCTACCCCTGTCGGTCGTGATCCTGCTGGCGGTGGGCTCGGACTACAACCTGCTCGTGGTGTCCAGGCTCAAAGAAGAGATCCACGCCGGCCTGAACACCGGAATCATCCGCGGCATGGGCGCTACCGGCCGCGTCGTCACCGCAGCCGGCTTGGTCTTCGCCTTCACCATGGCATCGATGATCGTCAGTAACCTGCGCGTGGTCGGCCAGTTGGGCACCACCATCGGGTTGGGTCTGCTGGTCGACACGCTCATTGTGCGGTCGTTCATGACGCCGTCGATCGCCGCCGCGCTCGGACGATGGTTCTGGTGGCCGCTGAACACCTTCCGTATCCCGGGCAACGCTGCCCCCGAGCCAGAGCCAGAGGCCGCCACCATGCCACTACCGCGGTCGACGACGGCTGACACGCATTGACAAGCCATCGACGGACACTGTGTAACGCATCGGAGCGAGGCATGTGAGAGAACCTGAATCGAAACTGCGCCAACGCAGCGTTGGGCGACTGGACCGGTCACGCGATCCCGCGATCCTGAACGCCGCTTTAGCCGCACTTACCGAGAACGGTTATGACGCCACCAACATGGACGATATCGCCGCGCGCGCCGGTGTTGGCAAGGCCGCTATCTATCGGCGATGGTCTTCGAAAGCGGCATTGATCACCGACACACTCATCTACTGGCGGCCCGATTTGGTCACCAACGATGCCCCGGGCACCGGCAGCCTCGCCGGTGATCTCGACGAAGTCGTCGAACGCGTGGGGCGCAACGAGAATGACTTGATCACTACCGACCTGGTGCTGCGTGTCGCCCTCGAAGCCGTCCGCGACCCCGAACTCGCCTCCGCCCTCGATGGTCTGATGCTGTCAAGGGGAAAGCGGCTGTTCTCCACGATTCTGGCGCAGGCGGCGGCCCGCGGTGAAATATCCGCCGACCGCGACTGGTCGCTGGTCGCCGACGTGGTGCTGGCAATGGGCCTGCTGGAGGTCGTCAGAGGGCAATCCGTAGACGCCAAATTCGTGCGACACGTCATAGACACACTGGTCCTGCCCGCGTTGCAGACGCCGCCAACCGAGGCGCCCAACCACTGAAGCCGAAGTAAGCGGCCGATGGACAAAGCACCCTGGCGCGACTGATTGGCAGCGACACCGCGGCCCACTGATAGTGCAACAGTGCTGTGGGCGCTGAGAACCTTTGCGCAGGAACGTGTCTCGCGGCAGCAATGATTGCGGAACGCCGGCGACTTCGACAACACATGGCGGCATCCTCGTCACCTGTGGTCATTGACTCCTCAACAGGTCGGCGATTTCGTAGACACGGTGATTGCGCTCACCGACCAGATGCGCGCGGCGCTGACGGCGAAAGCATCGCTGATGGGCTCAATGCTGACCTTACTGCGGTGGCTGACGTTCGACGATCAGTGCTGTCGGCCAGCCGCTCGAGCGGCGCCAGAGCCTGGATCAGCGCGTCCAGCTCAGCCTGGCTGAGCCGGCTCAGCAGCGTGACCGCGTTGGCCTGGTGGTTTGCCAGCGACTCACGCAATACCGCGAGGCCCTTGCGCGTGAGTTCGACGAATACCAACCGCAGATCGGCTGTGTCGCGCGACCGCTTCACCAGCCCCAGCGTTGCCAGCCGACGGATCGCCCCGGTAATGGCGGGAGCGCCCACTCGCTCAACCACCGATAATTTCGACGTCCGAATGGGGCCCTGGTCTCGCAGGGTCAATAGAATAGACAGCTGTGCCACAGTCAAATCGCCGATGGCGAGCCGACTTCTGTCACGGCGGTGCGCTCGAAGATTGAGCGCCATCAGGACGCGATGCAGTGCCTCCGCCAATTCGGTTACATCCGCAACGGTGGGTTGGCCCTCCGCCATGATCACCTGCCTAAGTCGGTTGGGCTGGCACGTCGGCGACCACTAGTCGGGCGATGGCCGCATTCACCCGTCGACCCGGCGCGCTCGGATCGTTGTAGCCAGTGGTGATGGTGGCGACGGACGCATCGGCAATCGTCAGGATGTGTGAGGCCACCAAACCTCGGGCAGTCGCATGTGCCAGAGCAGCGGGCACCCCAACGCCGATGGCCCAAGGCCGGGCCGGTGTGCCGACGCGCAGCGAAACCGGCACTGCGCCACGACGAATCAGCGCTATGCCGACCACGGTGTAGTAGCTGCTGGTGCAGCCGGCCGCGGCGGACCACAGTCGTCCTACGCCGCCAGCGCAGCTGTAGCAGCGGGGCTCATGCGTTGCAGCGGAAACCTCGTTATCCGCATGAGATCCAGGCGGAGCGCCTCGGAGATGCCCTGCGGGGCGTCCCCGCAACTAGTCCCGTCCCAAAGCTATTTATATAGGCTCCCGATGTGTTACTTCCAGTCTGTCCGTCACTTATATTGTTTTTGCGGCTTATTCAACAGTAGGGCGACTCATCTTAATAGGTACATGATTCTATTGCCGGAGACGAACGTCATCGCTCGGGCTCGGCAGTTCGAACGCAATCGCGTTGTTCATCAAGCGATCCGACCTTGACGTCCGCGGATCATCTTGGGGCGATTGCCTTTGGGTTGTCCTGGGGCGAGTGGCGGCATCCCTTCGTTACCGACAGGGGCTCTGGGTACGAACCCGATCGGTCTCGGCATTTAGTTTGCACGCCTGGATAACTCGAATGACTGGCTTCCCTACTTACATCGGGGACGCAATGCAGCTCTGGAAGCAACGAATCGTGAGCCGGTTGGGCTGACGGCGCACCGGCATCGGCTCGGGTCCGCGACCGATGCCTGCATCGGCATCAGGCGCGAAACCGGCTGAGCGTGCGCATCTTGTTCATCACGTCCAACGCGGCGACCTTGTAGGCCTCCGCAAATGTCGGGTAGTTGAACACCGCATCCACCAAGTACTCGACGGTGCCGCCAAGGCCCATGACGGCCTGCCCGATGTGCACGAGTTCGGTCGCGTTGGTGCCGAAGACGTGGACCCCCAGCAGCTTCAGGTCGTTGGGGGACACCAGCAGTTTGAGCAGGCCGTGGGAGTCGCCGACGATCTGTCCGCGAGCCAGCTCACGGTAACGTGACACCCCAACTTCGTAGGCGATCGAGTCGTTGGTGAGCTCAACCTCGGTGGCGCCGACGTAGGAGACCTCTGGGATCGAGTAGATGCCGATCGGATACAGCTCGGGCACCCCGGCCGTCGGTTCGCCGAACGCGTGGTGGGCGGCCAGCCGGCCCTGCTCCATCGACGTCGCGGCGAGCGCCGGGAAACCGATAACGTCGCCGATCGCGTAGATGTGGTGCACCTTCGTGTGGAACTGATCGTCGACGAAGATGCGCCCGCGGCTGTCGGCTTCGAGCCCGGCGTTGGCTAGGTCAAGATGATCGGTTTGGCCTTGGCGCCCAGCCGAATACATCACAGCGTCGGCAGGGATCTGCTTTCCGCTGGCCAGCGTGGTGACGGTGCCGCTGGCGCCGACGTCGACGGCTGTCACTGCCTCGCCGAACCGGAACGTCACCGCGAGCTCGCGCAGGTGAAACTGAAGGGCCTCGACGATCTCGGGATCGCAGAAGTCCAGCATCGAGTCGCGCTTTTCGACGACGGTGACTCTGGTGCCAAGGGCGGCGAACATCGACGCGTACTCCATGCCGATCACCCCAGCGCCGACCACCACCATTGACGCCGGGATGAACTTCAGGTCGAGGATCCCGTCGGAGTCCAGCACCCGCTCTTCGTCGAACTCGACACCGGCAGGACGCGCCGGTGTCGTGCCGGTGGCGATGATGATGTATCGACCGCTGATGTTGACCTGGTCGCCTCGTATCGGGTCCTCGACCAGCACGGTGTGCTCGTCGACAAACCGGCCGTGACCGGTGTAGAGCTCGATGCGGTTGCGGATCAGCTGCGAGCGGACAACGTCTTGCTCCTTGTCAATGACGTGCCGGGTGCGCGCTAAAAGGTCGGCGGGCGTGATGTTTTCCTTGACGCGGTAACTCGCGCCGTACAGCTCGCGCTGAGTAATGCCAGTCAGGTAGACCACCGCTTCGCGCAGTGTCTTCGATGGAATCGTACCGGTGTTGGTGCACACACCGCCGAGCATCTGGCTACGTTCGATCACCGCCACCGATTTGCCGAGCTTGGCTGCGGCGATGGCCGCCTTTTGTCCGCCGGGGCCGGAACCGATGACGACGAGATCGTACTCGCGTATGGACACGTGCGTATGCCTCCTTTGCTTCTCAACAACGCGGCTCTACGCCCACGTTTGACACGCTTGTTATGGGACTTGCCCCGGTCAGCCGGTCTTTCCGGGCTCGCCGATCGCTTCCAGCCGGCAAGCAAAGGATTTCCCGCGGGCAACTATCGCCGGTACTCGACCAGCCTGCGCCACAGCCGAACTCACCCCTCCGAACGGTTTGGCAATGACGCTGCTGCGGCGGCCGCCGCCGACCACGACCAATTGGGCGTGCCGCGAATGTTTGAGCAAAGCTCGCACCGGATCATCTGGCGTGACGAACCTGCGCACGTCTACGTTGGGGAAGCGCAGCTGCCAGGTGGCCAACGCGTAAGCCCACACGTATTCGGCCCCGAGGTTCACGGCATCGCTCCCACTCGCTGCAGACCCATGTGCGGGCGCGACGGCCTGGACGGCGACCAGTTGTGTGTTCCGCCGCGCCGCCTCATCGAATGCGACAGCGATGGCTATCTGGCTGGCGGATGACGCGTTCACACCGACGACAACGGGGGCCCGGCCCGCTTCCGTTTGCGAGACGGGTTCGGGTGGCACGACCGTGACGGGGCAACGCGCCGTTCGCAGCATCTCGTCAGTGACCGACCCGAGCCGGCCCCCACGGGGTTTGCCTCGACCGTGCCGACCCAGCACAATCATCTGTGCACCTTCTTGAGTGAACTCCCACAACGTTGGCATGACCGGGCCAGACCTCAGTTCGCAAGTGATACGCGGCGGTTGCCGATTGATCTCCTTGATGGCGGTGAGGGCTTCGTCGATGACGTCTGCACCCTGCGCGACAACGACATTCGTTACGTCGTCGCCGAGAAACGACTTCATAAGCCATGACGTGTCTGTGTCCGCTTCGGATTCCGGAGCAACGACGTGCACGATGGTCAGTTCGATATTGCGCATCGCCGCTTCGTCCGCAGCCCACACCGCGGCGGCGGTGGATGACGATGAGCCGTCGACGCCGACGAGAATTCGATCCATGGCACACCTTTATTCGTCTGCATGGTTAGCCCGATCAACGGCGCGCGATCGCTTGAGGGATGTGCTGCTGCGCAGCGACCTGGGTCAATTGCTCGATGAGCGGCGCCGCGACGCGCATCGCCAAGCTCAACGTCGCCTGATCCTCGGCGGGCAGCGCCTCGAGCAGCGCAATCAAGCGGTCGTGTTTGGACTTCTGCAGCTTCACCCGGTGTGCGCGCCCGCGGGCGGTGATCTCCACCAACGTTGCGCGGCCGTCCTGCAGGTCGCTGAACCGAGTGACCAGGCCCTCGGGCTGCAATCGTCGGACCAATTCCGTCATGGATGGTTGGCTGACTCCGGAGGCCGCTGCCAGCACCGAGATACGCGCCGGACCACAGTCGTCAAGCTGGGCCAGCACCACAGCCGACGTAAGGCCGTGGCCGCAAGTGAGATGCCGCACGACCAGCACCGCGGCGGACTGCAGGACCGCGGCAATCTGTTCACCACCACTTGTGTCCATGGTCTAGGTATATCAGGAGCCTATGTAAAGAACAAAACATCGCTGGGAAAGATGAAGCACTACAGGATAGGACGCGTGACATAACTCTCAACTAGCTCGGGTTCCTATCTTTATTACCGAGTCCGGTGGTGTGCGGAATCGACACTCCAAACCGGCTTCGTGCCAGTTTTCGTGCCAGCTCGAGTCGACGCGCCAGCCCAGTCGGGTTCCATCGAACCCGGCGTTGTGCTCTTGCCCTAGCCTGCTAGGACTCCCAAACGGCTTGCAAACAATCACTCGGCAAGGGACCGCTCACCCTCTGACGCGGTCAACAGACCGGCATGGCGGGTTAGGTGATCAAACGCGGTCGACTGCGGGATCTGGGTGCTGCGAGGCGAGCTGTGTCAGTTGGTCGATGAGCGGCGCGGCAACGCGCATCGCCAAGCTCAGAGTCGTCCGACTGTCGGCGGGCAGCATGTCGAGTAGCTCAATCAGGCGGTCGTGTATGGACTTCTGCAGCTCCACCCGGCGTGCGCGCCCGCGGGCGGTGATATCGACCAGCGTCGCGCGCGCGTCCTGCGGGTCGCTTAGACGAGTGACCAGGCCCTCGCGCTGTAGTCGCGCGACTAGTTCGGTCATAGCTGGTTGACTCACGCCGCTTGCTGCGGTCAGCCCCGAGATTCGCAGCGGGCCCTCGTCATCCAGGAGCATCAGCACTGTAGATGAGGTGAGGCTTTGGCCTCGACCTAAACTGAGATGCCGAACGAGCAGCACCGCAGCATTGTGCAGGCCCGCGGCGATCTGCTCCCCATCCGTTGTTGTCACAGCGCTCGTTATATCAGCCCCCTATATAAGGGGCAAACACTACGCTCGAAACGAGGGCGTTGAACTGCTCCGGTGTTCGGCGCAAACTTGAACTATTCGATGGACCGCCGATAGGTACGGTACTCACTCACGGACCCGGTCGGCGTTGGGCCATGCGATCGAGAAGGCCACCGACGCAATTGCATTGATTGGTACTCGCCACCGTTGCGAGCGGGGGCATTGGCCACACCGACGCTTGGGTTTCCGGCCAGCGCACCCGCGGCGGCCTATTGAGTCAAAACATGGTCGACAAGGCCGCGAAGATAACACTCATCTTCGTGCCCGGCGTAGGCATCTAGCCACCGTGTGCACCGATGGACCAACTCGGCAGGCACGGTGATGTGTCCGTCGGCTGCCGAGGTGATCAGGTAGTGAATGACCCCGAAGGATTCGCCGACACCGATCGCGACGTGGACGTCGTTGCGCTGGGCGGCGCTGAGGTGTGGCGCTGCGGCTTCAACGAGTGCCCAGGCCAGGGTTCTTTCGTCGTCAAACAGCATCCGCGGTCAGCACCCCATTGATCTTCATGTCGGTAGTCCCGTTGACCCAGGAGGGCGGCTGTAGGCCCAGGACGCAAAGGAAAATAGTAACATAGGCTACTTATGTAGAGCTTGTCGAATTAATTCAGAAAGTGGAGGTAGAGCGGCATTTTGACGACGTCGGCTAGACCAATCATATAGGTATCTGATATAAAGTCGACATGGAGCAGGGACGCAGTATGGACACCCGGCACGGCATCGCCGATACCCTCATCAGTGGGGCGTCGCTGCTGGTGGGTTATCTGCCGTACGGCATCAGCCTCACGTCCCCAACAGTGCTGGCGACGCTGGCAGAGGACGGTCCGACCCGGCTCACGGCCCTGGCGGCGGGTACCGGCGTCAGCCAGCCCGCGATGACACAATGTGCGGGGCGAATGGAGCGGGACGACCTGGCCGTTCGGCTCATCGACCCCGAAGGCGCGCGCGACACTGGTCGGTGTCACCGACGCCGGGCGGGCACGGCACTGTGCAAGGAGTTGCTCGAGTCGATACGCGATCGGCTGGCCGAACTGCTTGCCACTCTTTCTCCCCAGGGCGAGGCCACGCTGGGCATGGCCATGCGGGTTGCGTTACCGCTCGTCGAGCAGCTGACCCGCGAGGCCGCCCAACAGCCACGTTCGCTGCCGCCCTCCGCACGCTGAGTGTCTGACCGCTGCGCATGATTCCCCAATCCGCTGACCAATCGTTTTGTGGCGACCAGGCGCTCGGCTCCAGCTGCCGCATCGGCACGGTGCCGACCTCCGACGACCGAGATGTCGGAATTAAGTGCATCGTGGTCGGTGTCGACGGATCACCGGCTGCGACGGCGGCGGCTCGGTGGGCAGCGTCCGAAGCGGCAATGCGCGGTGTCGATCTCACCGTCGTGCATGTGGTGCCGCCGGCGCCGGAAATCTGGTGGCAGACGGGATGGCCGGCGATCCCAGTACCCACCGGGGTTTTCGAACACCAACTCGGCCAAGGCGAGAAGATCCTCGAGGCCACCTTGGGGGTCATCGCCAAAACCATCGGTCCGCGCCGCCCCCGGAGCATCACCCCCAAATTGCGCGTTGGCGCAGTCTTGCCAATCCTGTCCAGCTTTGCCCGCGCTGAATCGCACATGATCGTGGTGGGCCAGCGCAGGCGAGGTGGAATACACAGGACGCTGCGGGGCTCAGTCAGCAGCGCCGTGCTACGCGCCGCACAGTGTCCCGTGACGGTGGTGCCCCGCCATATCGCGTCGGCTCGACCGAGTGGAGCACCGATCGTCGTAGGTGTTGACTGGTCGGCGGCCTCCGCGTGTGCCACCGCAATCGCATTCGACGAAGCGTCCAGGCGCGCCGCGAACGTGGTTGCCGTGCACGCCATTGATGGCCCCCACACGTCGCAGGCCCAAGAACTGCTGACGCAGATCCTGGCCGCCTTCGAGCACCGCTACCCCGACGTGGGTGTCCGTCGTGTCATCGTCGGTGCCCATCCGGCCGACGCGCTACTGGACGAATCGCGGGCCGCTCAATTGGTCGTCGTCGGTGGCACTGGCCGCAGCAGGTTGACCGACAAGCTGCGCGGCTCAGTCAGCGCAGCCGTCGTGCAGGCCTGCCGAATCCCAGTCATCATCGCCAGCCGACACATCGATTCGGGACGTATACAACTTGAGATAGGGAAGTCATGAAGGGAACACGACTGGCCTCGATCGCTGCCGCAGCGATTGCGCCCGCGCTGGTGTTTGCCGCACCGGCACACGCCGACCCAGATGTGGATTTCGCGAACGAACTCCACACCTACGGGATCTACGGCCAGAAGGACTACAACGCGTGGATCGGCAAGATCACGTGTAAGCGGCTGTACAACGGCACCGATCTGGACGCCGACAAGTCCGCGAAATTCGTCTTCGTTCAACTGCCGAAGGGCAGTACCACAGCGCAGGCGTGGCAGTTCCTCGGTGCGGCGCTTCGCACATACTGCCCCGACAAGCTGCCGATCCTCGTAGCCGCCGTGCAACAGTAAGGAGACAGAAATGTTGATCAAAGTGAATGTCGCGGCGGCTGCGGTAAGCGTGGCGGCAGTGGCCCTGCCCGCGGTGGCGTCAGCCGACGCCAGCGATGACTATCCGATCCCGAACCGGATACTCAAGACCACCTGCACGGTCGATCAGTACATGGCCGCGGTGCGTGACGTCGAGCCGGTCTACTACGAGCGCTATATGACCGACTACAACAACAGGCCGCCCGACATTGAGCAGGGCGCCCGCGACCGGATCTACTGGTTCTTCTCGCTGGACTACGCGGGACGGCGGCAGTACTCGGAGGACACCGCGACCAACGTCTACTACGAGCAGATGGCAACTCACTGGGGCAACTGGGCGAAGCTGTTCTTCAACAACAAGGGCGTCGCGGCCCATGGCACCGACGTCTGCGCCGGCTACCCGCCCAACGACCCGTCCGTCTGGAACTGGTGACGACAACGCCGCGCCGAGCTCTGCCTGGCAGCAGGGTCCAGTCACGCAGGGATCGATCCCACCGTGGGCATGCCGCTTTGCCGGCGTCCTGTGCTGCGTAGGACACTTCCAGCCATATTCGTTGATCGTCCGTCATGGCGCGATCGAATCGCGATCGTGCGACAGCGTTGTCGTTGCCTGGGGCGATCGTCCACAGCGCCCGAATCATCCACAGCTCAGAGTTCGAGTCCGCCGGCGTCGAGGTGGACGCCGACGGTGGGGGTTGCGGCCGCGGCGGCCACGCGTTCGTGACCCGCACGCCATGCCTGCGCCGTCTTCACGTGTGCCTGCCACACCGTGCGGCTCGATGCGGCTAACAACCACAGCGCTTGGTCGCGACCGCGGAGTTCGACGGGGGCTATCAAAAGCTGTGAGCAAGCTGGCAACTCGGTGCTGATCTGTTGTCTATCACTGCTTGCGGAATCGGAACTGTCGATTGCCTGCGGTCGTGTCTCTGGTGGTGCTTTGATGCGGATGGTCCTGTGTTTGCAGGCACCAAGCCTTGGGGGGTTTGGATAATTCGTGAAACGATGCGCTCGTCGACGGAAACGAGCGGACGGCCTGGGTCTTCCCGTACATCGGCGGAATCGCGCTGGGCGACTTCGATATTTACCACGCCGAGGTATTCATGAATGACGTTGCAACCAACGGTGAACTCGATATCGACTACATTGCCGGCAAGCTTGCGACCTACTCGTATTCGTCACAGCGACGAAATGGCCATGGACGGTCCGGCGTACTGCCGTTGGCCCAATTGCTCACGGGGTGAGAGCTTTTGGACGCAGAAGATGGGTTCGCGCCGTCGAATGGCGCCATTGTTGCAGCCAAACGGATTGGCCCCTCGTCAAACGGCCCGGTCTCGACCCGCTGCATAGGCGGGGTAATCTGGCCGGAGCTTGCCCGCGCGTGTCAATCTTCAGCAGATCACGATCATGCCGTCCCGCCAGCCGTCGTAAGTAATTGCCCGCGACGCGGTTTCACCACGCATTCCGCGGGCACGTGGGTTCTCAATGGACACCACGGCGATGGAAAGGACACCACAGGGCGCGGCAGACCCGGTGCCGTCGATCATCAGTCGCAACCGGGGATGTTTCGGCGCGGGCCTAAGTGAGCCTTTCATGGATAATAGAGAATATTCAGGAATGCTGCGGAACGTCTTTTCCAGGAGCATGATTCGGCGAATGCACACAGTTTGAATCGGCGAACGGATCGAGCGCGCACTGAGGCCCGCCGCAAGCCGATGAACGATTCAGGGCCGTCGGACGCCATCGTGGTCAACCGGGACCCGCGTGAGGGGCGTCGGCCACGCCGACGTAAGGCGCGATTATCGGCGAATTCTGCTGTGCAGCAGAGGTGATAGTGGTTGGCGACGACGGTCGCACACTTCTTCCGGCACCACGTTGGATCTGCTGCGATATGCCCCAAACGCGACGAGTATGGCGCGCTGGGCCGTCAAACTAATTCTGGACGGCCCATCCATCGCCGGTCGACGGCGTACTGAGGGTCGCCAGCATCGGTGCAGGCGCTGATTGCCGGCGTGTGGTCGTTCTGGTCGGCAAGAGTGACGGCACGAGTCGCGGCAAATCTTCGGCCATCTCTTGGGTACGCTGCGGGGGGCCGCGACCCACCAACATGTGTCATCGTCGCCAAGCGAATACAGGCCGATATGAACCTCGCCGCGCAGGTGCTGTCCGACGACGTCGGGAGTCAACGGAAGATACGGTGCATCGGCGCGGTTCATGCCGTTACGCCAGTAGCCGCGGATCGCCGGCATCCAACCGGATCGACCGTCACGGCGGTTCTCCCAACGCAGTGCGTAAACGTCGGAGCGACAACAAAACAGATCGAGGAAGAAGCGGACCTTGTCTTTGGGCGCCGATCTCATACTGACCGGCGATTCCGGTGCTCCTGTCAGGGTGGCTTGATCCGCATCCGCCGGTCGGGCCTGCTCTTCGCTGAGTTTCAGTAGTCGACGCAGGCGCACATTGTCGGTACGCAACACCTCCAACTCACCCGGGAACCGCTCCTCCACAACCACAGTCTGCCGATCCTTGCGCCAGCGATGCAGTCTGATGCGACGCAAGACTGCTGAGTGGGCAAACGATGGTTAAGGGGCCGGGTAGACGCCTCAGCAAACCGGTCAGGTGACGGCGCGGATGAGCTCGAACGCTTCGGTCATCTGGTATTGCTGAACCAGCCGATTCAAGATCTCCTCAGTCGTCAATGGTGGGGCGGAGTACCTGGAGGCCATTGTCTCGACAGCCTGCAGTGCGACGTCTGGTGAAACCGAAACCGTGTCTGCGGCAAATGCGCTGGGGGATAGGACCTTGATGTGCGCAGGGATCTTCGCAATAGGGAAGTCCTTGAGGTTGTCCGTCACGATGGCGCCCGCTCCACCGACTAGCGCCGCTGCCACCACATGTTCATCGTTCGGGTCTGGCAGGTTGAAGGTGCCGTCGTGTGGTTCCCAATTTTCGACCAGAGCGTCGTCGAACGCCGTCGTCATCTGGCTAATGAGGTGACTGGCCCGCGCAGTTGCGGCAGTGGGTGGTTCGCCTCGATTGATCAGCTTCTCTATCTCATGAAACTCGAGTTCGGCCAGGATCGCGGTTGACCACAGCGGTCGATAGAGCCCTTCGATTGCGAGCGAAAGCAAGAAGTCCCGCTGCAAGCTCGGCCACAGCACCGAGGTGTCGAGGAGGGCGGCGAACATCGCCGCCCATCGTGTCAGCTCAGCTGGGCTGGTTTGTTTCGGCGCGCCGCTACAGCGCGGCGTGCTTCGCGTAGTTGCTTTCGGATCGTCTCGGGATCGTCATCGTGGTCGATGTCAG
>Ga0068862_100002370_pt1 | contig 16780 bp, 17 predicted proteins | sample KBSSwiS52_FD_66598 | JGI IMG/M metagenome (GOLD analysis project Ga0068862, IMG submission 66598) | Switchgrass rhizosphere microbial communities from Kellogg Biological Station, Michigan, USA - KBS Switchgrass S5-2 | ecosystem: Host-associated > Plants > Roots > Rhizosphere > Soil ... | reverse complement strand
CGAACGGCTGGCGATTAAGCGCGTGAACGCCAACTCGGCCCTGAGTGCGAAGCATCGGCGCGTAGGGCTCGCAAGTAAGCGCCGGTGAACGAAGGCTTCGCAACGTGGTGGCGTTCCCGTTGGAACTGCCGGCCATGCGGTGCGGGAGTTGTCAGGGGGAACGTCTTTCCCCTGTCGCACCCGCCGTCTGGTCAGGTCACCCTGACTGCTGCGGTATATAACCTATTTGGCACAATAAGTCAACCTGAAAGAATTGCATCGGTTTTGGCGGTTTACGGTCTTGTCCGGATGGCCCCGACGTAGCGGCGTGTTAACCATGCCGGCAAACGGGCAGGGGATGACAAGACATGAAGCGTATGGGGATCGTTGCGGCCGCTGCCGCGCTGGCTGCACTCGCCCTGCCGGTTCCGGCCGAGGCGACGGTGTTCAGCTATTCGGTCACGGGCACGCCCTCGGGCAACGATCCGATCGACTTCGCGCTTCCGTCGCCGGTCGAAATCGCGACGGGCGATACCATCGACGTCGCCGTCGCGCTGACCGGCCCTTACACCGTCGGGTTTTCGCCGACGATGGAGCAGGTGCTGTTCTTCGACTTCCTGACCGACAAGGGCTTCGACGCGCCGGTGAGCGGACTGACCGCTCAGGGCAGCATGACCATCAACGGGCAGACGCAGTTTTCGGGGTGCTACAACTGCATCTTCAACGCCTTCGGCTCGGCGGCGGGGTCGCCTGCGTTCAGCTTCAATTCGCTGACCACCACGATCGACCTGACCGAGCTGGTGCCGCAGGGCGGCTTTCCAGTGACGCTGACGGGGCTGCGCCTGAGCTTGGCGACGTTCAGCTCTTCCTCACCGGTGCCAGAGCCGGCCACCTGGGCGCTGCTGATCGCCGGCATCGGCGTAACCGGAACTATGCTGCGCCGCGCCCGCAATGCCGAGCACAATCGCTTACAGGCCTGAAGAGAACGTCCGAGACGAGAAAAGGGCGCCCGGATCGCTCCGGACGCCCTTTCCGTAATCGGTTTCCCCCGCAAGGGGGAAGCTCCGATCAGGAGCTGTAGTACATGTCGAACTCGACGGCCGACGGGGTGGTCTCCCAGCGGAAGACTTCCGGCCACTTCAGTTCGAGGTAGGCCTCGATCTGGTCCTCGGTGAAGACGCCGCCTTCCAGCAGGAACGCATGGTCGGCCGCGAGCGATTCCAGCGCCTCGCGCAGCGAACCGCACACGGTCGGCACTTCGGCCAGCTCGGCCGGGGGCAGATCGTACAGGTTCTTGTCCATGGCTTCGCCGGGGTGGATCTTGTTCTTGATGCCGTCGAGGCCGGCCATCAGGAGCGAGGCGTAGCACAGGTAGGGATTGGCCATCGCGTCGGGGAAGCGGAATTCCACGCGCTTGGCCTTGGTGCCCGAACCGTAGGGGATGCGGCACGAGGCCGAACGGTTGCGCGCCGAGTAGGCGAGCAGCACCGGCGCTTCGTAGCCCGGCACCAGCCGCTTGTAGCTGTTGGTGGTCGGGTTGGTGAAGGCGTTCAGCGCCTTGGCGTGCTTGATGACGCCGCCGATGAAGTACAGGCAGGTGTCCGACAGACCGGCGTAACCGTTGCCGGCGAAGGTGTTCTCACCTTCGTTCCAGATCGAGATATGCGTGTGCATGCCCGATCCGTTGTCCTTCATGATCGGCTTGGGCATGAACGTCGCCGTCTTGCCGTAGGCCTGCGCGACCATCCACACGACGTACTTGTAGATCTGCATGCGGTCGGCGGTGGTGACGAGCTTGCCGAAGGTCAGGCCCAGCTCGTGCTGCGCGGCGGCAACCTCGTGGTGGTGCTTGTCGCAGGGCAGGCCCATCTCGAGCATGGTCGAGACCATCTCGGCGCGGATGTCGGTGGCCGGATCGACGGGAGCGACCGGGAAGTAGCCGCCCTTGACACGCGGGCGGTGGCCCAGGTTGCCGTTCTCGTATTCCTTGTTGGTGTTGGTCGGCAGCTCGATGTCGTCGATCTTGAAGCCGTTGCCGTCGTAACCGTCATAGAACTTCACGTCGTCGAACATGAAGAACTCGGCCTCAGGACCGACGTAGACGGTGTCGCCGAAACCGGCCGACTTGACGAACGCCTCGGCGCGCTTCGCCGTCGAGCGCGGGTCGCGCGAGTAGAGCTCGCCCGTCGAAGGCTCGACGATGTCGCAGAACAGGATCAGCATCGGGGTGGCGCTGAACGGGTCGGTGTAGACCGCGTCGAGATCGGGCTTGAGGATCATGTCCGACTCGTTGATCGCCTTCCAGCCCTCGATCGAGGAGCCGTCGAACATCAGGCCGTCTTCCAGCTCGTCCTCACCCAGGACGGTCGAAACCATCGTCAGGTGCTGCCACTTGCCCTTGGGATCGGTGAAGCGCAGATCCACCCACTCGATCTCTTCGTCCTTGATCTTCTTCAGGACGTCCTTTGCAGTTGCCATGAGCAGTATTCTCCGAGTTGGTTCTTGCAGGATCCCGATCCGAATGGGCCCGAAAGAAGCTTGGGGTTGGCGGATATTCCCGGGGCGCAGCCGGCCCCCGTGCCGACAGCGTCCCGATCCGGCGCTCCCTCACGAAGGCGCCGGCACGAAACTTCAGGTCAGCGGCGACTAAAGCGCCGCATCGTCACGCTCGCCGGTGCGGATGCGCACGGCGGTCTCTACCGGAACGACGAAGATCTTGCCGTCGCCGATGCGGCCGGTCTGCGCGGCCTCGGCGATCGCCTCCACCACACGTTCGGCCAGATTGTCGGGCACGACGACTTCGAGCTTCACCTTGGGCAGGAAGTCGACCACGTACTCGGCTCCGCGGTAGAGCTCGGTATGGCCTTTCTGCCGGCCGAACCCCTTCGCCTCGGTCACCGTGATGCCCGAAACACCCACTTCGTGCAGCGCTTCCTTCACTTCGTCGAGCTTGAAAGGTTTGATGATTGCTTCGATCTTTTTCACGCCTGCCCACATCCCTGCACATGGCCCCACCGCGCCGTACGGGCGATGGCGAGCCCGGTGCCTCGCGCGTTCCCATCAAGAATCGTGCCAGGCCAATGCGCGAGGGATAGGCCATGTGTGCAGGCGCGAAAAGAGCGGATTTGCGAGGTTCGTTGCGGTGCCGGCCGGCACGTCGCACGAATGGGCAAGGGAATGCCCGGATGGCTGGTTAATTATAAGGCAGGACTGCCTGCAATTTGGGCAGTGCACGGTGTTGCGACGCGAATTTTCCGTGCCGAAGGCGCCTGCCTCTCCCGGGGGCCGGGAACGGCGGCCGGACCCTAGAGTCGCAGCCCGGCCGTTTCGTCGAGGCCGGCCATGATGTTGAGGTTCTGCACCGCAGCGCCGCTGGCGCCCTTGCCGAGATTGTCGAGCACGGCGGCAAGACGGCACTGGGCGCCGTCCTTCGACGCGAACACGTAAAGCTCCAGCGTATCGATCGGCGCCATCGAGGCGCGCAGCAGCAGTTCCTCGGGCCGATCCTCGCGGACACGGACGATAGGGCTGCCGCGATAGGCCTCCGCGAGGCTGGCGAGCAGCACCTCGGGCGCGGCGGCATTCGCCATCGCTGAGAGCGGCAGCGGCACTTCCACCAGCATTCCGCGATGCGCCGGCACCACCGCGGGCGCGAACATCGGCGTGTGCGACAAGCCGACGTGGCGCTGCATTTCGGGGACGTGCTTGTGCCCCATCGCCAGACCATAGGCGCGATAGGCGATGTCGCGGTCTTCCTCGAACCGGGCGATCAGCGCCTTGCCGCCGCCGGAGTAGCCCGACACCGCGTGGCAGACGTAGGGAAAGTCCTTTGGCAGCAACCCCGACTGCACCAGCGGAGCGAGCAGGCCGATGAAGCCGGTGGGGTAGCAGCCGGGATTGCTGACGCGGCGGGCCTGGGCCACGGCGTCGCGGCCGATCACTTCGGGAAAGCCGTAGGTCCAGCCGATCGCGGTGCGGTGCGCGCTGGAGGCGTCGATGACGCGGGTACGGTCGTTGCGGATCATCGCGACGGCATCGCGCGCAGCCTCGTCGGGCAGGCACAGGATGACGAAGTCCGCCTCGTTCAGCGCTTCGGCGCGGGCGGCGTCGTCCTTGCGGCGCGCATCGTCGAGCGTGATGAGCGCGAACTCGGGGCGGCCGGCAAGCCGATCGGCGATTTCCAGGCCGGTGGTGCCGACGGCGCCGTCGATGAAGACGCTCGCGCTCATGCCAGCGGCTCCAGCTCGGCCTGCGCGACGTAGCCGACAAACCCGTCCTCGCCGACCTGGCCCCAGGCCCAGGCGCCGGCGATGTCGAGCACCTCGAACACGGTCCCCTGCGAGAGCACCGCGAGAACCTCGGCGCCGTTGCGCCCCTGCGCCAGCAACACCGCGCCCGCCTTCGCCCGGTGCGGCATCGGGACGGCATAATGCGGCACGAAGCACCGCCCTGCGAGCCTGATGTGCGCGAGGTCGCCACGTACCGGCAGGCGGCGCGGGTCGGCCGCCAGGCTCGGTCCGCTCAGCACGAGGAGGCCCTGCGTCGTGTCCGGGCGCGTATGGAAATCCTCGAGCGGCAAGGCGGCATGGTCTCCGAAGGAAAAGATGGGCGCGCTTAGACGGCTCATGGCGGCTTCGCAAGTTACCCGTAGCGCGCCTGCAGCATCCGCCACGCGGCGCGCAGGCCTAGGGCGTCGCCGCCCTTGGGCCGGCCGGGCTTGCCGGCGGGGCGCCAGGCGAAAGTGTCGAAGTGGGCCCAGTCGATCCCCTCGGGCACGAACCGGTCGAGGAACAGCGCCGCCGTGGTGGCGCCCGCGAAGCCGCTGGAGCCGGCGTTGTTGATGTCGGCGACGTCGGACTTGAGGTATTCGCGATAGCCCTCGAACAGCGGCAGGCGCCAGCAGGGGTCGTCCACTTCGATCCCAGCCTCGATCAGTGCCTGCGCGGTCTCGTCGCGGCGGGTGAAGAGGGCGGGCAGGTCCGGCCCCACGGCAACCCGGGCGGCGCCGGTCAGGGTCGCGAAGTCGATCAAGAACTGCGGGCCTGCCTCGCCCGCGCGGGTCAGCGCATCGCCCAGGATCAGGCGTCCCTCCGCATCGGTGTTGCCGATCTCGACACTGATCCCGGCGCGGGATCGCAGCACGTCGCCGGGGCGGAAGGCGTTGCCGGCGACGGCGTTCTCCACTGCCGGGATCAGGACATGCAGCCGCACCGGCAGGCCGGATCCCATCACCAGCTGCGCCAGCGCGAGCGCGTGGGCGGCGCCCCCCATGTCCTTCTTCATCAGCAGCATGCCCGAGGACGGCTTGATATCGAGACCGCCGGAATCGAAGCACACGCCCTTGCCGATCACCGCAACGCGCGGGTGCGCTGGATCGCCCCACTCGATCTCGATCAGGCGGGGGGCGTGGCTGCGCGCGGCGGCGCGGCCGACCATGTGGACCATCGGGAACTCGCGCTCCAGCTGGTCGCCCCGCGTCACCCTGATCTGCGCCTTGTGTATCCTGGCGAACGCCTCGGCCCGGGCTTCGATCTGGGCAGGCCCCATGTCCTCGGCAGGGGTGTTCACCATGTCGCGGACCAGCGCCACCGCCTCGGCCTCTGCGAGCGTCGGGCCGATCGCCTTGACCTCTCCGGTCAGCAGCACGCGCGGCCCTTCGTCTTTGGGATCGCTGAGGTAGCGTTCGAAGCGGTACTGGCCGGTCACCCAGCCAAACGCCGCCTTGCCCGGCTCCCCGGCGGCAAGGCGGTAGGTGCCGCCCGGAAGCGCCTCTGCCAGCTTGGCGAGGCACCACGTGGAGAGCGCGCCGGCTTTCGCCACGCCCGCCGCCACCGCCCAGCCATCAGGCTTGTCGCCATCGGCGGGCATGATCGCGTGGCTGTGCCCCTCGGCCCTGAACTTAGCGCCGGCCAGGGCAGCGCGCTGCGCAACCGTGCGCGACCTTGTGAATTCTTCCAGTCCGTCCTTGTCGACCAGATGGATCGTTACGGCCTGCTGGCCCTTGTCGGGCTGGATCAAAGCGTCTTTGTCGGTCATCGCCCAGTCTGTAGACCCGGCCGAACAACGAGCGCGAGAGGAAAAATATGCGCAGATTGCTCCTGACCACCGCCGTTATGCTGCTCGCCGGCTGCGGCAAGGGTGCGCCCGATGCCCCCGGGGCGTCGGATGCGGCGCCGTCCGAAACGGCATCCCCGGCCACGCTGGCGGCACCGCTGCCCCCGCCGGCACCACCGGCAGTGCCCGCACGCACGGTGAAGGAGAGCAACGACCTCTACGAGTTCGAATATGCCTATCCGGCGCAGGCCGCATCGATCCCGGGGCTGGCGGCGGTGCTAGACCGGCGCATGGCGGCGGCGAAGCGCGAGCTGACGAAGGGCGCCGGCGACGACAAGGCCGAGGCCGCGAAGTCCGGCTACCCCTATCGCCCGCACAGCTCCGAAGCGGAATGGAAAGTGGTCACGGACCTGCCCCGCTGGCTCTCGCTGTCGGACGAGGGTTACGTCTACACCGGCGGCGCGCACGGGATGACCTTCTTCGACGCGCTGCTGTGGGACCGCAAGGACGGCACCGCGCGCGAACCGCTCAGCCTGTTCACTGGCAAGCAGGCGCTGAGCGCGGCCATCCGCCAGCCGTTCTGCGACCTGCTCGACAAGGAGCGCGAGAAGCGGCGCGGCGAGCCGGTGAAGCGCGACAGCGGCGACGACTTCGACGAATGCATCGATCCGGTGGACAGCACCGTGATCCTGGGTTCGACGAACGGACGCACGTTCGACCGCATCGGCATCCTCGTCAGCCCCTATGCGGCGGGAGCCTATGCGGAGGGGACTTACGACCTGACCCTGCCGGTGACGGCCGCGGTGCTGCGTGCCGTCAAGCCGGAATTCAGGACTGAGTTCTCGACTTAAAACGGCGATAAGCATAAGTAATTAAATGTATATTTGAGTCACACAGGCTGGGACCAAAATATTCTTGGAATATAACGGATAAGCGCTTCCATTACCGTGCCGATATGGCATCATCGTCTTTGGGATGAAACGGGGGAATCGATGACGCGCTTTAGTGCATTGGCTGTGCTTCCTTTATTTCTGGTTTGCTGCTCCTGCGCAAAGGATAGCGTCGGCCGTCCGGACATTGTGAAGCGTGACGGGTCTGTCCGATATCCCAAGAAGATGAAGCGGCAGGATCAGTACACAGGCCTCTATGCTCAACTGAGGTTGTCTGAACAACCTGTCACGCCTGGGAGCGGTAAGGCAAAACCCACGCAGCAACAACTTGAAGAATTTAGGAATGCTGGATTCGATGTTATCAATCAGGCTTGCCAAGACTATATTTCATCCAAAGCCGGACAGCAGCGAACCGTCAACGTGTGGCGCGATTCCTTTGCGCCTATTACGGCATTGGTCACCGGCGCCATCCCCCTCATCGACTCAGGGGATTCGGTCAAGAAGGACGTCCTTCAAGCGTTGTCGCTCACGACGAATGCGGCAGGTTCCTTCATAGACATCTACGAGCAGCGTTTCCTGTTCGGAACCAAAAATGTCGAAAGTGTCAGAAGCCTGATCCTCGACGCACTTAACGAGCATGCCTTAAAGGCGGGCGAGGTTGATAAGAACTTGACCTATGGCGAGGCCGTGCTGCGGATCACGGAGCACCAGATCATCTGTTCTCCAAGTGCGATCTCGAACCTGGTGACGGAATCGATCAAGGCTGCGAAAGCCTCTGCCGAGGTAAAGAACCAGGCGCCTGGGGGCGCCCCTCCCGGTGCTGCTGCTCCCGGCGCTGCTGTTCCCGGCGCTGCTGCTGGCAATACGGACCTTAGCGCTCAGCCCATCACCATCACCGTCAAGCCTCCGACGTCCTAAACCGCGGAGTCGCATTTGCGCCGCGTTGCGGCTATATCGCCACCATGACCGATTATCAGACGATCGATGCCGATGAGATCGTCCTGCGCGACGGGACGATCAAGCTCCACGGGCCGGAAGGCTTCGAAGGGATGCGCCGCGCCGGGCTGCTGGCCGCGCAGATCCTGGACGAGGTGGCCGACATGGTGCGCCCCGGCGTCAGCACCGGCGCCATCGACGACAGGGTGCGCGAACTCACGCTCGAAGGTGGCGCCGTGCCGGCGACGCTGGGCTATCGCGGCTACGCGCACTCCAGCTGCATCTCGATCAACCATGTCGTATGCCACGGCATTCCTTCGGAAAAGACGCTGAAGGACGGCGACATCGTCAACATCGACGTCACCCCGCTGCTCGACGGCTGGCATGGCGATTCCAGCCGCATGTACCTCGTCGGCGACGTCCCGCTGAAGGCGCGCCGGTTGGTCGAGGTGACGTACGAGTGCCTGATGATCGGCATCGACAAGGCCAAGCCCGGAGCGCGACTGGGCGACATCGGCGCGGCGATCCAGGCCCATGCCGAAGCGCACCGCTATGGCGTCGTGCGCGAATTCTGCGGCCACGGCGTCGGCCGCCTGTTCCACGACGCGCCCGAAGTGGTCCATGCCGCGCGCGCGGGCACCGGGCCGGAGCTGGTGCCGGGCATGTTCTTCACCATCGAGCCGATGATCAACCTCGGCAAGTCGCCGGTGAAGATGCTGGCCGACGGCTGGACGGCGGTGACGCGCGACAAGTCGCTCTCGGCGCAGTTCGAGCATTCGATCGGCATCACCGAGGACGGCTGCGAGATCTTCACGCTGAGCCCGACCGGCAGGCACAAGCCGCCCTACGCCTGATCCACCGAAGGGGAGGCAAGCTCGCCATCCCCTCGGCAGACGAAGAAGTGCCTACCGCTCCGCCAGCGCGAGCCGCCGCCCGGTGATGAGCGTCTGGACGATGAACAGCACCATCAGGATCGCGCCCACGGTTCCGACGAACAAGTCGAAGCCCGAGATCGCGCCGAACAGGCCCGGACCCGAACCCAGGATCATCATCGCGCTGGTCAGGCCGATCAGCATGAAGCGCAGCTCGGTCGGCCCCGCGGCGAGGTAGGACAGCTTGAACTCGCCGAGGACGCGGGCCGACAGGTAGGCGTGAATCGAAAGCAGCAGGTATCCGACCAGCGCCACCATCACCACGTCCATGGTGACATAAGGGCTGGTGCCGATGCCCCAGACGATCAACGCGGTGGTCAGCCCGTCGCAACTGTGATCGATGAAATAGCCGTAGGACGGGCGCTCGATCCGACGAAAGCGGGCGAGGCTGCCGTCCATGGAATCGCCGAACCACTGCACGAAATAGCCGGCGATGGCGAGCCACAGCCAGACCTCGTCGAAATTGCTGCAGGCATACCCGGCAAAGACCATCGCCGCGCCGACGATGCCCATGCCCGTCAGCAAGTCGGGCGTGACCCAGCTCGGCATCCGGGCGCAGAGCCAGTTGAGCAGTTGCCGCTCGTGCCGGGCGAGGACGTTCTGCTGGATGCGGGTGGTCGTCATGTCGGGTCGGGCGGCCTGCGCGTCCGCATCCTCGCCGTCATAGCCGTCACGGGCGAGGGGGCGGGAAGTGGCGATGTCCACGAGGCAGCTCTCCAGGTCATGCGGGAGCACTCGGTCTCTCGGTCGCCGACGTGCAGGTTCCGGTGGGCGATGAGCGGCATTATCCTTCTGGCGCGTGGTTGGCCAGCCTCGCCGCGTGCCCTTCGGCGGGAAACCGTTCTTGCAGCACGACCAGCGGATTGCGACTGCCATGACGCTGTCTCAAAACGCGTCGGCGGCCGCCTCGATCGCGTCCCACACCTCGCCTAGCTGTTCGGGCGTGATGCAGTAGGGCGGCATCACATAGACCGTGTTGCCGAGCGGCCGCAGAAGCACGTCGCGCTCCCGGAAGAAGGCCAGCAGGCGCGGGGCCAGGGTGTCGAGGTAGCCCGCACCCTCGCGGCTGCGCACGTCGATCGCGGCGACGGTGCCGAGCCGTCGCGCATTCTCGAAGCGCGGATGGCCGGCGAGCCCGGCCAGCCGTTCCGCCTGCCCCTGGGACAGCGCGGCAATGCGGTCGGCCACCGGCTCCTCGCGCCAGATCGCCAGGTTCTCGGCCGCCGCCGCGCAGGCGATCGGGTTGGCGGTGTAGCTGGAGGAGTGGAAAAACATCCGCGCCCGGTCGGTCGACCAGTGGGCCTGGAACACCGGCTCGCTCGCCATCGTGACCGCCAGCGGCAGCGCGCCGCCGGTGAGCCCTTTGGACAGGCACAGGATGTCCGGCACCACGCCGGCCTGCTCGCAGGCGAGCAGGGTGCCGGTGCGGCCCCAGCCGGTCATCACTTCGTCGGCGATGAACAGCACGCCGTGCGCCGCGCAGATCGCGCTCATCGCTGCGAGAGTGGACGGCGGGTAAATCAGCATCCCGCCCGCGCCGAGCAGCAGCGGCTCGACGATCAGCGCGGCGACGTCGCCGGCACGGCAGAGCGCCTCGAGCGCGTCGAGGCTGGCTTGTTCGGCGCCGGACGCGGGGAAGGGGATGCGGCCGACATCGAACAGCAGCGGCTCGTACGTGCGGTTGAACACGCCGCGCGCGCCGACCGACATCGCGCCGATGGTGTCGCCGTGGTACGAATGCTCCATCACCACGATGCGATGGCGCGCTTCGTCGCGCGCTGCCCAGTACCCCAGCGCCATCTTCAGCGCGACCTCGACCGCGGTGGAACCAGAGTCGGAGAAGAACACCCGCGTCAGGGTTTCGGGCATGATCGCGCGCAGCCCGGCGGCCACCGCCTCGGCCGGCTCGTGAGTCCAGCCCGCGAAGATGAGCTGGTCGAGCTTGCCCGCCTGCGCGGCGATGGCGGCCATGATGCGGGGATGACAGTGGCCGTGCGTCGTCACCCACCATGAAGAGATCGCGTCGATCACCGCGCGTCCCTCGGCAGTGTGGAGCACGGCTCCTTCCGCCCGCGTGACGAGGGGGATCGGCTCGCCCAGGCCGTGCTGGGTGAAGGGGTGCCAAATGGCGGAGGTCATGCCGCGAAATCCTCGCGGCGGAAGCCGGCGGCGAAGGCCGCGGCCAAGCTCTCGCGATTGAGCGGGGTGAGCCTCGGCAGCCGGCCGAGGCGTTTTGTCCGGCCCATCGCGGCGATGGTCGCCTCGCTGTCCTCGTTGCCATCGCCCACGAAGGCGATGCCGAGAAGCGGCACGCCGCGCGCGCGCAAGGCTTCGATGCTGAGCAGGCTGTGGTTGATGGTGCCCAGTTCGGTGCGGGCGACGAGGACGACCGGCAGGCCCCAGCGGGCGAATACGTCGGCGAAAGTGACCTGCCGCGTCACCGGGACCAGCACCCCGCCCGCGCCCTCGATCACCAGCGGTCCGTCGACCGGCGGCACCGAGAGCCCGGCCGGGTCGATTTCGACGCCGTCGATCTCGGCGGCGCGGTGGGGGGAGCAGGGCGTGGCGAGGCGCCAGGCGTTGGCGAGGATGCGTGCTGCCGGCTGGCCGGAAAGCCGCGCCACGATGTCGGCATCGCCGCTGCCGTCGGGCTCCAGCCCCGCCTGCACCGGCTTCCAGTACGAAGCGCCGAGCGCCCCGGTGAGCGCGGCGGCGAACACGGTCTTGCCGATGCCGGTGTCGGTGCCGGTCACCACGATACGGGGGCCCGGGCCGGAGCGAGTCAGCGTCATGCCCCGCCGTTAGCGCGAGTGAGGTGGCAGGTCACCACCTCGTACGTCGCACATGCGCCGCCGGCCTCGAACCGGCGCATCACCCGGCGCAGCGCCCCGGACGAAAGGGGGCGATGGCCGGGCGCGGCGGTCTGCGCGCCGATCGCGCGCAGCGCCCGCAGGAAGGCGCGGGCATCGGCATGGGGTTCGACGATGGCCTCGACCGTCGGCGGCTCGACGGGACCGAGTGCCTCCAGCGCGGCGGGGGCGGTGAAGGCGGGGGTGCCGGGCGTCAGCCCCTCGGCCTCGTGCGCGGCGCGCCACTCGGCAAAGGTGCCGGGGCCGAGCGTCGCCACCAGGATGCTGCCACCCGGCGCCAGCCACTCGCGCCAGCGGGCGAGGGCAGCGGCTTCGTCCGCGAACCACTGGGTTGCGAGGCTGGAGCAGATCAGATCGAACGGCCCGCCCTCGGGCGCGCCGTGCTCGGCGTCGAGGACGGCGAAAGTCGGGCCTTCCCCGATGCGGGCCCGCGCCCGGTCGAGCATGGCCGGAGCGATGTCGGTGACGAGCCATTCGCCTGCCAGCCGTTCGTCCCGCAGCGCCTGGGTCAGAAAGCCGGTGCCGCAGCCGATCTCCAGCACGCGGGGCGCGGGCGGTAGCGGCAGCGCCGCGATGCGGCGGGCAAGGTTACGCGCGACGCGGTGCTGGACCCGCGCATGGCGGTCATAGTCGCGCGCGCCGGCGAAGGCGGCGGCAATGGCTTCGCCCCGGCTCATGCCGCTCACAGGCAGGTCGCCAGGAACGAGCGGATCGCTTCGGCACACCATTGCGGGTCGGAAATGGGCAGCAGGTGCCCGGCCGGGGGATGGGTGCGGCGCATCACCACGCCCGCACCCGCGAACACCGTTTCGCGCAGGGCAAGCGGCAGGATCGCGTCCCGTCCGCCCTGGAGGGAGAGGATCGGCACGCCGAGCGCGGCAGCTTCGGCTCGCCGGTCCTCGTCCCGCAGCGCCACCAGCCCCGCTTCGAGGCAGGATGCCGCGGCCGACGGGAATGGCGCGTTCGTGCCGCAGCGGGCACGGAAGTCGGCGAGGACGGTGTCGGGCACCTGCGCGAAAGCGCCGATCATGCGCTCCACCAGCCGGCGCGGTACGCCGGGAAAGGCATCGGCGGCGGTGAAGCGGTCGAAGCCGTCGATGGCGATCAGCGCGGCGAGGCCGGGCGGCGGCGCGGCCAGCAGGCGCATCGTGCCGAGGCTGTGCGTCACCGCGCAATAAGGCACTTGCGGGCGCGGTGCGGCAGGCGCGCCGAAGTAGCCGGCATCGTCGCGAACCTGCGCGAACTCGGGCAACAGCGCGGCGAGCGGATCCCAGAAGCCCGCGTCGAAGCCCCAGCCGTGGCAGAACAGCAGGCTCAGCGACATGCGTCGATCGCTTCCAGCAGCGCATCGATGTCGGCCTCGCCATGGCCGGCCCGCAGCGCAATGCGCAGCCGGCTGGTGCCGGGGGGCACGGTCGGCGGGCGGATCGCGGCGGCAAGGAAGCCGCGATCCTCCAGCGCCCGGCTGAGCGCCATCGCCGCCTTCTCTGCGCCGATCACGGCGGGCACGATGGGGCTGGCGGAAGCGCCGTGATCGATGCCAAGCCGCGCGAGGCCGCCGCGCAAGCGATCGCCCAGCCGGGCAAGATGCGCGCGCTCCGCATCCATCGCGGGCACGAGGTCCAGCGCGGCGTCGATGGCGCCGAACACCGCAGGCGGCGGCGCGGTGGAAAAGACGAAGCCGCTCGCCGCGTTGACCAGCCAGTCCACGAGTGCGCGCGAGCCGGCGATATAGGCACCAAAGCCGCCCAGCCCCTTGCTGAACGTGCCCATCGTCACGTCGATGCCGCCCGGGACCATCGCCGAAAGCCCCGCTCCGCCCGGGCCGAGCACGCCGGTGGCGTGGGCCTCGTCCACGAACAGGAAGGCGTCGTGAGCGCGGGCGAGGGCGGACAAGCGCGGCAGGTCGGCAAGGTCGCCGTCCATGCTGAACACGCTTTCGGTCAGGATGACGCGGAACGGCGCGTCGGCACCCTTCGTGGCGAGAAGCTCCTCCAGATGGGGGAGGTCGTTGTGGCGGAAGCGGTGCTGGCGCGCGTCGGCGATGGCCAGGCCGGCGTGCATGCTCGCGTGGATCAGCCGGTCCGCGAACACCGCCGCGCCGGGCAGCGCCGCCAGCAGAGCGGGGATGGCGGCGGCGTTGGCCTGCCAGCCGGAGGCGAACACGAGCGCTGTCTCGGCGTGCTTGAATGCCGCGACGCGAGCTTCGAGCGCGAGCATCGCGTCGCTGGTGCCGGTAACGAGGCGCGAAGCGCCGCTGCCGGTGCCGTGCCGAGCCGTCCACTCGCGGGCGCGCTCGGCCAGCAGCGGATGGGTCGCAAGGCCCAGATAGTCGTTGCTGGAAAAGTCGATCAGCGTGCGCCCATCGCGCTCGATCCGGCCGCCGGGCAAGAGCGTGGCCGGCCGCAGCACGCGCCGGCGGCCGGCGTCGCTGACGCGCGTCAAAGCCGCCTGAAGGTGCTCGTCGAGCCTGCTCATGGCCCTCGCCGGTAGGCCATGCGGCGGCAGCGCACAACGGTGGCCTGATGTCTGTCCGCCTTGGGTGGCAGCGGGCCGGAGCGGTCTAAACGGAAGGGCGCTAAGCCCCGCGATGCGGCGGAAGCGCCAGTTTCCATACGATCGCCGCCGCGCGCAGGGCGAATCCGGCGATGAACCCGCACAGCGCCGGCAACGGCGCCGTCAGGCCCAGCGCGCTCAGCCCGACGAACACCGCCGCCGCCCCGAGCGAGGCGGTGACGTACAACTCGTGGCGCATCAGCACGGAGGGCACGCCGAGCGTGATGTCACGGATCACGCCGCCCAGGCACGCGGTGACGATCCCGGCGGCCACGGCCGACACGGGCGCGATGCCGAAGGCCAGCGCCTTGCCCGCGCCGTAGACCGAATAAGCGGCGAGGCCCGCGGCGTCGAACCAGTCGAGCGCGCGCTCCGGCCACCAGCGCAGCGGCACCAGCCACGCGGCCAACGTCACCGCGATGCACAGCACGACCGGCAGCGCGTCCTGCATCCAGAAGATCGGCGCGCCGATCAGCACGTCGCGCAAGGTGCCGCCGCCCGTCGCGGTGATGAGTGCGAAGAAGCAGGCGCCGATGAAGTCCAACCGCATTCGCGCCGCCGCCAGTGCGCCGGAGGCCGCGAACACGCAGATGCCCGCGACGTTCAGCCACACCAGCAGAGACTGCAGCGAGACGGGCACGGCGAGGCGCGGCCTTTCGGGCTCAGGTGATGACGTCGGGCGCCGTGCGGCCGGTGTGCCCGGCGATGCCGGCAATGGCTTCGGCCGCTGCGATCTGGTGCGCCAGCATCGCAGAGGTCTCCGCATCGAGGTGTCCCGAAGGCGGTACGTAGCTTTCCAGGTAGACGCGCAGGGTCGCCCCTTGCGTGCCGGTGCCCGAGAGGCGGAACACCACCCGGCTGCCGTCGGCGAACAGCACGCGCAGGCCCTGATTGGCGCTGACCGAGCCGTCGACCGGATCGGTATAGGAAAAACTGTCCGCGACCGAGACCGTCAGCGGCCCGAAGCTTTGGCCGGGAAGGTCGGCGAGCTTCGCCTTGAGGGCATCCATCAGTGCGTTGGCGCCCTCGGTCTCGATGCCTTCGTAATCGTGCCGGGCGTAGTAGTTGCGCCCGAATCGCGCCCAGTGCTCGCGCGCGATCACATCCACGCTGAGGCCGCGCACGGCCAGGATATTGAGCCACAGCAACACCGCCCACACGCCGTCCTTCTCGCGCACGTGGTCCGAGCCGGTGCCGGCGCTTTCCTCGCCGCAGATGGTGACCTTGCCGGCATCGAGCAGGTTGCCGAAGAACTTCCAGCCGGTCGGCGTCTCGAAGATCGGCACGCCGAGTGCCTCGGCCACGCGGTCGGCGGCGGCGCTGGTCGGCATCGAGCGGGCGATGCCGGCCAGGCGCCCGCGATAGGCCGGCGCGATCTCGATGTTCGCGGCCAGCATCGCCAGCGAGTCGGACGGGGTGATGAACCGGCCCCTGCCGATGATGAGGTTGCGGTCGCCATCGCCATCGGAGGCGGCGCCCAGATCGGGCGCATCGGCGCTCATCATCAGGTCGTAGAGGTCCTTGGCGTGGATCAGGTTGGGATCGGGATGGTGCCCGCCGAAATCCTCCAGCGGGGTGCCGTTGACGACCGTGCCCTTGGCGAAGCCCAGCCGGTTCTCCAGGATCTCTGTGGCGTAGGGCCCGGTCACCGCGCCCATCGCATCGAACCGCATGGTGAAGCCGGACGAGACGACGGCGCGAATCGCCGCGAAGTCGAACAGCGTCTCCATCAGGTCGGCATAGTCCGCCACCGGGTCGATGACCGAGACGACCATGCCGCCGACCTTCACCTCGCCCAGCGTGTCGAGGTCGATGTCCTCGGCCTCGACGATCAGGTACTTGTCGATGACCTTGGTGCGTTCGTGGACCGCCCCGGTGACGCCCTCCGGCGCGGGGCCGCCGTTGGCGATGTCGTACTTGATGCCGAAGTCCTCGTCCGGACCGCCGGGGTTGTGGCTGGCCGAGAGGATCAGGCCGCCGCTGGCGCCGTACTTGCGGATGACGTGGCTTGCCGCCGGGGTCGAGAGGATGCCGCCGCGACCCACCAGCACGCGGCCATAGCCGTTGGCGGCGGCCATGCGGATCGCCTGCTGGATGACGGTGCGGTTGTGGAACCGCCCGTCGCCGCCGATCACCAGGGTCGTGCCGGCGTCGCGCGGCACCACGTCGAAGACCGACTGGATGAAGTTCTCGGCATAGCCCGGCTGCTGGAACACCTTCACCTTCTTGCGCAGGCCCGAAGTGCCCGGCGCCTGGCCATCGAAGGGGGTGGTTTCAACCGTGACGATCTGGGGCAAGCTAGTCTCTCCGATACGATGCGGGCGGTGGCCGAAACGGCACGCCGCGCACAATTTCGTGTCGGCCCTGCTATGTCAAACGGGGAGAGCGGCTGGCGACGGCATCGTCACGGAAGCACGATCAGCCGCATTCGTACCGTGCCGGCTCCCTCACGCAGGGCCGCGCCGGCGCGGTACTCGGGCGACCTGGCATAGCCGAGCGCTGCTTCCTTGCTGGGGAAGCGCGATACGATCACACGCTCGTCGGGATCGACATCGCCCTCCAG
>Ga0068862_100002365_pt1 | contig 16795 bp, 29 predicted proteins | sample KBSSwiS52_FD_66598 | JGI IMG/M metagenome (GOLD analysis project Ga0068862, IMG submission 66598) | Switchgrass rhizosphere microbial communities from Kellogg Biological Station, Michigan, USA - KBS Switchgrass S5-2 | ecosystem: Host-associated > Plants > Roots > Rhizosphere > Soil ... | reverse complement strand
ACCTGCCTCAACACTGGAGACATCGAGATGATTCACCTGAAGGAAGGCCCCGCGTGAAGCCGTACCAGAAGGGACTAACGCCGGAGACGATTCAGCTTCTCCGGGAAGCGAAGGCCCACGACGCGAAGGACTTCGCCGTACCCACCCAGCGCACCAGCACGGGGTCGGGCGGTGATGCGTTCGAGGAGCCGGCCGTCGACGTGTTCGGTTCGGCGTTCCTCGCACCGACGGTCGAGGAGCAGATGAACACGCCCGGCAGCAGCCTGACCGGACGCAGCATCATCGAGGAACTGACCGAGGACCGCATGAACGGCAAGGTTGCTCCGTTCGTGTCCGGTCCCATCGGCGCGTACGTGCGGACGCCGAAGAAGAAGCCCCTGACCGACCGGCAGGTGCAGCAGATCCACAACAAGTGGCGGGAGCAGGAGCGGGCGATCATGCTCGCGCTGCGCGCCAAGAACGACGCCGCCATGGTGTCAGAACTGGAGAGCCTGTGAGACTGATTCGAGAGATTCCCGCCCAGACCACGGTGATCGGCTTCGTTCCGACCTTCGCCGTGACGTACTTCGGTGTCGTCGACGCGCTCTTCCTCCGTGACTCGGACGGGCACAAGTACATCGACGGCTGCGTTGCTCTCGGTTACCCGCGCGTGCAGTTCGCGGTCGTCCCCGTGCGGGAGGCCCTGTGAGCGCAACCGAAGACAGGGCAGCACGACTGGCGATCGCAAAGGAACTGGCCGACGAGCTTCGCAGGGTGCGCGTGCGTGTGGACGCCATCATCAACCACATGCTGTCCGACGCCGACTCCCTGAAGATCGCGGCGGCCGATGAGGTCTCGCGCGGAGACGTGCCGACGGTGAAGAAGGTCCGCTTCGGCAAGCCGGCCGGCGAACTGGTGGCCTCCCTCGATGCCACGCCACAGGTGATGGCGGCCATCCCGCAGATCATCGACGCGCTGAAGAAGGTGCGGCGGGCGTGCAGCATCTGCCGTCAGCCGGGCCACTGGGCGAAGAACTGCCCCAACGCCCACCTCGTGCAGGCCGAGAAGAAGGCGGCCGTCGACGCGAGGGAAGCCGCGAAGAAGCCCAAGCGCAAGATGCCCCCACTCACGCCAGAGCAGAAGGCGAAGCGGGTCGAGTCCCTCAAGAAGGCCCGTGCGGCCAAGGCGAAGTAATGGACCCGATCACCCTGTTCATCATCATCATGATCGTTCTGTTCGTCACTGACACCACGCGCCGGCCACCCCGCCGGCCGTGGTAGGAGGCACCATGACCAGCAACGCAGCCATCGAGCAGATCAACAAGGCCATCGACGAGTACGACAACGGCGTCATCAGCCGCGTCGCCCTCGCCACCGTCGTCGGTGAGACCGTCGCCACGCTGGAGGAGGACGTTCGTCAGTCCGCCTACGACGAGGGCTACCAGCAGTCGGAGGACGATGCCGAGGGGGACGAGGACGAGTACGAACTCGACATCGACCTCGACGCCGCCGACATCGACGATCCCGCTTCCGACGACCACGACATCAACTTCTGAGGACTACCATGACCCTGACCCAGAGAGCGTTCAACACGGAGATGCTCGCGTTCATCTCCGAGACCACCACGAAGCGCGTGGACAGCTTCGCGGCCAAGTCCACCATCGAGATCCGGTTCCACACCCACATCCGGGGCTCCGAGTGGACCGCGTACCTCGACAGCTTCTCGGCGGCGTACCCGACCGAGGCCCGGCGGTTGCGGCGTCGTCGGTACAGCCCGCGCGTTCCTCGCGGTACGAACTACTGGCGGCCGACGATGCTGTGGCTCCGGGCGAACCCGATCGCCTTCGGTGCCCTCGTCGCGCAACTGGCGGGAGCGACCGAGCGAGTGGACGTGGCGATCCTGAAGGCGCGTGCCGGCGTGACGTGCAATGCGAACTTCAACCCGTCGATTGCGCGCGTCCTGCGCCGGACCCTGCCGGCCGAGCGGTGGAAGCTGGTCGGCGGTCGTCAGGTGGTGGAGGTGTGAGGCGGCTGTTCGCGATCACACTGATCGGCTTCCTGTCAATGGGGTTCTTCTGGTCGCACAACCCGCCCCTCATGTCCGCCCCCCATCCGCTCCCGAGCCGGGTGCGGTGGCGGCGACACGACGTGGGCGGCTTCCACCTGAGCCTCGGGAAGCAGGTCATGGTCCTCCCGCAGGGCTCGCAACTGCTGATCCCGGAGGTACTTGCACCGCCCGACACGCTGCCTGACTTCTCGAAAGTTTAATGCTGCACGGGACCCTCCTTCGCGTACAATAGTGTTGCGGAGGAGGGTACCCGCATGGAGGTAACACATGAGACACCCCGGAGACGACGGACAGAGCGCGTGGAACCGGGGGCCGGAGATTCTCGCCGCCGAGCAGCACATCCTGACGTACGCGGATGCGCTCCTTACGTGGATGCGAACCGCTGACCTCGGCACGCTGATGCAGGACCCGAAGATCGTTCGCTTCTTCACGCACGAGGGCGGTAACCCGTTCGGCGAGCCCGTGAGCGTGACCCGCCAGATGGTGCTGGACCTGCTGGACCCTGACGCCAACCGTTTCTTTGCCGAACTGCTCCGCGCTGCGTGGGAACGCCGCTGCTGGCGCGCCCACTACGGCGAGATCACCCCTCAAGAGAGAGACGCCACATGAGAGTCGGAGACTGGTACCGTTTGAACCGTGAGGTGGACCGGACCTACCACGCCTACGAGGTCGTGGCCGTCGGCCGTGACATCGTCATCTTCCGCCTCGGCATGATGGATCGCCCCCTGTACCGCACGAAGGACGACTTCGCGGCCAACTTCACTCCTCTCGTCGAGGGTCCGCATGCGTAAGTCTCACCCGCTGCTCGTCGGCATCGAGAACGTCCGTCCGTACCGCACCGTCACGGGCGAGTCGCTGTACCTGATCCGCCCGCCGGCCATGCAGATCGAGAACTTCCTCCCGGTCGGCGGCGTGATGGGCCTCACCTCCTACCCCGGCGTCGGCAAGACGTGGCTCGCCATGGAGATCGCGCGCTCGGTCGCATCGGGCACGCCATTCCTCGGCCGGCACAACGCCCAGCGCGGCGGCGTCCTGTTCGTCGGGTCCGACTCCTCCCTCGAAGACTACGCACGGCAGTGGACGCGCCTGACGCAGGCGACGCCCGACGCGGCCGAGGTCTTCGAGCCGGTCCGCTTCCTCGTGCAGTCGACGTTCATGTTCGAGGACCGGGACGAGATCCGCAAGCTGATCGCCACGCACCGCAAGTTCGAGTGGGGCGAGACGCACATCACGGACGACGGCCCCGAACGCGAGTCCGGCTTCCACGTCATCGTGTTCGACACCCTGAGCCGCCTCACGAGGGCGAACCAGAACGACAACACGGAGATGGAGGAGGTCTTCCGCAACATCCGCATGCTGGCCGAGGCCACCAACGCGGCGATCATCCTGCTCCACCACAACAGCAAGAAGAGCGAGTTCAACGACGGGGCCGACTGGCGCGGTGCCATGTCGCAGATCGGCGCGCTCGACTCGTGGGTCCAGCTTACGCCGCACCCGACGAAGAAGCACCTGATCGGCGTCCAGTACAAGAAGTTCCGGGGCATCACGCCGGCCGACTTCGCGTACACCATGAACGTCGACGACCCGAAGCAGGCGACCCTCGTGGCGTCCGACGAGCCCGTCACGCGAGGGCAGCGCCTGACGAGCGACACGTCCGCGAAGGCCATCCTCGACCACGTCAAGGCGCACCCCGGCCAGCGCGCGATCGAGATCGAGAACGCCCTGTACGAGCAGTTCAAGGAGTCGTTCTCGAAGCCGAAGTGGAAGACCTGCGTCAACAACCGCCTCACGGCGCTCGTCGTGTCCGAGACCGTCGTGAAGTACCAGAACCCGCAAGGGAAGGCAGTCTACCGTGAAGCCACGAAACCTGACAAGACTGGCGCAGACGCAACAGCTTGACGACCTCGACGATCTGGAGATCGAATGTCACCCGTCTACTCGTACGAATGCGCGCAAGGCCACCAGTGGGATGAGGTCCGAGGGCTCGCCGAGGACTCGTCACGCTCGGCCGAGCCGTGTCAAGCCTGCTTGGAAGCAGCCGACAATCTCGGATGCGAACTCCACGAGTGTGACCTCCCCGACTTCGCCGGCAAGAAGGTCGTCTCACAGGTGAGCGTGAAGCTCTCCGGTCACGGCTTCACTCCGAAGTTCTTCCCCAACAGGGAGCAGAAATGAGCAAGTCCAAAGTCCGTTGGTTCACTGACGAACTGGCCGTCGAGATGCAGGCGCGCGAGCAGATCGCGCGCACGGCGTCGATGCCGTTCGTGCGAGGGCTGGCCGTGATGCCGGACGTTCACCTCGGCAAGGGCTCGACCGTGGGCACCGTCGTGGCGACGAAGGGCGCGGTCATGCCGGCGTGCGTCGGCGTGGACATCGGCTGCGGTATGATCGCTGTCGAGACGACCCTGTGCGCGGCCGACATCCAGCCGCACGCGGCCGACATCCGTAAGGGCATCGAGCGCCGCATCCCCGTGGGCATCGGCCCCTATGGCATGAACAGCAAGCTGTACCCGGCGACCGAGGAACGCATCGCGCGCCTCGAAGAGTCGGCCCACCTCGCGTGGGGCAACGCCAACCACATGAACGCCCGCGCGAAGGACTGGCGCATGCAGCTTGGGACCCTCGGTGGCGGCAATCACTTCATCGAGATCTGCGCCGGCCGCGCGATCCCGCTGGAGCCCATGGAGCACGGGCGCGAGATCATGTACTGGAACCAGACGCACCCCGAGAAGGTGTGGGTCATCCTCCACTCCGGCTCGCGGGCCGTCGGCAACAAGACGGGCGCGCACTGGACAGCCGTCGCGCAGAAGCAGGCGAAGAAGTACCTGTACGACACGTACCTGCCGGACCCGGACCTCGCGTACCTCGTGGAGCACAGCGAGGAGTACTGGACGTACTTCGCCGAGGCCCGGTGGTGCCAGCAGTTCGCCCACCACAACCGTGAAGAGATGATGCAGCGGGTGCTCGAAGAACTCACGCGCACGGTCGGTGCGTTCGACGTGCCCACGCACATCAACTGCCACCACAACTACGTTGGCATGGAGCACCACGATGGCGAGAACCTCCTCATCACGCGCAAGGGCGCGATCTCGGCCGGCACGGGCGAGCGTGGCCTCATCCCCGGCAGCATGGGCGCGCGGTCGTACATCGTCTCGGGCCTCGGCCACGCCGGCAGCTACCTCTCCGCTCCTCATGGTGCTGGTCGCCGCATGTCGCGCAATGCGGCCCGGAAACACTTCACGCTTGAGGGCCTTACTGCGGAGATGGCAGCCCTCGGCATCGAGGCCCGCATCCGGCCGCAGATCATCGACGAAGCGCCGGGCGCGTACAAGAACATCGACATGGTGATGTTCGACGCGCGCGAACTCGTCATGCCCACGCACGCCCTGAAGCAGATCATCTCGGTGAAGGGAGACTGACGTGAAGTCGAAGGCCCTCGCGGTTGCGGTGATGCGGGTGCAGGTGCCGGAGCTACACGACGGCCACCGGTTCCTGCTCGACGCCATGACCGCCATGCACGAGAAGGTGTTGGTGGTGATCGGCGACACGGAGGCACGGCTCTCGCTGCACGATCCGCTGCCGCCGAACACGCGCCGGGACATGATCCAAGCGGCGTACCCACACGTCACGGTCACGTTCCTCACGGACGCCCCGTCCGACGAGGAGTGGTCGAAGTCGCTCGACTGGCTGATCGGGATGTTCCGCTCGGCGATGGGCACGCAGAGCGAGGGCGTCGTCCTGTACGGCGCTCGCGACAGCTTCCTCCAGCACTACCTCGGCCGCTTCAAGACGATCGAACTGGACTCGCCGGCATCGGTGTCCGGTACGGAAGTGCGTGCGGCCGTGAAGGAGGAGAACGACCCCGGCTTCCGTCGGGGCATGATCTTCGCCTCGAAGCACCGCTACCCGGTCTCGTTCCAGACGGTCGACGCGGCCATCCTCAGCGGTGGTCGGGTTCTCCTCGGTCGCAAGAAGAGGGACGGCAGCAAGTGGCGCTTCGTCGGCGGCTTCGTCGATCCCTCGGACCCCAGCCTCGAAGGCGCGGTGGCGAGGGAGGTCCGCGAAGAGACGGGCCTCGAAGTCGCGACGGTTCGCTACATCGGCTCCGAGCGCATCGACGACTACCGCTACCGCATCGGCTACGACAAGATCCTCTCCGCGCTCTTCGTGGTGACGATCATGTTCGGCGCGCCCAAGGCGGGCGACGACCTCGACGAGGTCAAGTGGTTCGAGTTCGCGGACCTCAACACGATCATGGTGCCCGAGCACATCGGGCTGCTGGAGATGCTCAACGAGTATCTCGAAGGAGAACGCAATGCTGAGTAACAACATCCTGCTGCTCACGGACAGCTACAAGGTCTCGCACTGGAAGCAGTACCCGCAGGGCACGACGAACGTGTTCAGCTTCCTCGAAGCCCGCATCGGCAGCGAGTTCGACGAGGTCACGTTCTTCGGCCTCCAGTACATCCTGAACACGTACCTCGCGGGCCGCGTGGTCACGGCCGAGAAGATCGAGGAGGCCGCGCGCTTCTTCAAGGCGCACTTCGGCAACGAGGACCTGTTCAACCGCGCCGGCTGGGAGTACATCCTCCGCCGTCACGACGGCATGCTCCCGATCATCATCAAGGCCGTGCCCGAAGGCACGACGATCCCGGTGGGCAACGCGCTCCTCACGATCGAGAACACGGACCCGAACGTGCCGTGGCTCGTGAACTACTTGGAGACGCTGCTCGTGCAGGTGTGGTACCCGACGACGGTCGCCACGCAGTCGCGCTACATGAAGAAGATCATCCGCGACGCCATCGTCGCCACGGGCGCGGACATGGGCGGCCTGCTGTTCAAGCTCCATGACTTCGGCTACCGTGGGTCCACGAGCGTCGAGTCTGCCGGCATCGGCGGGGCCGCACATCTCGTGAACTTCATGGGCACCGACACGATGGCCGCCCTTCAGGTGGTCGCGGAGCACTACCACGACTCGATGGCCGGCTTCAGCATCCCGGCCGCCGAGCACTCCACGATCACGTCGTGGGGCGAGGAGAACGAGCGTGCCGCATACGAGAACATGCTCGACCAGTACCCCACGGGACTCGTGGCGGTGGTCTCGGACAGCTACAACATCTTCGATGCAGCGCGCCACATCTGGGGCGAGCAGCTTCGGGACAAGGTCCTGTTCCGCGACGGCGTCGTGGTCATACGTCCCGACAGCGGTGATCCCTCGCAGGTGCTCTGCCGGCTCATGCACATCCTCGGGACCAAGTTCGGCGTCTCGGAGACGGCGCAGGGCTTCAAGACCCTCAACCCGAAGGTCCGCCTGATTCAGGGCGACGGCATCGACCGCGCGTCATTGCGGAAGATCCTGCGCGACGTGATGGCGGACGGCTGGTCGATCGACAACCTCGCGTTCGGCTCGGGCGGCGGGCTACTCCAGAAGGTCAACCGCGACACCTGCCGCTTCGCCATGAAGTGCAGCGCGGTCATGGTGAACGATGCGTGGCGTGGCGTCATGAAGCACCCGGCGACGGACCCGACGAAGAACTCGAAGGCCGGCCGCCTGATCCTGTGTGACGACGGCACGGGCGCGTACACGACGAGCGTCGAGGGAGCGGGTCGCAACGTCCTGTCGACCGTGTTCCAGAACGGCGAGATGCGCACGCAGCAGACCTTCGCGGACATCCGCCGGAGGGCAGCGGAGGGCCTGTGAAGAAGCTGTCGAAGCGGCAGCGGGAGATTCAGGAGGAGCACCGCTGGTACGAGCGGAACTTCCCGGACCCCGAGATGAAGAAGAAGCGGTCGCCGATGTGGCTGATGGAGATCGACATCCGCGACACGAAGATCCTCGCGCAGCGCCGGGAGATCCGCCGGCTGCGTCGCAGGCTCGAAGAGGCCAAGGTAGAGATCAAGGACCTGAAGGCGGCCGTCGAGGAGTTCCTCAAGGACGCCAAGCAGGATCTTCTCGATGCCATCACGGTCATCGAGCCCAAGGACACGCCGTTCCGCACCGTGCTGCCGAAGGTCAAGAGCAAGCACGTCTACCACGAGTGGGTCACCGATGTGCTGCCGGCCATGATGGAGCAGCGGGCCGGCTGGTGGATTCGCATCCCGTATGGCTGGTGGCTCGCGTTCAAACGCTGGTTCACCGTCTCACCGAAGGAGTAACACATGAAGAAGCCAGCCCGGCCGAACAAGCGCCGGACGCAGTTGGACCTGCTCCGCGACATGACGACGATGCGGACCGAACTGATGGAGAGCGAGAAGCTCCGCGACCGCATGTCCGCGATCCTGCGGCAGGTGGCGGACGCGCTCCATGGTGGCCCGTTGGAGGACGGCTACTGGTCGTGGCATGACCTGCCCGAACTGGCGACCAAGCAGTACGCGGACGTGACGGCGCTGAAGGACAAGCTCCGCACGGCCGAGGCGGGACAGGCCGCCCTCGCGCTGTACCTGCGCACGCAGCCCGACCCGATCAAGGTGAAGGCCGGCACGGCGTACGCGGACATGGTCGAGACCTGTCAGAAGAGCGGCCTCACGCCACTGTCGCCCGAGGAGTTCGCGGCCGAGGACAAGCTCCTGCTCAGGGGCTGGAACCGCCGCCGGCACGGTCTCGACGACGAGACGGGCCGTCCCAAGGTCGACTTCGGTACGTACGGCTCGATCGGCCCGTGCATCCGCACGTTGCCGCTGAAGAAGCAGACGTTCTTGGAGCGCATCTGGGCGGTGGTCACGCGGAGGTCCCCGTGGGATCGGTGATGCCGACCCTGCTCAGTCCGTGGTTCGTGGTGCAGAAGTTCGCGACGCTGTCCCATCTGGGCTGCGCGCAGTTCTACACGGCGATGGACGATGGCAACACGACGTTCGTGGAGGACGAGAACAAAGCGATGATCTTCATGTCGCTGCACTCGGCCTACCGCGTGGCGCAGGCTGAGGGAGCGCACGTCCGCGTGCTCGCCTCGGCGGACGACGTGAAGGAGTTCGGACGTGCGTAGCTGGATTCGGGCGGTGGGCGTCTCCTGTGGCATCACGCTTGGCATGGCGGTCGTCTTGACCGGCCTCGCGAACTACCCGCTGGTGGTGGCCCCGCTACTGTTCATCGCATTTCTCGCCGTGATGATTCGTCACGACATGAGGGAGTGGTACTAACAATGGTTCAGCCCATGGGCGCGCGAGTCCTGATCTCGCGACTGCCGGCCCCCAAGCCGGCGAGCAGTCTGCTGATCGTACCCGAGAGCGTCTCGGACAAGCCGTCGCAGTTCGCGGTCGTCCTCGCTGTCGGCTCCAAGGTGCGCGAGAAGCTGTCCGTCGGGGACACCGTCATCCTGCGGGACTTCTCGGGCGCGGCCGTTCCCGCCGAGATGGCGGACGGCATCGACAACGGCTTCATCGTGCCGGAAGACGACATCCTGATGCGGATCGAGGAGTGACCATGAAAGTGTCCGTCTCATTCGTTCTCTTCGTCGTGTTCCTCGTGCTGAAGCTGACGCACGTCATCAACTGGTCGTGGTGGTGGGTGACGCTTCCGCTGTGGGGTGGCCTCGCCCTGATCGCGGTGCTGCTCCTGATCGCCTTCGTGGCCGGCGTTCTCGCCGAGACGTTCCAGTAATGGCACGGCCCACCCTCGCGGCCATCGTGACCGCGCACAAGGCGACGCCGTTCGGGATCATGGAGAACCTCGCACGGCAGACGGTGCTCCCGACGCAGGTACTGGTCGGGGTGTCAGAGTTCCCGCTCCCGTGGGTGGTGCCCTCGTTCCCGTTCAAGTTCACCATCGTCGACTCACCGGACGAACGCGACTTCGGCTACCGCAAACGCAACCGGCTCCTCGGGTTGGTCGAGGCAGACTACGTCGGCTTCTTCTGCCACGACGACAGCTACGACGGAGACTACATCGAGAAGATGCTGGACGCGGTCGACAAGACGCGGGCCGGCGCGGTGTACTGCGCGTGGAGCGGCATCCCCGACTGCGAGTTCAAGCCGTGCGAGTCGACGCTTGGCAACTTCTTCGTGAAGCGCGAGATCATCGAGGAGATCGGCGGCTTCCCGGCGTACCCCCCGTACAAGAACGAGGGCTTCCGGGACGCGCGGCTGATCGAGGAGATCCGCAAGCGCATCGACAGCGTGGCGCGCGTCAACGTCACGATGTACTACCACAACAAGCCGTACATCAGCGGCATCCGCACGTCGTCGTGGGGAGTGATCCAGTGACGGCGTTCCAGCAGCAACTCGAAGCGATGGGCAGCGCGCTGCTGCTGATCGCGAAGCTCCCGGCCGGCACCATCTGGGGCCTCACCTGCACCAACGACGACGACGCACGGTCGATGTCGACGCTGAACATCTACGTGCCCGAGCCCGAGTGGGACGCGCTCGCCATCAGGCTCGGCCTGAAGGGCTCGTCGCAGTACGTGGCCGGGCAGTACATCTCCTACAAAGACGGCAGTCTCCTCATCTCCCTCATCGGACAGGAGTAACACATGGACAACACCGAGAACACGCCGACCGAGCCGGTCGTCGAGCAGCCCGCAGCCCCCGAGATCCCCGCGTTCCTGAAGGACGTGGACCCCGAGAAGCGCGACGCCATCCTCGCGAAGCTCGGCCGCTTCAAGGAGCAGGCCGTCGCCGTCTCCGAAGCCGCCGAGGGAGCAGCCGAGGAGCCGGCCAAGCCGCAGGGCGAGGTCGTCAGCGGCAAGGACGTGGACTGGAGCGAGTACGAACTCGACTACAGCGTGAAGCACCTGTACCCGGAGGCGCGCTACCAGAACACGCCGCAGGGTCCGCGCTGGGTCGCGCAGATCGACGAGTTCTTCTCCACCGAGCGCGACTTCGGCAGCTTCAACAAGCGCATCAAGAACGACACCGAGTTCCTCAACCTCGGCCAGTTCCTCAACGACATGTTGAACAGCCCCGAAGGCTGGAAGCTGATCTCGGTCCTGCCCTCGGGCACGGGTCGGGCCGGCGTCCTCATGCAGCGCGTCGTGCCGGTCATCCTGCCGGACCCGATTCCCCTGAAGACCGAGACCGAAGTGGCGGTGCCGACGGACGCGGAACTCGCGAACGTGCAGACCGCTGCCGATGACTTCGCCGCCGAAGTGGGCGGTGCGGAGGCGGTTGCTTCCGAGACCCCGGAGGTGCAGCAGTGAACAGCTTCTCAGCCTACCCGAAGGTGTGGAACCTCGGGCACCCGTCGGTCGCCGACATCCTCCTCGATGACGTGATCGTCGAGGAGAAGGTGGACGGCTCGCAGTTCTCCTTCGGCGTCGACGAGACCGGCGAGATCCGCATCCGCTCGAAGGGCGTCGTGATGAACGTCGAGGCCCCGGAGGGCATGTTCCAGAAGGCCGTCGCCACGGTGAAGGACCTCGCCCCGATCCTGCATCCGGGCTGGACGTACCGTGGTGAGTTCCTCCAGCAGCCGAAGCACAACGCCCTCGCGTACGACCGCGTGCCGGCGCACTACATCATCCTGTTCGACGTGACGACCGGGACCGAGGAGTACATGCCCCGTGCTCAGAAGGAGCAGGAGGCCGCACGTCTCGGGCTGGAGATCGTGCCCGTCATCTTCGAGGGCAAGATCACGTCGCTGGACTTCTTCAAGTCGCTCCTCAAGCAGACGAGCATCCTCGGCGGCCAGCAGATCGAGGGCGTCGTGGTGAAGAACGCAGGTCGCTTCGGCAAGGACGGCAAGCCGCTGTTCGGCAAGTTCGTCAGCGAGGCGTTCCGCGAGGTCCACAAGGGCGAGTGGAAGAAGGCGAACCCGATGTCGGTCGACATCATCGACCAGCTTGTGGCCCGGTACCGCACGCCTGCCCGTTGGGCGAAGGCCGTGCAGCACCTGCGCGAGCGGGGCGAGATCACGAACACGCCGCAGGACATCGCCAAGCTGCTGCCCGAGGTCCTCGCGGACATCGAGGCGGAGTGCAAGACCGAGATCATGGAGATGCTCTTCAAGTGGGCGTGGAACAAGGCCCGGCGCGGGTTCACTGGCGGTGCGCCCGAGTGGTACAAGGCGCAGTTGCTGGAGCAGCAGTTCGTGCCGACGGCCGTCGATGCGGTGCTGATCGACGTGCCGGCCCATCACTTCGTGGGTGTCGGCGAGATCGAGACGACCGGTCTGTACGTGCGGCCCGGCCGGACGTTCACGGTGAGCGGTGATGGACAGCCCACCGCGTGAGGAACGCAGTCACGAGAAGACGGTCCTCGTCACGGTGAAGATCGACGATGCGGAGGTCAGCTACCCGGTGCGCTTGCGCGACACCCGTAGCTGGCCCCGCGTCGTGCAGGGCTCGCGGTTCAAGCACCAGCGCCGGGAGGAACTGAGCTACGGTGTTGGCAAGGCGGCCGAGGCGGCCCTCCGGGGCTGTCTCGCCAGAGTCTTCGGAGCGTTCTGATGGGCATGGGCGTCTACGGCCACGAGGTGGCTCCGTACCGCTTCAACGTGTCGGCCGTGAAGCAGTTCTACCAGTGCCGGTTCCGATGGTGGGCGCAGTTCGTCATGAACCGCGTGCCCCTCGTGACGCCGGCCGCGCTCGATGGAGGGAAGATCCTCCACCGGGCGTTCGAGCGATTCGAGAAGACAGACGGCCTCTCTCTGGCCGATGCGCTAACGGTGGAGTGCAAGGAGTTTCGGGACAAGATCCCGAACGAGCATCCGTCGTCGCGGTCCACGCTGGAGAAGGCCGTCGTTACATTCGAGGACGTGATCGAGGCCATGCACCTATGGCGCGATCGCTTCCCGGTCGAGCAGGTGCTGGAGGTCGAGCGCGCACACGAGTGGCGGGACCCGGAGATGCCGAACGTGCTCTGGCTGCTCCGGCCCGACAAGGTCGTCACGCTGGGCGGGCGCATCTGGCACATGCAGCGGCGAGGGCTGGCCGCGTCGAAGAACTTCGCGACCTACGTGCGGCTCCAGAACCGGAGCTACCACGAGCACCTGTACATGGAGGTGCTGGCCGAGAAGTACTGCACCCGGAAGACGAAGCTGATGCCGGGCGGCACGATTTTCGACCTGCTGCGCAAGCTGAAGTACCGCACGAACGTCGGCAAGAAGAACGAAGCGACCAAGACGGCCGAGGACATGTTCTACCAGCAGGCCATGGTCGTGAACCTCAAGGGGCGACTGCACGAGTCGGTGATGATGTCGCTGCGGCAGCACGCGCAGGACATGATCGACGCGACGCGGCGGTGGACGGACGAAGGCATCATCCCCGCCCCCAACGAGGATCAGAACGGCGGCTACAGTGGCAGCAGCGAAGATCCTTACTTCAAGGTCCTGATCGGAGAGACGACCCTCGATGACAACGAAGTCTTCAAGGACAGGGAAGACCAGTACGCGGAGCGCACGGAAGAGTGAATCCCAGTTCAGTCGTGTATGGCGTCTGCTTCCCCATCCTTCTCCTGCTTCTGTGGTCCGCGTCTTCGCACGCGGCGGAGACTCGCGGGACGGCGACTTCGTCACGTCGCCGAAGGAGATCCGCCGCTTCGTCGAGACGCACCCGAAGCACAACATCTACCTCGCCCCCAACCCCACCGAGCAGACCGGTGGATCGCGGCACTCCGCCGCAGACGTGACGCACTGGTCGTACCTGCTCATCGACATGGACCCCGTCAGTGAGCCGGCAGATCCACGCGCTGCCATGGACGATGCGCTGCTCTGGCTGGGTGAGTGGTGCGGACGCGACTTCCGCGCGGCCCGCTCGGGGATGCCCCTGCTCATCGACAGCGGGAGGGGCGTGCAGGCGTGGATCAGACTGGAGGACGTTGTGCTCGACGACACGGTCGAGCAGGGCAAGCTGGTCGACAACCGCATCCACCGGGCCACGGCCCGGAAGGTGAACGGTCACTGGCTGGCGAAGCTCGACAAGTTCCTCGGCGAGCGGTACGGCTGCAAGATCGACACCAGCGTGTCGGACCTCCCTCGCGTCATGCGCTGCCCCGGCACGCCGAACATGAAGACGGGCCGGACGGCGAAGATCATCTGTGAGAACGGCGCACCCTTCATGGGGCTCGCCAGTCTGCTGTTGCAGGGAACGCCGGACACGGCGTTGTACGATCCACCCGCGCCCGAGGGAGTCGAGGCCGGTCAGCCGTGGCAGATGGTGTTCTCGCACCTGACGCGCTCGGCGCAGGAGTACCTCACACAGGGACGCGCGGAGCCGGGTCGACACAAGGCGATGTGGCACACGGCGAAGAAGTTGCGTGAACTGAGCGTCACACGGGCCGAGGCCCGACGGGCGCTCCGATGGGCCAACAAACTGAAAGGTAAGGAGGAAGAGCTACCGCCCGATCAGATTGAGCACGCCCTCGACACTGCCTTCAACGAGTAACCAACCACCCAAGGAGACCGTCATGACCACCATGACCAGCACCACCAGCCGGTTCTTCATCGAGACGTACTTCCTCAGCGGCTACGTCATCGTCGACAGCACGACGGGCCACTACGTGCGCAACGAGCGCACCAACATGATCCGCGTGTTCAAGACGCGCAACTCGGCCCGCAAGGCCGTGACGCGCCTGAACCGCCCGGCCGGCGACCGTCACCGGTAATGGCGAAGGCCCAGAAGAACATCCTCGCCTTCCACCACGGCAAGGACCTCAACGAACGGACGAAGGAGCGCATCCTGATCTACGGCCGCGCCGGAGTGGGCAAGACCCGCTTCGCGCTGTCGTACCCCGAGTCGTGGGGCCGCTGCGCGTACTACGCGGCGGACAAGAACTCGTGGCTCCTGCCCTCGATCAGCCGCACGAAGCGCGGCCGCGTCGAGATCGTCAAGCCCGAGGGTCCCGACCCGGCCGCTCAGTTCCAGCAGTTCTGCATGATGGACCTGAACGAACTGGGCGAGGACATCGGCGTCATCGTGGTGGACACGTACACCAAGATCGCGATGGACAGCCTCTCGTACATCTCGAACACGATGCAGCTTACCCGCGAGCCGCATCACACGGTCGGTGACATGGACAATGGCGGCGTCGCCATTCCCACGCGCAGCGACTTCCAAGGCGTCGACGCGCTGTCGAAGCAGTACCTCGACGACCTGTTCGACCTCCACGCGGACAAGCACATCATCTTCCTCATGCACGAGGAGAGCAAGATGGTGGGCGGGGCGAACGGAACGCTCGTCGGCGGCCCGCAGCATCCGGGCTGGACGATGATCGACTACCTGCCCTCGCAGTTCAGCACGGTCGTGCGCCTGATCCGGGACGAGATCCTCGTGCCGGGCGCGGCGGACATCACGCCCGTGGTCGTGGCGATCACCGAGTACGACGGGAAGTTCCCGGCGAAGCTCCGCACCAACGACGAGGAGGCCCCGAACCCCCTCGCTCGGCGTGTGCTGGACCGGAACCCCACGTCGTGGTGGGACGCTCACGAGGAGTACATGCAGGGGCTGCTGCTGCCGGCATCGGCGGAAGGTGCCCCGGTGAAGAAGAAGAAGAAGAAACTCACTCTCGCAACGGAGACGAACTAACATGGCGAAGGAACAGAAGCAGCAGGCTCTCCCCGTCCACAACTTCCGGGACATCGACAACGAGGCCGTGTCGCGCGCTGCGACGGCGCTCTCCGGCTTCCAGCCGCTGAAGGTGCCGGCCGGCACGAAGGCGTCGGTCGACAAGAAGGGCATCCAGCGTTGGCGCTGGGCCGAGCGTGGCACGATCGTCGAGGCGTCCCGCAGCACGACGAAGAACGGCCTGCTCGAAGTCACGGTCGCCCTCAAGCTGCGTCAGTCGAAGGACAACGCGGGCGCTCGCGTGTACGGCCGCTTCTACATCAACACGTCGGCCGAGGTGCCGAAGAACCACGAGTTCATGAACGACAAGAGCAACGCGGCGATCCTGTCGCTGCTCGTCGTGACGGGCTACGTGGCCCCCGGTGGCACGGTCAAGGGCTCCATCCTCGACAAGATGTTCCCGGCGAAGGGTCAGCCGGGCACGGTGTCGCCGCTCAACAACAAGGCGGTCATCGCGAACATCGTGCAGGAACTCTCGCCCGTCAAGGACGAGAACAAGAAGGTGAAGCTGGACGACGAGGGCGAGCCCATCCTCCAGCGCAAGGACAACATCGAGTCCTTCCTGCCCGAGACCGTGGCTGCGGTCGCGGCGGACGAGGACGAGGATGAGGACGAGGTCGACGAGGACGAGGAGTCCGACGAGACCGATGACGAGGACGAGGACGAGGAGGAAGCACCGGCTCCCGTCGTCGCTCCGGCGAAGCGGAGGAAGTAAGTGAGCAACGGACCCGTGGACTACCCGCAGAACTCCTTGACGCAGATGATCGAGGAGGCTGCGAGGGCGAACCGGGCCGGTGGTGGGATGCCTGTGCGTCGGCAAGTCGAGGTGGCTTCGGCCACTTCGATGCCGACCGTGCAGTCGGCCGCCGTCGGTCGTCCGGTCGAGGAGCCACCGCCGCTGACGGCGGAGGAGCGTGAGGAACTGGACCGGCAGGCGATTCTGGCCGGCGTGCTCGATCCGCGACTGGGCAACCAGAACACGGACGGGACGCCGATCAACACGCCAACCACCGCGTACGGTTCCCTCGAAGAGGCCATCGCTGCGGGTGCCCCGGTCAACCAGCCGGCCCCTGCGGTCGACCCCGTCGAGAACTTCCGTGGCGGGGCGACCCGCGAGCAGTTGGTCATGCGCGAGAAGGTTCGCGTGATGACGGGCGCTCCGCGCGTGCCGGACTTCCGTAAGGTCGAAGGCATCGACCTCATCAACAACGCAGTCGTCGTGGATGGGCTGACGTTCCCTCTCAGCGCGGAACAGG